>ERZ857984.2503-NODE-2503-length-11074-cov-19.092295_pt1 | contig 11074 bp, 8 predicted proteins | sample MGYA00519914_ERZ857984 | MGnify/ENA primary metagenome ERZ857984 (study PRJEB31778, sample SAMEA3449417) | human gut metagenome | biome: human gut; feature: human-associated habitat; material: faeces | place: United Kingdom | collected 2010/2012 ... | reverse complement strand
TCCAGCAGAGAATGGGACAGCAAAATGGAACATCTACTGCACATCTTAACATAATGTGTCGAATATAAAATGAAAAGCACGCACTTTATTGCTTGTTTCGGTTGGACGGCTTAGGCTTGTCAAAAATCGCCGCATCCGCCTTGGGTGGGCGCCCCCTGCGAGCCCCAACCAATTTCTCCGCTTTCTGGTTTTCAGTCATAGTCTTTTCTGCTTTCGGCGGGCTGCCACGGCACAGTTTTTTCGGCTTCTATAATTGGAAGGAACATGGCTTTTCGCTGAATGGAAAGCGAAACTGACCCGGGCCGTGGCGGTCTGTTTTAAAGCGATAATTCTTTTGAAATTATCTTGACAAATTTTGTCAAGATTGATATGATAGCACTAACAAGCAAGCGAAAAGAGGACGCGGAGCATGATCATCACCAAAGAGACGGACTACGCGATGCGCATTTTGCGGGTGCTGCTGGACGGGGAGAAGCATTCGGTGGCCGAGATGTCGGAAACGGAATTGATCCCCACTCAGTTTGCCTACCAGATCCTGCGCAAGCTCTCCGCCGGCAATTTGGTGCGGGTGAGCCGCGGCGCCCTTGGGGGCTGCGAGCTGTCCTGCGATTTGGACGCGACCTCCCTCTACGATCTCATGAGGGTCATGGGGGATCGGGGCGTCCTGCGTGCCTGCATGGAGCCGGGATATGAGTGCCGCTGGCAGGGCGAGCACGGGCGGTGCGCCATCCACTATCAGCTGGCGGCCTTGCAGCGAAAGCAGGACGAGGCGTTCCGCGCTGTGAGCCTGCGCAGGCTGCTGACCGGCGGATCCGATCCCCAAGATACAAGCGAACTGTAAAATTTTAAGAGGAGGTACCCGTATGCTGTTTCAAACCACGGCGGCGCACGAAGAGCTGCGCGCGAAGATCCGGAGCTTTGCGGAGGAGGAGATCAAGCCCCTCGCGTTTCTGATGGATCAGAACAATGAGTTTCCCGAGGAGGCTGTCAAGAAGCTGGGTAAGCTGGGCTGGATGGGCATTCCCTACCCCAAGGAGTACGGCGGCGCCGGTCTGGACGCCCTGAGCTACGCCATCGCGGTGGAGGAGCTGGCCCGTGTGGACGGCGGCGCGGGCGTTATCCTCTCCGCCCATGTCTCCCTTGGCTCATGGCCTATTTTCGCCTACGGCACTGAGGAGCAGAAGCAGAAATATCTGGTTCCGCTGGCCAAGGGCGAGAAGATCGGCGCCTTTGGTCTCACGGAGCCCAACGCCGGATCCGACGCTGGCGGCACGGAGACTACGGCGCTGGATAAGGGGGACTACTACCTCCTTAACGGCGGCAAGATCTTCATTACCAACGCCCCTAAGGCGGACACCTATGTGGTTTTCGCCGTCACCACGCCGGACATCGGTACCCGGGGCATCTCCGCTTTCATCGTGGAGAAGGGCTGGAAGGGCTTTGAGTTCGGCGACCACTATGACAAGATGGGCATTCGATCTTCCTCCACGGCGGAACTGATCTTCAACGATGTGAAGGTCCCCAAGGAAAACCTATTGGGCAAGGAGGGCGAGGGCTTCAAGATCGCCATGTCCACGCTGGACGGCGGACGCATCGGCATCGCCGCGCAGGCCTTGGGCATCGCCCAGGGCGCGTTTGAGCACGCGCTGAGCTATTCCAAGGAGCGTATTCAGTTCGGAAAGCCCATCGCGGCCCAGCAAAGCATCGCCTTCAAGCTGGCGGATATGGCCACCAAGCTGCGCTGCGCCCGGTTCCTCATCTACTCCGCGGCGGAGCTGAAGGAGCAGCACGCGCCTTACGGCATGGAGTCCGCCATGGCGAAGATGTACGCCTCGGACATCGCACTGGAGGTCACCAACGACGCCTTGCAGATCCACGGCGGCAGCGGCTTCCTCAAGGGCATGGAGGTGGAACGAGCCTACCGCGACGCCAAGATCACCACCATCTACGAGGGCACTAACGAGATCCAGCGGGTGGTCATCGCCTCTCATCTCATCGGCAGGCTGGGCAAGAGCTCCGGCGGCGAGAGCCGTTCGGCGGCCAAGAAACCCGCGCCCATCACCGGTATCCGCAAAAAGACCATCTTCCGGGAGGGGGACGCCGCCCAGCAGGTGGCCGACCTTGTGGCAGCACTGAAGAAGGACGGTCACGACTTCTCCGTGGGCATCCCTATGGATACGCCCATCCCGCAGGCGGAGCGCGTGGTCTCCGCGGGCAAGGGCATCGGGGAGAAAAAGAACATGAAACTGGTAGAGTCGCTGGCCAAGGCCGCCGGCGCGGCCATCGGATCCTCCCGCCCCGTGGCGGAGACCCTCAAGTATCTGCCGCTGAACCGCTATGTGGGTATGTCCGGGCAGAAGTTTACCGGCAATCTGTACATCGCCTGCGGCATCTCCGGCGCGTCGCAGCACCTTAAGGGCATCAAGGACGCCTCCACCATCGTGGCCATCAACAAAAACGGCAACGCCCCCATCTTCAAAAACTGCGACTACGGCATCGTGGGCGATGTAGCGGAGATTCTGCCCCTGCTCACCGCTGCGCTGGATAGCGGCGAAAAGCTGCCCGCGCCGCCCATGGTAAAGATGAAGCGGCCCACGCCGCCGAAGCCCACTCCCATCGGCGACCGCTACGTCTGCAGCGGCTGCGGCTACGAGTATGTGCCGGAGTTGGGCGACGAGGACGGCGAGATCGCGCCCGGTACGCTCTTTGAGCAGCTTCCCGCCGAGTGGGTGTGTCCCGAGTGCGCGGAGACGAAGGATCAATTTGTAAAGGCTTGAGTCGTGAAGGAGGTAAGATAAGATGTATTGCGTGCGTAAAGTAACGAACGACCTCTACTGGGTGGGCGCCAACGACCATCGCCTGGCCCTGTTTGAAAACTGCTTTCCCATTCCCCGGGGCGTAAGCTACAATGCCTACTGCCTGCTGGACGAAAAGACGGTGCTCTTTGACACGGTGGACTGGTCTGCCTGCCGCCAGCTTTTGGAAAATCTGGCGTATGTGCTGGATGGCCGCGAACTGGACTACCTGCTGGTCAACCATCTGGAGCCGGATCACGCCGCCTGCATCGAGGAGATCCTGCTGCGCCATCCCAAGGTGAAACTGATCTCCAACGAGAAGGCATTCATGCTCATGCGGCAGTTCGGCTTCCATGTGGACGGACATGAGTGCATCGAGGTGAAGGAGGGCGACACCTTCTCCTTCGGCAAGCACACCGTTACCTTTGTGGGCGCGCCTATGGTTCACTGGCCGGAGGCCATGGTGACCCTCGACGTCACCGACGGCGTCCTCTTTTCTGCCGACGCCTTCGGCACCTTCGGCGCGCTGGACGGCAAGCTGTTCGCCGACGAGGTGGATTTCGAGCGAGACTGGCTGGATGACGCCCGCCGCTACCTCACCAATATCGTGGGCAAGTACGGCCCCCATATCCAGCTCCTGCTGAAAAAGGCCGGCGGCGTTTTGGATCAGATCAAGTACATCTGCCCGCTCCACGGCCCCGTGTGGCGCAAGGATCTGGGCTGGTTCATCGAAAAGTACGACACATGGAGCCGCTATGCCCCTGAGACCCAGGGCGTGCTCATCGTCTACGCCTCTATGTACGGCAACACGGAGAACGCGGCGCAGGCGCTGGCGGCGTCGCTCTGCGATAAGGGCATGAGCAAGGTGGCGATGTACGATGTGTCCTCCACCCATGTCTCCCAGCTGATCTCCGAGGCGTTTAAGTACAGTCACATTGTCCTGGCCTCTGTGACCTACAACCTCGGCATCTATCCCGCCATGCACGATTTCCTCATGGATATGAAGGCACTGAATCTGCAAAACCGCACCTTTGCCATCATTGAAAACGGCTCGTGGGCGGTGAAGTCCGGTGACCTCATGCAGAAATTCGTCAACGATGAGCTTAAGAACATGACGGTGCTCAACGAGCGGCTCAGCCTCGCCTCGTCCATGGGCACGGATAAGCGCACTGAGCTGGAAGCACTGGCGGACGCCATTCTGGAATCTATGAAGTGACTGGCAGGGAAGCCAAAACCAAGACAACAGACAACAAACAGCCCCGCCGCGTCGGCTGCAGAAAAACCGGCTTTCAAAAACAGAGCGGGCAAGCGTGATACTGCGCTTGCCCGCTCTTTGCCCAAAAGGACATGAGAAGTGACCGGAGAAGATGAGAGGATCGAAATGGAGATCAGAAAACGAAACGGGGAGTCTGTTCCCTTTCAACAGGAGAAAATTTTCAACGCCATGAAAAAAGCGTTTGATGGACAGGGGAGGGAGATCGGGAGCAGAGAGCTGAATGAGATCCTCGCCGCCGTTCTCGACAACCTCGCCGCCGCAGCGCCGCTCACCGTGGAGCGTGTGCAGGACGAGGTGGAGCGGACGCTCATGGAGCGCGGACACTATGAGGTGGCAAAGGCGTACATCCTCTATCGCGAAAAGCGGTCGGCGCTGCGCCGCGTACGGCATATCATCGCGCAGACGGTGGGGGATAACTCGCTTGACGAGGTGCTGCGCCGTATCCAGATGGATTTTACCGAGGAAGTCTACTCCCTCGCGGCGCTTCAAATGAAGTTTGAGAGCTTCTGTCGCCCGGGCATGACGGAGGATGAGCGGGCTGAGGCACTGACCAAGGCAGCGGTAGAGCTGACTACGGCAGAGGCACCCAAGTGGGAGTTCATCGCGGCGCGGCTTCTGAACCACTCCTTTCGCTGTCGCAACGCACAGGAATGGGAGGGGCGCGGCATCGGCGACCTCTATGGCAGGCTTCGCTATCTGACGGATAAGGGACTCTACGGTGACTATATTCTTGCCCACTATACCCACGAGGAGATCGCCATGGCGGAGGGCTTTCTCTGCCCGGAACGGGACGAGCTGTTCACCTACTCTGGCCTTGACCTGCTGCTCAAACGCTATGTGATCCAGTCACGCAGCCGCGTGCCGCTGGAAACACCGCAGGAGATGTTTTTGGGTATCGCGCTGCATCTTGCTATGAACGAAGGCTCTGACCGCATGGGGTGGGTAAAACGCTTTTACGATATGCTCAGCCGTATGGAGGTCACGATGGCGACACCTACCATGTCCAACGCACGAAAGCCCTACCATCAGCTTTCAAGCTGCTTTGTGGACACTGTGCCGGACAGTCTGGACGGCATCTACCGCTCGCTGGACAACTTTGCAAAGGTCTCTAAATTCGGCGGTGGAATGGGGATGTACTTCGGTAAGGTGCGCGCTGCAGGCAGCACCATCCGCGGCTTTCAAGGGGCGGCGGGCGGTGTTATCCGCTGGATCCGGCTGGTCAACGACACCGCCGTGGCGGTGGATCAGTTGGGGATGCGGCAGGGCGCTGTGGCGGTTTACTTAGACGCATGGCACCGGGATCTGCCGGAATTCCTTCAACTGCGCACCAACAACGGCGACGACCGCATGAAGGCGCATGATGTGTTTCCCGCCGTGTGCTATCCGGATCTCTTCTGGCGACTGGCGGAGGAGAACATAGACGCGCCGTGGCATCTCATGTGTCCGCATGAGATCCTTACGGTCAAGGGCTACGCTCTGGAGGATTACTGGGGTACGGAATGGGAGAAGCGGTATCTGGACTGCGTCAATGACCCGCGCATCGAAAAGCGCAGCGTCACCGTCAAGGACATCGTGCGGCTGGTGCTTCGCTCGGCAGTGGAGACCGGCACGCCCTTCGCCTTCAACCGCGACAGCGTAAATCGTATGAACCCAAACGGCCACACGGGAATGATCTATTGCTCCAATCTCTGCACGGAGATCGCGCAGAACATGGCGCCCATCGAGCATATCAGCACTGAGGTGCACACGGAGAACGGCGACACGGTCGTGGTGACGGCCACACGCCCCGGTGAGTTTGTGGTCTGCAATCTGGCGAGCCTGTCTCTCGGTAATCTGCCGGTGGAGGACGAGGTCTATATGGAACGCACGGTGGAAACGGCCATCCGCGCACTGGACAATGTGATCGACCTCAACTTCTACCCGCTGGAATACGCGCGGCTCACTAATCAGAAGTACCGCAGTATCGGCCTGGGCGTCAGCGGCTACCACCACATGCTGGCAAAGCGCGGCATCCGCTGGGAGAGCGATGAGCACCTTGCCTTCACCGACGCGGTGTTCGAGCACATCAACTACGCCGCCGTCAAGGCGGACACAGCACTGGCACGGGAAAAGGGTTGTTACGCGCTCTTTGAGGGCAGCGACTGGCAGAAGGGCGTGTATTTTGAAAAGCGGGGTTATACCTCCGAAAAGTGGCGGGCGCTTGCGGAAACGGTGGCGGTGCAGGGAATGCGCAACGCCTATCTGCTGGCGGTCGCACCCACCTCCAGCACATCTATCCTCTCCGGCACGTCGGCGGGCATCGATCCAATTATGAAGAAATTCTTCTTAGAGGAGAAAAAGGGCAGCATGCTGCCCCGCGTTGCCCCGGAGCTTTCTATGGATACATGGTGGTACTATAAGGCGGCGCATCTGATCGACCAAAGCTGGTCGGTGCGCGCCGCGGGCCTTCGCCAGAGACATATTGACCAGGCGCAGAGCATGAATCTCTATATCACAAACGACTATTCCATGCGTCAGGTGCTCAGACTGTATTTAGAGGCGTGGAGGGCCGGCGTCAAGACCATTTACTATGTCCGCAGCAAGGCCCTTGAGGTCGAGGACTGCGAAAGCTGCTCGTCATAAGGAGGATAGCATGACGGAACTGAAGAAAAAGCCCCTCTTTAACCCGGAGGGCGACCTTGATGTGCGCCTGCGGCGCATGATCGGCGGCAATACCACCAACCTCAATGACTTCAACAATATGAAGTACGCTTGGGTCAGCGACTGGTACCGGCAGGCCATGAACAACTTTTGGATCCCTGAGGAGATCAATCTCTCGCAGGATGTGAAGGACTATCCCCGCCTGCTGTCAGCCGAGCGCAGCGCCTACGATAAAATTTTGAGTTTTCTTGTCTTTTTGGATTCCATTCAGACAGCGAACCTGCCTAATATCGGCGCCTACATTACCGCCAACGAGGTCAATCTCTGCCTGTCCATTCAGGCGTTTCAGGAGTGTGTCCACTCACAGAGCTACAGCTATATGCTCGACACCATCTGCTCTCCTGTGGAGCGCAATGACATCCTCTACCAATGGAAAACGGACGAGCATCTGCTGCGCCGCAACACCTTCATTGGGAACTGCTACAACGAGTTTCAGGAGCGGAAGGACGCTCCCACGCTGCTGCGCGTGATGATGGCGAACTATATTTTGGAGGGCATCTATTTTTACAGCGGCTTTATGTTCTTCTACAATCTCTCCCGAAACGGGAAGATGTCCGGTTCGGCGCAGGAGATTCGCTACATCAACCGCGATGAGAACACGCACTTGTGGCTGTTCCGCAATATCATCACGGAGCTGCAAAAGGAGCAGTCGGAGTTGTTCACCGCCGAGAGCGTACAAGCGCTGCGCGAGATGATGCGTGAGGGCGTGGAGCAGGAGATCGCATGGGGGCATTATGTGATCGGCGACGACATCCCGGGGCTGAACCGGCAGATGATCAGCGATTACATCCGCTATCTCGGCAACCTCCGCTGGACGAGCCTTGGCTATCCCGCATTGTATCCGGGCTTTGAGAGCGAACCGGAGAGCATGGAATGGGTCAGCCAGTACGCCGACGCCAACATGGTCAAGACCGATTTCTTTGAGGCACGCAGTACCGCCTACGCCAAGAGCACCGCACTGATAGACGATTTATAAGAAAACGAAAGACATCAGAATAGGAGATACTACTATGAATTACAGCGCTATGATTCAAAATCGCAGATCCGTTCACGCATTCCGCGAAAAGGAAGTTCCGAGCGAGGCTATCGGCCAGCTCCGATCCTACTATGAAAAGACCTGCCCCCGTCTTGTCCCGGAGATTGCAACGGAGTTGATCGTCTTGGACAAGGATGCACAGCCGGCACTGGAGAGCTCAGCGGGCTATAAGCAATTTCTCATCGGAGCACCGCACTACCTGCTCCTTATGTCTGCCCCTCATTCCTATGCGGCCATCAACGCCGGCTACATGATGGAAGATCTCGTCCTCAAGCTGACTGAGTTGGATATTGACACCTGCTGGATGACCTTCACCGACAGCGACAAAATCAAAAAGGCACTTTCTCTCACCACCCCGTTAGAGGTGGCGGCAATCGTTGCCTTTGGCTACGGGGAAAAGACCGCAAAAAAGCTGCGGCTGAATATCCTAAGTATGTCTCAGATCGATGTGCGGGCCGAGCAGCAGTACTACGCGCCCAAAAAGGGCGTGCATGATTTGGTTCACATGGGGAGCTGGAGCAACAAGTCTGGGCTTGACGAGATGATGGACTTCTACGACGATATGCTCTGGCAGTCCTTCTACGCCGCTTCGCTCTCCCCCAGCTATCTCAACCGTCAGCCCTATGGCTTCCTTGTGCAGGATCACAGCATCTATTTGGTGCAGCAGGAGGATGCCTACACCGATAATTTGGATGCCGCATTGGATCTCGGTATTGTCATGCTCCACTTCTCCGCCGTCGCCTCCCAGTGGGCGGGGCAGGTACGCTGGGAACTTTCACCTGCTGCGCCCGACGGCCTGCCGGAAGGACTTCGCTCCGCTGCGGTGTACCACATGTAACGACTCTGGGGGAAGCAAGGCAACGGTAAAATGCGCGACCGTCGATCCGCGGTTGAGCGTATGTTCCGTTAGAAAAGAAGAACCTATCAGTCAGAGTCTGAGTAAGGAAAATAGGAGGTATTTTTTATATGGCTATTCGAACGGTAACAGATGCCATCCGCTATGTAGGGGTGGATGATAACACATTGGCACTCTTTGAAAACCAGTACCCCGTCCAGCCTATGGGAGTGAGCTACAACTCCTATGTCATTCTGGATGAGAAGATCGCCGTGATGGACAGTGTGGACGCACGGGCGGCGGAGGAATGGCTTTCCAATGTAGCGCAGGTGTTGGAGGGGCGCAGCCCCGACTATCTTGTGGTCACACACATGGAGCCGGATCATTCCGGCAGCCTCATGCGGCTGGCACAAAAGTACCCGGAGATGAAAATCGTGGGAAACGCGAAAACATTTACCCTAATCAAGCAGTTCTTCGGCACAGGTGCATTGCCGGAAGAGCGTATGCTGGAGGTTGGCGAGGGCAGCACGATCTCTCTGGGCTCACACCGGCTGCGCTTCCTGCTGGCACCAATGGTACACTGGCCGGAGGTGATGACGGCGTATGAGGAAACGGAAAAAATCCTGTTCTCGGCGGATGCCTTCGGACGCTTTGGCTCACTGGAACGGACTGCCCGTGCCCCCTGGGTGCCGCAGGCCCGACGGTATTATTACAATATTATCGGAAAGTATGGCGCACAGGTGCAGGCGCTGCTGAAAAAAATCTCCGCGCTGGAGATCAAAACGATCTGCCCGCTCCATGGCCCCATGCTCACAGAAGACTTGGGGGAGTATCTGCGGCTCTATGATCTCTGGTCACAATGGAAACCGGAAGAACCGGAGGGCATCCTGATCGCTCACGCATCCATCCATGGAAATACCGCATATGCATCGGAGGCCCTCAAGAGCAAGCTGGAGGGAAAAGGTGTACGAGTCACCATGTGCGATCTGACGGTGACAGACCTTTCCTATGCTGTGACCAGCGCATTCTACTGTGGGAAACTGGTGTTGGCCTGCTCCACCTATGACGGAGGACTGTTTCCGCCCATGAAGACCTTTTTGGAGCATTTGCAGGCCAAGGGCTTCCGAAACCGCCGGATCGGCCTCATGGAAAACGGCTCATGGGCCCCTGCCGCCGCGCGGCTGATGCGCGCCGAGTTGGAAAACATGAAGGATCTCCGACTGTGTGAAACGGAGGTATCGCTGCGCGGCGCATTGAACCGAACCGGCGAGGCGCAGATGGACGCTCTGGTGGCTGAGCTATGTGCGGATGAAGTACCGAGTCTGGCTTCGTCCGGCCACCCGATGCCTCAAAAGTAAAACATCGTCGCTGATTTAGACGACAATATGGCGTTGAGCGATGCCAAAGCCTTGAAAGTGGATAGAAGCGCAGCCGCAGAGAACATCTGCGGCTGCGCTTTTTGTATTCCGGCCACGGTGCAAACGGATGGTATTGACCGTTGCCCTCGGTTTCTAAGGAGACACGAAGCGTGCTACATGGAAGCGCACTTCGTGATGGGATAAGATTTTTGCAGAAGATGCAGAAATCTGTCGAAACGGAGGTCTCAGCACATGAATCCATATAAAGAAATACTCCGAAAATTCTTCTCGGAATATGTCGGCACTTTGAGAAAACGCAGGGGACTGACACAGGAGCAGATGGCGGAGAAACTTCGCATCACCGGACGGGTATACAGCGATTTGGAGCGGGGCATATACTGCTTTTCCGCAGTCGCGCTGGTGTTCCTTCTGCTCATGCTGGAGGAGCACGAGCTCAAAGAGTTGCTCTCGCCCCTGCGAGAGGAGATCGCAAAAGTTGAAGACAGAGAGGTGGCGTAATGCTCCGTGGACATTGGGGAAATATATGGGCTTTTGCGCGGGCTCGGTCTGAGAGCTGATAGCTCTTGGTTTTTTCATGTCTCGTATGCGGTATATCTGACGACCCAGAGGCCTGATCGGACGATGCTTGCTGAGCGGTGGCTGTATCCGGCGGTCGCCGGACACTATCACACCTGTATTTTCAACGTGAAGCGCAGCGTCTGCGTTGCGGTGGATCGGGTATGGGAAACAGAAAGAGAAGCCCTGAGATCCATCACGAAGTATCCCTTGAAGCGGGAGCCTCTTCCTTCGGAGTTTATTGCCATTCTTGCCGCCTACATCAAGAGGGGAGATGCAGCGTGAGCCTTTACGCAGTACCGTGTGCTTAGGGATGCAAGAAATGATCGGCACACAGGGTAAGGCTGAAAGCGAAGCGTCATCATGGGGGAAATGCTGCCTGCTCTTGTGAATTATTATGGCGGGCAAAGGTATGGGACGGTCGAATGTCGGGAGAGACTATACGCAGATGCTCCTGCGGGAAAAGCGCGCTGTCAAAGTCATGGCGAAGGAGGTCTG
>ERZ857984.2500-NODE-2500-length-11086-cov-5.328891_pt1 | contig 11086 bp, 1 predicted proteins | sample MGYA00519914_ERZ857984 | MGnify/ENA primary metagenome ERZ857984 (study PRJEB31778, sample SAMEA3449417) | human gut metagenome | biome: human gut; feature: human-associated habitat; material: faeces | place: United Kingdom | collected 2010/2012 ... | reverse complement strand
GCGGCCGAGCCCACAGAGGCCCCCAGCGTGAACCCGGAGCCGGGCGCAACCGCCGGGCCGGACGCGACTGCCGGGCCGGACGCAACGCCGGACCCAGACGCAACGCCGGACCCAGACGCAACGCCGGACCCAGACGCAACGCCGGACCCGGACGCCAGCCCGGAGCCCAGCGCCAGCCCGGAGCCCAGCGCCAGCCCGGAGCCGGACGCGGAGGATGCAGGGCTGCTGGCCGGGGCCAACGCCCTGCTGCCCTATGCTGCGGGTAACTTGGCGTATTCCCAGACCAATCCTTTTTCTGGGGCCCAGTTCGGCGGTGAACTGTGGAACAACGGCGGCATGAACGCCCAGGGAACCTGGCGCTACAGAGAGCAAAGCTATACGAATTACGGCGCCCCCGAAATGGGCCCCGCAGGCTCTTACGGCTATTCCGCGCCGTCAAAAGTGATGGAGCTGAATCTGACCAACCCGGGCAGCGCGTACCAGCCGGTCAGCCTGAAGGCGGGGGTCACCTACCTGCTTTCGTTCAAGTATGGCAAGCGGGCAAACACCACTTTATCGAGTGAAACGATGTTTGTGAGCTTCCTGGAGCCGGGCACCATCAATTTCACCACCCTGCGTGGAGTGGCGGCAGACCGCCGCACGGCCACGATTCAGGCGGAGGCGAAGAGCTTTAGAACGTATTATGTGCAGTTTACCCCCAGTGTGAGCGGCAGCTGGTGCATTTCCTTCAACGCGCTCACGCCCAGCGGCGGCGCGGGCAACATTCTGGCTGACGTGAGCCTGAAGCAGGTGCTGGCGCAGAACGTGTACGTGAAGAGCGACGGCGCGGACACGGCCAAGGGCGATGAAAACCACCCGGTCAAGACCCTGGCCGAGGCGTACGCCCGCGTGGCGCCGGGCGGCACCATCCATGTGATGGACCGGGTCATGGTGGACGCGATCCTGGCAACGACCACCGCGAAGAACAATGTGACCATCAGCGGCGAGGGGTTCTCCGGCGCGGCCCTGGTGCGCGGCACCACCCAGCTGCTGGACGTGCGCAGCAAACTGACACTGAAAGATCTGACTCTCACCGACTCGTCAAGGCATATCAACGCCCCCATCGGCGTGCAGAGCGGCGGCGACCTGACTTTGCAGGGATGCAAGGTCACGGGCTTTTCGTCCAATTACGCCCCCCTCTTTTTGTACCCCGGCACCAGCAAGGCCACGCTGGGGAATGGCACCGACATTTCCGGAAATACCTGCAAGGTGACCAATACCACCGCCTTTACCAGCCTGCCGGGCAGCGGCTACGTGACCTCGGCGGGCGGCGCGGCGTATGTGGGCTACGGCACCACCCTTACCATGGAGGCGGGCGCCAGCATTGGCAAAAACGACAATTACACCTATGGCGGCGCGGTGTTTGTGCAGGGCTATAGTTCCGGCAGCGGCTACTACGGCACCTTCAACATGACGGGCGGCAGCATCGAGGGGGCCGGGACCGTGGGCACCAGCGGCAGCCGCAGCGGCAGCGGCGGCGCGGTGTTCGTGGAGCCCTACGCCCGCTTTACCATGAGCGGCGGCGAGATCAAGGGCTGCAAAACGGGCGGCACAGCCTACGGCGGCGGCGTGTACGCGGGCGGCAGCTTTACCATGAGCGGAGACGCCAAGATCACCGGCTGCGAGGCGCTGTACGGCGGCGGCGTGGCCGCCTACAACAACCGCTCCAGCTTTACCATGCAGGGCAGCGCTCAGATCACCGGCTGCAGCGCCCAGTACAGCGGCGGCGTGCTGGTGGAAAGCAGCGCCGTGGCGGCCTTCACCGAGAATGCCCAGGTGACAAACAATACGGCCAGCGCCCAGGGCGGCGGCGTGCGCGCCGCGGCCAGCGGCGTGGTGCGGCTGGCGGGCAGCCCGGTGATCAAGGGTAACACCGCGGGCGGCAGGCAGGAAAACCTGCGGCTGGAGGCAAGCCACAGGCTGACCGTGCAGGACGCGCTGGGCAAGGGCGCGGAGGTGCATGTTTCGTCGGCCAGCTACAGCGCGGCGGGCGCGGTGTTCGGCGTGCTTGCCAGTACCGGCTATACCGCCAACCTGGACAAGCTGGTGAACGACGCGGACAACGAGTACACCGGCGCCTGCCTGGGCGGCGCCAACGTGGTCTGGGCCCGCGGGGACGTTTATATCAAGAGCACCGGCAGCGACACCGCCGGCAACGGCAGCGAGAGCAGGCCTTTCGCCACCCTGGCCAAGGCTTACAGCGTTGTGACCACCGGCGGCACCATCCATGTGATGGACGAGGTGGCCCAGACCACCTACCTGCACATCGGCCGCAACGTTACCATCGCGGGCGAGAATGGGGAAAACGAAGCATACGGTGGCGCGACGCTGAAGCGGGGAAGCAGCTTCAGCAGCTACTTCCTGGCGATCGACAGCCCGGCCGTGGTGACCCTGCGGAACGTCACGCTGGACGGCGGCGGCAGAACGCTTTCCACAAGCACCCGCAGCGGCGTGCAGCTGGCGTGGGTGAACGCGGGCGGTACCCTGAACCTGGAAACCGGCGCGGTGCTGCAGAACAACTGGGTGAGCGGCACCTATACCGATTACGGCGCGGCCGTCTACGTGAACGGCGGCAGCGTGAACCTGAAGAGCGGTTCGGCCATCCAAAACAACAAGCTGAGCGGGGCCTACGCCGACGGCGCGGCCATCAGCAGCATTTATTCAGGCGGCAAGATCACGATGGAGAGCGGCGCGGTGATCACCGGAAACACGGCCAGCCGCCTGGGCAGCGCCATCCGGCTTTCCACCGGCACGCTTACCATGACCGGCGGCACCATTGAGCAGGGCGCTAACGGCTCCCCCTCGGGCTACGGCACGGTGTACAACGTCGGCGGCACCATCCAGATGGAGGGCGACGCCTTCATCGACAAGGTGTACACCTCGACGCCCATCCAGGTGACAGGCACGCAGAGCCTGGCGGAAGGCAAAAAGATCGGCGTTACCACCGCCGCCAGCGCCGTGGGCACCGTGGTCGCCAGCGGCATAAACGGCAATACTGCAAGCGCCGGCAACTACGAATACCTGCCCGGCACCCTGGACGTGGTGCAGAGCGGGAACAACGCCGTGCTGGGCGTCAAAAAGGATTACTATGTAAGCGCCCGCGGCAGCGACAGCGCCGGCACCGGCAGCAAGGACAAGCCTTTCCTCACACTGAGCAAGGCTTATGCCGCCGCGCCCGCCACCGGGGCCACCATCCATGTGGTGGGAACGGTAAACCAGCCGGCGGCGGCCAATGTGACCGGCAGCAAAAGCGTTGCCATCGTGGGGGAAGGGAACGGCGTGCTGCTGCGCCAGAGCGGCAACACGGGCGCGTTCCTTACCCAGACCGGCGGCACCGTCAGCATTGGGAATTTGACCCTGGACGGCAACGCAGCGAGCGTGAACGCCTCGCAGGCATTGGTGAACGTGACCGGGGGTACCCTGACCCTGAACAGCGGCGCGGTGCTGACCAACAACAACGCGGGCCAAAATAACAACGGCGACCGGGCCGGCGGCCTTCGGGTGAGCGGCGGCGCGGTGACGATGAGCACAGGCGCAGCCGTGACGAACAACACTTGCAACTACGGCGGCGGCGTTACCCTGCGGGGCGGCAGCTTTACCCTGCAAGGCGGCAGCATCACCGGCAACAAGGCGACCCTCGGCACGGCAGCGTATGGCGGCGGGGGCATGTATATTTGGGGCGGCGCCTTCCAACTGAACGGCGGCAGCATTACCGGCAATTCCTCGGGCGGGAAAACGATCAGCGCGTGCACCGGCATCGCCCCCAACGAGGCGCCGGACGTGCAGCTTTACACCGGCACGATGACGACGGGGGAAAACGCCGCCGCGGAGATCGGCGGGCTGCACCTGTACGGCGGCGCGACGGTGAATGTGTATAGCAGCAAGAATCTGAAGGTGGGCGTGGCGGTGACCACCGGCCCCGCCGAGGGCGCGGTGCGGCGCATCAGCACGAAATACGGCCATGCGGCTGGGTCGACCGTTGACCTTGCCAATTGGACCGCTACCGCAAACCAGGGCAAGGTCGCGGTGGTGGGCGGCTATATTGTGCTGAGCAACCTGGACGACAATACCGAGCTGGCAAAGGTGGACCGCACGCCCTTTGTGGGCGAGAGCGGTTACCCGGTGGTAACGCCGAATGCGGACGACAGCAGCAAGTATACCGTCACCATCCCCTTTGCCCAACCCGGCAAGACCATTTACATCAGCGGGTACACCGTGAAAAGTACTTCCAGGATTACCGCAACAAGTAAAGTGGCTGGTGTTGGCGACCCGGACAAGCTCACGGTGAGCACCAACAACGGCATAAACACCATACTGGCCTACGACCCCAGCAAGTTTGCGGGCGGCGCGGAGGTGGCGGCGTTCACCTATACCGTGACCGCGCAGGACGGCAGCACAAAGGCTTACACCGTGACCATCAAGCGGGGTATGCCGGAAACCATGGAAAAAACGATCGAGCTACATATCAATTTTGATTCTAACGATCTGGCGGAGGCGTTGGCCGGTCTGGGGCTGAAAATGCTTCCCAGCGACGGGAATAATTTTACACTGGGGAGTAAAGAGAGTGGTACCGTTTCAAATGAGCTCTCTTTGGTTCCTCCTACGGACGCGGCAGGCGGGGAATTAAAGCTTAAAGCAACAACAGGTTATAATACAGAAATTGGTCAGCCGAGCGAAGGCGCAGACGCCGGCTGGGTCGAAACAAAAATCGAGGGCCGTTACCAATTCGACACACATGAAAACGCCGGATTGGTACTGAACTACAACGGTGGAAAAATAGCGGATATCGTTCTGTACACCACCCGAACCTCCATTTCCGACGCCGGCGCGGTAGCGGACATCGTGGAGAGCTTCAACCAGGAGGGGGCATATGAGGATCTCTACCAAGAGTATGATGATATTACAGATAGAGATAAATATCTCCAGCAGGGAGATGTGACCACGCAGGCCGAGGCGGAAAAGGCCATTGCGCAGTATGCGATCGCAGCGGCTAAAAAATCGCTGGAAAAGGCGTACACAGATGCAAGCAAGGTGAACATCGCGATCGCCGCGTACAAGAAAGGCGGCAAAGCGAGTGAGGCGTTGGTTGAGGGCAGCTACGGTACAGCCTCCCCCGGAGCAGGAGATACCCAAAAGACCCTTGATCTGCAGATCAATACCCTGCAGGGAAATGCGGGCTTTACCGCCGCTGTTGCAGGCGACGAGAAAACCCCCGACGGCACCAACGGCGTGTATCAGTTCGAGGTGGTGGTGACACTGGGCACCCAGAGCGTGACCAACGAGCTGTCGGTGCCGGTGATCGCCCACAAGTTCGCGGGCGTGACCGAGAGCGATTTGAAGGCCGCACTGGACACGGCGTTTAAGGACACTGCTATACTTAAAGACACCGTTTACGTGAACGCGGACGCCGATGCGGCGGCGGTGCTGAACGCCGTTAAAACCGCGATGACCACCCCTGTTGCGGAGAAGGTCACGGCGCTTGCAACGGCTCTGACAGCGACCAGCGCCGAGATCGTGGACAATAATATTACCTTCGCGGCCCAGGCGCTGGACGGCGGCAACTACACCGCCGCGTTCACCGTGAAGGTGGTAAAGAACGACGCAGAAACCGAGCTGCCCGTGACCGTTCCGCTGGACATGACCGTGGTCTACCGCCCGGCGGTGAACGAAAAGGTGGCCGAGGCCGTTGCGAAAGCGATCGGGGACATGCTGACTGGCACCCCCGGCCTGAGCTTTGCGGACGTGACTGACAACGAGAACGGCGATTACCGCACGCCCGAACAGCTGGCGGCCTATGTTTCCAAACTGCTGGCCGATGCGCTGAAAACTGTGAACATCGGCGAGGTGGACACATCGGCGGATGTGAATGATTCAAAAAAAGAAACTATCGACATCAGCGACTACACCCTCACCCCGGTGGTGTCCGGCGTGCTGGCGGCGCCCGCGGCGGGCACCCAGTCGGCCGCGGCGGGCGTGAGCGGCCAATATCTCTTTACCGCCGAGGTGACCGTGGGCAAAGCAGGCGGCCCCACCGACACGGTGAAGCTGACCATTACTGACACAAGCCCCACGGTGAAAGCCACTGCCGCCGGCGGCGCTGCGAACGACAACGGCATTTACATTTACCCCTTCGCCTACGACGGCGTGAGCTACGCCGACGCCATCCAGCTGCTGGACAAGCTGTTCGGCGACGCTGCCGACAAGGGGGAACCCAGCCGGTTCACGCTGGACTACGACGACCGCAACGACCCCGACACGCGCCTGGAAAAGGTGCAGGCCTGGGCCGACGGGGTGATCTCCGGCGCGAACGGCGCGATCACTGTGGGCGAGGAGCCCAACGCGGTGACCTACACCCTGGAAAACGGGGTGGTGACCAAGATCACGAAAAATGGTCAGGAAACCGCGCTCACGGGCGACAAGGCGATGGACCTGAACGGCGCCGCCCGGGCCGAGCTGAGCGGAGGAATCAATAACTTTTCCAGCAGCGGCACGGCGGCGTCCAGCAGCGACGTGCAGAACACTTACAAGATCGGCTACAGCTTCGGCACCGCCAGCGGCAGCAAAGACGCAATCGCCAAGTTTAGCCACGGCGCGGGCGCGGTGCGCGGCACGGTGCAGGGCGGCTTTGCCCCCTACACCATGACCCTGGTGGCCCCCGACGGCACGGAAACGGCCATTCCGGTGGCGGACGACGGCAGCTACGAGATCCCGGCCAAGTTTTCAGAGGACAGCGAAACCGAATACACCCTTGTGGTGAGGGACGGCGACAACAGCAGCTCTTATGCCGGCTCCCTCAAGCTGCCCGCAGACAAACAGGAGAATAACATCACCCTGACGGCGGGCGCGCTGGTGCAGGGCAAGGTGTTCGCGCCCGGCGGCGCCACCGTGGCAAACGCCACAGTGACCGCCCCCAAGGAGGGCGCGGCCGACGGTGGAACCGTGAGCGCCACGACTAACGCCGACGGCAGCTACCGCCTGGCCGGCGTGAAGCTGGGCCAGGAGACGGTGGACGTGGCGGCGAAGGCCGAGATAACGGTGGGGACCGAGCAAAAAACGGCCACCGGCGTGAACGCCCGCAACACCATCCCCACCCAGCAGAGCATCGACATCACGCTGGCGGTGGGCGACATGCTGCGCGGCAACATCAGCCCGCTGATGAGCGGCACGGTGACCGTGTACGACAAGAACGGCAGCAAGATCGCCGAGACCGCCATCAACGCCGACGGCAGCTACACCCTTACCGGCCTGGCCGGCGAAGGGCCCTTTGCCCTGGCCGTGAGCGGCACCTCCACCGGTGCGGACGGGAACCCGGTGGTGCAGTCTGCGGTTCTGACGAATGTGGCCAACCTTTCGAGCCCGGGCACGTTTACCCTGAACGAGGGCGGCCTGCTGACCGGCCTTGTGAGCGGGACGGACGGCGGCGCGATTGCCGTGGCCGTGGAGGCCGCGGGGAGCGGCCCGGCGGACGGGGGCAGCATCCAGACCCAGGGCGCGCGCTATTTCGCAAGCCCCCTGGCGCCCGACACTCTGGCCGTGACTGTGACCGGCAAAACGGCCGCGAACGCCGACGGCTATGCCACCGGCGAAACGCAGCTGCCCGCCGGGCAGCCCAAGGCCGAGCTGGACCTGGCCCTCCAGGCCGGCAGCGCCGCCAAGGGCAAGATCGAACTGCCCGCGGGCGATGACCCCGCGCCCCAGTACCCGGCCACCATCACCTTTGTGAACAAGGAAACCGGCGAGGAGTTCACCGTGACCACCGACCCGGCGGGCAATTTCAGCGTGCTGCTGCCCGCCGGCGACTACGACATGCTGGTGCAGGACGCGGGCAACAACTATTCCAGTAAGAGCGATTTTGACAACACAAGCGGCGCACAGGGCGATCAAAACCTGACCCTGGCCGCCGGCTCGCTGGTGCGGGGCGTGGTTACCCTGAACGGCGCGCCCCACGAGGGCGCGGCGGTGACCGGCCCTGCCGGCAGCACGCAGAATACCAAGAGCGGCAAGCTGGGCAAATACGCGCTTGCCAACGTGCCGGCCGGCGCGCAGCTTGCATTCAGCGCGGTGAGCGCCGACCCGGCCGCCAGCGGCGCGGTGACGGCCCTTGTGCCCGGCGGCAGCGTGAACATTCCCCTGACCCTTGGCATGTTGGTGAAAAACACGAACGGCACCGTGAAGGTGCCCAGCGGCGCATCTGCCGCCGGGGCCGCCGTGACCCTGAGCCGCGGCGGCAAAACGGTGACCGGCCGGGTGGACCAGGACGGCAACTTTGCCATCGGCGGCGTGCCCGCCGACTGGGCGGGCCAGACCGTGACCGTTACGATCACCGACGCGCTGAACCGCACCGCCACAAAGGAGTGCAAGGTGAGCGAGGCCGTGGACAACGCGGCCACCGTGGACCTTGGCGGCGGCATGCAGCTGAAGCCCGAGATTTCGGGCACCGTGCTGGGCGGCATGGACGGGACGAACGGCATCGTTCTTGCAGGCGCTGAGGTGGAGCTGTGGTTCGGCGCCGAAAAGGTGGATAGCGCCACGACCAACGCCGACGGCGGCTTTGAGCTGACAGACGTGCCCTACGGCAGCTACCGGCTGGTCATCACTTCCGAGGATGGCACGCGCACCGCCACCATGCCGCTGGAGGTGGGCGCGGCCGAGGTGCAGGCCACCGTGCTGGTGCCGAACGACCATCAGAACACCGCCGCGGTGCAGAGCGCCGCGGTGCCCAACCTCACGGTAAGCACGCCCTGGGCAAACTTTACCACCGGCGCGGAAGAGCTGCTGGGCTTTACCGATGAGGAGATCGCCCTGGTGGAGAACCAAGGCGATGGGGCCGGCGGCTCGCAGCTGCGGCTCACCCTGGAGGCGGGCGCGGTGGCGGCGGCCGAGCAGCCGGGCGCGAGCGCCCTGATCCTGGCGGCCGCGGGCAGCCGCAGCTCGATGGCCTTTATGTGGGACATGCGGCTGTATAAGGACGTGGTTGATAACGCCGGCACCCTGACGGGCCGCACCCAGCTTGCCCAGGCGCCCCAGGCCGTTACCACGGCGCTGCGTGTGCCGGACGACTGGCAGGGCAGCACCGCGCGGCTGAGCGTGTACCGCGTGCACGAGGGCGAGGCGGCGCGCCTGGGCGGCAGCGAGCTGTTTTACAAGGACGCCTCGGGCGCGTATTACGCCCGGGTCACGAGCGACAAGTTCTCCACCTTCGCGCTGGTGTACACCGAGCCCGCGCCGGACGGCGGCGGGAACGGCGGCAGCGGCGGCGACACCGGAAAGGCCGGCCTGCTGAGCCGCACGCCGCAGACCGGCGACAACAGCCACCTGGGGCTGTATCTGGCGCTGCTGTGCCTGAGCCTGGCGGGCCTGGCAGCCCGGGGCGTATATATCAGCCTGCGCCAAAAAGCGCGCCAGGGCAAAAAATAAGGCGCGGCAGGCGCGGCAAAGAGCATGGAACCAAGCCCTGCGGGGAGCGGGCGGCCCTTACCGGCCGGCCGCTCCCCGCAGGGCGGAAGGGGCGGGTATGGAACAAACACGGCAAACAGCTCCCGGGGGGGAGGGGCAGCCGGGCCGCGCGCCCCGGCGCCCCCGCAAAAAAAGGCGCGTGCGGCCGGTCACGGTGGGCGTGCTGGCGCTGCTGGCGCTGGCGGTGTTCAGCGGCACGCAGGTGGCGCACATCCTGCTGTCGAACGCGCGGCAGGCGGCGGATTTTGCGCGCCTGAAGCAGCGGGCGCAGGGGGAGGGGGAGCAGGGCGCCGGGCCCGACTATGCGGCCCTGCAGGCCCAAAACCCGGATTTTATCGCCTGGCTGCACATTGAGGGCACCGGGGTCGATTACCCGGTGATGCACACGCCGGACCGGCCCAGCTATTACCTGCGCCGCAATTTTGAGGGCGGCTACGCCAGCAACGGCGTGCCGTTTTTGGCCGAGGGGTGCGACATCGGCGCCAGCGACAACCTTATCGTGTACGGCCACGCCATACGGGGCTACAGGATGTTTGGCGAGCTGTTTTATTACAAAAAAGAGGACTACTGGCGGGAACACCCGAACATTGAACTGGACACGGCGGACGAGCACAGAATATACCGCGTGGTAGCGGCGCTGAACACCACGGTGAACGCGCCCGAGGGAGACCCTTACCCCTATTACGACTTTTTTACCGCCGCCGACGCGCAGGAGTACGACGCATACGTGGAAACGGCAAAGCAGCTGGCCTTTTACGACACTGGCGTGGCCGCGGAATACGGCGAGCAGCTGCTGACCCTTTCCACCTGCGAATACCGCAACGCCGCCACCGAGCGCTTTTTGGTGGTGGCAAAGCTGATCGAAAGCGAGCCCCGGCAGAGCGGCGAGGGCTGAAGGGGGCCCGCCCGCGGGGCGAGCCTGCAACGGGCAGGGGCGGCAGCGCCGCCCCCCAGGAAGAAGGAGAAGAGCGACATGGCATTCAAGAGGTTTATGAAAGAGCAATACTACGAGGAGCCCGCGGCGCAGGAGCCCGAGCTCATGATCCCCGCCGGGCAGGCGGCGAGCGCGCCCCACGGCGAGCCGGAGGCCCCGGCCCCCAGCGCCGAGGTGCTGACCCCCCAGCGCACGGTGGTGGGCGCCGCCACCCGGGTGAAGGGAGACCTTGAAACCGAGGAGGCCACGGTGGTGAGCGGCCGCCTGGAGGGCAACATCACGTGCACCAAGCAGGTGACGGTGGACGGCACGGTGGTGGGCAACATCACCTGCCAGGCCTTTGCGCTGAACGGCGGCGCCGTGAAGGGGAACATCCTGTGCAGCGGCGGCGCCAAGGTGGCGGAGGAAAGCACCATCGAGGGGGACGTGGCCGCGCAGGAGCTGGCGCTGGGCGGCGCCCTGAAGGGCAACGCGCAGATCAAGGGAATGGCGGCCCTGTTCAGCGAAAAGGCATCCATGCAGGGCGATCTGACAGCCGGGTGTTTCAGCGTGACAGAGGGGGCTGTGATGAACGGAAGGGTGGAGATCGTGCAGCCGGAGCCCGAGGCGGCGCCCGCGCAGCCGAAAGCGGCCCGCCCGGCCCCCGCGGCGCCCGCG
>ERZ857984.2493-NODE-2493-length-11120-cov-3.939720_pt1 | contig 11120 bp, 9 predicted proteins | sample MGYA00519914_ERZ857984 | MGnify/ENA primary metagenome ERZ857984 (study PRJEB31778, sample SAMEA3449417) | human gut metagenome | biome: human gut; feature: human-associated habitat; material: faeces | place: United Kingdom | collected 2010/2012 ... | reverse complement strand
ACCGGGCGGTGGAGTTCCTCACCTCCGGTGAGCTGATCGGCGGCCTGTTCGGCGGCGTAGTGGGCATCGTCGGCGGGCTGTGCGGCATTGCGTTCGCGGGCTTTGCCACAATGATCGCGGGCGTGGCGGCTTTCGGCGGCGGCGTTGGGCTGCTGTTCACATCCGTTCCCAGTGGTATCCTGACGATGGGTCTCAGCCTGCTGTGCATCTCCATCGGCGCGCTGCTGGGCGCGGGTACGGTATGGGTCGTGGCCAAGGCCGGTCCGGCGCTCTTCCGTGCCGTCGGTTCGCTGTGCCGCACCCTGTTTGGGAAAGTGAGGTAAGACGGCAATGACAAAATTCATAAAAACACTGCTGAGCATTGCGGGCGGCTGCCTTGTATTGGGCATCATACTCTCTATCGTGGGCCTGTGCCTGGGCGGACGGCTTACCAGTATCCGCGTCGGCTGGGACAACGGCCCCCGTGTCTATTACACCGACGCTTTTACCGACGGTGAATTCGGCATGTTCCGGGCAGACGCCTCCGGCGCTCCCTCCGCCCCTGGTGCGCCCTCCCCCTCCAGCTCCGGCTCCGTCCCCACCGGCAGCGTGCGGGAACTGGAAATCGATATCTCCACGGCAGAGGTCGTCATTCAGCCGGGTGACGCGTATGACCTGCAGGTCTCCGGCAGCCCGCGTTATGAGTCCAGGGTCTCAGGCGGGGTGTGGACGATTAAGACGACCGGCGACTGGCAGCTGCGCAACTGGGAAAACGTAAAATTTTTCATCACGGTTCCCCGGGACACCGTGTTTGACGAGGTGGAGCTTTCCATCGGCGCGGGCACGCTGAAGGCGGACGGCTTGGCCTGCCGCACAGCCGACCTTGAGGTGGGCGCGGGCGAGATGACCGTAAAAAATCTCACCTGCACACAGGAGAGCAGCCTGGATGTCGGCATGGGTAAGCTGACCATCGACGGCGGCAGCCTGGACGGCAAAAACGAGGTATCCTGCGGCATGGGCGTCGCCGAGGTGGCCGTCTCCCGGCCGGCGGACTACGGCTACGCGCTGGAGAGCGGCATGGGTTCCGTGACCATCGACGACTATTCTCATTCCGGCATGGGCGTCGAGCTGGAAGTAAACCGCAGCGCGGCCACATTTTATGACATCGAATGCGGCATGGGCGAAGTAACGATCACATTCAACTGACAACAGGAGGAAATGACTGATGGACCAGAAACGTTTGTATAAAGCCCGCGGCCACCGTATGGTATGCGGCGTGTGCGGCGGCATCGCGGAATATTTCGGCGTAGACCCAACCATCGTACGGCTGGCGTTCGTGCTGCTGTGCTTCGGCTGGGGCTCGGGCCTGCTGGCCTATATCGTAGCCGCGCTCATTATGCCAGAGCCGCCCTACGACCCCAACGATGTACGTCCATAACAGCTGAAATGCAGCGGCCCGCGCCGGGGTGTACCGGTGCGGGCCGCTTTGCTTTACGCTTTGGACGAACGGCCTTACTCCGCCGCCAGACGGGCAAGGTCCTCTTTCGTCAGTCTCCATGTTGTCCATTCATCCATCGGCTTTGCGCCAAGGCTCTTATAGAACTCCTGGCTGGGGGTGTTCCAGTTCAGGCAGCACCACTCCATGCGGCCGCAGTTTTCCGCCGCGGCGATCTTGAACAGCTCGCGGATGAGCCGCTTGCCGTAACCGGCCTTACGGTATTCGGGATACAGGAAAAGATCCTCCAGATAGAGGCCTTTTGTACCGATAAACGTGGAATAGTTGTAAAAGTACAGCGCGTATCCAATGACCTTGCCGTCCAGCTCTGCCAGCAGGCAGCGGGTGACGTGTTCGTCGAACATCGCATGCCGGATGGTCTCTTCGGTAGCAACGACTTCGTCGCTCATCTTTTCGTATTCCGCAATGCCGCGGATCAGCTCCAGGATGGTGCCGCAGTCCTCGGGCCGGGCGGGGCGGATGCTAAATTGTGCCATAGGTTTTTGTCCTCCTGTTTCGTTGGGGTGGTAAAACATATATGCGCAAAAAAGAAGCCGGCTGCCGCCGGCTTCTTCGCACAGGCTTTGCTGATAAACGCGGTTTAAACGGATTCCCGAATCTTGGACGGGCTGTATGTCTTGACGGCGGAGGCATCCTCCGTCACGGCATAGGCCGCAGTCTCCTCCTCCACTTTGTCCGAGAACGCGGCCGAAGTGATCTCGCTGAGGATGGTCGTTTTGTAATTCGCGGTGAAATCGTCATTGTCTTCGTAGTTGGCGATTTTCTGATAGATCATCGGAACACTGTAACCGTCGTACACGCCGGCGGCGCCCACCTCAGCGGCGACGACCCCCTGCACGAATTCCTCGGAATAGCTGGTGGATTCCGCGGTGAGGAAGCTTTTGGACATATACGACGACGCGGTGTCCTCGGCATACTCGCGGCCGCAGATCTCAAACGCCTTTTCCAGCGTTTCGGGGCCAAGCTCATCCATGGAACCGCCCGCGTTCAGGTCGTCGGCAAGCTGGGCCGCCAGTGCGTTCAGCTCTTCCAGCTTTTCGTCAGGCAGCGCGGCGGAATCCGCATCCGTAGTTGGCAGCACCAGCGTCTGGATGCGGGAATAGGTCTCGTCCATGTACTTTTTGGCCTCGGCGTCGGTGATCTTGTCCGATTCGCCGTCCTGATACTCAGCCAGCAGCTTTTCATACTTCGCTTCGCATTCATAGAAGCGGCGGTAGTTTTCCCGCCCAATGCCGTTGGCCGCCAGCAGGGCTTCGTTGTTGGCCCAGATGGTATCGAGCTGGCTGTCGATGGACGCCTGCTCCTCCTCGGTGAAGGTAAGGCCCGCTTCCGCAAAGGCTTTTTCCACCCAGACATAACGTTTTGCGGAGGCCACCGTCTCGTTGTGGATCCATTCCTCAGCTTTCAAGCCCTCGATCTCGCTTTTCAGTACCTTGGCGCTTTTATCCTCCAGCTTGCTTTTTGCGCTGGAATACGCCTGATACTGGTACATCAGGTACAGGCCCGCGGGGATATCCTCGCCCTCCACCGTCATCACGACGGCGGGCGTGGTGAACTTACAGGCAGCCATGGAAAGGGCCAACGCCGCGCACAGCAGCAGGCCGGTGAATTTTTTCAGCTTCAATGTGTTTCCCTCCGCGCGGGCGCCGCTTCGGCCGCGGCCTTCACCCGCAATGATACAACAAATTATACCGCGTTGCGCGGCTGTTGGCAAGTGCCGGGCAAAACTTTCGGCCCCGGAGCGCGTTACTGCGGCCGCTCCAGCTCCGCCATTTTGTCGAACACGGCATTCATCACGTCCAGCGGCTTTTCGCCGGGCAGGATGCGCACCGAAAGGTACGGCTTGCCGGAAGCGTTCACCAGCAGGCGGCGGCCCATATCCTTGAGCAGGGGCTTGAGCGTGGCGAGGTCCAGCTTATCGGAATACAGAATGAGCGTATCCCGGTTTTGTGTGATCTCGTAGATGCCAAGCTTTGCAGCCACCACCCGCACCAGGCTGATGTCGATAAGCCCCTGCACGCTTTTGGGCACAGGACCGTAACGGTCCGCCAGCTCGTCCAGCACGTCGTCCGCGCCGGGGCGGTCGTCGATGGCGGCAATGCGCTTGTACGCCTCAATGCGTCCGGCGGCGTCCGGGATGTATTTTTCAGGGATGTAGGCGTCCACGGTGATGTCAATGAGGCAATCGCTCTTATCCGCCTGAACAGCCTCTCCCCTTTCGGCGGCGATGGCCTGGTTCAGCAGCTTGACATACATCTCATAGCCCACAGCCTCCATGTGGCCGTGCTGGCTCTGCCCCAACAGGTTGCCCGCGCCGCGGATCTGCAGATCGCGCATGGCGATGCGGAAGCCGGAGCCGAAGCTTGTGAACTCCCGGATGGCGGAAAGACGCTTGGCCGCAATGTCCGTGAGCACTTTATCCCGCCGGAACGCGAAATAGGCGTAGGCCTTTCGGCCCGAGCGGCCCACGCGGCCGCGGATCTGGTACAGCTGGGCAAGACCCATGCGGTCCGCGTCCTCTATGATGAGCGTGTTGCAGTTGCGCACGTCCACACCTGTCTCGATGAGCGTGGTGCACACCAGGACATCGATCTCGCCGTCCAGCAGCTTCTGCCATACCCCCGAAAGCGTGGCCTCGTCCATACGGCCGTGGGCCGTGGCGATGCGCGCGCCGGGCAAAAGCTCCGCCAGCTTTGCCGCACACTGGTCGATGGTATCGATGCGGTTGTGGATATAATACGCCTGGCCGCCGCGGTCCAGCTCGCGCCGCAGGGCCTCGGCCACCACGCCCGCGTCGTATTCCATCACATAGGTCTCGATGGGGCGGCGCTCAAAGGGCGGCTCTTCGATGGTGCTCATGTCCCGCAGGCCGCTCATCGCCATGTTCAGCGTGCGCGGGATGGGCGTAGCCGAAAGCGTCAGCATGTCCACGCCGATGAAATTTTCCTTCAGCTTTTCCTTGTGCTTGACGCCGAAGCGCTGCTCCTCGTCGATGATGACAAGGCCCAGATCGTGAAATTTCACATCCTTCTGCAGCATACGGTGGGTGCCCACCACCACATCCACAGTACCCGCGGCAAGGCCCTTAATGGTCTCTTTCTGCTGGCGGGCGCTGGCAAAGCGGGAGAGCAGCCCCGCTTTGACGGGGAACGCCTCCATGCGGGAGAGAATGGTGGTGTAGTGCTGCCACGCCAGGATCGTGGTAGGCACCAGCACGGCCACCTGCTTGCCGCCCATGATGCACTTGAACGCGGCGCGCAGCGCCACCTCCGTTTTGCCCACGCCCACGTCGCCGCACAGCAGGCGGTCCATCGGGTGGGGCTTTTCCATGTCTTTTTTTATTTCGGCCGCGCTGGTGAGCTGGTCGGCCGTTTCGTCGTATTCAAAACGCGTTTCAAAATCCCGCTGCCACTCGTTGTCCTCGGGGAACGCATAGCCCTGGGCCTGCTGGCGCCGGGCATACAAAGCGATCAGCTCTTTTGCCATCTCCTGCGTGGCCTTGCGCACGCGGCTTTTGGTTTTGTTCCACGCGTCGCCGCCCAGCTTCGAGAGCTTGACGCGCTCGCCGTCGCCGGGAGCTGTATAGCGGCTGATAAGGTCCAGTTGGGTAACGGGCACATACAGCGTGTCCGCTTTGTCGTAGTTGATTTTGATGTAATCCTTCACCACGCCCTGCAGGTCCAGCCTCTGGATGCCCGCATATACCCCAATGCCGTGGTTCTGGTGCACCACATAATCGCCGGGCGTGATGTCCGACAGGCTGGAAAGGCCCTTGTTCTTTGCCCTGGCCTTCTGCGGCGCGGCCGCGTTGTGGCGGCGGCTGGTGAACACGGCGAACTTGGCGAAGGGGTAATCCGCGCCCGCGTTTAGGTGGCCTTCAAACACACCCACGCTGCCCGGCGCAAGGGACGGCGGTTCCTTATGATACGCCTGGGCGGAAAAGCCCGCGGCGGCAAGGTCCCGCGCAAGCGCGGCGGCCGCGCGCTGCGTGCCCGCCAGCACTGCCACGGCATACTTTTGTGCCGTGAGCGGACGCAGGTCGTCGGCCAGCGCGCTCACCTCGCCGCCCCAGGGCGGCAGGCTGTGGGTCTGGGCGTTGACGGTATCCGCCAGTTTCAGGTCCGGGATGGTGCGGGCAAAATTTTCACACACCACGGCATGCCGCTTCTCCGTCTCGTGCAGCAGATACGCGGTGTCCTTGTAGAAACGGTCCAGCCCGGGGGCCAGCACACCCTCTTCCAACAGGCCCTTGAACGCCTCTCCGAAGCGGAATTCCACGCCTTTGGCGGCCTCGCGCACGGCGCTTGGCTCGTTGAGGAACACGATGGGCGCGTCGAAATATTCAAAGATCGTCGCCGGCTTTTCGTACCGCAGCGCCAGATATTTGTCCATGGCGGCGGGCATCGTACCCGCGTCCAGCGCCTTGAGGTCGCCGTCCATGGCGTCGGCCAAAGCTTCCGCATAGGCGGGCTTTGCCTTGGAAAGCGCCGTGCGCAGCAGCCTTGCGGCGGCCTCGGTGTCTCCGAACAGCACTTCCCGGGCCGGGGAAAGATAAATTTTTTTCACCGCCCCTTCCCGCCGCTGGGAAACAAGGTCAAAGCTGTGGATGCTGTCCACCTCGTCGCCCCAAAACTCCAGGCGGTGGGGCTTCTGCATGTCGGGCGCGTAAATATCCACAATACCGCCGCGCACCGAAAACTGGCCCGGGCCGTCCACCTGGAAGCGGCGCAGATACCCCGCGCCGAACAGCCGCTCGATGAGCACGTCCATGGAGATAGCCATTCCCTGCTTCACCGTGAGAGTGTTGCCGCAGAATTCCTGTTTGGGCGTTGTATATTGCAGCACGGCCTCCACGGGCGCGCACGCAACGCTCGTGCGGCCGCCCACCAGGTTGCCCAGCACGGCAAGGCGCCGGTACTCGTATTCATGGCTCTGGCCTTCCACGGGGCGCAGCACATAATCCCGCGCGGGGAATACCTCGGCCCGTCGGCCGAACACGGCGGCGTCCTCCGCAAAGCGCGTGGCGTCGGCCTCGCCCGCGCACACCACCAGCGCGGAACGGCCCGTATCCTCGCACAGTGCGGCCAGCATCTGGGCGCGGGCCGTGGGCGGCATACCGAACAGGGCCACCACAGCGGGCTTCGCGCCCGCCATGCCCGCCAGCAGCCGTTTGTATTCAGGTGTTTGTTTCAGGGGAGCAGTCAGCATGAAAAAACCTCTCTGCGCCAAAGGCGGCTATATCGTCAAATAAAGAAAAAAACATACGCACAGCGCCGCCACGCCCACGCACAAAACGAGTGCCAGCGCCAACGGCCCCTCGCGGTAGGCCCGCGTCTCAGCGGCAGGCGTACGGCGCAGATGCACCACGGCCGCCAGAACGGAAGCCACACCCAGGCCCAGCGCAGCCGCGGGCACGAACACGGTGCCGGCCAGAAGCGTCAAGATGATAACGCTCTCCGCCAGCACGTCGTCCAGGCCCGTCACATTGCCCGGCAGCAGATACAAAAGCCATGTAGCGCCCGCCCAGGCAGGCACCGCCAGCGCGAACCGCACGGGCCGCGTAAAGCTTTTTGCCAGCAGGCGCTGCTTGTCGCGGCACAGCCACAACCGCGCCGCCGCGCACCACAAAAGCGCCGTCAGGCACACGCCCAGCAGCGGGATAACGGCAAACGTCCATTCGTTGGGCCGCAAAATGCAGCCCAGCGCACCACCCAGCACCACGCCGCCCAAAATCAGGCAAGCAAGCTCATACCGGCGCTCCGGCGTCATTTTCTCTTTTTTCTTATCCATTGTACCTCGACATCGCAGTGTCAAACTGCCCTTTCATCATAAGCTCCAGCGCGCCGCAGATATCGTCGTAACGCGCCTCCACGGCCTTTTTCTCAGCCTGCGTCAGTCGGCTCAGCACCCAGTCCGCCAGGTCGTACTCCGGACGCGGCTTTTCCCCCACGCCGATCTTTACCCGCGGGAAATCCTGCCCGATGTTCCCAATGATGCTTTTGATGCCGTTGTGCCCGCCCGCCGAGCCCGTTTTCCGGATGCGCAGGCGTCCCGGCGCCAGCGAGATATCGTCGAACAGAACGATGATGCGCTCCGGCGGGACCTTGTAAAAATCCGCCGCCTTGCGCACGGCATCGCCGGAAAGGTTCATAAAGGTCTGCGGCTTCATCAGCAGCACCTTCACGCCCGCCGCCGTGCCCGTGCCCGTCAGCGCGTCGAACTTCGCCTTCGTCACCCTCATGCCCCATTTTTCCGCCACATGGTCCAGCGCGGCGAAGCCCGCGTTATGGCGCGTGCCTTCATATTTTTTGCCCGGGTTGCCCAGGCCCACGATGATCGCATCAATGCTTGTCTGCTTTTTGAAAAACATGGTCTCTCCTGTGGAATGCACAACACGGCGGCACGGCGCACCGCGCCGTGCCGCTGCATTTGTATTGTATTATTTCAGCCGCGCCGCTCACACAAACAGCGTGGAGACGGGCTTGTCGGAATAGATGCGCGCCACTGCCTCGGCCAGCACGGGCGCGACGCTGAGCACCTTGATCTTTTCAATTTGTTTTTCCGGCGGCAGGACGATGGTGTCCAGCAGCACGACCTCATCCAGCGCGCTGTCCCGGATGCGCCCGATGGCCGGACCGGAGAGCACGCCGTGGGTGGCGCAGGCCGTCACGCTCTTGGCTCCGCGCGCCTTAATGGCGCCGGCCGCATTGCACAGCGTGCCCGCGGTGTCGATCATGTCGTCCACGATGACCACGTCCCGGCCTTCCACCTCGCCGATGATGTTCATCACCTCAGAAACATTTGCCCTTGGACGCCGCTTATCCACAATGGCCAGCGGAACGTCCAGCCGTTCGGCAAAGGCACGGGCGCGGGCCACGCTGCCCAGGTCCGGGCTGACGACCGTCACGTTGTCATGGTAAGGCTCCGTTTTGCGTGCGAAATAGGGCGTCAGAATGGGCGCGCCGTACATATGGTCCACCGGTACGTCGAAAAAGCCCTGGATCTGCGACGCGTGCAGGTCCATGGTCAGCACGCGGTCGGCTCCCGCCGTTACGATCAGGTCCGCCACCAGCTTGGCCGTAATGGGGTCCCGCGCGCGGGATTTCCGGTCCTGCCGGGCGTAGCCGTAATACGGAATGACGGCTGTGATGCGCCCGGCCGACGCGCGCCGGAAAGCGTCCATCATGATGAGCAGCTCCATCAGGTTGCGGTTGACAGGGCTTGAGGTGCTCTGCACCACATAAACGTCGCTGCCGCGCACCGATTCCTGGATGGAGACCTGTATCTCGCCGTCGCTGAAGCGTCCCACTTCGCTGCGTCCCAGCGTGATGCCGAGGCACTCCGCCATTGCCGCCGCCAGTGGCTTGTTGGAATTCCCCGCGAAGATCTTGATATCCTTGCCGTGAAGATTCATACCCGCGCACGTCCTTTCCGCATCATCCGTCATTCTGTCCTTATTCTGTTTTCAAAGTTTATTTCGAGCCGGCTTCTTCCTTTGCCTGCTGCTTTGCGATGAACTTTTCCAGCTTGCCCTTCGCCCACTGCGGCTTGTTTACCTGCCGCGCCCGGGCAATGCCCAGCGCGCCCGCGGGCACGTCGTCGGTAATGGTGCTGCCCGCCGCGGTGTACGCGCCGTCGCCCACGCTCACGGGCGCCACCAGGTTCGTATTGCAGCCGATGAACGCATAATCCCCGATGGTGTTGCGGTGCTTGGCCGCGCCGTCGTAATTGACGGTGACCACGCCGCAGCCGAAATTGCAGTATTTGCCCACGTCGGAATCGCCCACATAGGTCAGGTGCGAAACGCTGGTGCCCTTGCCCACAGTGGAATTCTTGATCTCCACAAAATCGCCGATGTGCACATTTTCGCACACACGGCTGTCCGGCCGAATATGTGCAAACGGGCCGATGGCCGCGCCGCCCTCGATGACGCTGTCATAACCCTGGCTGGCGTTGAATTTCACGTTCTCGCCCACCGTCACGTTTTCCAGCAGGCTGTTCGGGCCGATGACGCTGCCCGCGCCGATTTTTGTCTCCCCCCGCAGGATGGTGCCCGGCAGGATGACCGCGCCCGGCGCGATCTCTACCGTGTCGTCGATGAGGATGCCGTCGGCGGAATAAAAAACAACGCCCGCGGCCAGGTGCCGCTCAAACGTTGCCTCAAATGCCGCCCGGCGCTGCCGGTATGCTGTTATTGCTTCGTTCTCCATGGACAAACGCCCCCGTTTCTGGTTTGATGTGCGGCGCGCGCAAGGCCCGTCCGCAGAGTTCGATAACGCTTATCTATACACTTCTATTTTACGATATTCCGGGCGTTTTGCAAGGGCATCGGCAAAATTGCACCAAAAATTCAAAATTGCGCGTTAAAATACAATAAAAAACAGGGAAATAACAGTAGCATTGCCCGCCGCTTTTTGTTATAATGATGTGTGCAAATGGACAAGTTTTTTGTTCATTCGTGCACGGGAATGGGTTTTGGGCTTTCCCGCGCACAAAAAAATTTGGAGGTAGAGAAATTTGAGTGACAAAAAATACCTGTACCTGTTCAGTGAAGGGAACAAGGACATGCGTGAGATCCTCGGCGGCAAGGGCGCTAACCTTGCCGAGATGACCAATGCCGGCATGCCTGTTCCCCAGGGCTTCACCATCAGCACCGAGGCCTGCACCCAGTATTACAACGACGGCCGCCAGATCAACGAAGGCATCATGGCCGACATCTACGAGTATATCGGCAAGATGGAGGAGATCGTCGGCAAGAAGTTCGGCGACCCCGCCAACCCCCTGCTGGTTTCCGTCCGTTCGGGCGCGCGCGCTTCCATGCCCGGTATGATGGATACCATCCTCAACCTGGGCCTGAACGACGAAGTTGTTGAGGGTCTGGCCAAAAAGACGGGCAACCCCCGCTTCGCCTATGACAGCTACCGCCGCTTTGTGCAGATGTTCAGCGACGTTGTCATGGAGATGAACAAAAGCGAATTCGAAAAAATCATCGATGAGATGAAGGAAGCCAAGGGCGTCACCCAGGACGTGGAGCTGGACGCCGACGACATGAAGGCTCTTGTTGCCAAATTCAAATCTCTCTACAAGGAAAAAATGGGCGCGGACTTCCCCACCGACCCGAAGACGCAGCTCATCGAGGCCGTTAAGGCCGTGTTCCGCAGCTGGGACAACCCCCGCGCCAACACCTACCGCCGCATGAACGAGATCCCCTACGACTGGGGCACCGCCGTCAACGTACAGGCCATGGTGTTCGGCAACTCCGGTGAGAACTCCGGCACGGGCGTGGCGTTCACCCGCAACCCCGCCACCGGCGAGAAGGCCCTGTTCGGCGAATACCTCATCAACGCCCAAGGCGAGGACGTGGTGGCCGGCATCCGTACGCCGTCCCCCATCAGCCACCTGAAAGACCAGATGCCTGAGGTCTACGACCAGTTCGTGACCATCGCCACCAAGCTTGAGAACCACTATCGCGACATGCAGGACATGGAGTTCACCATTGAGGACGGCAAGCTGTATATGCTGCAGACGCGCAACGGCAAGCGCACCGCCGCCGCCGCGCTGAAGATCGCCGTGGACCTGGTGGACGAGGGCATGATCACCGAAAAAGAGGCTGTGCTGCGCGTGG
>ERZ857984.2492-NODE-2492-length-11125-cov-5.279223_pt1 | contig 11125 bp, 8 predicted proteins | sample MGYA00519914_ERZ857984 | MGnify/ENA primary metagenome ERZ857984 (study PRJEB31778, sample SAMEA3449417) | human gut metagenome | biome: human gut; feature: human-associated habitat; material: faeces | place: United Kingdom | collected 2010/2012 ... | reverse complement strand
TTTCGCCCATTGCCCAATATTCCCCACTGCTGCCTCCCGTAGGAGTCTGGACCGTATCTCAGTTCCAATGTGGCCGTTCGACCTCTCAGTCCGGCTACTGATCGCAGACTTGGTAGGCCGTTACCCTACCAACTATCTAATCAGACATGAGCCCATCTCCAGGCGGATTGCTCCTTTCCCATCTCGCAGATGCCTGCAAAATGCTCTATGCGGTATTAGCACCGGTTTCCCGATGTTATCCCCCTCCTGAAGGCAGGTTGCTCATGCATTACTCACCCGTCCGCCACTAAGTCTTCCCGGAAGCAAGCTTCCAAAAAGACTCCGTTCGACTTGAATGTGTTAAGCACGCCGCCAGCGTTCATCCTGAGCCAGGATCAAACTCTCGATTAATGGTATCTCAACTGAGCACCGCCTTCTTTCAGGCCACGCTCCGCTAAAATCGATTAAAAGAGTTTAATTCTCTCTCTTTTACTTGTACGTTTCTCTCGTGAATCAACGAGTTCCGACTTCCACTCGCACTTCTCCGCTGCTGTCTTCGGTTCCCCTCCGACTCCCCAGCGGCTCGTCCTCTGTTTCCGTCTTCTCTTGGTTGTTGTTCAATTTTCAATGTCCTCGCGCCGCCCTCGCTTGGCGCAGCTTTGTTAGTATATCATCTTTTCTTTCGTTTGTCAAGAGAAATTTCGATTTTTTTCGAAAAACTTTCGACAACCTTTCCGGTGCCCAGCTCGGGGAAGCTCGTCCCCTGTTGGGATTTATATTTTAGCGCTTTATGGCGCAAATGTCAATAGCTTTTTCCAATTTTTTTAGAAAACCGCTTGACTTTGTGCATAACCCCCAAAAGCAGCGTCTCGAATTGTGCTATATCCCCAAATTCGGAACAATAGAAAGAATTGCGGTTGACATTTTCGGGCAAAAATGATATATTTCATATTAAGGAATGTTAAAGAGAGGTAAAGTAAAACCTCTCCATCCAAGAGTTACGAAGGGAGAATTCAACAGGTATGAAAAACCGGAAAAAGCTTTCCGCCCTGCTGCTGACGGTACTGCTGGTCTTTACAGCCGTACAGGTTCCGGCAGTCGCAGAGGAAGCAACGGCAATCAACGCAGCATCCCCCGCCATCGGTGCAGACGTGGGCGACACGGTCGATCTGTCGTCCTACACCTACGGCGGCACGGCGCTGGACGAGTTCACGTGGACGCCCGTGAACGGCGGCACGCTGGACGGAACCAGCTTCAACGCCACGGAAAAGGGCGTTTACGTTTTTGAGGGCACGAAGGATGACGAAAGCTTTCGTCTTTTTATCGTCGTCAAGGAAGCAGACGAAACCGAATACGTGCTGTATGAGAACACATTTGATGACGAAAGCGCACTGGAGGACCTGACGGTTGTCGAAGGCTCGGAGAGCGCGCTGAGTGTAGCCGACGGCAAGCTGTCCATTAAAGGCACGAGCGTACGCGCGCTGCTGCCCGAGCTGTACGCCGATTTCGGCAACTACAAGATCGACGTAGAGGCGACGCTTCAGAATCCGTCCGACACCTCGCGCTGGATGTCGATTATGTTCCGCGTAACGCCCGATGGGCAATATTTTCCTTATTATCAGATGGCCATCCGTTCCAATGCGACGGCGGCCAACGGCGTAGAGTTTGCCAAGCGTACCCCCGCGAACGCCTGGGACGTTGCCTACACGAGCGCCTATAAGGAAGCGATCGATCCGAACAAATTCTACAAATTTACCGTACGCGCTTATGACGGCTACGTCTCCGAGAGCATCGACGACGAGCTGCTCATTTACGGGCGCGAGCTGACCGACCGCACGCAGGGCCGCGTAGGTTTCCAGGCGAACAACTGCACAATGGTGGTCGACAGCATCAAGATCACGCTTCAAAACGACATTCCCGAAGGACCTCCGCAGAAGCCGGCACTGGTTGACGTGCGCGACTTCAACAGCAACATCGTGACTACGCCGACGATGGTTTCTTTTGTCGAGACCGAGGCCGATTACGAAAGCATCACAACCGACGCGCCCGCAACGGCGATTTTCCGCCTCAATGACGATGGCAATGTGACCGACGCCGAAGGCAACGTACTCGCCACGCTCGATGCGTTGTACGCCAAGCTCGAAAACAAGGTCATCGCCGCATTCAACCCCGCCTCCGAAAAAGCAATCGACGTACTGGCCGCTTATTGTGAAGAAAAGGTGATCGAGGACGTGGCGGTCGCTTCAACCGACGTTGAGCTTATCAATTACGCGCACGAACAGAACTATCTCATCCGCGGCATTGTGCTGTTTGAGGATGCAGACTATTCCGAAGAGGGCCTGCTGGCCATCCGCGAGAAGGTCAACTCCAACCATGCGAAGATCGCGGTACTGCCTTACGAAGGGATCTCCAAGGAGATCGTTTCGTATCTGCAAAAGCTGCTGGTCACCGTCTGGGTAAGCGGTCCCGAGGAAGAAAGCAATACGACGTATATGACGCAGATTCTCAGCGGCGCCAACGGCATCGTCGTTTCCGACAGAGCTGCAGCCGAGAAATGCTATACCGAATACTTCGAAGAGAATTCGTTTACCCGCCAGATCCTCATCATCGGGCACAGAGGCCTGCCGTCGCAAGCGCCCGAGAACTCGATTGAGGGCAGCAAGATGGCCTTCGAAGCCGGCGCGGACATCGTAGAAAACGATGTGTACATCTCCAAGGACGGCGTTGTTGTCGTAATGCACGACGGCACGCTCGACCGTACAACCAACGGGACAGGTTATATCGAATCGATGACCTACGAGCAGATCCAGCAATATACCCTTAACGCCGTCGGCGGAATCGAGGGCTGCAAAATCCCGACATTGGAGGACTACTTCAAGGAATTCGGTTCACTCGACAAGCATATTTTTATCGAGATCAAAACCGGCAACCAGAATGTGCTTCAGCCTATGATCGACCTGATCAGGGAATACGATATGACTTCAAAGGTCAATTTCATTTCCTTTGACGCCAACCAGCTCACGCGTGTAAAGGAATTGGCACCTGAGATTTCAGTCGGCTATCTGTGCAGCGGGCTGACCAATTCAAACGAGCCGCTGGAAAGCGTGCGCGCCGCAATTGCCGCGACGCAGCGCTACGGTTCCACCTTCAATCAAAGCGGCTCGGGAATCTCCGAGGAATTCGTAACGGAACTGGGCCATCGCGGCATCACCTTCTGGCCCTGGACCTACAACACGCAGCAGACCTTTTTGGATCAGTACTTCTGGGGCATCAACGGCTTCACGACCGACTACTCCATGTGGGTCAGAAATACCGCCAAGTCGGTGAAATTCCAGTCCGATATTGATTCCATCGGTGCGGGTCAGAGCGTGCAGCTCGACTTTTCGGCCTTCACCTATGCCGATAAGGAAACCCCGCTGGGCGACGAAGCAGAGATCGTTATCATTGACGGCGGCGACAATGTCACGCTCGAGGGCAATACGATGACGGCCACGGGAGAAGGAAGCGTTTCGTTCTACTGCCGTTACAAGTCCTCGCTGAGCAACCGCAGCCTGTATGTCTGCTCGGACATTGTGACGCTCACGACAGGCGGCGCCGGTGCTGCGGACAACAGCACAGACGTCTCCGACAGCTCCGAAACGCCTGTAACCTCTGACAGCAATGTCGTTATCTGGGTCGTGGTCGGTGTGGTCGCGGTAATCGTGATTGCCGGCGTCGTGTATGCAGCGGCGAAGAAAAAGAAGGCTTAACGCCTGAACAATCAGACAGATAAAGAAAAAATCCCTGCGGCGCGAATCGCACCGCAGGGATTTTTTATCGTTCAAACAGGGAACCTCCGCAGCCAACAAATAAGCTCCGCACACGCGGCATAGAAGAATGCCGCTGTTTTATACATTGCGGATTTGTTGTCGGCTCCGCAAACCCTGATTCGCGTACTAAAAATATCAGCAAGAGGAGAACAATTGCTGCCGCTTCGTATGTTGAGAAACCACCCGCAGACAGATGACTTTTTGGAATCCATACCGTTATCAAATACAACATCTAAAGTGCGTAGTGTTGTGCGTTTGTCAAAAGCGGACACAATTGCGCCCATATCAGGCTGCGGCATAAGCACAATCTGCAAACCATTCAGGTTCGCAAAAAAGTAGATATGGCACGACCGACGCCCACACATCGATCCGCTCCGCGCACCAAGCACAGGTCCGAGGCCGGGCGCGAAAAACGGCACAGCGAGGCGTTCTCTTCAAAAAAACGTTCCAAGCGAATTGCATTTAAAGCCGTTTGACTTCCATAAACAACGCTCTGTTATCAGCTGCTGACCAACGACCATATTTGGCAGCAGAACTTGTAAGCAGGCATTTGTCCCCCAATACAGCATAATACGCCGTATTCATAAAACGCCGCAGCAGCTCCAAATATACTGACTTGTCGCTTCCGACCAGCTCGAAACAGATTTTTATATAATCCATTTTCGGCTGCCAGCCGCTGTACAGATCGTTCAACTGCGGGACAAGGTGATTTATAACACCGCCCACGCCGACATCTTCCGTGTGGCTTACCGGATATTCGCAGATCAGGATGTGCAGAAACAGATGCTCCAAATAATCGCAGTATACCAGATTCTCCGCCGCCTGCCACTCGCGCGGCTTCGTCATAGCCCAATCCCTGTGCGACAGCATAATCGTGTGGTCTTCGAACACATGATGGATGAAAAGCCCCTCATCCGTGCGCTTGCAGGCTTTTCTCGGATTCCATGACGCAGTCATATAGTCGCTGCGGCCGATGCCGTACTTCCGCTGCAGGTACGCACAGTATTCCCGGTATGTAAGCCGTTGGACCTCCAGGTATTCCGACATCTTCATTCGACGGTTCTCCTCCTCTTCAAACCGCCGGGCAGTCCGGCGGCAAATTCACATTCGCCGAATCGGGTGCTCAAGCCTCCGCACGCGTTGTCTTCCCACAGTGAGAGCGTCACGGAACGGCTCTGCCTCCGAAGAAGCGCAGCGTTCCGGCGCACTGCGCGGCTTTACGGTAAGGGGCGATTTCACCCGTTCCCTGCTCAATCCGCCGATTTCCAATAGCACACGCCATGCGCGTACAACAGCGACGGACGCAGTGAATGCACATCGATTTTCGACTCCATCAAAGCCTGCCGCCTCGCCTTTTTCACAAGAAGCAGAAATTCCAGCCGCAAAAAGTCAGATTGCACTGCTAAAACAGCGCGTCAGGCAGTTGTTGCTGCGGATGTCTGCCAACCGATTCCCGAATCGAGCAATCTCAGGCAGGATTAGAATTCCGCCCGCAGCATCCCCTCGTCCCGCATTGCCGCAACTAAGTTTTGTACAGCGGGATATGTTTTCGTGATATGATAATACGAAAGCAGCCTTGCGGCGCACCCGCCATTCTGAATAAGCGGCTCGTGCAGTGCCTGACCTCGCCAGTTATCACAGACCCAGCCGTCATGCTTGACATAGCTCAGCAGGAGGCGAAAACGCGGCAGCGCGCAGATTTCAGCGATCAGCGCCTCTTCTTCGCATTCGCTGAAGTCACCGAGAATCTTTTTCTTCAGACGGTACCGAATCACCGGTCCGGCGTTTTCCGGCAGAAACGTTACCGCCCGCTCGAATAATCTTGTCCATATCCATTCTCCAACCGTCCTTGCGCATAAAAACATCCACCCGTTTTTTCCAAACGTTGTTTTGTCAAATCATGCGTTAAACACAATGCCATATGTATAATGGTTGCCGTTCCCGCGTCATTTTTTCACGATCGCTCCGCAGATCATAAGGAGCAAAAGGCTGCACCTTTCTCTTGTCGGGCATACCAATTGGGGGATATAGTTCCCAAGCATACAAGCACACGAACGCCGCAGGTGCGTTTATAAGATTGTCAAAAAGTACAGAAAAAAACCGCACACAATACGCTGTGCGCGGTCTGTCTGCGGCGAATCGCCGCCCCTTTGGAGCGGATTACGGGGTTCGAACCCGCTACCTCGACCTTGGCAAGGTCGCGCTCTACCAAATGAGCTAAATCCGCATTCTGTTTTCCTGCCGCGCGCCGCCCTTCTTCAGCCGGCGCGCCGCTTCTCCCTGTTTCTGGTGCCTCCGGTCGGAATTGAACCAACGACACGAGGATTTTCAGTCCTCTGCTCTACCAACTGAGCTACAGAGGCATATCCCGCGCACGTCTTCCCTTCTCCGCCGCGCGCGAAACTGCTTTTCCTGGCGATTCGGATGGGGCTCGAACCCACGACCTCTAGCGTGACAGGCTAGCGTTCTAACCAACTGAACTACCGAACCGTATCCTCTCGCGCCCGGGCCGCTGTTGTCACACGCCCTGGCGACTTTGTTATCATACCATATCTTTTCGCTTTTTGCAATACCTTTTTTGAATTTTTTTGTTTTTTTCGCATTTCCCATCCTGTACGGCCTGATCAAATGACCGCACAGGATGGGAACAGACTCTATACCTGAAACCCGCCCAGTTCAGGCGGCGGAACGGACGGTCCGCGGCGGAACGCCGCGCGCAGCAGCGTCCCGAGCACAAGCACAAAGCAGACAAGCGTCACGGCTTCCGACAGAACCGGCACCAGCTTCAGCAGCGTGATGGCAACCATAACAAGCGCCGACGAAAGATACTTGTTTTCCATATTGATATATGTGCCGGCGATCAGGATGGCGGCGACCGGCTCGCATACAAAGTAGAGGAATAGATAACCGGCCAAAAGCAGCAAAGACACCGGCATGCCGATGACCGTCAGCAGCAGGAATATTGCAAGGATGGGAATGAACAGCCCCGCCAGACCGGTAAACACAATTTTGACCTTGTCACGGTTAAAGCCGGCGCACAGATTGCCGAACGGCCTGCGGAACAAAAACAACAAAAGGAGAACAATCAAAATCTGCGCAGGAATATTGTAGACAAGGTCGAGGAGCCGGCCGCCGATTTCGCTTCCGGTCGTCACTTCGTTCCAATCGACCGCGGCCGCTTCTACAGGGCCGAAATCGACCTCCTTAGCGGTAACGCGTATGGTTCCGCCGCAGGAAAAGCCGTTCAGAAACGTTACGCGGTCGGCCTGCACATCCACATCGCCCTCCACCCGTCCGCTGAGAGAGACCTCCACGGCCTCGGCTGTCAGATCGCCGGTACTGCCGGAGAAATAAAGCGTTTCGCCGATAAAATACACATTTTTCGAGCTTGCCGCCAACGTCGCTTCGCCGCAGGCCACCGTGATGTTGCGCGCCACATCTCCGGTCACCTCGAGCGAAACGCCGGCAAAGCGCAGGTTGCCGTCGATGACCGCGCTGATCTTCGGCTCATTGGAGAAGCCAATCAGATCACCGCCGATATAGCCGCTGATGCGCACGCCGGCGTCCGAGCTGAAATGAAAATAATCGTCGTCGCGGTCGAGCACATATTCCCCCATCGAAAACGATTCGCCGCGCGAGACCGGCGCCTCTGAAGGCGCGTCGGATGCCGCGGTCGCGCCGAACAGCAGCGGCACACAGAGCAGCAGCGCGGCCAGCAGCGCAAATCTTTGCTTTGTCATCATCCTTGATGCACCCTTTCCGTCTGTTTCTTTTCACATGATAAACGTTTCGATTTTCCAGAGATACGCTGCGGAATTCATCTCGTCCCAAACGCGGACCGCCCGCATTTCCAAGACGCTCTATGAAAAAGGAAAGCAGAATCTCAGGTTTTCGGGCCGACGCCGCGCCGTATCTGAACAAGGCGGGCGGCAGCCGCATCGTTCCGGTAAGGTCCGAAAATGCGGTATCCTTCCCAACACAGCAAATCGCGTCTCCTTTACAGCATCCTTATTATACCACACAACGCGCGGTTTTTCAAGAATGTTTTCGCGGCCACTTTCATAAAGTGTTTTAACGAAAGAATACAGAAGGGTAAGCCGCTATGACTGAAACAATAAAAGGGACCACGAGGACAAATGTATCGGGAGCACTGATCAGAAACGCCGTCCTGCTGACGGTGTTCTCACTTGCCTGCAAGGGGATCGGCATGCTGTTCCGCCTCTACCTGTCGGTGCGCATCGGCGCGGAGGGTATGGGACTCCATCAGCTCGTGATGTCGGTCTACACGCTTTTTTCCTCGTTCGCGACGGCAGGCTTCACCGTAGCGGTATCCCGGCTGGTCGCCGAGCGGCTCGAGCAATCGCCGGACGGACGTGCCGACGGGATGCTCAACAGCGCCTTCCGACTGTCGCTGGCCATCGCGCTGGTAGCCGCAGGACTGATGGCCGCGGTGACAAACGGCGTTTCGACCACGCTGCTCGGCGACGAGCGTACCCGCGCGCCGCTGTACATACTGGCACTTTCCCTGCCCTTTATGGCAGTCACCTCCTGTCTGAAGGGTGCGTTTATGGCCTACCGCAAGGTGCTCGTGCCTTCCTCCAATTCACTGTTCGAGCAGATCATCAAGACCTGCTCGACAATGCTGTGCTTCGGACTGTTTATGCAGAACGAAACCGATATCGGCAGGCTTTGCGTAGGGATCGTCGTCGGCATCGTCGCGGGTGAAATCAGTTCGTTCCTTTATCTCTCCCTTTTCTATGTATGCAGCATCCGGCCGAAAAAAGGTGCGAAAACACCCGTGGGTCCCTTCGCGCGGGTGGCGATGCCGATGGCCGCAAGCTCTTATGTTACAAGTATACTCCATACGGTCGAAAATGTGCTCATCCCCTATTGTCTGGCGCTTTATGGCAACGACCGTGCAGCGTCGCTGGCGGAGTTCGGACTCATACGCGGGATGGTAATCCCGATTGTGTTTTTCCCCTTCGCGTTTTTGTCGTCTCTGGTTTCCATTCTGATTCCGGAGATTTCACGTCTCAACACGCGGGTGGACAAAACCGCGCGCGACGCGCGCATTGAACGCATCCTTTTCCTGGCCTTCGTATTTTCGACGGCGGTGGGCGGCGTATTCTTTTTCTTCCCCGAGGAAATCGCCATACTGCTCTACAAGGACGCCGCTGCGGCGCCCTTCCTGCGGCTGATTGCGCTGGTGACGCCGTTTATGTATGTTGAAACAATCGCCGACGGGCTGCTTAAAAGCATCGGCGAGCAGGTGTACACGCTCAAGACGTCGATCATCAACTCGGTGTGCCGTATCGTCATCATCTACCTGCTCGTTCCGCGGGCGGGCGCAATGGGCTATACGTATCTGCTCATCGCTTCGAACACGTTTGCCTTTCTGACCTGTATGATCCGCATCCGCAAAAAAAGCGCCGTACGCTTTTTCCCCCTGCAGAGCATGGTGCTGCCGCTGGCTGTAACGGTGGTGCTGGCGCTTCTCTGCCGCCGACTGCTGACGCTGCTGAGCTTCCTGCCGGCCAGCGCGGCACTGGTGCTGTCAATCGGCGTATTCGTGCTGATCTACTTTGCCTTCTGCGGTATACTGCTGAAAAAGCGGGGTGTTTTCAACGGACATTAACGAGGTGCTTCGTTTTTTGCCCCGTCGCATTGCCTTCCCCCTCTCCCTGCTGCCGCGCGCCGTCGCTTCGTCGGTGACGGAGGTGCGCCTGCGGCTCAACGCGCCGCTTTCGCTTTCGGTCAACGGCAGAAACCTGTTTGTCAATGAACACGGAAAGGTCTGCCGCATCGAATCCGCGCTGCACGCCGACGAGGATGACCTGCGCGCCACACTCGCCGAGCTGACGGCTTACTCCATGTACGCTTATGACGACACGGTGCGCAACGGCTTCATTCCCATCGAGGGCGGTGCGCGCGCAGGCGTCTGCGGCGAGGCGGTCCGCGCCGACGGGCATGTGACTGGCTTCCGCCGGATCTACTCCATCAACATCCGCATCCCGCGCTTTTTGCCCGACTTCGCAGCCAATTTGGCTGAGCATTACAAGACGCACGGTCTCTGCTCAACGCTGGTTCTTTCGCCGCCTGCGGCAGGCAAGACAACCTTCCTGCGCAGCATTGCATATCTGCTGGCGTCGGGGAATTATCCGCACCCGCGCCGCGTCGGCATCGTCGACGAGCGCTGCGAGCTGTTTCTGCCCGATAAAATGTGTTCGCTCATCGACTGTGTGCGGGATATGCCGAAGGCAGCCGGCATCGAACTGCTGACCCGATCTATGTCGCCGGAGGTGATCGTCTGCGACGAACTGTCGGAAGCTGAAGCAGCCGCCGTGGCCGAAACACAGAACAGCGGCGTATACCTGATCGCCTCCGCACACGCACCCGACTATGCGGGCGCGATGCGCCGGCCGTTTCTGAAAAGACTCTGCGACAACGGGATCTTTGCGCTGTTCGTGCTGCTGACGTCTGAAGGGGGCTACCGCTATGATCTTTACACCCCTTAAATTGCTCTCGGCGCTTATCATTGTCGGCGCCTGCTTTTTCGCGGGCGCATCGGTAGCCGAAGCTGAAAACACCAGCTACCGTCAGCTTTCGGGTATATTGGCGCTGCTGGCACACATCCGCACGCGTATCACCTATACGCATTTCTCGCTTGAAGTGATTTTCGCGGACTTTTACGACGATGCGCTGGAAAAATGCGGCTTTCTCGCCTGTCTCAAAGACGCACGGGGCGGCTATTCGGCTTCATTCTGCGAGGCGGTGGGCCGTCTGACGGCCACCGGCGAGACACGGGACGCGCTTCTGGCCTTCGGCCGCACGCTCGGCGGCGTTTCGATGCGCGAGCAATACGCAGCGCTGGAGACCACCGAAGCGTTTTTGCAGGAAAAAGTGGCACGCCTGCGTGAAAGCGCGGAAAAAAAGCGGCGCAGCTATCGCTCGCTGGGCGCACTGGCCGGCGCGATGATTGCGGTGATCCTCTTTTGAAAAGCAAAGGGCACAGGCATACCGATTATATCAGTTTGTCGATAACGGCCAATTGGAGCTTTGCTCCAAGCCCCATTCAAGGGATTTGCAAACCGCAGCATTTGCCGCAGGAGATCAAACGGTTTCAAACCGTTCAATCAAGAAATCGTATTATAAGAAAGGCTGTAAGTATGAGCATCAGCGTTTTGCTTAAAATCGCCGGCGTGGGGCTGCTGGTCTCGGTGGCGTATCAGATCCTCCAGAAATACGGACGGGACGAGCAGGCAACCTTTGTCTCCATTGCGGGCGTTATCCTGGTGATGTTCCTCATCATCAACGAACTGGATTCGCTCTTCCGCACG
>ERZ857984.2491-NODE-2491-length-11126-cov-3.204860_pt1 | contig 11126 bp, 7 predicted proteins | sample MGYA00519914_ERZ857984 | MGnify/ENA primary metagenome ERZ857984 (study PRJEB31778, sample SAMEA3449417) | human gut metagenome | biome: human gut; feature: human-associated habitat; material: faeces | place: United Kingdom | collected 2010/2012 ... | reverse complement strand
CAGGTCGATGGCCTTGTCGGGCAGGAACCGCGAGGTGATGTAACGCGTCGACAACTCGACGGCGGCCACGATCGCCTCGTCCTTGATCCGCACCTGATGGTGGTTCTCGTAACGATCCTTCAGTCCGCGCAGGATCGAAATCGCATCCTCGGCCGTCGGTTCATCGACCATGACTTTCTGAAAACGACGCTCGAGCGCCTTGTCCTGCTCGAAATATTTCTGGAACTCGTCGAGCGTCGTAGCACCGATCGTACGCAGCTCACCGCGCGCCAGGGCCGGTTTGAGAATATTGGCGGCATCCATCGCACCCGACGACTTGCCGGCTCCGACCAGCGTATGAATTTCGTCGATGAAGAGCAATATCTCGCCCTCGCTGGCGGTCACCTCCTGCACGACGGCCTTCAGACGCTCCTCGAACTCACCCTGGTACTTGGCCCCGGCGATCAGGGCGCCCATGTCGAGCGAATAGATCACCTTCGAGCGCAGGTTCTCCGGCACGTCCCCGTTCACGATCCGGTGGGCGATACCCTCCGCAATGGCCGTCTTACCCACGCCGGGTTCTCCGACCAGCATCGGATTGTTTTTGGTACGGCGCGAAAGAATCTGCAATACACGGCGAATCTCCTCATCGCGGCCGATGACCGGGTCGAGCTTGCCGCTGCGGGCCATCTCGTTCAGATTGATCGCATACTTGCCCAGGGCATCGAACTCCTGCGACGCCGTCTGCGAATCGACGGTCGCCCCCTTGCGGAACACCCGAATCGCCTCGAGCAACTCCTTTTCAGTCGCCCCGGCGCCTTTCAGCAGATCGGCGGCAGTACCCCGCTCGGCGATCAGTCCCAGCAGCAGATGCTCTACCGAAGCGTACTTGTCCCCGAAATTCTTGGTAAAATCGACGGCACGCTGGATTACTTTGGTCGTATCCTGCGAAAAGAACTGTTCGCCGCCTCCCGAAACATGGGGCAGCCCCCGCACGGCCCGCTCCACTTCGCCGCGCAGTCCCCGCACGTTTACGCCGACACGCCCCAGCAGAAATACCGACAGCGAATCGTCCTCGCGCACGAGCACATTGAGCAGGTGCAGCGGTTCGACAGCCTGATTGCCCTGCTCCCTGGCAAGAGACACCGCAGCCTGCAGCGCCTCTTGCGCCTTAATAGTTAAAGAATTAATGTTCATAGTGCATTATATTATTTTCAATTCATTTCTTTGCCTTACCTATCGCAAAATATCTGCCAAGTCTGCAACTTCTGCCATCCTGTCCGATTTTGTCATATCCCGGACGATATCGTAATGACAAAATGGCTACCTTTGCAGGACAAAACCAAATTATCTAATCAGACAGAATGAAAAAACTTATCCTCGCCATTACGGCATCGCTCTGCATCGCGACTCTGATCTCTTCATGCAACAACCTGGGCATCAGCGCTCCGAAAATGGATTCCGATGAAGCAACGCAACTCATCGTCGAAACTCTCGAAAAGAATATCAACTTCGACGAGTGGAAAATATATGAAATCCGCTGGATGGAGGCGGACGAGCTGGAGAATAACCTGACAGTTTTATTCGTCGAAATGGTAAACAAGGCCGGCGACTGTTTCTCGCAGACCTTCACGCTCTCCGGTCCCGGCAAAGGCAACATCTCCGACCAGGACGAAGCAGGCGGGCTGAGCGGGAAACTCGATTTCGAAAAAGTCAAAGGCCTGACTCCGGCCTCGATCAACGTCGAAGCCATCCGCAAACAGTACGAAGAGGCCAAAGCCATGATCCCCGAAAACTATACGTTCAAGAGCATCGGCGACTACCTGATTCAGGAAACGGTTCCTTCGGGCAACGAATTCCTCGACCGAAATAAAACGTTCGGCGAAGTGAAAGCAGAGTTCAGTATGAACATAACCGAAAACGGCAAGGAGATCGTCGAAAGCGCCGGCAAGAAATCGGTCCAGTATTACGAAGTTACCTTCAATGTGCTGCCCGACGGATCGGTTCAGATGGAAGAGTAAGGCGACCTGCGGCGACACACTGCGAAAGACGGGAGTTTCGGCTTCCGTCTTTCTTTATTCTTGAGGCATACTCGCACCGAAGCGAGTCACCTGCGAAAATTACCGGACAGATCGCCGGTACGGGGAACGGATTTTCGAAAACGATACGTCGCGCTTCATTCCGCATATTCCACCCGACAAAGTGCAAATAAATTTGGCGCAGCACCCGGCTTTCACTATCTTTGCAGAAGATAGGAAGCGCCTCGGAAATCTTCGAAAATAAATTTTCCCGATTTCGCCCGGCTTTCACTATCTTTGTTCCGCCATGAGTGATTTTATCGTCAGCGCACGCAAATACCGCCCCGCCACTTTCTCTTCGGTCGTGGGGCAGAAGCACATTACCTCGACCCTGAAGAACGCGATCGAACGCGGCCAACTGGCCCACGCCTACCTCTTCTGCGGGCCGCGCGGCGTGGGCAAGACGACCTGCGCCCGCATCTTCGCCAAGGCGATCAACTGTCTGCATCCCGAAGGGGCCGAAGCCTGCAACACGTGCGAATCGTGCCGCAGCTTCAACGACGGGCGCTCGCTCAACATCCACGAGCTAGACGCCGCGTCGAACAACTCGGTCGAGGACATCCGCTCGCTCATCGAACAGGTGCGCATCATCCCGCAGGTGGGACGCTACTCGGTCTTCATCATCGACGAGGTCCACATGCTCTCGGCGGCCGCCTTCAACGCCTTCCTCAAGACGCTCGAGGAGCCGCCCGCACACGCCATCTTCATCCTGGCGACCACCGAAAAACACAAGATCATCCCTACGATCCTCTCCCGCTGCCAGATCTACGACTTCAACCGCATCCGCGTCGAGGACTCCGTGGAATACCTCAAATACATCGCCTCGCAGGAGGGAATCACCGCCGACGACGAGTCGCTCAACCTGATCGCACAGAAAGCCGACGGCGGCATGCGCGACGCCCTGTCGATGTTCGACAAGGCCGTTTCGTTCTGCGGGCAGGAACTCCGCTATCAGGAGGTGGCCCAGACGCTCAACGTATTGGACTACGACACCTACTTCAGCATGACCGAAACGCTCCTGTCGGGCAACTATGTCGAGGCGCTGCTCTCTTTCGACAACGTGCTCGCGCGGGGATTCTCCGGCCAGACTTTCATGGCAGGACTCAACCGCCACCTGCGCGACCTGCTGGTGGCCCGCAACGAGCCTTCGCTCCGGCTGCTGGAATTTACCGGTACGCTGATGGAACGATACCGGACGCAGGCGGCCGCCTGCCCTCCCGAATTTCTTTTCGGCGCCATATCGCTGCTCACGGACCTCGACGGCAAAATCAGGCAATCGTCCAACCAACGGCTGCTCGTCGAACTGGGACTGATGAAGATCGCCGGTCTCGGTCAAAAAAAAAATAACCCCGTCGATCCCGTAAATCTTCCGTTGCCGGAACTGGTTCGGACCGCCCCCGCGCAATCCGCACCGGCCCGTCCGCAATCGACACAACAGACGGCTCCCGCGCCCGCTCCTCAACCGGCTACGGTCCAACGGCCGACGGCTGCGACGGCAGAATCTTCGCCCGGAATCGCGGCATCCGCTCCGGCTGCAACGCCTGCGGCAAAAGCCGCAGCCGATCCCGCACCTCCGGCGACATCGGCCGCTGCCCGTACATCCGCAATGCCGACGCCGTCCATTCAGCCGGTCCCGGAACGAACGCAGGCCGCAGCAACGCCGGTTTCGACACAACCGCAAACGGCGCGTCCCCGTCCCGTACAGTCCAGACTCGCATCGGGAATCTCCATTTCGGCGCTGATAAACGATGCAGCCCCGGAACCGGATACAGAAACCGCCGTGCATGCCGCAGCACCCCAGCCGGTCATCGACCCGCTCAGCGCCGAAAAACTCGAAACGACCCGTGAAAAAATCCTCACGCTCGTCCGCGAGATGCGTCCGCGCTTCGTCGCGGCGTTCGAACGGATGCAATTTCAGGGACACGTGATCCGTATCGCAGTTCCGTCGGAAGCCCTGCGCGAAGAGATCCTGCGCAACAAAACCGAACTGCTGCTCCGCATCGCCGAAACGTCCGGCGTGCAGGGTATGCTGGAGCTCGACGTCACGATCAACGAAGAGATCCGGGCCGCCCGCCCGATCAAACTCGAAGACCGGGTTAAGTATATGACCGAAAAAAATCCTCTGCTGGCCGAGTTGCGCCGGGCGCTCGACCTGGAGGTAGAATAAAGCATAAAGTAAAACCAAATACACAAATGGCAATTAAGAACTTTGTCGAAGAATTGGAATGGCGCGGTATGATTCACTCGATCATGCCGGGCACACAGGAACAACTTCAGAAAGAGATGTCTACAGCTTACGTGGGCATCGACCCGACGGCGGATTCGCTGCACATCGGACACTTGGTGAGTGTAATGATCCTCAAGCACTTCCAGATGTGCGGACACCGTCCGATCGCTCTGGTGGGCGGCGCGACGGGCATGATCGGCGACCCCAGCGGCAAATCGCAGGAGCGCAACCTGCTCGATGAAAAGACCCTCCGCCACAACCAGGAGGCGATCAAGAAACAGCTCGCCAAGCTGCTCGATTTCGAATCGGACGCTCCCAACGCGGCGATGCTGGTGAACAACTACGACTGGATGAAGGGAATCACCTTCCTGGATTTCATCCGCGACATCGGCAAGCTGATTACCGTGAACTACATGATGGCCAAAGATTCGGTAAAGAAACGCTTCAACGGCGAAGGCGAAGGGATGTCGTTCACCGAATTCACCTACCAGCTCGTGCAGGCCTACGACTTCCTGCACCTGTACGAAACCGTAGGTTGTAAACTGCAGCTCGGCGGCGCCGACCAGTGGGGCAACATCACCACCGGCACGGAGCTGATCCGCCGCAAGGCCGGCGGCGAGGCTTTCGCCCTCACCTGCCCGCTGATTACCAAAGCCGACGGCACCAAGTTCGGCAAGACCGAGAGCGGCAACGTATGGCTCGACCCGCGTTATACGTCGCCTTACAAGTTCTACCAGTTCTGGCTCAACACCAGCGACGAGGACGCCAAGCGCTACATCAAGATCTTCACGCTGCTCGATAAACAGACCATCGACGACCTGATCGCCGAACACGACGCAGCCCCTCACCTGCGAATCCTGCAAAAACGGCTGGCGCAGGAGGTTACCGTGATGATCCACTCTCAGGAGGAGTACGAAAAAGCGGTCGAGGCATCGAACATTCTCTTCGGCGGGGCTACCTCCGAAGCGCTTCGCAAACTCGACGAACAGACCCTGCTGCAGGTTTTCGAAGGAGTCCCGCAATACAAAATCGCCCGTGCGGAACTGATCGGGCTGCCCTTCATCGAGCTGTGCGCCGAGCGGAGCGATATCTTCCCCTCGAAGGGCGAATGCCGCAAGATGGTACAGGCCGGCGGCGTGAGCCTCAACAAGGAGAAGGTGGCCGACCCCATGCGTGCAATCGCCGAAAGCGACCTGATCGACGGGAAATACCTGCTCGTACAGAAAGGCAAGAAAAACTACTACCTGGTAATCGCCGAATAAGATGGAATACCGTATCGTTTTGAACCGGATGGAGTTCCGGGCTTTCCACGGCTGTTACGACCTGGAACAGCAAGTGGGCAACCGCTTCACGGTCGATCTGGAGATCACGGCCGAGCTGGGGGAAGTGGCGAGCGAGGACTGCGTGGAAAAAGCGGTCAATTACCTGTTGGTTTACGAAACCGTACGCGAACAGATGCGCGTCACCCAGCGCACGATCGAACGCGTGTCGATGAACATCATGGATGCCCTCTATGCCCGGTTTCCGCAAATCCGCCATATCCGCTGTACGGTTTCGAAGCTGGCGCCCCCGCTGGGCGGGAAGCTCGAAAAAGTGAGCGTCGTGCTGGAGAAATAAACCACACTGCGACAACGAATAAAGCGAGAGGAATCGATTCCTCTCGCTTTATTTTTCTTCCCGACGGAATAATCACAACCGCTCGAAAACGATCCGTCCGTAATACTTTACCGAGCCTGCTTCTGTTGCGAGAACCTTCCACACCATTCGCCGCTCGCAAATTTCCGACACCGTAAGCCGTGCCGGAATAAATCCGTAATCCACAGTTATCCGTCTTCCTGTCAGACTCCAGGCAAAATGCTCCCCGTTATCGGCCACACCCCGTCCATCGTGTTCGAAAGTCATAATCCCCAAAGCATGGGCACATCACAGGCTCCATCGTCGTCCGAATCATCCCAATCGTAATCCGGCTCCTCGACCGCACGCCACCTACCCAAGATATTTTCGGCATCGATCGCTTCCTCCCGGATGCCCTTGTCACATGCGAAAAGTGCCAACGAGAGCAAAGCAAACAATGTAACAAGACACAGATAAAATCTTCGCCCCCTCTATAATACAGACAATAAATAACGTCCGATCGACAAATTCTTCGAAGGGGTCTGAAATTCCCCCGTCGTTCTTCTTTGCGTTACGCCACCGAGCAGGGGATTCCCAGCGCCTCGACCCGGGCAGCGATCGCCTGCAAATCTTCGCGGGGGACTTTCTGCAAGGTTTTGCACGGAGTGTCGCGGTCGAGCGAATAGACCATCACCTGACGGGGCCGGATCTCTTCGACCAGCTTCAACCAGGCCGCGACCTCCCGCTCGGTCGTGTTATCCACCGTGCGGCCCTCGCACTCGCCCCGCAGGAACATCGTCTGCAGGATCATCTGCCCGTCGAACAGTTTCATGTTCTTCACCACCTCAGCCACCGAATAGGTCCCGCACGGGTTATTGATGAGCCGAACCGTATCGTCGAAAGCGGAATCGAGTTTCAGGATGTTGTTATCGACCCGACGCAAGGCCCGGCGCACGCTCTCGCGGCCGATCTGCGTCGCATTGCTCAACACCGAAATCCGCGCCGAAGGGCAAATTTCGTCCCGCAAGACGATCGTATCGTCGATGATCGCCTCGAAATCGGGGTGCATCGTCGGCTCGCCGTTACCGGCGAAAGTAATCACGTCGGGCGGCGTACCTTCGGAAACCATCTGACGCAGGGTCGCTCCGAGCATGGTACGCACGTCCTCGCGCGAATTGAACCGGCGGGCGCCCGGATGTTCGGCATTCCAGCCGCATTCACAATAAATGCAATCGAAGCTACACAACTTCGATTGAGTGGGTAACAGATTGACACCCAAAGACAGACCCAATCTGCGGGAATGGATCGGGCCGAAAATAATATCGCTATACAGTGCAGTCATATTGACAAAATTAGAAAATATTCTCTTCTTTGCACAAATATTGCTCCCTTTTTATACGTTAATAGAAAAACGGCATGCAACGGGACCTCCGAAAAACGAATTCGGTCCGAATCGGGAACACGATCGGCCCAAGGCCCCGACGCATGAATCGTCCAACCGAAAACCAATGAAACGACACCTTATGAAGCATAAATTCGGCTTACTTCCCAAAGTGCTCCTGGCTATCGCGCTGGGCATCGTATTCGGCCTCTTCGTTCCCGAGTGGTTCACCCGAATCGCATTGACCTTCAACAACATTTTCGGCAATTTTCTGAACTTCGTCATCCCGCTGCTGATCCTGGGCCTCGTGGCTCCGGGCATCGCCGACCTGGGTAGCAAGGCAGGACGGCTGCTGGTAATCACCGCAGCCCTGGCCTATGCCTTTACCCTGTTTTCGGGATTCGGAACTTTCTTCACAAGTTTCGGGATATTACCCCGGCTATTGGGCGGTACGGAGATGAGCGCCCCGGGAGAAACCGCCGCAACACCCCTGCAACCGTTCTTCACGGTCGAAATGCCCCCGTTGATGGGCGTGATGACCGCCCTCATTCTCGCCTTCGTGCTGGGACTGGGCATGGCTTACATCCACAGCGACAAGCTCAAGGGCATGATGGATGATTTCAAACTCATCATCGAGCGCGTCATCTCGAAGGTCATCATCCCGCTGCTGCCCTTCTACATCTTCGGCATCTTCCTCTCGATGACTCAGTCGGGGCAGGTATCGGGTATTCTGGGCATTTTCCTCAAGTTGATCGTGATTATCTTCGTGATGACGGTCGTCCTGCTGCTGATCCAGTTCTCGATCGCGGGCCTCGTGGCAAGGCAGAATCCGTTGAAGATGCTCCGCACGATGATGACCGCCTACATGACGGCCCTCGGTACGCAATCGTCGGCAGCCACGATCCCCGTGACGCTGGCACAGACGGTCAAAATCGGCGTCCGCCCCGAAGTGGCGGGATTCGTCGTCCCGCTCTGCGCCACGATCCACCTCTCGGGTTCGATGATGAAGATCGTCGCCTGCTCGCTCGCGGTGATGATGCTCTCCGGACTGGACGTTTCGATGGGCACCTACTCGGGTTTCATCCTGCTGCTGGGCATTACGATGATCGCCGCACCGGGCGTACCGGGCGGAGCCATCATGGCTGCGATCGGATTGCTGGAGTCGATGCTCGGGTTCGACGAAAATATGATCGGACTGATGATCGCCACCTACATTGCCATGGACAGTTTCGGTACGGCGACCAACGTAACGGGCGACGGTGCGATCGCGGTGATCGTAAACGCCATCGACAGCCGAATGATTCGCCGGGAAAAACGATAAACCTACTGTTAATATTTTCACATTCGAAAAAAATCTTTAACTTTGCGAGCATCGTTCATAAACGAACAACCGCTGTCAAGTGAAATAAGAGGATTAATTTAAATCAATAATTATGGCTAAAATCAATTTGAAACAGTACGGCATCACGGGTACTACGGAAGTAATCTACAACCCGTCGTACGACGAACTCTACCGCGAGGAGACCCGCAAGGGCCTGCGCGGTTATGAAAAGGGTCAGGTAACCGAAATGGGTGCCGTGAACGTGATGACCGGCGTTTACACGGGTCGTTCCCCGAAAGACAAGTTCTTCGTCATGGACGAAACCACCAAAGATACTATTTGGTGGACCTCGCCCGAATACAAGAACGACAACAAACCGGTGACGAAGAAGACCTGGAAGGAGCTGAAAAAGATCGCTGTCGAAGAGTTGTCGAACAAGAAGCTCTTCGTCGTGGACACGTTCTGCGGAGCCAACGAGAACACCCGTCTGAAGATCCGCTTCATCATGGAGGTCGCTTGGCAGGCGCATTTCGTGAAAAACATGTTCATCCGCCCGACGGACGAGGAGCTGGAGAAATACGGCGAACCCGATTTCGTGGTGCTGAACGCCTCGAAAGCCAAAGTCAAGAACTACAAGGAACTCGGACTCAACTCGGAAACGGCGGTCGTGTTCAACCTCACCGAAAAAATGCAGGTAATCATCAACACCTGGTACGGCGGCGAAATGAAGAAGGGTATGTTCTCCTACATGAACTACCTGCTGCCGCTGAAGGGCATCGCGTCGATGCACTGCTCGGCCAACACCGACAAGGAGGGCAAGAACACCGCCATCTTCTTCGGTCTGTCGGGAACGGGCAAAACCACCCTTTCGACCGACCCGAAGCGCGAGCTGATCGGCGACGACGAGCACGGTTGGGACGACGACGGTGTCTTCAACTTCGAGGGCGGATGCTATGCCAAAGTCATCAACCTCTCGAAAGAGAACGAGCCCGATATCTGGAACGCGATCCGCCCCAACGCCCTGCTGGAGAACGTTACGGTGGACAAGAAAGGTAAGATCGACTTCGCGGACAAGTCCGTGACGGAGAACACTCGCGTATCGTACCCGATCTTCCACATCGATAACATCGTGAAGCCCGTATCGAAAGCTCCGGCAGCCAAGAAGGTGATCTTCCTTTCGGCCGACGCCTTCGGCGTACTGCCCCCGGTTTCGATCCTGACTCCGGAACAGACCAAATACTACTTCCTCTCGGGCTTCACCGCCAAGTTGGCCGGTACCGAACGCGGTATCACCGAGCCGACGCCGACCTTCTCGGCCTGCTTCGGTGCAGCGTTCCTCTCGCTGCATCCGACCAAATACGGTGAGGAGCTGGTAAAACGCATGAAGCAATCGGGCGCTACGGCCTACCTCGTCAATACGGGCTGGAACGGTACGGGCAAACGTATCTCGATCAAGGATACGCGCGGCATCATCGACGCCATCCTGGACGGTTCGATCGACAAGGCTCCGACCAAGACGCTGCCGGTATTCGATTTCAAGATCCCGACCGCACTTCCGGGCGTGGATCCCAAGATTCTCGATCCGCGCGACACGTACAAGAACGCCAAGGAATGGGACGAGAAGGCGGCAGATCTGGCCAATCGTTTCATCAAGAACTTCGAGAAGTTCACCGGCAACGCCGAAGGCAAGAAACTCGTAGCTGCAGGTCCGCATCTCAAATAAGACGACGAGCAGCAAGCTATTTTCACAAAGAGAACGGTCCGGGGCTAACGCCCGGACCGTTCTCTTTGTCGCTCGACCGCACGATCACTCCCCTTCGGCAACCTATATTCGGACAGCCCTGCCCTACAAGCGGTATCGTGGAACACTATTTGCAACACCTTCTTATAATCAATCCATTATATTATGAAAAAAGTAATCCACAGAGCCGGCACACGAGGTCATTCCGACCACGGTTGGCTCGACAGCTACCATACGTTCAGTTTTGCAGACTACCACGATCCCGAGCGCATCCATTTCGGCGCATTGCGCGTACTCAACGACGATACCGTAGCCGGAGGAGAGGGTTTGTTTAACCTGAGTCTGAACGGCAGCGGCGTGTTCTGTCTTGAAGCAGACTGTCCGAAGGAAGAACTGGTGGAAATCACCCTTCAAAATGATGTGCTGAAAGTGGATGGCAATATGGCCATTGCCTGGAGCGGAAGTCTCCAGTTTACGGTAGAACGTTCCGGCAAATCCCTGATAGGCTCCGCCGCTTCAGGAGAAGGTCTGGTAAATGTCTACCGGGGTACCGGAAAGGTACTGATGGCGCCTGTCTCCAAAATGCCTAATGTATAACCCGAATATCTTACATAGCAAAACGGCCATGCCTTCGCATGACCGTTCTGTCGTATCCTTCTTTATGAACCCCCGCATTCCCGCTTCCGGGCTTATTTCACATCCGCTCTTGCCAGTGCATCCTTATAATACTTAAATTCCGTAAATACTTCACCCGTATAAGGATTCTTCTTGTTTTTCACAGACTT
>ERZ857984.2489-NODE-2489-length-11148-cov-6.614081_pt1 | contig 11148 bp, 9 predicted proteins | sample MGYA00519914_ERZ857984 | MGnify/ENA primary metagenome ERZ857984 (study PRJEB31778, sample SAMEA3449417) | human gut metagenome | biome: human gut; feature: human-associated habitat; material: faeces | place: United Kingdom | collected 2010/2012 ... | reverse complement strand
TGATCAATCTGGAAAAATGGGATGTTACGTTGCCCAACGGCAAGCCGGCGATGCGCGAGGTGGCGATTCACAAGGGCGCGTCGGCGATTGTGCCGGTGGACGACGAGGGCTATGTCTATCTGGTGCGGCAGTTCCGCACGCCGCTTCAGCGCGTGCTGACGGAGGTGCCCGCGGGCAAGCTGGATTCCGCGGGCGAGGATCACCTTGTGGCTGCGAAGCGCGAGCTGCACGAGGAAACGGGTTTCACCGCGAAAAAATGGACGCATCTGGTCGATCTGGCCACCACGCCCGGCTTCTGCACAGAGACCATCTCCCTGTATCTGGCCGAGGGGCTGACCCGCGGCGAAACCGATTTTGACGACGATGAATTTCTCGACCTCGTGCGCATGCCGCTTAACGAGGCCGTGCGCACGGCGCTGACCGGCGGCTTTGAGGACGCGAAGACCATTGCGGCGCTTCTGCTGGCCGCGCACGCCCGCAAGGGGGAGGGAGCGCCTTGCTGAAGCGTCTGAACGGAAGCTGGTATCTGACCGACGGAATCCTGACCCCCGTGCGTCTGGACGCGCCCGCGTGCGTGGGCGACGCGCTGCGCGGCGCGGGAATTTTAACGGACGGCGAGAGCGCCGCTGACCTTCTGAAAAACGAATGGATCTATCGCCGCGAGTGGCGCTATTCCCTTTCGCCCGAGGGCGGCTTCCCGGCGGACGGGCGGGCGTATCTGAGCCTGTTCGGGCTGCGCGGCGAATGGACGGCGCTTCTGGACGGGCGCGAGCTGGCGCGCGGCGGGCAGGTGTACTTCCTCTATAACCGCGTGCGCAGCATCGAGAAGATGTACGACCGGCTGCACCAGCTCGTGCCCGAGGCGCGCATCGGCATCGCCCACGGACAGATGCGCGAAAACGCGCTGGAGGACGTGATGCTGGACTTCTACGCCGGGGCGTATGACGTGCTGCTTTGCACCACGATCGTGGAAAGCGGGCTGGACGTGCCGGAGGCCAACACGCTGATCGTCTTTGACGCGGACCGCTTCGGCCTCTCCCAGCTGTATCAGATCCGCGGGCGCGTGGGGCGCAGCAGCCGGCAGGCCTACGCCTACCTGACCGTTCGCGCTGGCAAGCTGCTGTCCGAAACGGCGGACCAGCGCCTCTCGGCCATCCGGGAGTTTACGGAGTTCGGCGCGGGCTACCGCATCGCCATGCGCGATCTGGAGATCCGCGGCGCGGGCGACGTGCTGGGGCCCCAGCAGAGCGGCCACATGAGCACCGTGGGCTACGACATGTACCTCAAGCTCATCGAGCAGGCCGTCAGCGAGGCGCAGGGCGTGGAGGTCACGCCGGAGCTGGACACCCGCGTGGAGCTGGCCGTGGACGCCTTCCTGCCGGAGAGCTACGTGCCGGAGGAAAAGCTGCGCGTGGAGATCTACAAGCGCATTGCCATGATTCAGGACGAAGCCGGACGGATGGACATCGAGGAGGAGCTCATCGACCGCTTTGGCGACGTGCCCGAGCCGGTGGAGAACCTCATGCGCATTGCCCAGCTGCGCGGGGTGACGCGCAGGCTGGGCGTGAGCCACCTGTTCCTGCGGCCCGACGGCATCCATATGCGCATCGACACCCGCTTCCTGCCCGACCCCGGCCGTCTGTTTGACGCCGTGAGCCGCGCCGACGAACGCCTGCGCTTTTCCGCCGGGCGCACGGCGGAGCTGGTGCTGGCCGAGCGCGGCCTGGACGCGCCCGCCGCGCTGAAGCTGGCCATCCCCGTGATGACGCGGGTGCATGACCTGATGCAGGAGAACGCCTCCGCGCCGGTTTAATACAGATTCATCAGATACGAAAGATCATAGACCGGGACCTGCCGCTTGAACGCCTCCGCCGAGGCTACGTCGCCCGCTGGAGAGGCGATCTCCACCCGGTAGCGCAGATCGTACTGCGTCTGGCCCAGGGCGTCCCGCGCGTCCATCTCAGGCTGAAAGACGAAGCGCCACAGGGGCGCGTCCGGGTCGGTCGCGTCGAAGTAGACCAGCACGTCGGTATAGCGCGAAAGCGCCTCCTGCGAGAGCCCGAAGCGCTCCCTTACCGTCTCGCGGGCGCGCTCCAGCGCGTCCTCCTGCGCAAGGTCCCCTTCGCCGGGCAGGCCGTAGTCATACGCCGCCGCGGCGATCACATACAGGTTCGGACCTGCGCCGTTATCAAGGGGCGTGAGGTCGCCGCTGTCCACGATGGCGCGCACCCGGGGCGCGATGTCCCGCGCATATTCGGCCTTGAGCGCCAGCGGCCATGCAGGGAAGGACGCGATATCCCGCTGCACGCTTTCGGCCATGGCGTCGATGGCCTGGAACAGCGGCGTGTCCGGCCGGGCGGCGGACTGCTGCGCCGCGGCCTCGTCAGGATGCGGCACGCCGGTATCCGGGTCGGATATGACCTCGCCGGAGCGCGCGTCCACTACGGCCGAATACACCCGCTCCACATAGCTGTCGCTGCCCTCCCGAAAGAACTTGAACTGCACGTTCCAGCGCGGCCGGTCCGGCTGCTGCTGCGTCACGTACAGGTCGGCCACGGGCTGGGCCGCGTCCAGCGCGCCATCTTCCAGGCCCTGGGCCGAGAGGATGGCCTTCCTTGCCGCGGCGACGGCCTCCGCTTCGGTGATTACGCCGTCATCCGGCACGAGGAACGTGTCGTCCGCGCCGTCGTCGCCGTCAAACTGCCGGGTGACCTGCTGCCACCACACGCGTTCCTCCGGCGTCCAGGTATCCTCGGCGCCCATCACGGCGTAGGTGATGATGTCCACGCTGATCTCCGCCACCGTCGTTTGACCGGTTAGCGCAAGCAGCAGTGCGTCCGCGATGGCGTGGCGCTCCGCCTCCGGCGTACCCTCGTCAAAGAGGCGCTCCGTCTCCCCGCCTTGCGCGAGGTATCCCGAATCCACCAGCGCCTGCACAAGCGCCGCCTTGTCCTCGATGGCCCAGCCCGCGTAGTCGCCCTCGGTCTGCTCGACCTGCTTCATGGACGCTGCCTGCTCTCGCCACAGAAGCGACGCCGCCAGCGCGCCCATGCCCGCCAGCGCGAGCACCGCGGCCACGATCAGGGCCACGGCCCTTCTTTTTCTGCGATTCGGGAGGTCCTCCTCAGCGCGCGCCAGCACATGCTGCGCCATCCACGGGTCGCCTGTCAGGCCTGACAGGCGCGCGTCCACGGCCCTGACAATCCGCTCCGATACGTTCCTTTCATTCATGCTCGCGCCCTCCTTCCAGAATGCCGCGCAGGCTTCGCAGGGCGCGGCCCAGCTGCTTGGACACCGTGGAAACCGTCACGCCCATCGCCTGGGCGGTCTGCGCAAGGCTCATGCGCTGATAGTAGCGCAGCAGCACTGCCTCCCGTTGCTTGGGCGGCAGGCGCATCAGCACGAGCGTCAGCTCCTCGTCCCGCTCCTCAAACGGCGCCGACGCCTCGGGAAGCATCTCCGGCGTCACGCGCCGGTCCACATGCCTTGTCCAGCGGGAACGCCGCATGTCCCGGCAGGTGTTGATGGCGATGCGCATCAGCCACGTCTTTTCGTCGCACTCTCCCCGAAAGCTGTCCAGCGCCCGGTAGGCCTTGAGAAATGTCTCCTGCGCCGCGTCCTCGGCCAGCGAGGCATCGCCCAGACACAGGCAGCACATACGCACGAGCGCGGTTCTGTGGCGCTCCACCAGACCCGTCAACGCTGCTTCCCGCCAGCCCTGATTCCTGTCCGCCGCCATGCGCCGCTCACCTCCTTTTACCTATTGGACGAAAAAAGCGCGCCGTTTGACGACAACGGCGCGCTTTTTTGAGGGTGGGCCTACTGGAGCTCAAGGCTTCCCATGATGATCCCCACGGCCTCCGCCCCTGCGCTGATATCTTCGGCGGAGGAGGTCAGTGTGCAGATCGCAAGCTCCGTCCCCACGGGCATATAGACCTGCATGCCGGTAAAATCGATCCCCGCCATGGTGTAGACGTATTGCAGCAGCATCGCGTCGGTCCCGCCAATGGCCATAAGCTCAGGATCATAGAAGCTCACGTCACCGATGGCCGACGAGATATTGCTCTGCAGGGAGGAGGACAGGTTCATCAGGTCATCCCCGCTCAGCGCCACCCCGGCGTTCTGGTGCTGGAAGTTGATATTGTTGGCGCCGGTGGCGTCCATGAGGACGATGATGCCCAGCTGTTCGATCTGCGTCCGGGCCGTCTGCGCCAGCTCGGCCACTTCCTCGACGGTGGCGGCTGCGTCTATCATGGTATCAATGTTCTCCCGACTCAGCAGAATCCAGTCGGAGGGATAAAGGAAGGTGACGCTCTTATCCTCGGAAACGTACGTCTGGTATTCCTCCGCCAGCGTCAGACAGGGCATCGCAAGCAACGCAAATGCAACAAGCAGGCTCAGCAGCTTTTTGGTCATGGGGGCTCCTCCTGTTATTTTTTTGGCGTTCTCCTTGCCAGCCTCATTATACTAGATTCTTTCACAACTGCCAAGTCCTTACACCCAATCCGCCGGACGGATGGCCAGCGTGGAGGGATCGTCGCCCTCCAGATCCATCACCATGAGCGCGCGCTCGCCCTGAATCAGCTTGCTGGCGGGCTGGGCCTTGGCCATGACAAACGCCATGCCCACAACCTCCACATTGAACTCGCCCATCAGTTCGATCATGCCGCGGGCGGTGCCGCCGGCCTTGAGAAAATCATCCACGATGAGCGCGCGCTGGCCCTCGCGCACGGCGCGGCGGCTGAGGCTCATGGTTTCGATATGGGCCGAGGAGCCGCTGACGTAGTTGATGTTGACGGCGGAGCCTTCATATACCTTGCTGGACCGCCGGGCAATCACCAGCGGAACGCCCAGCGCCTGCGCCGCCATCAGCGCGGCGGGAATGCCCTTGGTTTCCATGGTGAGCACGAAGTCGGGCGCTGCGTCATAGAATTCGCCCGCGATGATCACGCCCATCTTGCGCACGATCTCCGGCATGCTCAGAATATCGCCCAGATAGAGAAAGCCGCCGGGCAGCAGGCGCGAGGGGGTGCACAGCTCCTGGCACAGCTCGCCCAGGAACGCCCGCGCGTCCTGGCTTTTCATCACGGGGCGGTAGCGCACGCCGCCGGCTGCGCCGGTCACGGTATCCAGCTTGCCCAGACCAAAGGTGTCGAACACGCCGCGCAGCAGGTCGATGTCCTCGCTCAGGGTGGACTTTGCCGCCCCGAACATTTCACAAAAATACGACAGGGTGAAAATGCGGTTGGGCGACGCGGTGAGCAGCTTGGTCAGCGCCGCCATTCTTTCGTTGCGCTTGATGCGTTCCACGGGCTTCCTCCTTGTTGAAATATCCAGCACAGTATAGCACACGATGCTGAATATTTCCAGCATTTTTTGTCACGAACGTTCGGAAATTTTCAGTTTCGTTTGCGAACGGGGTGGGTTGGTGGTATAATCGTTTTGGATATCCCATTTTTTGCAGACGTAGGAGGGCGCCCCATGTCCGATCATTCCCGGTATATCAGCCCGTTTTCCACCCGGTATGCAAGTCCGGAGATGCAGTTCGTCTTTTCCGAGGACAACAAGTTCCGCACCTGGCGGCGGCTGTGGATCGCCCTGGCGCGCGCCGAGCAGAAGCAGGGCCTGCCCATCACCGACGAGCAGATCGCCGAGCTGGAGGCCCACAAGGACGATATCAACTACGACGACGCCCAGCGCCGCGAGCGCGAGTGCCGCCATGACGTGATGAGCCATGTCTACGCCTATGGCCTGCAGTGCCCCAAGGCGCGCGGCATCATCCATCTGGGGGCCACCAGCTGCTACGTGGGCGACAACACCGACGTGATCCTCATGAAGCAGGGCCTGGAAATCGTGCGCCGCAAGGTGCTCAACGTCATGGATCTGCTTGCTCGCTTCGCCGAAAAGTACAAGGCCCTGCCCGCGCTGGCCTACACCCATTTGCAGCCCGCGCAGCTGACCACCGTGGGCAAGCGCGCCACCCTGTGGCTCAACGAGCTGTACATGGATTTTGAGGAAATCGAACACCGTATTGGCACGCTTGCGCTGCTGGGCAGCAAGGGCACCACCGGCACGCAGGCCAGCTTTATGGAGCTTTTGGGCGGCGACAGCGGGAAGATCCGCCAGATCGAGCAGGACATCGCAAGCGAGATGGGCTTTACCCGCGTGGTGCCCGTCAGCGGGCAGACCTACAGCCGCAAGATGGACTATATGGTGGTCAGCACCCTTTCGGGCATCGCGCAGACGGCCAGCAAGTTCAGCTACGACATGCGCCTTCTGCAAAACTTCAAGGAGATGGAGGAGCCCTTCGAGGCCAGCCAGATCGGTTCCTCGGCCATGCCCTACAAGCGCAATCCCATGCGCTGCGAGCGCATCACCTCGCTCAGCCGCTATGTGATGGTGGACACGCTCAACACCGCCATCACCGCCGCCACCCAGTGGTTCGAGCGCACGCTGGACGACAGCGCCAACCGCCGCATCGCCGTGAGCGAGGCGTTCCTGGGCATCGACGCCATCCTCAACATCATGATGAACGTATGCGACGGGCTGGTGGTGTACGAAAAGGTCATCCGCGCCCGCGTGATGAACGAGCTGCCCTTCATGGCCACCGAAAACATCATGATGGACGCCGTCAAGCGCGGCGGCGACCGCCAGCAGCTGCACGAAAAGCTGCGCGTGCACAGCCAGGCCGCGGCGCGCGTGGTCAAGGAGGAGGGCGGGAAAAACGACCTCATCGACCGCATCGCCTCAGACCCTGCCTTCATGGTCACGCGCGAGGAGATCGAGGCCATTCTGGACCCCGCCAACTTCACCGGCCGGAGCGAGGAACAGGTGGAGGAATTCCTCCGGGACGTCATCCGCCCGGTGCTGGAGGCAAACCGCGAGCTGCTTGGCGAAAAGCAGGAACTGAGCGTGTGAGGCCGCACCCGGCAGCGTAGACCGAAAGCGAGGCGAAGCACCATGCCCAGGACCCCCGCCCAGAAGCAGGCCACGGACCGCTACCGCGCCCGAAACGGCCGCGTGCAGGTCAATATCGAGTTGACCCCGGAAATCTGCCGGCGCTGGCAGGCGTACGCCGGTTCCCGCGGCATGAGCCTGACGGCCATGGCCCGCGAGTGCGTGGCGCGCTGCATGGCAGAGGATTCCCTTGAGGCGGAGGCCGGCGCAGCGGCAAGCCCCGCCGGGGCCGCGCATGCCGCCGGGGGAACGCGCCCCATGCGCCCCGCGCGCGTGGACCGGGGTATCGAGGGCATGGAGGGCATGGACTGAGCCCGCTTGCCAAATGACAAAACCCGTGCTATAATGCCCTTGCGATGACGAAGAACAACGCCCGCTTCATCGCCCTGACCCAGAGAGGGCGGCACGCGCCGAGGCGCGGGCTGCAAGCCGCCTGCCGGGGCCGCGGGACATTCGCTTCCGAGCCTTTCCTTTGAACGCTCCATCAAGTAGAGGGAAACGTTTAGGCCGCGTTACTGGTCAAGAGCGCATCGGCGCGCCCCTGGGGCCGCCCGTGCGAAAGTTGGGTGGTACAACGCGGCGTCAGCCTTCGTCCCATGCATGCATGGGGCGGAGGCTTTTCTGTTGCAGGCGAAGTTTGAAAAAGGAGGAACCTGTCATGTCTGTTGTGGATACGCTGAGCGACATCAAAAGGCGGGTCGGGGAGGAGCTGCAGGCGCTTGACGGCTCCGCCGCCCTGGAAAACCTGCGCGTGCGGGTGCTTGGCAAAAAGGGCGAGCTGACCGCGCTGCTCAAGGGCATGGGCCAGCTGGCTCCGGAGGAGCGCCCCAGGGTGGGCGCTCAGATCAACGAGGTGCGTCAGTGGCTCACCGAGCGCGTGGACGAGGCGCAGGCGCGCATCCGCGCCGCCGAGCGCGCCGCCGCCCTCAAGTCCGAAACCATCGACGTCACCGAGCCGCGCCCCCTGCCCAAGGTGGGCAGCGAGCACCCCATCACGCTGGTGATGAACGAGCTGATCGAATGCTTCACCGGCATGGGCTTTGACGTGATGGAGGGCCCGGAGGTGGAGCTGGATCATTACAACTTTGAGCTGATGAACCTGCCCAAGAACCACCCCGCCCGCGACGCGCAGGATACCTTCTATATGGATGAGAACATCGTGCTGCGCACGCATACCAGCCCCATGCAGGCGCGCGCCATGCTCACCCGCAAGCCGCCCATCCGCATCATCTGCCCGGGCCGCGTCTACCGCTCCGACGAGGTGGACGCCACGCACAGCCCGGTATTCCATCAGATGGAGGGCCTGGTGGTGGACGAGCACGTGCGCATGAGCGACCTGCGCGGCACGCTGGAGGCGTTTGCCAAGAAGCTCTACGGGCCGGAGATCACCACCCGCTTCCGCCCCAGCTTCTTCCCCTTCACCGAGCCCAGCGCCGAGGTGGACCTCACCTGTGTGAACTGCCACGGCAAGGGCTGCCGCATCTGCAAGGGCACCGGCTGGATCGAGGTGCTGGGCTCCGGCATGGTCAACCCCAAGGTGCTGGAAATGTGCGGCATCGACCCGGCAAAGTACAGCGGATTTGCCTTTGGCATCGGCCTTGAGCGCATCGCCATGCAGCGATACGGCATCCGCGACATGCGCCTGCTCTACGAAGGCGACGCGCGTCTTTTGGGGCAGCTGAGGTAAGCAGGGAGTAAGGAGGCGTTTTCAGTGAAACTGGCGATGAATATGATCCGGCAGTATGCGGATATCCCCGTCACGCCGGAGGAATATACCCAGCGGATGATTATGACCGGCACCGCTGTGGAGGGCACCGAGGATATCAGCGGCGGCATGGAGAAGGTCGTGGTGGGCCGCGTGCTCACGTGCACGGACGTGGAGGGCACGCACCTGCATGAGTGCACCGTGGACGTGGGCGGCCCGGAGACGCTGCACATCGTGTGCGGCGCGCCCAACGTGGCGGCGGGCCAGCTGGTGCCCGTGGCGCTGGACGGCGCGCACCTGCCCGGCGGCGTCAAAATCAAAAAGGGCAAGCTGCGGGGCATGATCTCCGAGGGCATGATCTGCTCCGGCGAGGAGCTTCACGTGCCCACGGAGCTCTACCCCAACATCGAGGAAAAGGGCATTCTGGTATTCCAGGAGGACTACCCCCTGGGCGCGGATGTGAAGCCCATTTTGGGCATCGACGACACGGCGGTGGACTTTGAGATTCTGGCCAACCGTCCGGACTGCCTGTGCGCCATCGGCATCGCGCGCGAGACGGCGGCGGCGCTGGATACCGAGTTCCATGCCCCCGAAATCACCGTGACCGAAGCGGGCGGGGATATCCATGACGAGGTGAAGGTGCGCGTGGAAGCCCCGGACCTGTGCCCGCGCTACGCCGCGCGCGTGATCAAAAACGTGCGCATCGCGCCCTCGCCCCTGTGGCTGCGCAAGTACCTGCACGGCGCGGGCCTTCGCGCCATCAACAACATCGTGGATATCACCAACTACATCATGATCGAATACGGCCATCCCATGCACGCCTTTGACCTGAGCAAGGTGCGCGGGCGGCAGATCGTGGTGCGCCGCGCCCATCCCGGCGAGACGCTGACCACGCTGGACGGAAACGAGCGCGCCCTGCGCACCGACGACCTGGTCATCTGTGACCAGGAGCGCGCCACGGGCCTGGCCGGCATCATGGGCGGCGAGGAGAGCGAGATCACCGAGGGCACCACGGACGTGATGTTCGAGTGCGCGGCGTTCGACCGCACGGCCATCCGCCTGACCAGCCGCGCGCTGGGCATGCGCACGGAGAGCAGCGGCCGCTTTGAGCGCGGCGTGGCCGCCGGCACGGTGATGGACGCGCTCGACCGCGCCTGCATGCTGGTGAACCTTTTGGACGCGGGCGACGTGGTATCCGGCGTGATCGACCTCTATCCCAACCCGCGCCCCGCGCAGGTCATCACCGCCAGCGTGGCGCACATTCAGGAGCGCGCGGGCGTGCCCATCCCCGCGGACGATATGGTGCGCATCCTGCGCAAGCTTCACTTCGGCTGCGAGCGCGACGGCGACACCCTTACCGTGACCGTCCCCGCCTTCCGTGAGGACCTGGACGGCGAGGCCGACATCTGCGAGGAATGCCTGCGCATCTACGGCTATCAGCACATTCCGGCCACGCCCCTCAGCGGCCAGACCACCCAGGGCGGCGTCAGCCCCATGAAGGCGCTCAAGGACCGGGCCGCGCGCCTGCTCACCGGCATGGGCTATCTGGAGATCATGAACTTCAGCTTCACCGGCGTAAAGGAGATTCAGAAGCTGGGCCTGCCGGAGGGCGATCTGCGCAACGACCCCATGCCCATCCTCAACCCCCTGGGCGAGGACGCGGCCGTGATGCGTCCCACGCTGGCCTGCGGCATGCTGCACACGCTGGCCTTCAACATGAATCATTCCACCCCGGCCGCACGCCTGTATGAGATGGCGGCGGTGTTCGACCACCATCACCGCACGGACGAGGGCCTGCCCACCGAGACGCAAACCCTGTGCCTGGGCGCCTATGGGCCCGAGGAGGACTTCTTCACCGTGCGCGGCGCGGTGGAGGCCATTCTGCGCGCGGGCGGCATCGCCTGCGAGGTGGAGGCCGGCGGCGACGCGTACTATCATCCGGGCCGCTGCGCGCGCCTGGTGCGGGGCGGCGTGACCTTCGCCACCGTGGGCGAGGTGCATCCCGACGTGCGCGAGCGCTTTGACCTGCCCAAGCGTGCCGTGATGGCCGAAATCAACCTGCAAACCCTCCTGACCTACTTCCGGCCCATGGGCGAAATGAAGCCCCTGCCGCGCTTCCCGGCCGTGGAGCGCGACCTGGCGCTGGTTATGGACGAGAGCGTGGCCGTGGGTCCGCTGATGGCCGATATGCGCAAGGCCGCCGGCAAGCTGCTGGAGAGCATGGAGATGTTCGATGTGTACCGTGGCGCGCAGGTGGCCGCGGGCAAGAAGAGCGTGGCCTTCTCGCTGACCTTCCGCGCGCCTGACCGCACCCTCACCGACGAGGAGGTACAGGCCGCCATGGACAAGGTGACGCACGTCTGCGCCCAGAAGCATGGCGCGACGGTGAGGGCGTAAGCGGCGCAGAAGATTCGTAAGGAAAAGAGAATCAGACAACGAAGCGCCCGGCAAAATGCCGGGCGCTTCAGGCTGCTGACAAAGTGCGG
>ERZ857984.2482-NODE-2482-length-11177-cov-9.445154_pt1 | contig 11177 bp, 10 predicted proteins | sample MGYA00519914_ERZ857984 | MGnify/ENA primary metagenome ERZ857984 (study PRJEB31778, sample SAMEA3449417) | human gut metagenome | biome: human gut; feature: human-associated habitat; material: faeces | place: United Kingdom | collected 2010/2012 ... | reverse complement strand
CGCTGCGTGACGCTCACGCAGCGGTTTTTTATGTCTTATTCCGCAGCCGGAGACTCCTGCTCCGCCGCCCATTCCGCCTTGGCCTCCGCCAGCACCTTTCGGTCATGCTTGGTGGTGAGGCTGGTCTCATCGAACCGGGCAAAGAGATCCGGCCGCCGGGTCATGGTACGCTTATAGCACTCCTTTTTCCGCCAGTCATCCACCTTCCCATGGTGGCCCGACAGCAGCACCTCCGGAACCTTCCGGCCGTGCCACTCCTCCGGCCGGGAGTACTGCGGGTACTCCAGCAGACCGTCCCAGTGGGACTCGTCGGTGTAGCAGCTCTCCTCCGGCAGCACCCCAGGTACCATTCGGCACAGGCAGTCCGCCAGCGCCATGGCCGGTATCTCGCCGCCGGTCAGTACGAAGTCCCCCATGGAGATCTCCTCGTCCACGCACTCGTCGATGAACCTCTGGTCCACTCCCTCATAGTGGCCGCACACCAGGATCATCCGCTCATAGGACGCCTTCAGTTCCTTGGCCACCTGCTGGTCAAACACCCGCCCGCAGGGGGAAAGATAGATGGTGTGTACCCGTTCCCCCGCCTCCTGACAGATATGGTCCCAGCAGCGGTACAGCGGGTCCGCCTGCATGACGGCTCCCCGTCCTCCTCCGTAGGGGTAGTCGTCCACCTGCATCTGCTTGTTGGTGGTATACTCCCGGATCTGGTGGGCAGTGATGGTCACCAATCCTCTGGCCTGCGCCCGCCCGATGATGGACTGCCCCATCATGGCGTCGATGGCGTCGGGGAACAGGGTCATGATGTCAATCCTCATCCGTGGCCAGTCCTTTCATGTTCCGCACCCGCATGGTGCCGGTCTCCATGTCCACCCCACGGATGAACACCTCCCGCACCGCCGGGATCAGATACTCCCGCTTCCCCCGGACCTCGTAGACCTTGTGGGCCGGATAGTTCAGCACACGGGTGAGCCTTCCCAACTCCTCCCCGTTCTCGTCGTCCAGCACCGTCAGCCCCTCCAGCTCGGCATCGAAATATTCGCCCTCCGGCAGGTGGGCATCCGTCCGGCGGATGGAGACGGGCTTTCCCTTCAGGGCCAGCGCAGCATCCATATCCTCCACTCCCGGCAGCACCAGCAGTACCGTGGACTTGTGGACCCGTGCGCTCTTCACCTTTGTCTCTTTTCCGCCGATATACAGCGTGTCAAACGCCGCAAGAAAGGCCGGATCGAACCCGGCCGGATTCAGCTTTACCTCGCCCCGGATACCGTGGGCGTTGACGATCTGCCCCACGGGGATAAATTCAGGCCGCATAGAACCCCTCCGCTGTGATAGTTTTCTTTATTATACCACGCCCCGCCCCATTCTTCAATCTTTATTTACAACCGTTGTCACCGTCGGTAACCTTTCTGTAACCAATGCCTCGGCAGCTGCCGTTTTTTACCTGTCAGATACCCGCGCAAAACCGTGAAAAGTGGTGTGTAACCCCATGAAAAATCCAAAAAACTTGACAAAAGTGGGTGGAAGTGATATACTCCTCCCATATTTCAAAAAAGTAACAAAAGTTACAAATGCATTGCGAGGTGATTTTCCACCGCCCCGAACCCCGGAAATGAAGGGCGGAATTGGGAGGTTTTTTATGAAAGAAGCAGTGATTAGAATGGAGACGACGGCCCGGCCAACAACGGACCGATCCGCATCTCCCCGACTCTTGAAGGGGTTGCTGCTGGCAATTTCTCTGGTGGCTCTGCTGGCCACCACCGTGATCCTCTGTCAGCAGGATATCGAAAACCCCAGCTATGTATACATGATCCTGGACGAGACCGGAATGCAGATCATCGACGGCCGGCCCGACGGTGACCGTACCACGGGTCTGCTGGACATTCGGGCCGACAACAGCAGCCGGGACGCCCAGCTGCTGCTGGTAAAGGGCCAGCAGGTGCAGGTAGCCGACGCTCAGGGCGCCACCTATCTGGTGACCACCCGGCGGGAAACGGTGGATAACCTGCTGCGCCGGTCCGACGTCACCGTGGGCGACGGCGAGATGGTCGTGGTGGACACCACCGGCGAGACGCCTACCGTCTCCGTTATGGCAGAGTATTCCCAGACCCGTGACGTCACCGTCACCACCCCTTACAAAACAGAGCGTGTGGTGAACCATATGCTGGCCAAGGGAACGGAAGAGGTGGTGCAGGAGGGCGTTCCCGGCACCGTCGTCGAGACCTACAAGGACACCTACCGGGACGGCAAGCTGGTCTCCACCGAGCTGGTCAGCACCACCGAGGACAACGCCGTCACCGAGATCGTCGAGTATGGCACCATGGTCTCCTCCGTGGAGCGATCTGACTACATGGTGGACGTGACGACCTTTGATGACGGCACCGGCTATCTGCTGTTCGCCTCCGGCGACACCATGGCCTTCTCCTCCGTGTACGGCTCCTGCGAATCCACCGCCTACTCCATCCACGGCTGGACGGCCTCCGGGCGGCCCACCGCCTACGGCAACATCGCCGTGGACACCTCGGTGTTCCCCTTCGGCACACGGTTCTATATTCTGACCAACGACGGTTATCTGGAGTACGGCATGGCCGTGGCCTCCGATACCGGCAGTGCCATCAAGGGAACAAAGCTGGATCTGTGGTTTGACTCCTACGACGATGCCTGTTCCTTCGGTCGGCGCTACTGCACCGTCTATGTTCTCAACTGAAGCTCTGCAAAAAAGAACCCCCGCTTCCTCTATGGAAAGCGGGGGTTCTTTGTGTAAAGCATGATTCCTTTACAGATATCATCAATGGGACAGCTCTGCGTCATAGAAAAACTGCCGCACCGCCGTCTCATATGCCCGGCAGTCCCCGGCCTTACGCACCTGCCGCAGCAGGGTGTCCGTCTCCCGGAAGGACCGGGAGAAATAGTTCCACAGCTCCCGCATATGGTGCAGCACCGGCACGTCGCCGGAAAAATCCCGGCAGTACAGGCCGTACAGCCGGTCGTGAAACTCCCGCAGCTCCTCCAGAGACGCTGCCGGGCCTCCCGTCGCCTGCCGCAGCAGGGACGGGTCCGCCACCAGTCCACGGCCTACCATGACGGCGTCGTCGGGAAAGGTCTCCCCCATCTCCCGCAGGTCACGGACGGTGGTGACGTCCCCGTTGTAGCACAGAGGCAGCGCCGTGTGCTCTGCCGTCCAGCGGAACACCTCCCGGTCTGCTGTCCCCTTGTAGAACTGCGTCCGCACCCGTGGATGCACCGTCAGGCGGCAGATAGGGTATGTCTCCAACAGGGCCAGCAGCGCCGGCCACTCCTCCGCCCTCTCCCATCCGATACGGGTCTTGACGGAAATTTTCATATCCGGCAGGGCATCGAAAATGCCGTCCAGCAGCTGTCTCAGCAGCTCCGGCTGGCGCAGCAGTCCCGCCCCCTTTTTCTTTCCCGTCACGGTACCGGAGGGGCAGCCCAAGTTCAGATCCACCTGCTCCCAACCACGGCTGCGGCACTCCTTGGCGGCCCAGACGAAGTACTCCGCCCGGTTGGTGAGGATCTGCGGCACCACCGGAATACCCCGGTTTCGCTCCGGGTCCAGCTCCTCCAGTTCCTTGCGCTGGAAGCTGAAATTCCCGTTGGGGGACACGAAGGGCGTCACATACAGCGCTGCCCCGCCGAACATCTCGTGCTGCACCTGCCGCCAGCGCCAGCCGGTGAGCCCCTCCATAGGGGCTGCATACCACTCATGCATCGATTTTCCCCTCCAAACACATCTCCAGCGTTATGCCCGGTCTGCGCCGGTAGCGGGACACCTCCAGCTGCGGCAGCAGCTGTGAAAATGCGGTACCCTCATGGATGAGGCGTTCCTTCTCCGTCCGGGTCAGCTGCTTGATGCGGTATTCCAGCCGCAGGGCCGTCCCTTTGTCCTCCGTCTCCCACAGCGCCGCCAATGCCTGTATCGGGTGGGCTCGTGTATACCGGGCGCAGGCTGTTCCCCGGTCGGTGTGCTGCCGCATCCGGCGGCAAATGTCCTGTGCAACTCCGGTGTAAAGGGTATCTCCTTCGCAGTATACCATGTATACGAAATACACGCTCCCACCTCCTTTTTTCCCAGTATAGCACGGATGCCCTTGCAATTACAACCGCCATGTGATAGAGTTTTGGGGAAAGTGAGGAGAAAGTATGACTCTTTTTGACCACTATTTGGAATACATGACCCAGCTGATGGAGGGCCGCCGCACGCCGCCGGAGGGCATCACTCTGCCGGAGGGGGGCATGACGGAGAAGGCCGCCTCCCTGAGCCGCCAGCTGCAGCAGGTGGGAACCGCCGCCTTTGTCCGGGCCTGCGCCCAGCAGGACGGCGTTACGCTGCCGGAGGAAATTTACCGGCAGGCGGACGATACCACAAGCCTTCAGCAGCTGCTGCAAAGCGCCGCACAGCTGGCCCCCGTACAGGAGGCTTCCCCGGCGGAGGAGCCCTCCGAGACGGCCCCGGACCCCGATGCAGGCAAGCACGCCTTCGAGGTGTTTCTGGACTGCGTGGCACTGGATGACGGTCTGGTGCAGTACCTGATGGAGGTGCTGCAAAAACGGGACTGGAAGGAATTTTACAAGCTCAGCCAGATCACCACCAAGCTGGATCTGGACCCGGAGGAATTTCTCTATTGGCTGGGCAACAAGGAGTTCTACGCCGACGAGGAGGAGCGCTCCTGCGCCGTCATCATGGATGCCTGTCTGGAGCGGCTGCGGCAGGAGGGACAGCTGGAGCTGATGGCGGCACTGCTCTCCGGTGACCGCCAGACCTTCGAGCTGTTCCGGTGTCAGGCCCCGGAGCTGCAGCATCTGCCCGCCGCCACCTATGAGTGGTACAGCAAGAACTATTTGGATCGGGACTACCCCATCCGGATGCTAATGAAGTGCCGGGGCATCCGGTTCCCGGAGCATATCCCAGGAAATGAATCTAAGTAAGGAGCAACGATCCCATGACCACCAATGAAATGTATCAGCAGCTGGGCATCAGTCCGGAGGTGCTGGATTTTGGACAGCGAGTACTGGACGGACTGGACGAGGAAATGTCCCGTGTGGACGACATTGCCGAGTATAATCAGGCCAAAGTTCTCTCCGCCATGCACAAGAATCGTCTCAATGCCACCCACTTTAACCTCTCCTCCGGCTACGGCTACGACGACGAGGGCCGGGACAATCTGGAGCGGGTCTATGCCGACGTGTTCCACACGGAGGCGGCACTGGTCCGGCCCCAGATCACCTGCGGCACCCATGCGCTGGCACTGGCGCTGGGGGCCAACCTCCTGCCGGGCGACGAGCTGCTGAGCCCCGTCGGGGCGCCCTATGACACCCTGGAGGAGGTCATCGGTATCCGCCCCTCTCCCGGCTCCCTGCGGGAATACGGCGTCAGCTACCGCCAGGTAGACCTGCTTCCGGACGGCAGCTTTGACTACGACGGCATCCGGGCCGCCATCCACGAAAAAACCAAGCTGGTGACCATCCAGCGCTCCAAGGGCTACGCCACCCGCCCCTCCTTCTCCGTGGAGGAGATCGGTCAGCTGATCGCCTTCTGCAAGAGCTGTAAGCCCGACATCATCTGCATGGTGGATAACTGCTACGGCGAGCTGGTGGAGCGACAGGAACCCACGGATGTGGGGGCCGATATAGTGGTGGGAAGCCTCATTAAGAATCTGGGTGGCGGTCTGGCTCCCACCGGCGGCTATGTCTGCGGCCGGCAGGATCTCATCGACCGCTGCGCCTACCGGCTCAGTGCACCGGGCCTCGGCAAGGAGGTGGGCGCCAATCTGGGTCTGCTCACCAGTTTCTATCAGGGGCTGTTTCTGGCTCCCACAGTGGTGGCCTCCGCTGTAAAGGGCGCTATCTTTACAGCTGGATGCTATGAAGCGCTGGGCTTCCGTGTGGTCCCCGGCAGCCGGGAGGTGCGCCGGGATATCATTCAGGCGGTGGAGCTGGGCAGCCGGGAGGCCATGTGTGCCTTCTGCAAGGGCATCCAGGCCGCCGCACCGGTGGACAGCTATGTGACCCCGGAGCCGTGGGCCATGCCCGGCTACGACAGCGACGTTATCATGGCCGCCGGAGCCTTCGTGCAGGGGGCCTCCATCGAGCTCTCCGCCGACGGCCCCATCCGTCCCCCCTACGCTGTGTATTTTCAGGGTGGCCTGACGTGGTATCACGCCAAGCTGGGGGTCCTCATGAGCCTGCAAAAGCTCCATGATGCCGGACTTTTGTCTAATTTGTAAGCATCCCCTGTCCCGCACGGCAGCCAGAAGAAACACAGCCCCGGACGCCGAAGCGTCCGGGGCTGTATATTACTCACATCCACATCTCAAACAGCCGCAGCAGGGTACTCAAAAGCTTGCGGTACCACGGGCGGCTCTTCCACTCCTGATACGTCACCCGGTGGGAACAGTCCGTGATACGCTGGATATCCTCCGCCAGCCCCTCAATGGCCGGTACGCCGTAGAGTACCGTACCGCACTCAAAGTGCAGCTGGAAGCTGCGGTAGTCCATGTTCACGGACCCCACAAAGGCCGCCTCCCGGTCCGCCAGAACGGTTTTCCCGTGCAGCAGCCCCGGGGTGAACCGATAGATCTTCACGCCGTGGTCCAGCAGCTCCCCGAAATAGCTCTCCGCCACCATGAAGGCGAATTTGTGGTCCGGGATCCCCGGCATCATCAGCCGCACGTCCACCCCGCTGCCGGCGGCCATGCACAGGGCCTTCTCCATGGACTCGTCAATGGCCAGATAGGGGGAGGTGATATACACCATGTGCTTGGCCCCGCCGATCAGCTGCAAAAACGCATCCTCGGCGGAGGACACCGGGTTGCTGTCCGGCCCGTCCACAAAGGGCTGCACGAAGCCCTGGCCCGGGGCGTCGCCGTGGGGCCGGTAATAGTCGTGCTCCTGGTGCATGACGCCGCCCATGCGCTCCCACATATAGATGAACTCCCGAGTCAGGGTCCAGGCCCCCTGGCCCTCCAGCCGGATGCCGTCGTCCTTCCAATAGCCGAACCGCTCCATCAGGTTGGCGTATTCGTCGGCGATGTTGGCCCCGCCGGTATAGGCGGTGTCCCCGTCGATGCAGGCGATCTTCCGGTGGTCCCGATAGTTGAAGTACAGGCGGTTCACATAGTGGTGCACCGGGTTGAAGATCAGCACCTCCGCCCCTATGCGCCGCAGCTCCTCCACGGCCTCCTCGGACATGCGCATCATGCTGCCGAAGTCGTCGAACAGCACCTTGATCTCCACGCCCTGTCCGGCCTTCCGCCGGAAAATATCCATCAGCCGGTCCCACAGCTGCCCCTCGGCCATGATGTAAAACTCCATGAAAATGAAGTGCTCCGCCTGCTCCATGCGCTCCAGCAGGTCCTCCAGATACGCCTCGCCGGTGGGCAGATACACGGCCCCGGTGCCGGTGTACAGGGGGAAGCCCTGCCGGTCCAGATACGCCGCCAGGCGGCCCCATTCCGGGTGCTCCCGCCGCAGGTGCTCCACCTGCAGGCGGCTGTGCTCCTGCCGGGCGTCGGACTCCCGGGGCCGGGGCAGTTTTTTCAGGTCCAGCCGCTTCTGGGGATGATCTCCGTTCCACAGCCAGTACAGGATCAGGCCCACCACCGGCACCGTCAGGATCAGCAGGGTCCAGCCCAGCTTGTACGAGCCGCCGCCGGGGCGGCTGTTGATGCGGAAGACGTAGGCCAGGGCCACCAGCTCCAGCAGGGTATAGGCGATGGCCATTCTCTGCCGCAGCAGGTCATTGAGCACCAGCACCAGCGCGATCTGGGCCAGCAGCAGCACCGCCACCAGCACCAGCCGCAGGGCCGCCGATATGCGCCGCTCGGTTTTTTGCTGTACCTTCGGTTTCTTCAACGGAAATCCTTCCTCCTTTCCCGCTGTCCCCGCCGTCCATCGGCGGTGTATGGGTATCTAAGGGTGTCTGTTTTGCGGCCCGCTGAGGGCAGCGAGCTCTACAGCCTTGGCTCTCCCTCTGGGAGAGCTGTCGGCGCAGCCGACTGAGAGGGCCTGTAGGGGCGGACGACTCTGTCCGCCCTTATCCTCCGTCACCGCTGGGACGAACGCAGAAGCTCCTGCTGGATGTCCCACAGCTTCCGGGACAGGTCCACCACATACTTGTGGGGGTTGTCGAAGCGCTTCACCTCGTCCCACAGGGTGTCCACCTGCTGGCGGCAATAGGCCTGGATCTCCGGCAGGGTGGGGCTGTCATACACCCGCTTGCCCTTCAGGAACACCGGCACCAGCAGCTCCCGGGCGGTGAAATTGTACACGGTTTTCTTCTTCCAGGTGGCCATGGGGTCGAAGATCTCCAGGTCCTGGGTGTCGTCCACCTGCTCGTCGTGCAGGGTGATCAGGTCGGCGATGGCCTTGCCGGTGTCCCGGCCATAGAAGCGGTACACCTTCTTGAAATGGGGAATGGTGATCTTCTCCACGTTTTCGCTGACTTTGATCTTGGGGATGATGTTCCCTTCATTGTCCTCCACCGCCGCCAGCTTGTATACGCCGCCGAACACCGGTTCGGACCGGGCGGTGATCATCCGCTCGCCCACGCCGAACATGTCGATCTGTGCCCCCTGCATAAACAGGTCCTGAATCAGATACTCGTCCAGGGAGTTGGACACGCTGATCTTGCACTCGGTCCACCCGGCGTCGTCCAGCATCTTCCGGGCCTTCCGGGTCAGGTAGGCCATGTCGCCGGAGTCCAGCCGGATGCCGCACTTGGTGATGCCCTTGGGCTTGAGCACCTCGTTGAAGGCCCGGATGGCGTTGGGAATGCCGGATTTCAGGGTGTTGTAGGTATCCACCAGCAGCGTGGCGTTGGTGGGATAGATCTCGCAATAGGTCCTGAAGGCCTCGTATTCCGAGTCAAACATCTGCACCCAGGCGTGGGCCATGGTGCCTCCGGCGGGTACGCCGTACAGCTGGTCGGAGATGGTGCAGGCGGTTCCGGCACAGCCGCCGATATAGGCCGCCCGCGCGCCGGTGATGGCGGCGTCGGAGCCCTGGGCCCGGCGGGAGCCGAACTCCAGCACCGTCCGGCCTCTGGCGGCCCGGGTGATGCGGTTGGCCTTGGTGGCAATGAGGCTCTGGTGGTTCACGGTCAGCAGGGTGAAGGTCTCAATGAGCTGTGCCTCGATGGCCGGGGCCCGGACCACCACCAGCGGCTCCTTGGGGAACACCGGGGTTCCCTCCGGCACGGCGTAGATGTCGCCGGTGAACCGGAAGTTCGCCAGATACTCCAGGAACTCCTCGCAGAACAGGTTCCGCCCCCGGAGATACGCAATGTCCTCCGGGGTGAAGTGCAGGTCCTCGATGTAACGGATCAGCTGTTCCAGACCGGCGGCAATGGCGAAGCCGCCCTTATCCGGCACCCGGCGGAAGAACACGTCAAAATACGTGATCTTGTCCTTGAAGCCGTTTTCAAAGTACCCGTTGCCCATGGTCAGCTCGTAAAAGTCGCAGAGCATGGTCATGTTCAGCTTTTCTCCAATGTTCATCCTCAAATACCTCAAATTTTCATTATACTTGCGGGGTATCTGTCCATTATAGACCGTTTTCGCAGTATATGCAATCCGTTATTTTACAATCATTTTACTTTTCCCGGTGAAAATAGTGCTTGGCGCAGAATTCCCGCCGCACCTCCACCTTTCCCTCGTCCGTCAGCCAGTCCACGAAGTTGGCAAAATTCCGCTCCACGATGCTGAACTTGAACTCGTTCCGGGTGCGGACGTTCTCCCGCTGGCAGAAGGCGTAGATCCACTGGTCAAAGGACATGCCGTCCTCCAGGTCCTCCAGAAGCTCCCGGCCCTTGTCATGGATGAAGGCGATGTTCCGGTCGATCAGGGGGCCGATATCCGTCAGCACCTGCTTGTGGGCGATGATGTACGCCGGGCGCCGGAGATTCCGCAGGCTCTCCTTGCTCTCCAGGTCCCGGGCGATGAACATACTGGTGGGGAGCTTGGCGGCGGCGATCTGCTCCTCGTCGATCAGGCAGTCCCCCAGATAGGCAACCCCGTCCGGGGTGACGACGCCGATGTGCCCGGCGGAGTGGCCCGGCAGCTGCAGGATGCCGAACCTGGCCCCGCAGAAGTCCAGATGCTCCGCATCGGCGGGGATGATCACGTCCGCCGGAAAGCACTCCTCCAGCAGATATTCCCGGCTTTTGCCGTAGGTCAGGGCCACATAGTTGGCCCGGTACGCATCGGGATTCACGGAGATGCCCGCCTCGATGATCTGGGCCGCCGCCAGGCAGCCGTACCGCTGCTGCAAGTACCGGACGTTCCCCGTGTGGTCAAAGTGTGCGTGGGAGCAGATGATTCCCCGCAGCCGGAACCCGTTGCCCTCAATGAGATTCACCAGGGCGCTGCGGTCCAGCCGGGCGTAGCCCGTGTCCATCAGTACAATGTCCGTGTCCGTCAGCTTATATACCGGCATCAGCGCCGTGGCCCCCACGGCGGCATAGGTCCTTCCGTATACGTGCCGCAGCTCCATATTTCGTCCCCCTCCATGGTGCAATATCCCATATTATATACCCTTCGACGGAAAAAAACAACCTGGCAAAAATTTGTGTTTACCCCCTATGCAAAACCAGAAAAATAAGGTAAAATACAGCTAAGTATGAATAGGGAGGATTCAGTCAATGGACGAACCGAAGTACAAACGGGTGCTGCTGAAGATCAGCGGCGAGGCTCTGGCCGGCGACAAGCACTTCGGCCTGGATTTCCAGGTTATGGGCCGGGTGGCCGACGTCATCAAGGAGTGCGTGGCCATGGGCGTCCAGGTGGGCGTGGTCATCGGCGGCGGCAACTTCTGGCGGGGCGTGAAAAACGGCGAGGGCCACATTGAGCGCACCCGTGCCGACCATATGGGCATGCTGGCCACCGCCATGAACTGCATGGCCATGGCCGACGTGCTGGAGCAGAAGGGCGTGGACGTCCGGGTCCAGACGGCGCTGGAGATCAAGGAGGTGGCGGAGCCCTACATCCGGGCCCGTGCCGTGCGCCATCTGGAAAAGGGCCGCGTGGTGATCTTCGGCTGCGGCGTGGGCTGCCCCTTCTTCTCCACGGATACCGCCGCCGTGCTTCGCGCCGCCGAGATCGGCGCCGATGTGATCCTGCTGGCCAAGAACATCGACGGCGTGTACGACTGCGACCCCGCCAAGA
>ERZ857984.2476-NODE-2476-length-11209-cov-2.700556_pt1 | contig 11209 bp, 11 predicted proteins | sample MGYA00519914_ERZ857984 | MGnify/ENA primary metagenome ERZ857984 (study PRJEB31778, sample SAMEA3449417) | human gut metagenome | biome: human gut; feature: human-associated habitat; material: faeces | place: United Kingdom | collected 2010/2012 ... | reverse complement strand
ATCCGCCCGCCGTTTCGTTTTCCCTCTGCCGTACTCGCACGCCTGTCCGGTGAGCGGTGCGCACGAAAAGAGCGGCACCGCTGCATTATACGCATTGCTGCTTCCAAAGTTCCTGAAAGACGGGAGGGGATTTCGGCATACTGCTGCATCACACGCCGCATGGCAGCCGCCCAAACATACTGGCAGGGGGGACTTTAACGCATGGTTGTGTCACATGCATTACAGCTGCCAAAGCCTGCTGACAGGAAGGAGGGTATCCTGACACATAGCTGCATTACACGCCGTATGACAGTCGCTAAAGCCCGCTGACAGGAAGAGAGGATTTCGACGCATGGGTGTATCACATGCATTACGGCTGTCAAGGCTGGAATTTATTCTGTTTTGCCTTTGCTTCTTGATTCGCTGCCGCTTCACTGCATTCAGTCCTGTTGATGAAAGCATTTTATTGCCCGCTGGCCAGTGAGTGCCCGATACGGCAAACAAAACGCCGCGCTCTTTCAAGTGGGAAAGAGCGCAGCCGATTCCGCGTACGGTACAGGATGCCCGGATTCCGGAGGTTCTTATTCTGTGTGCTGCGGCAGAAAGAGATAGCCGGAGGCGGCGCCAACCACACCGCCGATGATGTGCGCGAACTGGGATACCTCCTGATTTGTGCCCAGAACGGCGTCGAGCACCTCGCCGCCGAGATAGAGGACGGCTACAACGATCAGAGTCAGTGGAATCTGTCCGCTGCGGCTGCCGGTAATCGAGGAAAGCAGGATAAACGCAAAGACGATTCCGCTGGCGCCGAGCACTCCATACTGCGGAAACAGAAACAGGTGCAGAATCCCGGTGGTCAGCGCGGTGCAGAGAATGACCAGAAGCAGGCGGCGGCTTCCGTATTTTTCTTCGAGCATCGGCCCGGTGAGCAGCAGGAGCATGATATTGCCGCTGTAGTGCTCCCCGCTCGCATGGCCGAGCACATGGGTAAAAAGTCTCAGGTAGGTGAGCGGGTCACTCCAGCTGCTCCGATAAAGGGTGAAGTATCGGTTCATCAGCGTCCCGCCGGTGGCCTGTGAGATCAGCAGAACTGCCAGAGAAAGCAGCGAAAAGGTAAGAACTACCGGCGAATTATAAACAATGCCCCGTCGTTTCATGTCATCCTCCGTATCAGGCTGTCGTTGCTTGTCCATTTTACCGCACCCCGCCTGTTTTCGCAAGGGAGAAAGAGAGGGCGGCGGTATCTTGACCGCTGTCCATCATGATGATAAGATGACAGCAAAGAGGGGCGCGGAAATGGGGCGAATGAAGTGAGGCTCCCCGCTGCCAGCACAAAATAGAACCGGAATTTGTCCAAAGGGGAGAAAACGGCGGAATCTTGAACGATATCAATCATGATGATAAAATGAAAGTAAAGCGGGGTGATGAAGTGAAATGTCCTTACTGCAGGCAGGAAATGGAACCCGGATATATCCAGTGCCGTAATGGCGCTTACTGGAGTGAGAAGAAGAGAAGACTTGCGGCGATTCCGCCGTTGAGAGGAAAGGCGCTGAAGCTTTCGTCAAATGAGACGCCTTTTGCGGTATCGGTCGGGGCGTGGCGCTGCTTGGAATGCAAAAAATTTTCAATATTTAGAAATTTTAATGGAACAGAGCGGGAGAAGCAGTCAACTTTCATTTGACAAATTGATTTCTCAGAGGATGGCAATATGAAAAAAAGAAATCTTTTAGTTGCAGGATTGATGATACTCAGCCTTCTGGCATTGTCCGGATGCAAAAAGGAAGAAGCAGTATATCTGGGGCTCAACGCGGAAATTATTAAAATCGACATAGAAAACCAGACGCTTTGCGTGAAGGACCCTGATGAATCCGGCGTGTTTGGGGAGGAATGCGAGATAGACTGCCGCGAAGCAATCGAAAAGCATCGGGTGATTTACTGCAATTATGAAACGCACGATGTGAAGGAGATCAACTGGAAGGATTTACAGGCTGGCGATGAAATCATGCTGACTCTCAGTGAAACGGAGGTTGCCAAAATCGCGGAAGGCACAGCGGCGAAAACAAATCAGATTCAGCTTGGAACACAGAGGCTGAATTGAAGTTTGAGGATATCAGCCTGAAAACCGGAAAACCGCTCCGGCGAAGCAGGATGTCTCGGCGTAGAGACAGCCTGCGTTGCCGGAGCGGTTTTGTTTTTCCGGGATATTTGCGGCAATGGGATCAGTTTCCCAGCATGATGTTGAGGATTTCGTTGTCGGTTGCCTTCATTCCTTCGCGCCCCATCCGCCCGATTGCAGTGGACGGTGCACCGCTCGGGCATTGTGCCGAGCAGCCGGCGCGCTTTGGCGGCGGCATAGGCGATGGCGATCGGCTCGGTGCAGCCGAGGGCGACAACCAGCTCGGATTTCAGAATGGCAAGATAGTTTTGACAGAGGAATTTCTGCATTGCAGCGTCCTTTCTATGTATGAAGGGATTTGACGGAGTGCCGGGCTCTCTTTTTCGTGTGGCCTGCAAAAAGCCCCCGCGCCGCGGCAAACGGGCGCGGGGGCCTGCCAAAGCAGGAAACAGGCTCAGTCCCGCCCGGCCAGAATCATGGCCGAGACGCAGCTGAGTACAAAACAGGCACAGCCAACACAGACGGTGACGATCCCGAGGATCGCCCGCCAGCGCAGACGGCTTAAAGATACCCTTTCGGAGTCTATCATCGTTTTCCTCACCATTTCCAGTTAACCCAGGCGCTTCTTGAGGGCTTCCAGCTGAGCCTTCAGCTCCTTGGGCAGCTTGTCGCCGAACTTGGCATAGAACTGCTCGACGCTTTCCATATCCTCGCGCCAAAGGGCGGGATCGACCTCGAGAATTTCCGCCAGCTGCTCCTTCGAGAAGTCCAGACCGTCAAGGTTGATATCATCGGGGGTAGGCTCATAGCCGATCGCCGTTTCCACCGCGTTGGCAGTGCCGTCGGCGCGGCCGAGAATCCACATGATGACACGCATGTTGTCGCCGAAACCGGGCCAGATGAAGTGGCCCTCATCGTCGAGGCGGAACCAGTTGACATTGAAGATCTTCGGGGCCTTGTCGCCCAGCTTCTTGCCCATCTCGAGCCAGTGCTGCCAGTAGTCGCCCATGTTGTAGCCGCAGAAGGGCAGCATTGCCATCGGGTCGCGGCGGACAACGCCGACCTTGCCGGTTGTGGCGGCGGTCGTCTCGGAGGCCATGATTGAGCCGACGAAAACGCCATGCTCCCAGTCGCGGGCCTGATAGACCAGCGGAGCGGTCTTAGCCCGGCGTCCGCCAAAGATGATCGCATCGATCGGCACGCCCTGCGGGTCGTTGAACTTGTCGCTGATGACCGGGCAGTTCTCAGCCGGCGCGGTGAAGCGGGAGTTGGGATGAGCAGCCTTTACTTCCATATCGGGGTTCCAGGGATTTCCCTTCCAATCAAGCGCGTTCTTGGGCGGGTTCTTATCCAGCCCTTCCCACCAGACGGTATTGTCGTCGAGGTTGAGCGCGACATTGGTGAAGATGGTGTTGCGGGTGGTGGTGGCCAGCGCGTTGGGGTTGGACTTGGCGTTGGTTCCGGGCGCGACGCCGAAGAAGCCCTTTTCGGCGTTGATCGCGTAGAGACGTCCATCCTCGCCGATGCGCATCCAGGCGATGTCGTCGCCGACGCACCAGGCCTTATAGCCCTTTTCCTGATAGATCTCAGGCGGGATCAGCATGGCAAGGTTGGTCTTTCCGCAGGCCGACGGGAAAGCGGCGGCCACATAGCGGGTATTGCCCTGCGGGTCTTGGATGCCGAGAATCATCATATGCTCGGCCATCCATCCTTCGGTCTTTGCTTGGTAGGAAGCGATGCGCAGCGCAAAGCACTTCTTGCCCATCAGCGCGTTGCCGCCGTAGCCCGAATTGATCGACCAGATGGCGTTGTCTTCGGGGAAATGGCAGATGTAGCGCTTGGCGGGATCCAGCTCGGCCTTGGAATGCAGGCAGCGGACCCAGTCGTTCGACTGCCCCAGCTCATCGAGGGCGCACTGGCCCGCGCGGGTCATGATAAGCATCGAAAGGGTGACGTAGATCGAATCGGTCACCTCAACGCCGATTTTGGCGGAGGGTGAGCCGAGCGGTCCCATCACGAAGGGAATCACGTACATGGTGCGGCCCTTCATGCAGCCGTCATAAAGCTTGCGCAGGGTCGGATAGGCCTCTTTGGGATCAAACCAGTTATTGGTCGGGCCGGCATCTTCTTTCCTCCGGCAGCAGATGAAGGTGCGGTCCTCGACGCGGGCGACGTCGTTGACGTCGGAGCGGTGCAGCACACAGCCGGGCAGCTTGTCCTGATTGAGGGGAATCAGCTCGCCGGTACCGAACGCTTCCTGCCGGAGCGTATCAGCCTGCTTGTCGCTGCCGTCAATCCATAAAACATGGTCCGGCTTGCACAGGGCGACCGCTTCGTCGACCCAGGTCAGAACAGTCTTGTTCGTTGTCATTACAGTTGCCTCCCAGTCATTTCAGAATCGTTGACTGCCGTCGCAAAGTTGGACGACACTATCCCTATTATAGCCATACCGGAGAAAAATAGCAATGAAATGTAAGAGAATTTCCACTCTTTTCGCTCCGGAGCGGAAACCGGCGCTGCCGGACAGATTTTGGACGGGGAGTCCGGCTTTGAAAGCTGAAGACGGAAAAAGCGCAGACAGCCCTGACGTGGTTTTGCGGGTGTGTCAAATCCGGTCCCCCGCATTGTTCGGCGCGCTTTCCCCCGCAAAAGGACGGGCAAAATCAACCGGCCCGTCTGGCGGCGGACGCTGCCGGAGAACAGGAAGACAGCCGGGATTGAGGATTTTCCTCCATGATCCCGGCTGCTTTTTTGATTTTTCGTCGAAAAGCCGCGGCCTCGGGGCGTCTTTTGTTTTGGTTATTTTCCGTCCGCCTCGTCAAGCGCGGCGGTGGCGCTTTCCACCGTTTCCTCCTGCACGCCGTCCTGCGCCGGGGCGTCCTCCCGCGCCGGCTCAAAGGAGGCGTCGAAGCTCAGCGGCTGTTCCGCTGCCGGACAGGCCGGACGAAACGGTATATTCCGCGGCGTCCCGTTCGGATTTGTGCTGGGAGATTTCCTCGTCGATCTCCTCGATCTGCTGGTAGAGCAGGTCGATGTCCCGGCAGTAGTCGAGCATTTCCTCCGGCAGCGATTCACCGGCCTTTGCCTTGCTGTAGCAGTAGCGTCCGATTGCGGCATAGACCCCTTCAATTTGTTTTTCAAGCCCGGCGCGGTCGATGCCGAGTTTCGTGATCTGGACCTGTTCGCCCGCCTTTTTGGCAGTGGTCGATGCGATATTCCCAAGCACCTTGCCGATTTTTTCAAAAGCCATCACGTCATCCTCCTGACAGGGCCGGCCGTCATCCGGCCGGAGCATTGATTTGAATGTAGGTATCATACCACAAATTTTCGCAAAAAGAAACGAAAAAAGATGAACAACCACCCCGGAGGCGCCGTTTCCCGTTTGCCGCCGCTCATTCAATTCCGATCTGCTTCATAAACTTTTCGGTGGAGATGCCGCCCGCCCGGTTGAAGCGCCCGAGGGAAAAGAGCACCTCGGGGTTGTTCCCGATTCGGTTGACCTTCTCCGTGCAGGTAAGGAGGACGGTAAAACCCATTTCGCGCAGAATCGGCACCGATTCGGGGCTGATATGCCCATAAGGATAGGCATAGGTGGTGGGAAGAATACCGCAGTATTCCTCGAGCAGCGACTGTGTGCGGCCGGCATCCTCCACCAGTGCGTTGTAGTAATCGGCGGCGCTCTCTCCGGTTTTTCGCTTTGCCCCCCTGCGCGGAGACTGCCGGTGCATGTCGTAGGAGTGATTGGCGATCTCGACCCGTCCGGAATCCGCCAGCAGGGTAATATCGGCCCAGGTCAGATGGGCGTAGGCCGGATTGGGGTCGGGCTTCTCCGAAAACTTCTCGGAATAGGAGCCAACGACGGCGATGACCGCCTTCATATCGTATTGCTCGAGCAGCGGTAGGACATAGGTGAGATTGTTGAGATAACCGTCGTCAAGGGAAATGATGACAGGTTTTTCCGGCAGCCGGCCGCCGCGGTTGACGATGCCGGCCAGCTCTGCCGGAAGAATGGCGGTATATCCGTGACCGGAGAGATAGGCAAGATCCTCTTCGATCGTATGAGGGCTGACGATGTACTTCCCGGACCTTTTTTCATCCCGAAGCACGCTGTGGTACATGAGGATCGGCAACTCCGCTCCCTGCGAATCGGCGGCGAGCGGGTCCGGCAGCTTTGTCGAGGCGCCGATCAGCAGGGCGGCCAGCAGGAACACCGCCGCGCCGCGTATCCCCAGCACGACGCAGGCGAAGGGATGCGGGCGTCTCATCCCCCGAGCGCCGCCGTCAGCGCCTGACCGAATCCGAGATCGGCTTTCGTAAAGAGGATCAGAATCTCTTCCAGCAGTTCGGCGGGAAGCTGCATCAGTTCATCGCAGAGATTATCGATTAAGCGCCTGCGCTCCCGTTCGCTCAGTTCGCGGAGATGATCCCCCGCTTGTGAAAGCTCTCTGCCTTCGGCAGGCAGAGCCGGAGGCGCCGCCTCGATCCCGTCAATCAGATGGGAGGCGTCGAACCGTTCGGCGTCGAGATCCGGGTGAATCCTCTCCGGCAGCCGGTTGAGGGTCATCAGTCCTATCCGGCACGGCGGAGCGATCTCCTGCGGCCAGATCAGAGTGGGATCGTAAGGGTCGAACGGGAGAGAGCGGTTCGGCTCCAGAAGCTGAACCGCCAGCTCATACTGCGGCAATTCGCCCCGCGTGACAGCGGTGACAAAGTCCCGGGCCACCGCGTCGGGATCGTAACCGCAGAGCTCCTCGGACTCAAAGCGGGTGAGGGTCTGGGGCCGTTGGCGGGAAAGCCAGCAGCAGCGCGCGAGGCGTGTTTCACCGCGTGAGTTGGTCCAGACTGCCGGAGAGCAGAATCCGTCGATTGCGCGGTAGCTGCCAATGGTGCCAAGATCGGAATAAAGCCAGACGGCGGCATTGAGTGCCACCGGATTTTCTGCGACATACTCCCAGAAGCGCGAGCGGCTTCGCAGTCCGGTGGCCGGATCGGCGCGGGTTGTGGCGCAGCAGGCCAGCACCGCTTGCTGTTCACATCCGACCGTTACCGGCAGATGCTGTCCAAGCAGGTCGTACTCCCCTTTTTTGCAGAAAAATTTGACCGAAAAGCTCCTGCGGCAGCGGGAGGCGTCGGCGCCTCCATCCGGCAGATCGGCGGCAAAACGGGCGAGAACCTCCACCGATTCTCCCGGATTTTGCAGGAAGGCGGCTTTTGTGAGGTGGCCGAGCTTTTCATAGGGCCGGAAGGTTCCATAGGCGCCGATGCATTTTTCGTATTCGGTGTGACCGCAGCAAAGTCCCCGATGCTCCGGACTGCAAGCCGAAAGAATGGGGGGAACTTCGCAGGGCTCGGCAGGCAGCGCGGGGGTCGGCAGGGGAAGCGGACCCTCTCCGGGTTCGGCGGGAGTTTCCTCGCAGGGCTCGGCAGGCAGCGCGGGGGTCGGCAGCGGGAGCGGACCCTCTCCGGGCTCGGCGGGAGTTTCTTCGCAGGGGCAGTGATGAAGCCCCTCCGTTTCTTCTGGCAGCTGGCTGCGGTACCGGCTTGGCGCATTGTTTGCGATATCCTCGGGGTCACCGCATCCGGCGCACCGGGGGCGAAGAGCCCTTGCATCCGTAATGTTGGCAAGGCTCTCCGCAAGGGTGCTGCGCATCTGTTCGGATGTTTTTTTCGTCATCTCGGGTGTTTCCGGCGGAGCGGCCTCCATGGCGGAACCGGTGAGAAGAAGCTCCTCTGTTTCTTCCGCTTTTGCCTCAGCGACGATTTCCGGACCGCTGACGGCCGCCGCTGCGGCGAAGATTCCCGCGGTAAGATCGGCGGCCACCGAGGCGGCAAACCCTGCGATCATGGCGGAAGAGGATGCGGGTTCGATCACCGCAGCGGGTGCAGGCTCCGGCGCGGGTGCGGGCTCGATCACCGCAGCGGGTGCAGGCTCGATCATCGCAGCGGGAATAGGGTCCGGAATGACCGCGGCGGATGGCTTCGGCAGAGCAGAAGATTCCGCTTCCGGCGCGGGCTTTGGGTTGGATGGCTCGGGAGAGAGGCTTCTGGTTTCGGGGACTGACCGCAGGTTTTGTGCGAGGGTCGGCCTTCCGGGCGGGGTTGCCCGCTGATAGCTGAGCAGTTCGGCGCGGTAGCGCGCCATCAGCTGTTCCATCGTCGCATGGTCAAAGGTGCTCGGGTTGTTTGATCGTTGCAACGCGATTCCTCCTTATTCTTCGTGTTCTCACAGGATCATTCACATAGAGTATATGCCCGAATGCATGGCGAATAGTATCAAAACAAAGCGCAGAAGACCTGACAGCGACTGCAAAAGGGCCAGAGAGCCCCTGTGTCCCGGCCTGCCGCCAGAGAAAGGCCATGATCAAAATGCAGGATTCCGTTTTGCAGAGCGTCGTCTTTTCATATTGAGTCCCGGCGCAAAAAAGGGTATACTGGAAAAAACGACATTAATCGCAAAGGAGAGCGTTATGGAAAACCAATGGACCGAGCTGACCTGCCGCGTCGCCGTCGGAGACCTCGATGAGATGGCTGCCATTGCCCAGATGGTGGTGGGAGCGGGACTTTATATCGAGGACTACTCCGATCTTGAGGAAAAAACGCTGGAGATTGCCCACATCGATCTCATCGATGAGGAGCTGGTGGCGAAGGACCGCGCTCACGCGCTGATTCACCTCTACCTGCCGCCTGAGATGAGTCCTGCCGAGCCGATATCCTATATCGGGCGGCGCTGCGAGGAATGCGGCATCCCGGTGGAGATTTCGACCGAGGGAGTCCGGGAAGAGGACTGGTCAACCACGTGGAAGCGGTATTACCATCCGATCGAGCTTTCCGGCCGACTGGCCATCTGCCCTTCCTGGGAGGAGTATCATCCCCGGGAGGGACAGAAGATCATCCGCCTTGATCCCGGTATGGCTTTCGGCACCGGAACCCATGAGACGACCCGCCTCTGCCTGAAGCTGCTGGAGCGTTCGCTGCGTCCCGGCATGAGCATGCTTGATGTCGGCACCGGCAGCGGGATTCTTGCCATCTGCGCCAGGCTGCTGGGCAGCGCACGCACCGTCGGGGTGGATATCGACGAGGTTGCGGTCCGTGTGGCGAGGGAGAACGCCGCCCTCAACGGCTGCGGTGAAATCGAGCTGATCTGCGGGGATCTCGCGGCCGACGTGACAGGTTCCTTCGACCTTATCTGCGCGAATATCGTGGCGGACGCGATTCTGCGCCTTTCGAAGGATCTGCCCGCCCTGATGCATGAAAACAGCGTCTGTGTCGTCTCAGGCATCATCGACACCCGTTGCGGAGAGGTGGAGGCGGGGCTGCGTGCCGCCGGGCTGGAACCGTTTGAAACCGAGCTGCAGAACGGGTGGGCGGCAATCGCCTGCCGAAAGGCGGGATAGACGATGCCCAGATTTTTTGTGGAGGCTCTCTCCGATACGGTGGTGATGACCGGCGAGGATGCGCGGCATATCTCCCGATCACTGCGAATGCGGGTGGGTGAATCTCTTACTCTTTGTGACGGGCGGGGAAACGAGGCTGAAGGAACGATCGTTTCTTTTTCCGCCGATGCGGTTTCGGTGCGTTTGAGAGAGTTTTATCCCAGCGAAAGCGAACCGAAAACCGAGGTGAGCCTCTATCTTGCAGTCTCAAAGGGGGACAAGCTCGAGCTGGTGGTACAGAAGGCGGTGGAGATCGGCGCCGCGGAAATTGTGCTGCTGCTGACATCGCGCTGCATCTCCCGTCCCAAAGGCCCCGATGCGGAAAAGAAGGTCGCACGGCTGCAAAGGATTGCCCTTGAAGCGGCCAAGCAGTCGGGGCGCGGCAGGGTACCTGCGGTGCGCGGTATTCTTTCCTTTTCGCAGGCGCTCGACGAAATGGAACAATTTCCCGCTTCCTTCACACTGTATGAAGGGGAGTGCCCGCCGCTGCGGGCACAGCTTCCCGGTGCTCCCTGCAAGACCGCGCTGCTGATCGGCAGCGAGGGCGGCTTCTCCCCCGATGAGATTGCCGTAGCGCGCGCCCACTCTGTGTGTCCGGCGTCGCTGGGTCCGCGGATTCTGCGCTGTGAAACCGCGCCGCTCGCGGCTTTGTCGGCTCTGCTTTTTGCCATGGGTGATCTTGACTGACCCGTTTTTGGTCGGGGCGCACTCAAACGGAGGCTCTTCCGATTGGCGCCGGCGCTGCTTCGAAGCGGCTGTGCAAAATCTGCCAGTGCTTTTCCGGACGGAATTGGGCAGACTGTTGGTACAAGCGGGATATTCCGCCAACCTTTCGGTAATTTGGAGGCTTTCGAATGATGTTTAATCGAACCGCAATTTTGCTTCTCTGCACGGCCCTCGCGGCGGGGTCGGTGATTCCCGGCTGCTCTGCCTGCTCGCGGAATCTTGACGGCGCTTCCTCAATTTCTTACGCGCAGGTGGGAGATCCGGACGACTATGTTCCTGACCTTCCGAGCAGCAGTCTGCCCGACGGCTGGGAGGAAAGCTCCGCGCCGGAGCCGGAATCCGAGCCTGCCCTTGATCTCCCGGCGTTGGCAATGAGCGCCGACTTCCTTGCGATCGGCAAGCTCTCGAACGAGCCGGTGAAATGGGGCCCCGGCACCATTCAGGACGACCTGGGCCGTTCGACCGCCTGCACCGGCCTGCAGGATCGGTTTGGCAAGTATAACGCCTGCTTTATCGGCGCCGAGAACGAAAAGACCATAGCCCTGACCTTTGATCAGGGCTATGAGAACGGCTATACCACTCCGATTCTGGACACTCTCAAAGAGAAGGGGGTGCGGGCGGTCTTTTTTCTCACCGGACATTATGTCCGCAGCCAGCCCGAGCTGGTACAGCGGATGATCGACGAGGGACATATCCTCGGAAACCACTCGGACAGCCACAAGGTTTACTGCAGAGACCTCTCGATCGAGGATTCCGCCGCCGACGCGATTTGGATGCAGAACTACCTGCGGGAAAACTTCGGCTATGAAATGCGGCTTTTCCGCTTCCCGGAGGGGGAATTTTCCGAGCAATCGCTGGCTCTGATGCAGCAGATGGGCTACAAGAGCCTGTTCTGGAGCTTTGCCTACAACGATTGGGACCCGAACAACCAGCCTGATCCCGCGGCGGCCCGCGC
>ERZ857984.2469-NODE-2469-length-11238-cov-8.129661_pt1 | contig 11238 bp, 10 predicted proteins | sample MGYA00519914_ERZ857984 | MGnify/ENA primary metagenome ERZ857984 (study PRJEB31778, sample SAMEA3449417) | human gut metagenome | biome: human gut; feature: human-associated habitat; material: faeces | place: United Kingdom | collected 2010/2012 ... | reverse complement strand
CTGATCACGGGATCACCCTCGTCCACGTGTCCAGCGACTACGTCTTCGACGGCACGGCCGAGGTCCACACGGAGGACGAGCCCCTCAGCCCGCTGTCCGTCTACGGCCAGACCAAGGCAGCCGGCGACATCGCCGTGGCCGGCTGCCCGCGCCACTACATCATGCGCAGCTCCTGGGTCATCGGCGAGGGCCGCAACTTCGTCAAGACCATGAAGGGGCTGTCCGACCGCGTCGCCGACCCCGACGACAAACTCACGCAGGTCACGGTCGTCGACGACCAGCTGGGCCGCCTGACCTTCACGCGCGACATGGCCGGGGCCATCTTCCACGTGCTGGGGACGCTCGCCCCCTACGGCACCTACGACTGCACGGGCTCCGGCGCCGTCAAGTCCTGGGCCGACATCGCCCGCGCCGTCTTCGAGGCCGCCAACGGCAACGGGGAGAGGGTCGTGCCGGTATCGACCGCCGACTACTACGCCGGCGCCGAGGGGCCCGTCGCTCCGCGCCCGGTCCACTCCGCGCTCGACCTGTCCAAGCTCGAGGCCGTAGGCTTCCACATGCCCGACTGGGAGGAAGAGCTCAAGGGGTACATGTCCATGCTTTAACATCCAGTTATACTATCAGAATGAACCGATGGTGCATGAAGGGCTCGCTGATGGCAGAGCCCTTCATGCGTTATATTGCATGGTGTACTGCGCAGTAAAACAAATCTCTGTTATTAAATTGGACGGTATTGAATGCTGAATCTTCTTTGGATTATTGGGAATGGATTTGATCGGAACCTTGGTCTCGCAACTGATTACCGTTCTTTTTTGAAGAATCGCTTTTTTAAAGATGGCGTTCAGAACAAATACAGGGATGAGCTTGTAAAAAGAGTTGAGGGATTCAGTCCAGAACGGGCGTCTGAACTTTGGTGTGATTTGGAAAATCTTCTAGGTAGAGCATCAGCGTTTTATGAAGACGACGAAGAATTATTTCATCAGACATTCGAGAATATTCAAGATGAGTTTTTAGATTACGTATTTAGAGAGTCCAGCCGTATACCTGTCGAGCTTCCTCAGGAGGCAGTTCAGGAATTTCGAGCATCAATTAGCAGCTTCTATACGAGACTCACTGCTGTTGACGTATTAAAAGGGCTCCCCGCTTTGATGTCGACTTCTGAAGACGTGACTGTGCACGTTCTGGTTTTAAACTATACGAATACCGTCAATCGTTTTTGGGATGAGATTGGGAAAGACCAGCCCTTTAGTAAATTGATTGTCGGTGCTTCGCCTAAGTTCTTTTATCAAGGCACTCTTCTTCATCTTCATGGGGAAATCAATGATGGGGGCACTGCTACCAATATTATATTTGGCGTTTCAGATTCTGATCAGATTACATCTCCCGTTTATTCCTCTAAGGTGGATTTTCAAGAGCTTTGGGTTAAAGAAAAAAAGAACTACGGAATATATGGCAATACGAAAACCGCTGAGATGAGTGAACTGATAGCTAAAGCCGATAGCATCTGTATATATGGCTGCAGCTTGGGAGAAAGTGATGGTTACATTTGGCGACAAGTGGCTGACAGGTTGTCAGATTCGACATGCAGGCTTTATATTTTCGAATATGGTTTACCCGATCGTTCTACGGTGGCTGCCAGGGCTTATCAGAAACGACGTCGTGATTTGGTCCGACGTTTCTATGAGGTTGCAAATGTGGCTGCAGAAGATGAGAAATCGATATCAGATCGTTTTTTCCCGGTTGAGTCAACCAAGGTCTTTAATTTCAATTCACTTGTTTAATTGATTGGACCGCCTGTGTCTCGTATCGACGATTTCGGGTGGATGTTAGTTAAAGCTCTAGTGTTCGCACTTTGGTGATTCTAAGCATAGGACTGTTCGGACGTTCCAAACTGTAATGGTGCATTCGTTGGTGCATCCAATTAACTATCTGCTTTGAAAGGCATCTAGGTGCTGCTGAATGCGATTGGCGTACTTCTCGGACCATTCATCGGCCTTGCCGTTTCGCACAAAGTAATTGTTGGACAGGTCGGTCGAGCGGTAGGCATAGCCGTCCTTCTGGTAGTTAGCCGTGTGGTCGGAGTGGGCGATTGCCATGAGCTCGTCGGTCAGGCCAAAGTACAGATGGCGCTGGTCCAGGTCTCCGTACCAGTTGTCGCTGGTGTCGTCCCAGGTTAGGTCCATCTGGCACCATTTGCCGTCGATCTTTACGGCGTTCCAGGTGTGGCCGTTGCCGGTGATGCGACCGTTGGCGATGCCCGCGGCGTCAAGGAGCTTGGAGTAGATGCGCTGGTAGCTCTCGCAGGTGCCCTGGTAGCGCGTGAGGCCGCTTTCGGCCGAGCACCAGTTGAGGTTGTGGTCGTACTCCAGCTGGTCGAGCGTCCAGTCGTGGAGCCACAGCGCCATGTCGTATTCCGAGCCGTTTGTCTGTTGCCTGCACTGGGCCACGGCGTTGTTGACGATCTGCGTGACGCTTGGGCGGGCGGCGTCGTTTACTGTCATCTCCGCCGTGGTGCGCAGGTAGTAGATCCCCTTGTCGTTTTGGGGGTCGTTTCTGTCGTTGTCCATAAAGTAGAAGTGGATGCGGTACGTGCCCGATGCCGTGAAATCGAAGGTAAAGTCGTGGCCCGTGGTGCCCAGGCTGTAGTAGCTGGCCCATGCCGGGCGCGACGGGTCGCAGACGCTCTCATGGCTGCCTCCGTCCCAATACGTGGGCACGTCCATGCGCGCCTTGGCTTGGGACGAGCCGTTGGTTTGGGTTACGTGGAAGGTCGTCGCGGTGCCCGCGGGGGCGTCGTTCCACGAGACGGTGAAGGTGACGCCGTTTTGGCTTGCGGTGGCGGAGTGGGCGTAGGTGGTTTGTACCGTGGCGGAGATTGCGGCGGGCGTGGGGTTGGTCTGGGCTCGGAGGGATGGGGTGGGGGTGTTGGTTGCGGCGGTGGTGCCGTCAGTGCTTTCCGTGTTGACTGCGCTGGCGCCAGTGGATGTTGCGGCGCTGTCCTCTGCGGTATCTGCTGCCGCATTTGTGTTGGTGCCGTCTTCAGCCTTGCCTGCGATGCTGTTCGCGGCGTCGGCTTGCGCCTGCTGCTCGGCTGTAGCCCGAGGCTGCATGGCTTCTGCAATGGCTGGCATAGGCAACGTCGCGCCGACCATGGACGTGCACGCGACAGCGCAGAGCAGGTAGTAAAGGGGTCGTTTCATAGCGGAGCCTCTCGGTGAGCAGCCAATAGGGTCCGAAGGCAGCTCCAGGCCAGTACTCCGCACATATTTTGTTGCGGTTTATTTTACGGGAACCCCAGTCAACATCAGCGAACTTTCTGGGGAATGTTGGGGAGGGGGGAGTGGCCTAGAGCTACATTGTTACTTGTTTCGGGTTGGTTGTGCAGCTGTTGGTAGCTTCAACATGAGAACACCTTGTGTCTCCTTGAGGCTCGCCATCAGGACGTTTCAGAGGGGGCATGAGACTACCGCCTTGTTCCGACTATGCGTGGGCGTACGCCCCATGCGCTCCTCTTTGGTTCTTGTCGTCGCTATTTATTCATCATTCGTCTGGCTGGGACCCGTCGATTTTGTACTCCCTTGCGACCACGAGCACGTTATGTAAGTAGTGCTTCTAGACGTGGACAGTGCGGGTTTTCGCTTTCTGCGACGGTTCGCACCGTTTCGGCTCTAGGCGCCCTGGCGCTTATCAATCTTGCTGTATGGGATTCCTCTTTCGTTCGACAGCTTGACGGCCTGAGCGTAACGGGGTGTGCAGAAGGATGTTTAATGGCGGTTCCAGCCAGCAATATTTAGCCGTGTGGATGGTGGTGTCGATTCGCAATGTGGGCGGTGTTGAAAGGGCCTAGGGCTCAAGTGGGCGGCAAAGTGGTTAAAATAAATGCATTCAGCGAGGCATTAATTCGGAGGCAGCGAAGTGGATTGCAGTGATTTTGACCCTCAGCTTTGTATTGTCCAACTCACGGACTTTCATTTCGGCGAAGAGCTACAAGTCAATTATCATGATCGAGTAGACGATATTTTAGATACAATTAAATTAAGTATTACATCTGGAACCGTATTATTACTTGTTACTGGAGACATTGCCTATTCCGGTAAGAAGAAGGAGTATCAATCCGCGTCTTTGTTCTTTGACTATTTGATTGAACAGTTGGGTAAGCCTGAATATCAATTGATAGTTTATTTGTTGCCCGGTAATCATGATTTGCAAGGCCCACGTAAGTCTACTGAACGCTTTGTTGACGCTCAATACGATTTTGATATCAAGAAGATGGCGTCATTCTATAAATTTGCCAATAAATATGACAATCAATTTGTTTTAGGACAGCCGGATCCAATTACTTTTGAGGTTGAAGGGACCAAGATCTCGGTATCTGGATTTAACAGTGCTCCCTTATCTACTCTTGCAGGCGATGATAAAGGTTTTCATTTATTAAGAAGCTTTGAGAGCGGTCTGCTTGGTAATACTCCGGACTCGGGCCTACATATTTTTGCTTCGCATCATGGTCCAGAGTGGTTCCACGATAATGATCGTCTTAACTTGGAGAAGATGCTATCCAACTCCTTTGACTTTGCTTTTACTGGACATGAGCATATGGGACAAAGTCGTTGCGTTGGCGGTTTGACTGGTGAATCCTGTGTCGTCGTGCGAGGAGGAACCTATTCACTTTACGATGATGATCAGAGCTCCTATAAAATGGTTTTAATCCGTTTTGGAGAGTTGGGCAGCTATGAATTTGTGGAAAGGGTCTATGGCTGGGATGCCTCTGCACGAGTTCATACGCCTATTGATGAGGACTGTTCTTATCATCGTTACATAAAATCTAAAACATACTTCAGACCCCGCTCGGATTTCGTGAACGAGCTATTTAAATCTGAAGGTAATTCTGACGAGTCATTTAAGGACTCATTTGTGTTTCCTTCTTTGAAAGAAGAGATTGCTACTGGCACAAAAGACGGTGAACTAAGAATCAATGATCAAAAGAAAATAACTGATATCCATTCTTTTATGGAATTACTGCTTGATGCTAAAACGCTTGAAATCCATAGCGATATTCGTGCGGGCAAGAGCTCTTTGCTTAAAGCCATATACCGCGAGTCGTTGTCGATGGGCTATTCGCCCTTATTGCTGACCCCTGATTATTCAACTGGCTCCATCTCGCGAACGCTATCAACCATTATCGAGGATCAGTATGGTGATACTCGGGAAGCTGTTGAGCGTTTCAGGCGGATTCCGCGTGAAAAGGTACTTCTGCTCGTTGATGACTTTGACTCTCTTAAGAGAAAAGCAAAAAAGTCAGATGTCATTAAGTCGATGCTTAGGACTGCTGGCAATATTGTTTTAATTACCGATATTAGTTTCTCGTTTGAATTGGATGAAACGGTTGAGGCCGATTTCCGACACTTGCTCATCTGTCCTTGGACGAAAAACAAAAGAGATGAGCTGATTCAAAAGCGATGCAAGGGCACCGGGCTTTCCGATGGACAGATTGATGATCTTATTGCCATTGTTGATAAAGCTGTTCACTCTCATTTTCAATTGTTTGATATGACTCCGCCCTTTATCAATCAATATATTGATTTTTATATTTATGAATCTGGCGCGTCTTTTATCAAGGGGGACTTGCCGTTCACGTCAATTATGAACACAAACGTCAAAAGGAAGATACGTAATGCTGTATCAGATGACGAGAGGCAGCTAGTCGATGAATTGGCTGATGCAGTTATTGCTGTGCTAATGAAGTTGGCTCTTAAAATTCACTCTGATCGCACGGTTGTTTTTTCGAGCATGACATTTTCTCAAGTGGCTAAGAGCTACCTGAATGATTATGGCATTCCTGCTGATCCAAAAACAATTATGGACGCTTCTGTTCAGTCTGGCGTGCTTGTGGTAAAAGAAAGTGGCTTTGAGTACTCCTTTTCATCTAGAAGTTTGTATGCCTATTTTGTTGCTCAGGCAATTGATTTTGTGTTAGACGAGGATGTTGATGAGGGCGAATCCTACGTATTGCGCCTTTTGGACGAGCTTGATTTTCCCATAAATGAAGAGATACTTGTTCTGCTCGAGGGAACCCGATTCATCCCTTGGCTAACTAAAAAACTCCTTGAAATGGCATCAGGTGCCGTGGATGGTTCTGATGTCATCTTTTATCAGGGAAAGACATATAAGTGTTTGAGCGGGTTGGAAGGCCTTAAGATTGCTCCGCCCTCTCAAGAAGGGGCGGGTGCCATCCGCAGCGTAACTGACGAGATGGAACAAAGAAATTGTGAAGCTATCGAAAGGGTTAGTTACGCCGGCGTTTATGAATATGAGGTTCCTAATACAAGGAATGCTTTTCAGTCGGCAATTATTGCCTTGAAATATGTTGCTATTGCAGGACGTTGCCTTAATCGTCAGCAGGTGAAATTAAAAGAATCACTGAAGGCTACTGCCAGAGAGCGGATCTACTGCGTGACCGGTGCCGCACTCAATCTTCTATTAACGGCGATTGATGAGTCCTATGACGAAATGGTTGAAGATGTTGCTAGCCAGCTTGATTCTTCGGAAGAGGCTAGGCCAATAATTAGAAGGCTGTTATCGATGGTTGCGTTGTCTGGTTGTATTGGACAACTGGATACGGTAGCGTCTAATGCCTGTGGACCGCTTAGCGTTCTGGGTTTCTCCAAGATTATTGACGAAAGTGATTTTTACCCGCTATTTATGCTCGCACTATATCTGCGGTCGAACTCTGAGAAGGAATTTTGCAACGTAGCAAAGAAATCCATTAAGTCTGCGCGGGAGCATGCCGCATGGCCTTTTATTGTGGCGATTACGGTTTTGTCTGCTGGATATATTGTTGAGCATCCTCATATGAGCAAATCTGCACGTCAATCCCTTGTTGATACTGTGTTCAATGGTAACCAGAAAGCAAAGGCGAAATTCCTGAAGTCTGCTCAGGCTTAGGTAGTGATGATATGGCTTTGCGTTTGCTTGCCAGTTTACCGAAAGCGGTGATTCCCTGTTCAAGGCCAAGTTTTCCTGCTCTGCTATAGGTAATCAGGTTAATGAAGATTACGTCGCAGTTGGGTCGACATATGCTGTGCTACTCGATGGAGCCTCTGGCATCACCGGTACGCGTGTGCTGCCGCATCATTCTGGTTCGGACGCTCAGTGGTTCAGTCATTTTGTTGGCGGCCGCATTTGTGAGTATTTAGATGCATCCCGTGGGATTGTCGATTCTATACGCCTCGCGGTAGATGATTCGCGTGACTATATCGGCGAACATGGCGTGACGGCCAATGAGGATCTGTTTCCCTCTTCCACGTTGGTGGTGGTCTCTGTTTCAGGCGATTCGGTCGATATTGTGTCCCTGGGCGACTCTCCGGTGTTCACTTGTCTTAAAGACGGCTCGCTCGTGACCATGTCTGATGCGAGGATTGCAGAGCTCGACCAAGCAGCGGTGGACGCGATGGTTGATTGTTCGCGTGGCTGCGCAATGACGGGAGTGCAGAAGCGTGCTTCTGTCAACGATATATTGCTCGCGAACCGTCAGCTTAAAAACAAACCCGAGGGTTATTGGATTCTTGATCCGACTGGGGTTGCCTTGGAACATCTCAATGTGATGCGGTTTTGCATTGAGGATATCGATTACGTTTGTGCTATGTCAGACGGGCTGGAGCGAGCATTTAATCTGTTTGGGTTGGCCGATCCCGCAGCGTTTCTCGCTGGCGCGACTCGTGAGTCGTTTGATGAGCTCCTTGTCCGTCTACGCGCCGAGGAAAATCTGGACCCAGACTTTGATCATTATCCACGGCTTAAGCTGCACGATGACGCATCGTGCTTTATGTTGCGGCTGTAGGGGATAAGGCTGGCCTCATTTGACTGGCAATCTAAAAGTAATTACTTCTGGTGCATACGTACAAATTAGCATCGAAATGGTAGACCTTGCCAACCAAGATACGGCAATCAACCTTGGTTGGCCACAAAGCAAGTTGACTTATTTATATAAGGAGTTTATTCAAAGTCAACTTCAACCTGGCTCTCCTCATAAATATTAAGCTCGTTTTCGACTCTAATGCGGTTGACCTGCCAGCCTAGTGCGTTGCACTGCTGAATGAAAGAGTCGATGCGATTGACTCCAGCGAGTTCGCGAACGGTGATTACGACGGCAAACTTTTGCGGTTCATGGGACCCATCTTGATATCGTGAGGTCTTGCGTATCTTCAAACCCCAGAGAGGGTTTTCATATGCCTTTTTTGGCCTGCTTCGATTGGCTAGGGAGTCAGATATTGACTTCGTATTGTCCCACTTCTGAAGGCTCTTTCTGGCAGTTTCTTCGTCAGTGTAGTCTTCTTTCTCTCCCTGCGTGTTTGCTTTGAGGGAACTGAGCTTGCCTTTGTTCAACCTTCCGAAATGTAAATCAAGCTCCGTGCAGGTATAGTCAACCCCTTGATCGCGATTGCATTTTGGAAAGTAGCAAAGGGTTGCCCGTGCGACAGAAGGATGAGTGTTTCTGACGGCTGGAATCGGTATCTTGTAGTTGTATGTTTCGTAATCGGTGACGGTCCCCGTAATGAGGAACTTAATTTCATCGTTTCTGCTTTTAATTACATCGTTAATATGAATCGGTACTACACCATAGCCAAGAGTGTTCATATCCGAATGCTGATTCCATGATATTGATGAATCGATCAAGAGCGCCTTCGCTGACTCGCAGCTAAGGTGCATTTTGTAGATTAGATAAGCTGCTTTTCTTGCGACAAGGGGCGCTGCGAGGGATGTGCCCATATCCGTTTTTGGCCTGTCGCTTCCATAGCAGTTGAGCGGTTCGTCTATGTCTCCACCATAGTATGAAACATCGGGCTTATGCTGAAAATGGAGCACAGGACCTCTCCGAGTATATGAAGCGGGACTTTTATCACGCCTTACCGAGTTGACTACGAGAGCGTTGACGGAGTCCGCTGGAGACCCTATTCGGTCTGTTGAGCCATCGTGATTGTTTGTGCCGGCAACGACAAACAGAACATCATATTCTGCCTGCAATTTATCTAGTAGGGCGGCTTCGGGTGATTGTACGTAAAGGGGAGGCGTTAATGCGCCTGGCTTGGAATGTCATATAGAGTTGCCAATTGGCAACAAGACGAATATAGTTAGCATTATGCTAACTAAGGGGTGGTTATGAACCGAACCAAGCTCCGACCGACATATTCACTTGACGAAGCGAAGTCTTTGGCTCGCTCGGGAAAGATGATTGTAAATGGTAGGGTGCGCAGGCACCTGATGAATCAGTTTGGTTATTTGGACATCGATCATTTCCTTGCTGATCTATTTGATTATCTGAAGCCTGACGATTTTAGAAAATCCATTGCGCTCGATATGGATGGGCCTCTGCATGATGTTTACGCAGATGTCTACGTGTGCCGAGGTTTTGAATACGAGGATTGGTACGTTAAGTTATCAATCGATTCCGAAGGCAATGCGCATTTAAACGTTTTGTCTGCGAACATCGATGGATACATTCATTAAAGGAGGAGTCATGCGTTGCATGGAATGTGGCAAAGAAATGCAATTTACCACGGCGCCAATGACTGAAACTTACCGTGGCGAGAAAATTACCGTAAAAGGAATTGAGCATTATGTTTGCGAGTGCGGCAACGATGAAATGACCGCTGCGGAGGCGACTAAGCTCGCCCATGCACTGGCTTCCCAATATGCTAAGGCTCATGAACTTTTATCTCCCTCGGATATAAAGGATTTGCGCTCCGATCTTGGTTTGACTCAGCATGAGTTTGAGTCGCTATTAGGGGTTTCAAAACCCACGGCGTCTCGTTGGGAGAACGGGGCATCGCAGCAATCTATTACCGCAAATAACCTTATGAAGCTCATTCGAGATGTTCCTGAGGTGCGCACTTATCTGGGACTTTCTTCTGGTGAGATGGCCTCAAGACTTAATGCGTCACGATTTTCGGTGATAATGGGAGGAGAAGCCCCGGCTTATAGGGACTCGGCTCCTTTGGCAGATGAGAATGCCTTTCGATTGGAGATGTAAATGGAAGCGCTTCAGAAGCAACGCATTGAATCTCCGTTGATTACATGCGTGACCAGAAAAGTGGACAGTTTATCATTTGATGGCGGGATGATTCCGAAAGAGGGCGTCAATAAGTCTGACGTTGAATGCAACGTCCGAAATGCTATTACCAGTGCATTTTCGGACGAAAACGGAGTCAGGTTTCGTCAGCTCAACTTAGTTATTGAGCTTTTACCTGGCGATGAGGGCCATTATTACCGTTCCGAAATATCCGTTTCTGGCATATATCGCGCTCCTGCGGATTTAGATGACGACGCTTTTGACAGGGAGGCACTTAGCACAGGAATGCAGGACCTGTATTCCTATGCAAGGGGCATTATTGAAAATGTCGCCGCTGGTGGAGTATGGGGGTCACTTTATCTGCCACAGATTGGGTTCGCAATTTAGCCCCCTTCCACCCCATCCTTTGAAGATGTTCTTAAAGCGGTCTTATGCAAGCCATCGTTTTACAAGGGGTTCCTTTCAGGAGGGTATCCCCTAGTTATTTAGCTGAAGGCTGGAACCGAACAGCCACATTGCCACTTGTCGAATTGTTGAGTCACTGGGCGGTCTGAGAGAATGCCCTCAGTGACACAGTCGTCCCGGACTCTAAGTGAGGCGATAACAAAGAAGGGCCGTTGTTCGGTTTTCCATCAACGGCCCTTTGATGTATTCGCGACTACTGGATGCTGTCGTGTTTTCGCTTCGGGACAGTGGGTTATTTACCGTGTATTTCGGAAGTGCGGGGAAAAATCGGAAACCTCTGAGCATAAACCGAATTTCGGCAACAAAACCGCAGGTCGCGGATGCCTAAAACAGGGGCCTAGTCGACAGATCTCGGTTTTTCACCGCACTTCCGGAAACGCTCGACGGAAGTATGCGGCAAATTTCGGAACCCTCGAGCACATCGCCCTTTTCATGTAAAGAAACCGCAGGTAGAAGCGTTGCTACTATCCGGCGTGGTCGGCATATCAACAATTTGCCGCATACTTCAGGATTGGGCACTCATTTTGCACTCTCGAAGTCCCCTCATTTCCTAAAAAAGTTCTTAAAACAGCCTTAAAGGCGTTCCAACTCGCGTTGACAGCGTAAAATACGCATGTTTGACTATGACAAAAGTGGTTTTTAGGGGAGGAGTACGCCATGGAGGTGCTGGTTGTTGGCAACACCGCATATGTTGACGATGACTTTTG
>ERZ857984.2457-NODE-2457-length-11274-cov-20.077547_pt1 | contig 11274 bp, 13 predicted proteins | sample MGYA00519914_ERZ857984 | MGnify/ENA primary metagenome ERZ857984 (study PRJEB31778, sample SAMEA3449417) | human gut metagenome | biome: human gut; feature: human-associated habitat; material: faeces | place: United Kingdom | collected 2010/2012 ... | reverse complement strand
TTGGCACGGTTTTTGTTATGCGTGTGCGCCTGTGAAATTGTTTCACGTGGAACACAACACCAAGAGTTAATAAAAGTTAAAACGAAATAATTTGTGCGCTTATGCTTGTATGTTAGAAAAAAGTTGTATCTTTGCACCGTGTTACTTAAACAATTTGAAATATGAAAGAGTTAATAAAGCATTTCAAAGAGCAACCGAAAGAAGCAATTAAAGAGGTTGCAATGTGTGTTTCTATTTTTGCCGTTTGCGGTGCGATGTTGTTTCTATCTGCAATCTTGCAGGGTTGCCACGTACAACGTGAAAGCGCAAGCAGCGGCAAAGCAGTGATAATAACAACCGATACCACGTACATATACCACGGCGGTACGGTTAAGTTTCCAAAGACCAAATAACACTATGTTTAACAAATAAAGTTTACTACAATGAACGAAGAGAGAAAAGCATTTGACGAGTTTTCGTTTGCCGCTTTGTCGGCTTTGGGTAGCCTTATGGCGTGTAATGAAGTTTGCCGCAATCAAAGGGCAGTTATGAAAATAAACCGCTTTCGTGCGTGGCTTATGGACTTGAAGCCGCAAGACAACCCCGAACAAAAATTGCCGTTTGACGGCGAACCGCAAGGACAGACAGCCGAATAATTAACAACAAGTTTAACAATTAAAAGAGTTACTACAATGAAAAGTTTTGCAAGCAAGTTTAACAAGACCACGTTTGGCATTGACACAACCGACTTTCAGTACACCAAGTTAGCCGATATTTTCAACTCTGAAAATGAGGGCGGCAAAGATGTGGTACACAAAATCAATGGGCTTTATGTCCACAAATCACAATTAGGCGACAGCCCCGTAATTATTGATGAGGAAAACAAACGGCTGGTGAACCTGCCAAGCCACACCGCCGAAACGGTGCGTGAAATACTTGCCGATGATGAGGCAGTACAAACTATCAAAGACGGCAAAGTCGGGTACACGATTTACGAGTACGATAGCCACGGCAAGAAGTGTTACTCTATTTCGTTTGTGGACTTGTAAGAGTTTGAAAAGTTATGTTTAACTTTGTAGGGGTTGCAATGTTTGTAACCCCTATTTAATATAACAGCGTTATGGTAAAAATCAAAGTTAATTTTTCGCCGTCTGTATATGCGAAAACAAGCAGGCTACAATTAAAGAGAGAGATTTTGCAAGCCGTTGAGAGTAGCCCCGAAATGCGCAAAGAGATTGCACGTGTTTTCCAAATGGCAAACCGCCGTATTCAAAACATTGAAGCAATCGGACAACTTTCGCCAGCCGTGCAAGCGTTGAACAAAGGCGATATAGAGGGGTACACAAAGTTTTCAATGAAGCACGATTGGAACGCCTTAAAAGTTGAGTACGGCAAGGCGATTTCGTTTTTACGCCAGCCCACCAGCACGGCGCAAGGCGCAAGGCAGTACGGGCAACACCTGCAACGTGTGTACGATTTAACGCCCGATGAGTACAACCTTATGGCAAGGAACTTGCAAGGCAAGTTAAACAGCATTTCAGATAATGATTTCGTGGAGCGGTATTTGATGCGGTACAAGGATTTCACGGGCGAAATGGAGCAAAGCGCACGGGATATAAGCACCCAAATAGAGAGCGAAGCCGAAAGCATTTCACGGGCGATTGATGACGAAATAGAGAGAGCCGCAAATGAAGCGGCAAACAAAATTGATGATGATATAGACCGAATACTACAAGGTTTTAATAAATTCGGGTTATGAAAAAAATACCTTTTGAGTTACAAGAAAGAATAAACAGCCCGACCGAAATTGCAAGCGTCTTGCAACGTGCCGTAAATGAAAAGAACATTATCGGAAACAGCAAGGGCAAACGGTTTTACAATATCCCGTGCGCCTTTGATATTGAAACGACAAGTTTTTACCGTGATACGGACGGACGGGCGTACACCTACGAGCAAGTGCAGCGTATGCAGGACGGGAACGGGCGCAAGGCGAAATTAGAGAAAGCCGCAATAATGTACGTTTGGCAGTTTGGCATAAACGGATATACGATAATGGGGCGCACGTGGGGCGAGTTTGTTACGATGATGAAGACCGTAAGCGAGGTTTTGCAACTGAATGACAAATTACGCCTTATTGTGTATGTGCATAACCTTTCATACGAATTTCAGTTTTTGCGCAAGTGGTTTGAGTGGCAACTGGTTTTCAGTATTGATTTGCGCAAACCGATTTACGCAATAACAACGGGTAACATTGAGTTTCGTTGTAGTTACTTGCTTTCGGGTTATTCACTTGCAAAGTTGGGCGAACAACTTATGAAATACAAGTGTGCAAAAGCCGTTGGCGATTTGGACTACCAGCAAATAAGGCACAGCGAAACGCCGCTTACTGATGTGGAAATACATTATTGCATAAACGATATTAAAGTAGTGATGTGCTACATACAAGAACGTATCGAGGAAAGCAAAGGGATAACGCACATACCGATAACAAAGACGGGGTTTGTGCGCAAGTATTGCCGTGCACATTGTTTGCGTGAAAAGAGTGAAGCAGGAAAGACCGTGCCAAATTGGGATTACGTAAACTTGTTGCAGGAACTACAAATTACGGGTATGAATGAATTTAATATGCTGCAACGTGCGTTTGCAGGCGGTTTCACACACGCAAACGCCGAATATACAGACGAAATAATGTACAACGTGGATAGTTACGACTTTACAAGCAGTTACCCGTATGTAATGATAGCGGAAAAATACCCGATGTCGCAAGGCGTTGCGATAACGGTTAAAAGCATGGCGCAATTTGAGTTTTTAATATCAAAGTATTGTTGCGTGTTCGATATTGAGTTTACCAACATATTTGCCAGCGAAACGCAAGACAACCCGATAAGCGCAAGCAAATGTTTCGTGAAAGAAAACCCGTGCGAGAATAACGGGCGTATTGTGGCGGCTGCAAAAATTGCGCTGACAATTACAGACGTTGACTTTCATATAATCAAAAACTTTTATTCGTGGGAAAGTATGCGAGTTGGTGAAATGTATTGTTACAAGAAAGACTATTTGCCGACACCGTTTGTAAAATCTATCCTGCATTTGTACGAAAGCAAGACGAAATTAAAAGGCGTTGAGGGCAAAGAAGTAGAATATCTTAACAGCAAGGAAATGTTAAACAGTTGTTACGGTATGAGTGTTACCAACCCTTTGCGTGATGAGTTTACATATAACGGCGAATGGGATATTAACTCAATGTCGCCCGAACAAAAGCAGGAACTTTTATACAAGTACAACACCAGCAAAAACCGTTTCTTGTTTTATCCGTGGGGTATATTTGTAACCGCATACGCACGGCGCAACCTTTTCACGGGCATACACGAAGCAAAAGACGATTACATATACAGCGACACCGACAGCATTAAGATAATGAACGGAAAAGCGCACGAAGCATATTTCAAGGCTTATAATATGCAGGTGCAAATGAAATTGCGTGCCGCCTGCAAATATCACGGTTTGCCGTTTTCCCTTTGCGAGCCGCAAACGATAAAAGGCATAACAAAGACTTTGGGCGTTTGGGATTTCGAGGGTACATATACAAGGTTTAAGACGCTGGGAGCTAAACGGTACATGGTGCAAGAACCGAACGCACTAAAAGCAAACGGACGGGCATACGATTTCAGTTTAACCGTTTCGGGCGTGAACAAAAAAGCCGCTATTCCGTACCTTATTGAAAAGTACGGGGCGAACGGGATATTTGATGCGTTTACCAACTATTTGGATATACCGCCAGCGGCAACGGGCAAAAACATACATACGTACATAGACTACGAGATACAAGGCGAGATAACCGACTACAAAGGCAGCACGGCGCACTACAACGAACGCACGGGCGTACATTTAGAGCCAACGGGGTACAGCCTTTCCCTTTCGGTTATGTACATAAACTATTTGCGAGGTATCAAATTTAAGGACTAAAATAATAAGAGTATGACAACAAGAAAGACAAAGACAGACAAGCCGAAATTTTACGACTTGAAAGCGATTTTAAGCAAGAACGCCGATTATAATGTTATATTTGGCGAGAGGTCAAACGGCAAGACTTATGCAACCTTGAAATATGGTTTGGAAAACTATATCAAGACGGGCAAACAAATGGCATATATACGCCGTTGGCGTGAGGATTTGAGGGGCAAACGTGCCGAAAGCCTGTTTGCAAATCACACCGCAAACGGACTTATTGAGGAACTGACAGACGGCAAATTTAATGAAGTGTTCTATATGTCTAACAAGTGGTTTTTATCTTACTACGATTCAGAGAAAAACAAGCGGACACCCGACACAACCCCGTTTTGTTACGGGTTTTGCCTTTCAGAGCAGGAACACGAAAAAAGCAGTAGTTACCCGAATGTTACAACGATAGTGTTTGACGAGTTTCTGACACGGCGGTATTATTTGCCCGATGAGTTTATGTTGTTTATGAACTTGTTAAGCACGATAATACGCCAGCGCAACGATGTTAAGGTTTTCATGTTGGGCAACACGGTAAACAAGTTTTGCCCGTACTTTACTGAAATGGGTTTGAAGCAAGTGCCTTTCATGGAGCAGGGAACGATAGATATTTACCGCTTTGGCGAACACGGCGCAATAGTGGCGGTTGAGTATTGCAGTAGCACCGTACAACACAAAGCCAGCAACAAGTATTTTTGTTTCGATAATCAAAACTTGCAGATGATTACGGGCGGTAAATGGGAACTTGCAGTTTACCCACATTTGCCGTGTAAGTACAAGCCGCAAGACGTGTTGTTTGTGTACTATATCAAGTTTAACGATGTTGTTTTGCAGGGTAACATTATCCAAGTAGGCAACGAATGTTTCACGTACATACACGCAAAGACAACCCCGATAAAAGATGAGGAAAACAGCCTTATTTATTCGCTGGAAATGAACGGCAAACCGAACTACAAACGCAAGTTGTTAAGCACGGCAAGTTACGTGGAACAACAAGTCGCACGGTTTTTCGCAATAGATAAAGTTTTCTACCAAGATAACGAAGTCGGCGAGATAGTACGCAATTATTTAATTACGAGTGCAAAGACAAACATTGTTTCGCTTAAATGAAAATAACGGCGGTTTGGTGCAAATTTCGTGCCGAACCGCACGTTTTACGAAATAAATAACTACCTTTGCAATAGGAACTAAAAATTTATTGATATGGACGAGAATACTATTATTCAAATCATTTCAAGTTTGGGTTTTCCGATTGTGATGTGTGGCGCATTGTTTTGGTATATGGTGAAACAAAGGCAGGCGCACCAAGAAGAGACGGAACACCTAAAAGACACGATTGCGGAAAATACGAAAGTGTTAGCCGAACTTACAACCCTAATTAAAGTTTTGACAGATGAAAAGGAAAGATAACATTTACAAGTTGTACCAAGCGCAAATAAGGGATAAAGACACCGCCGTAACCGAATTTATGGCGAACACGTTGGCGAAAACTCAAAGTATGTTTGAGTATGAGGGTTTGCCTGACAGCATACCGCAAAAGGAATTGGAACGGCTTTTGCAGACAACGGGCAACGCCTTTGTTACCAGCGTGGACGGGGTTTTGTATGCGCTTTCGGGCGGCAAAGGCGGCGAACCCGATGTTTACGGACGGGCAACGCTTTACACCGTGGCGAACCCTGCATTAAAGTTAAACAAAACCTACGATATTCAGAAAGACGGGGTTTTGATTGAGAATGACAGCAACGGCGAAAGCCTTTTGCCGCTTATTGGGCGTTATGCCGTCTTGCATACTGACGGACTTATTTCGTTGAACACGGCAAGCATTTTAACCCGTATTACAATGCTGATAAGTGCCAGCGATGACAAGACGAAACAGAGTGCCGAGGAATTTTTGTGCAAGATAGAAAACGGCGAGTTTTCAATTATCGGGGAAAACGCTTTTTTCAAAGGCGTAAATATGCAGACAGCCCCGACCACAAACAGCGTGTATATTACACAACTTATTGAACTGATACAATACTACAAAGCCAGTATGTACAACGAATTGGGGCTAAACGCAAATTATAATATGAAGCGTGAACGCCTTAATTTGGGCGAAGTAAGTATGAATGTAGATGTACTTTTGCCGTATGTGGATAATATGCTAAAAGAAAGACAAAATGCAGTTGAGAAAATTAACGCAATGTTTGACACCGAAATTTCGGTTAAACTTGCTTCAAGTTGGGGTTTGGAAAGGGATAATTACAACGCTTTGGCGGCTGATTTGGAAACGGCAAAGGAAAACCACGACCCGACAGAGGAAACAACCGAAACGGACGGAAACGACACCGAAACAGACGGAAACGACACCGAAACAGACGGAAACGACACGGAAACAGAGGAAACAGAAGAAACGAAAGAAACGGAAACGGAAACGGACGGTAACGATACCGAAACAGAGGAAACATAAGAAACAGAAGAAAACGAAGAAAACAAATATAAACAATGAAATACAGCGAACTATTTACAAAGGGTAACGGGATATTCGCAACGGTTTTCAAGACCGAATACCCGACAGAGTACGCCGCAATTTTCGGCGATACCGACCCGACCAAGTTAGACGCTTACGCCTTACTGATGTACGGCGGCAAGACCGTTGTAAGCAGCATAACCAGCGACAACGCAAGCGATGTTGTTTCGGCGGTGATTGCGATAAACGTGCAAGGTTGGGAACGGGAAGCGGCGGCGATGTTAGCCGATTACGATGTACTGACACCCGTAACGGGGCAAGTTGAACGGACGGAAACCGTAACTTTGCAGGAAAGCACCGACAACACCGAAACGGGCGCAAACAAGGCGTTCAACGATACCGATTTTTCAGACAGCGACCGAAAGACCGTGGGCGATGAGAGAAACCGCACAGAGGAACGCCAAACAACCGAAACCAGCAAAGGAACGGGCGCAAGCAAATCAATTTCAAGTGAAATTGCAAAAGAATTGCAGTTAAGGCGTGATAATTGGAGAAAAAACATTATCTTTGCACTTGTAAGAGAATTAACAACGAGTATTTACGAATAACTAATTTAATTTTTAGCAATATGAATGTAAAACAGATTTACACGCTTATTAACAGCGTATCGGGTGAAGTGTTGGGCAAGACTGACATTGTAACCGAGGATTTGACGGGTATTGTGGATTTGGGCAAAGAAGTGTTCAATCAAAATGCCTTGGATAATTATGTAAAATCACTTGTAAGCCATATCGGCAAGGTGATTTTCGTGAACCGACCTTATGCGGGCAAAGTGCCGAGCGTTTTAATGGATGCGTGGGAGTTTGGCAGCGTGTTGGAAAAAATAAGTGCTGATGTTCCCGAAGCCGAGGAAAACGACACGTGGAACTTGACGGACGGCACAAGCTATGACCAAGATGTTTTCCACAAACCGACCGTTACCGCAAAGTTTTTCAACTCAAAGGTTACGTTTGAAGTGCCCGTATCAATCACCGAAAGGCAGGTTAAGGAAAGTTTCAGCAACGCCGCACAACTTAACGGCTTTATTTCGATGATTTATGCAGCCGTTGAAAAGTCAATGACTATCAAAGCCGATTCTCTGATTATGCGCACAATTAACAATATGATTGCGGAAACGGTTTTGGCTGATACGCAAGCGTTTGGAGCAACGGCGGCAGGTGATATGACAGGGGCAGACCTTGCAAGCGCAAGCACTGCAAGATGTGTGAACCTTTTGAAGTTGTACAACGACAAGACAGAGTCAACCACAAAATTAACCGCTGCAAAGGCGATAACCGACCCCGATTTCATACGCTTTGCGTCTTACGTTATGGGTACGTATGCCGACCGCATGCAAAGCATTTCGACCGTGTTCAATGTTGGCGGCAAGGAAAGATTTACGCCGAAAGATATGTTACACGTTGTACTTTTGTCCGACTTTGCAAAGGCAGCGCAAACCTATCTTTATTCAGACACGTTTAACCGTGGCGACGTGCTTTTGCCGCAAGCCGAAACCGTACCTTTTTGGCAGGGCAGCGGACAGAACTACGAGTTTGCCAGCACGGGAAACATTAATATCAAGGAAAGCGGCGGCAAAGCCGTTGAAATTTCGGGCGTGTTGGGCGTAATGTTCGACCGTGATGCGTTGGGCGTTTGCAATCTTGACAGACGTGTAACAACCAACTACAATGCGAAAGCCGAGTTTTTCAACAACTACTACAAGTTTGACGCCGGCTATTTCAACGATACAAACGAAAACTTTGTAGTATTCTTTATCAAGTAATTGATAGGTATTAGATTGTTTAACTTTGGCGGTGTGGGTGCATGTGAAAGCGCACCGCACCGCCTTTTTTCTTTCCGATATGACAACTATAAACTTTTATTCATACAACGGACACCCGAACACGGTAAACAAGCAGTTGGGCGACTTTACGGCGATTGAGGGCGATTTGCGGCAAACTTTCGATGTGTTGCACCCGACCGTCACACTACGACAGCAGCCCCGACCGACTTTCAATTATTGTCACATACCCGATTTGGGGCGGTATTATTTCGTGGATAGGGTAAGTTTTGAGGGAAACAACGCCTACGAACTTGCATTGCGTATTGATGTGCTTAAAACATACGAAAGCGAGATTTTGGCGGCAACGGGGTGTGTATCTGAAAGCGACAACCCCGACCCGTATATTTCAAACCGTGAAACGATTTACAAGCGTACCCCGAATTTCGAGAAAGTGCCGTTTGCAACTACGGGCTTACTGAATGAAAAGGGCGGCATTATTATGGTAACATTAAAAGGCAACGACAATGACACTGAATGATACAAAAACCGATTTTACGAGCGTTAGCGCATACCTTACGGGGTTTAACAGAGAATATGCGCTAAAATACGGCGTTGACGATAACGGGGACACGATATTTTTTCTATATATAAGCCCCGATTATGAATTAACGCCCTATTCAGAAGCCTCCGCACAATATCCGCACGGTTATATGTGGTCACAAATACCTGAAACGATTGGTTTTGAACGTATGGAGCAATACGATGGATTGATAGCCGAAAGTCCATATACAAAGGCATACGGGGTTAATGTGGGTACAAAGGTTCCACGTAAAAACGATACGATTACTTTCAACGCCACCCGTAAAGAAGTAACAACCGAACCCACCGAACCGACCGTAACAAACAACATAACCGACAGCACCGAACAACATACATACCAAGACGGCACACTATCCATAACCGTAACGGCAAGCGAGGGTTACACGTTCCAAGATGTGAAAGCAAGCTACAATACAAGTGCAGGAACGGCGACAGAAACACCGTTGACCGTTGAGGGGAACACGGCTACCATACAAATAACCGATTTAGATGTTAACACACCCGTTGTTATTAGTGGCGAGGTAGTGGCGATACCCGAAACCGTTACGCCCACGGTTACTAACAACATAGAGGGGACAGAGGAAAGCCACGAGTGGGACGGCGAAACGCTCACCATAACCGTAAAAACACCGTCTTATATTAGCGCAAGACTTGATAAGCCGCAAGTACATTACACCAACACGGGCGGCGAGCCGACAACGCAAGATATGCAGGTGGAAATCACGTCAACACGAGTGACGGCAACCGCCGTTATTACTGATTTGGGCGGCGATTATTCGGTGACGGTTACGGGTACATATATACGGACTTTGCCGCTTACAAAGTCGCTCACGAACTGCACAAGCAAAGAACCGTTACCCGATTATGTGGACTTTGACAGCCTTATAACGGTGGAACTTTATGCAAACCCAAACACCGAATTTCACACGGACGAAACGACCTATTTAAGCGTTACGACAAGGATAGGCGGACGGGAAATCAAAACACCGTTTACGATTTCGGGCGACAAGAAAAAGGCTACAATTTCATACCAACTTGCAAATAGCGGCAATTATAGTCGGGTTAATATAGTGGGCGAGTGTTTCCCCGTTGAGGTAGTGGGCAAACAATACGGCTCTATTAACGTGTATCTTGTAACGCTTGATAATCTGAAAGAATTTGCCGCAAAGCGTTATTTCACTGACGGCGGCGAAAATGTGGATTTGGGCGAGTATGTTAACCGTATCAAAAGAATTTACACGGATATAACGCCGTTTAGCACCGATGTAATACGATGCGGCAACTTTAATACGGGCGTTTCGTGCCAGCAACCAGCGCAAGACAAAATAACGCTTGATTTCGGCACGGCGGTAGTACCAGCGCACAATGAGGATAACACCGACTACGAAAGCGAAATACAAATCTTTTTGCCGTTTGCAGGCTTTGTAAACCTCAATAATGATTATGCAGGTAAAACGATAGCTTTGCAGTACGTTATAAACGTGGTAACGGGCAACGGGGTTGCGCTTTTGTCCTGCAACGGCGTTGTTTTCCAAGTTGAGGAAACCGAACCAAGCAGCGAAATAATATACCTTTCACCAAGCACCCAAGTTAAAACCGTGGGCGGAGATGATTGGAACGAAATGTTATATTACGGGTTAGAACCTTACATTTACTGCAAGTGGTACGAAAGCGCAAGCAACGGGCGAAACACCGACCGACAAACGGGCATTGTAGGCGATTTCAGAGGGTTTAATGTGTTCGATGATGTTACACCCATACACACCGCCGAAATGCTTGCAGACGAGCAAGAAATGATATACACGGCTTTATCTGACGGCGTTTATATTGAGTAACTGCAAGGCAGGACAAAAAGAAAGGCGGCAACTTGATTGTTACCGCCTTTTCTTTGTGCCTTTCTTGTTACTTGTTTTCGTGCTTTTCCAAAATATCAAGCCCCGTTTCGTTTAGGTATGTTTCAACGGGGTAACAATGCCCGAACAACCCGAAACGACCGATTAACTTTTCAGTCATTATAAAGTCGTATGCTTGATTTTTGCGAGCCTTTTCTAATTCAAACTTTGACACGGTTTGTTTGTGTACCTTTTCTTGCATTTCAGACAATTCACAAACCGTACCTAACGAATGGTGTACTACTTGCAAAGTTTCTGCAATAGTTTGCAAGTTGGTACGGATTTCGGGATAAGAAGCCGCCAAAAATTCTACGTACTTTGTTGTTTCGCTAACAGTCTTTGCGATGTTTTCGCTTAATGATTTTACGTTATTCATAACTCAATGTATTTAATTGTTTAACTTGCTGCAAAGTTAAGCATTTGTTTTGAACGTGCAAGCGTTTGGCGTGTTATTTTGTGTTAAATTATTCTTTTAACAGTGTTCCACGTGAAACAATTTCACAGGCGCACACGCATAACAAAAACCGTGCCAA
>ERZ857984.2454-NODE-2454-length-11287-cov-2.658654_pt1 | contig 11287 bp, 10 predicted proteins | sample MGYA00519914_ERZ857984 | MGnify/ENA primary metagenome ERZ857984 (study PRJEB31778, sample SAMEA3449417) | human gut metagenome | biome: human gut; feature: human-associated habitat; material: faeces | place: United Kingdom | collected 2010/2012 ... | reverse complement strand
AGGTCCTGCCGTAACCAGCACCTTTTTGCCTCTCAGGTCTTTGGCATACTGTATTTCACTCAATATATGCTCAACCAGCAGTTCAGGCTCAGGCAACTTGCCTCTGCCGGCATCGCCGCAGGCTAAGAGCCCGCTTGCAGGCTCTATTATTCTGATGCCGTAGTTCTGACATCTGCGCAGGTTGTCCTGTAAAATATTGTTGTTATACATATTGGTATTCATTGCCGGGGCTATAAGTTTCGGGCAGGTGCACGCCATAAATGTTGTTGTAAGCATATCGTCTGCAATACCGTTTGCAATCTTCCCTATTATATTTGCCGAAGCCGGCGCAACAATAAACAGGTCTGCTTTTTTGGCTAATGATATATGTTCAATGTTAAAGTCAAAATTCCTGTCAAAGGTATCTACAATACATCTGTTGCCTGTAATTGCCTCAAAGGTCACCGGAGTTATGAACTGAGTCGCATTACAGGTCATTATAACCTCGACGTTTACTCCCAGTTTCTTGAGACTGCTGGCTACAGAAGCCATTTTGTATGCGGCAATACTACCTGTAATACCTAGTACCACTGTTTTCTCTTTAAGCATCATATCCTCCTGATATCTACAATATTATCTATATATTATACTACCATTTGCGTATTTCATCTACAAAAACTATGTAATATATTTGCCCGCAAAAAAGCCACTACCTGTTGCGGTAATGGCAATTCTTTTAATCATACACCTTAATTGTGATATATCTTACTCCCCATTTAATGCACTGTGAATTTGTGTTCATATATACGTCAATGATATTCCCCTTAATCATTCCACCGGTATCTGCCGCTGTCGCATATCCGTAGCCCGGTACATATACTTTGGTTCCAAGCTTGATAACTCTAGGGTCTACGGCAATTACGCCTTTGGCAGCCTTTTTGCCGCTGGCGGTTGTGCCGCCGCCTGAATATGCATAAGCCTTAACCCTGATTGTTCTCGGATGCGTAGCCGCCTTTGCTTTTTTGGAAAGGTCGCTTTCTACAAAGCCGTCATTGTTACTCAATGCATATGCTGATACCTTATAGGTCTTTTTGGTGTTGGTGTCAAGACCTGTATTGGTATATGAACATTTGTCCTCATCAGTTATTGTTTTGATACAGGTATATCTGCCTTTTGATTTGTTGTACCTGTATACTTTGTATCCGTCCGCATTGTCTACGGAGTCCCAACTTACTTTAATCTTTGATTTGCTGATGCCTTTAGCCTTGACATTATCGGGCGTGTCAACATCATCGGCAGTCAGTAAATCTTCATCTGCAATAGTTTCTAAACTTGGGGAAGCTGTCTGCTGGGATAAGGTGTTTTCGTCGTCTGCAAATCCAGTTACAGTTGAAAATACTGCCGTAATCATCATTACTGCAACAAACAGACTGATCCATCTAAATCTCATAGATATTCCTTTCTTTCTAGTTTGGACTAGTTTTATCTCATTTCAGCACTAATTCTACCACAATTTTGCCACACTTGTCAAGAGATTATACCCAAAACTAGAAACTGGAAAGATTATCTATACAATCAGATCCGCAAACTGTGCGCCTATAAGGTGCACAAGTTCATGGGGGTTAACCCCTACCGATATTCCGGGTTTACCTGCGCTTACATATATTTTATCAAGCTCGCAGGCTGAATTATGAACAGCGGTTTTAAACTGTTTTTTCATACCTGCGGGAGAACAGCCGCCCTTGATATATCCTGTAACTTTAGTTATATCCCTGGCGTGAAGCATTTCTATTTTTTTCTCGCTGAAAACCTTTGCGGCCTTTTTTAAATCAAGTTCCTCTGCAACAGGTATCACGCAGACGTAATGCTCTCTGCTGGTACCTGTCGTTACAAGGGTTTTAAAAACCACAGCCTCATCTCTGCCGGTTTTGTGCGCAGCATCAACTCCGCTGACAAAGCCCTTTGAAACAGAGGAGCTGCTGGCGTGCATCCGCTCCCTGCTGCGGCGGGGCGGCGAGACGGCGGACAGCGGTGAGACGTGCTTCGGCGATCTGCGTCTGCAAAGGGCCACGTTCCTGCTGGCCTGCGGAGAGCGCTCCGTCCGCCTGAGCCGCCGGGAGTACGATCTCATGGAGCTGCTGATGAGAAACGGCAGCCAGATCGTGTCCAAGGAGCAGCTTATATTGAAGGTATGGGGCTACGACTCCGCCGCCGAGGACAACAACGTGGAGGTCTACATCTCCTTTCTGCGGCGGAAGCTGGAGCATTTGCATTCCGCCGTGAAGATCCGCACCCACCGGCTGGTGGGCTACTGCCTGGAGGTGGGGGCATGAGCGGCATGATCCGCAGGCTCCGGTGGAAGATCGTGGGCATCAGTATGCTGTTTGTGACGCTGGTGCTGGCGGCGGTATTCACCGGAGTGATGCTCACGGCCCGCAGCAGTCTGGAGCAGAGCAGCACCCGGCAGCTGGAGAAGGCCCTGCGGGGCGAGGGCTACGACGGACAGAACGGCCAGCCCTGCTTTGTGACGGAGGTCTATTCCAGCGGCACGGTGCGGGTCATGGGCAGCAGCTACTATCAGATCAGCGAGGAGGACCTGCTGGCGCTGGTACAGGAATGCCTGTCCCAGCAGGAGGAGAGCGGCCTGCTGACGGACTATCATCTGCGCTATCTGCGCTATGACGGCGCTCTCTCCATCCGCATCGCCTTCACCGACAGTACACTGGAGCAGTCGGCGCTGCGGGCCATGGCAGGGAATCTGCTGCTGATCGCACTGGCGGCGCTGGTGGTGCTGCTGGGGTGCAGCTATCTGCTCTCCGGTGTGGCTGCCCGGCCGGTGGAGCGGGCGTGGCAGGAGCAGCAGCGCTTTCTGTCCGACGCCAGCCATGAGCTGAAAACGCCCCTGACGGTGATCCTGTCCTCCGCCGATCTGCTGGCGGAGTCCGCCCCGGCGGAGGAGCAGACGTATGTGGAGAACATCCGGGCGGAGTCCCGGCGGATGAAGAAGCTGGTGGAGGAGATGCTGACCCTGTTCCGGGCGGAGAGTGTCCGGCGGGAGACGGCATTCTCCGAGGTGGATCTGTCGGACGTGGTGACGGACGCCGCCCTGCGGTTCGAGCCGGTGGTGTTTGAATCCGGACGGCGGCTGCTGTACACCATCGACGAGGGACTGCAGGTCTCCGGCGACCGGGACGCTTTGGAGCGTCTGACGGGTATCCTGCTGGATAACGCCGTGAAATATGCGCCCCAAGGCACGGACATCCGCCTGACCCTGACCCATCAGGACCGCACCGCCTGTCTGGCGGTGGAAAACGGCGGCGATCCCATCCCGCCGGAGGTGGCGGCCCACCTGTTCGACCGGTTCTACCGGGCCGACAGCAGCCGCACCGGCACGGGCTTCGGGCTGGGGCTGGCCATTGCACGGGCCATCGTCCAGAACCACAGGGGAAACATCATCTGCCGCAGTCAGGAGGGCTTGAACCGCTTCTCCGTGACGCTGCCTGTTTTACGCCAGAAGGAGGCGCAGTGACCATGCTGGACCTGCTGATCCGGGGCGGTACCGTCATCGACGGCACCGGTGCCCCCGGCTTTTCTGCCGACGTGGCGGTGGAGGGCGGCGTCATCGCCGCCGTGGAGCCGCTGCCGCCGGATACCCCGGCCCGACGGGTGATCCATGCCGCCGGGAAGCTGGTGACACCGGGCTTCATCGATATCCATCGCCATGCCGATGCGGCGGCCTTCCGTCCCGGCTTCGGAGAGCTGGAGCTGCGGCAGGGGCTGACCACCATTGTAAACGGCAACTGCGGTCTGTCCGCCGCCCCCTTCGGCCCGGCGCACCGGGAGGAAATATTGGCCTATCTGGCCCCCATCACCGGGGAGGCCCCGCCGGAGCTGGAGACGGAGACGCTGGCGGGGTATTTTGCCTCCCAGCCACCGTCCCCTATCCACACGGGGATGCTGGTGGGGGCCGGCGTTCTGCGGGCGGATGCGGCGGGCTACGCCCTCCAGCGATTGGAAAAGCGCCATTACGACGCCATCCACCGCAGCATGGAGCGGGCGCTTTCGGACGGCGCCGTGGGCGTGTCGCTGGGGCTGGGCTATGCCCCGGAGTGCTTCTATACCACCCGGGAGCTGATCGAGGCCCTGCGGCCCCTCAGCGGCGGCGACGTGCCGGTGACGGTGCATATGCGGCAGGAGGGGGCCGGGGTGGTGGATTCCGTCCGGGAGATGCTGACGGTGGCCCGTACCCTGCGGATCCCTCTGCAGATCTCCCACCTGAAGGCCATGGGCCGGGACAGCTGGGGAAAGAAGATCCCGCAGGTGCTGGAGCTTCTGGAGGAGGCCCGGCAGGAGGGGCTGGACGTGGGGTGCGACGTGTACCCCTATACCGCCGGCTCCACCCAGCTGCTGCACATCCTGCCGCCGGAGTTTCTGGCGGGAGGCATGGAGGCGGTGGTGCGCCGTCTGTCGGACCCGGCGGCCCGCCGGGAACTGGCGCAGCGCATCCAGAGCGGGGCGGGCTTCGACGACATTGCCAGACTGGCGGGCTGGGACGGCATCTATCTGACCAGCCTCCACTGCCCGGAGGATCACCCCTATCTGGGGAAAAATCTGGCGGAGATCGCCGCCATGACGGGGCAGGATCCCCTGACCTGCTGCTGCGACCTGCTGGTGCGGGAGCGGGGGGAGATCACCATGATCGACTTCATGGCCTCGGAGGAGGACATCACCGCCATTCTGCAAAGCCCCCTGTCCCATCTGATCTCCGATGCCACCTATCCCACGGAGGGGATGCCTCACCCACGGGTGTACGGTACCTTCCCCCGGCTTTTGCAGCACTTTGTCCGGGAAGAGGGTGCGCTGACGTGGGAGCAGGCCATCCACAAGGTGACGGGCCGTCCCGCCCAGCGGCTGCGGCTGGCGGGAAAGGGTGTGCTGGCGGCGGGGATGGACGCCGATCTCTGCGTATTTGACCCGGAGGCGCTCCGGGAAACGGGAACGTATCAGGAGCCCTGCCGCATGGCGGCGGGGATGGACACCGTCCTGGCGGCGGGCGTGCTGGTGCTGGAGCAGGGTGTGCTCACCGGCGCCCGTCCGGGACGCATCATCAGGAGGTAAGAACTATGCTGGAGAGTATCATCGATATTGTGCGCCGGGCCGGGGAGCTGGTCCGCAGCGCCAGCGACGTGACGGCGGCCACCCATGAGAAGAACGGCCCGGCGGATCTGGTGACGGAGTACGATCTGGCGGTACAGCGCTTTTTGCGGCAGGAGCTGCTGGCCCTGCTGCCGGAGGCGGATTTCTTCGGGGAGGAGGGGCAGCACGATGCCCTGACGTCGCCGTGGACCTTCATCGTGGACCCCATCGACGGCACCACCAACTTCGTCCGGGGCTTTGCCTATACCAACATCTCCGTGGCGCTGGCCAAGGATGGGCAGGTGGAGTACGCCGTGGTATATGCGCCGCTGGCCGGGGAGCTGTACGCTGCCCGCCGGGGCGGCGGGGCCACCCTCAACGGCCGGGCCATCCACGTCAGCGGACGGGATCCCGGCCACTCGCTGGTGGTGTGCGGCTCCACCATCTATGACCGCAGCTATACGGAGCGGCACTTCGCCATCATGCGGTATCTCTACGACCGGAGACTGGACTACCGCCGGTTCGGGGCGGCGGCGCTGGATCTGTGTCAGGTGGCGGCGGGCCGGGCGGAGGTGTTCTTCGAGTGTCGGCTCAGCCCGTGGGATTTCGCCGCCGGGAGCCTGCTGGTGCAGGAGGCCGGGGGCTGCGTCACCACGCTGGAGGGGACGACCATCGATCCCCTGCGCCCCGGCTCCGTGTTTGCCGCCAACGCCCTGTGCGGCGGGCTGACGGCGGAGCTGCCCCGTGGATAAGGGGATATTTTCCGCAAATATTTGAAAATTGTGTAAATTCCTGTTGAAAATCGGCCGTTTCTATGGTGGAAATGCAAAAAAGTCTTGACGTACCCGGAAAATGTGGTATGATAGGCTTTGTAACGAATTTGTAACCTTTTAGCAAGGATCGATCATATGAAACAGGAATTGGAAAATAAGCGTCCCGATTCGGAGGAGCGCCGCAGCATCTGGCAGCGGTGGAAGCAGAATCTGAAGGATTGGGTCTGGTTTTGTAAGGAGCATCCGGACTGGCTGGATCTGGATGTGCAGACGTGGGTATCGACCCATATCGGCCAGCCCCTGCGCCGCCGGTGGCATCGTCTGCGGGAGCTGCGGCACCAGAACCGGCAGCGGCAGCTGCCGGAGACGGAGTGGAAGCTGGGCCAGCTGCTGCTGTTCCTCTGGGGCAGTCTGCCCCGTATGGGCTCCGACCTCCGGGAGCGGCTCACCCGCCGCCGCAAGGGAGCCATCCGCTCAGGCGGACGGATGCGGGCCTTCTTCGAGGGCGTGAAGCTGCATCCGGCGGTGTTTGTGGCCGGCGCCGTGGCGGTGACGGCCGTGGCGGTGTGCCTGTCCATGTATACCATCGGCGCCACCGCCCGCTATGACGGCGTGGAGCTGGGGACGGTTCGCAGCGCTCACAGCGTCTCGGCGGCAGTGGATCAGCTGGAGGAGATCACCCGGCAGACGCTGTCCGACACCGATTACAGCATCGACAGCGCCAAGCTGGAGGTCCGCACCGGCATCGTGCCCCGGAAGGAGCTGGAGAGCACCGACGCACTGGAGGAGAACCTCACCCAGCAGCTGGGGCTGGTGGATTATGCCTATGTGCTGTATGTGGAGGGGGAGCCGGTGGCGGCCACCACCTTCCCCGGCGCCATCGAGCAGCTGCTGGAGCAGCTGAAAAAGGGCTACATCACCGACAGTACCGTGGACTGCTACTTCGTGGAAAACGTGGAGGTGAAGCAGGAGTACGTGGACCAGTCCCTCATCATGAATCTGGGCTACATCGCCGAGAAGCTCAACGCCACCAAGGCGGGCGAGGTGACCTATACCGTTAAGAGCGGCGATGTGTGGTCCCTCATTGCCGAGGAAAACGGCATGACCAATGAGGAGCTGCTGGCCCTGAACCCCGGCTATGACATCAGCGTTCTCCACACCGGCGACGTGCTGACCATCTCCCGTGCCGTGCCGTATCTGACGGTGGTGAACGTGGAGCGGCAGAGCTATTTGCAGGACGTGGCGTACAGCGTGGAATATGTGGACGACCCGGATATGTATCAGGGCGACTACGAGGTCCTCAGCAAGGGCGTGTACGGCAAGGCGGACGTCACCGCCAACGTCACCGTTATCAATGGCACGGAGACGGCCCGTGAGGTGGTGTCCTCCGTGACGCTGAAGGAGCCGGTGGCCGAGCGGCAGGCACGAGGCACCAAGGAGCGGCCCACGTGGTTCCCCACAGGGTCCTTCCGCTGGCCCTGCTACGGCGTCATCACTTCCTATTTCGGCGGGCGCAACACCGGCATCAGCGGCGCCAGCAGCTACCATGAGGCCATCGATATCGCCAACTCCTACGGTACGCCCATCTACGCCGCCGACGGCGGAACCGTCATCTACTCCGGCTGGAACGGCGGCTTGGGCTACTGCGTGAAGATCGACCACGGCAACGGCTTTATCACATGGTACGGCCACAACAGCGACCTCTACGTCTCTGTGGGCGACCACGTGTATAAGGGCCAGACCATCGCCGCCATGGGTTCCACCGGTATCTCCAGCGGCTCCCACTGCGACTTCCGTATCCAGCGCAACGGCACCATGGTGGATCCCCTGAACTATCTGCCTTGATGAAAATGATCCATGAAAAGCTCCCCGGCTCATGCCGGGGAGCTTTTTGCTGCCCGCCGGGAGCGGCGCAGGCAGCTGCTCAGGAATCGTGGAAAATCCAAGGTTTTCCCAAGAGCGTCAGCCCAGCGCCCACAGCACTACGCCATACACCACGCTGGCCAGTGTGCCGTAGACGATCACCGGGCCGGCAATGACGAACATTTTGGCCGCCATGCCGGTGACGAAGCCCTCAGCCTTGAAATCCAGCGCCGGGGACGCCACGGCGTTGGCAAAGCCCGTGATGGGTACCAGCGTCCCGGCCCCGCCGAACCGGGCCAGCCGGTGGTAAAGTCCCAGTCCTGTCAGCAGCGCCGACAGGAACACAAGGGACACCGACGTGGCGGTCCCGGCGTCCTCCGTATTCAGGCCCGCCGCCCGGAAGCCGTCTCCGATGGCCTGTCCCGCCACACAGATGAGCCCGCCGATGACGAAGGCCAGCGCCATATCCTTTCCCAGCGGGGACTTCTTCTGCATCCGCTTCACATACGCCTGATACTCCTTGGGCGTCATGTCCACCCGCATCACATCCTTTCTTCCGTAGTATGACCCGCCGCACCGGAAAAATGCGCTTCGGCTTGCCAAACGGCGCAAAACAGGCTATACTGAAAGGACGGAAAGGCGGGTGTTATCATGTACGATCCTGCACATCCCTTCGGGAAAAAACGCTATGACCGGGCCATCATCGACCCGGTGAGCTGCACCGGCTGCGGCTACTGCACCATGTTCTGCGTTATGGACTGCATCCTTTTGCAGCCGGACGGCTTTTATACGGTGGATCTGGACCGCTGCATCGGATGCCGGTCCTGTAAGGTGAACTGTCCCTTCGAGGCCGTCATCATCCTGCCCCCCAAGGAGGACGCATGACCATGGCCAGACAAACGCACCCTCTGGGGCTGTATCTGCACATCCCCTTCTGCAGGTCCAAATGCGCCTACTGCGACTTCTACTCCCTCGCCGGGCGGGAGGATCGCATGGACGCCTACACGGCGGCACTGGAGCGCCACCTGATCGAGGTGGCCCCGCAGGCGGCGCAGCATCTGGTGGACACGGTGTACTTTGGCGGCGGCACCCCCAGCTATCTGGGGGAGAAGCGGCTGGTGAAGCTGCTGAAAGCCGTGAAGAAGCACTACCGCATCGCCCCCCATGCAGAGATCACGCTGGAGGCCAACCCCGACAGTGCCGGGGACTGGAAGGCCCTGCGGGCGCTGCGGCGGGCGGGCTTCAACCGCATCTCCCTGGGGGTCCAGTCCACGGACGACGTCTGTCTCCGGGCCTTGGGCCGCATCCACACATGGCAGCAGGTGCAGGAGGCTGTGGCCGCCTGCCGGAGGGCCAAATTCCCGGACGTGAGTCTGGACCTCATTTACGGCCTGCCGGGGCAGACCATGGAGCAGTGGGAAAAGACCCTCTCCGACGCCCTGACCCTCCAGCCGGAGCATCTGTCCTGCTACGGGCTGAAGCTGGAGGAGGGAACGCCCCTCTACCGGCAGCGGGACAGTCTGACCCTGCCGGACGACGAGGCACAGGCGGATATGTATCTCTACGCCGTGGAGTATCTGCGGCAAAACGGCTATGAGCAGTATGAGATCTCCAACTTTGCACGGCCCGGCCACGCCTCCCGCCACAACCTGAAATACTGGACACTGGGGGAGTATGCGGGATTCGGCCCCGGTGCCTACTCCGACTTTGGCGGCGTCCGCTACGGCTACATCCGGGACTTGGATCGGTACATTGCCGGGGAGCTGGTGCTGGCGGAGTCGGAGCATATCCCCGCCTCGGAGCGGGAGATGGAGTGCATCATGCTGCGGCTGCGTACCACGGAGGGAATGAACATCAGGGAGTTTGAAAACCGCTTCCGCCGGCGCTTCGACCCCTTGGGCGCACGGCTGGAGGTTTACGCCGACCACGGCTTGGCCCAGCGGACGGAGCATGGCTGGCGCCTGACGCCCCGTGGCTTTCTGGTGTCCAATCAGATCATCGGGGAGCTGCAGGAGCTCCTGAACCGGGAGAAGCTGGAGCGTCTGCGCCGGGCGCAGGAGGGCGACTACCGGGTGGTATGAGGGCATCAGAGAGTGCCTTGGCAAAATAAGGGACAGAGGGGCGCACCCATGGGTGCGCCCCTCCTCAGCGTGGCGAAAAAGTCTTTTCGCCACGCTGACCGCATTTTTCAGAACTTTAAAAAGCTCTGAAAAATGGGGATCATCATCGTGCAGGACACCCTTCCGGGTTTCCCGCACACACCCTTCCGCCCCGTTGACGAAAGGCTCCCGCTCTTTTGACAGGCTCAGGAGGGCCGCACCCCATGGGTGCGGCCCTCCTGTCCGTATATCCGGCATATCCGGCTTCCTTTATTGGCTGCCTGTTCGGATCAGTTGTCGGTGCGGTTGCGCCACTCGACCTCCTGGTCCAGCTCGAACTTCAGCTTTTTGTTCTCCTCCACCAGCTCGTCATAGTGGCGGCTCTGCACATAGTACTTCACAAAGGTGAAGGTGGCCTCTCCGAACTCCTCCTCGGAGTACTCCGGCAGCAGGGAGCCGCCCTTGCGGCGCAGACCCTGCACATTGATGACCACCAGGCGGCGGTGCTGCTCCGACAGCTGGAACAGCTTCAGATCCTCCGGCAGCTCCAGACCAAGATCAAAGGTCGCATTGACGATCTCCAGCAGGCGGTGCTGCTCCGGCTTGGCGGAGACGATGACACCGTGCTCGGCAAACAGCCGCTTCAGATAGTCCACGGAGACCTCCTCACGGGTGATGGTGCCCTTGCCGATGCCGGTGAGCATGGTGTTGGACAGATTCAGGCTGACATAGACCTCCTGGCCGGTTTTGGGATAGCTCATACAGGTACCTCCTATGTTGCATACGTCCTCGATTTTGCCGTCCGGGACGGCACTTTTTGTTCCGTCTCTACCGTACCACATTCCCACGCAAATTGCAACAAAAAGTTGTACCAAGTACATTCTATTTATACGAAAAAACCGGTGATTTGCAGAAAATCACCGGTTTCGTCATTCTAAATGTACCAAACAATTCATACGACCCGACGACACTACACCCCGGTCAGGTCGAAGGCCGGGGTATACTCCTCACGGGCGGAGGTACGCTCCTGCACGAAGCCGTCCACGATGCCGCAGTTTTCCATGTATTCCGCCGCCGCACGGTACTCCGCCGCCGTCACATGGCGGCGCAGGGGCCCCTCTGCGCCGGGCTGGGGAGTATACTGGCTCATGAGGGAGAACAGGACGTCGCCGGGGCGGAAGGTCTCGGCCACCCAGTCGATGACGCGGCGGGTATTGTCCAGATAGCCGGGCAGCACCAGATGGCGGATGACCACGCCGCGGCGCAGGAGGCCGTTTTCCATCACATAGGGCCCGGTCTGGCGGAACATCTCCTGTATGGCAGCGGTCGCCACGGGGAAATAATCCGGCGCGGCGGAGAGCTGGGACGCCAGCGCACCGTCGGCATATTTCAGGTCGGGGAGCCAGATATCCACCAGCCCCTCCAGAGAACGCAGGG
>ERZ857984.2452-NODE-2452-length-11293-cov-17.373198_pt1 | contig 11293 bp, 8 predicted proteins | sample MGYA00519914_ERZ857984 | MGnify/ENA primary metagenome ERZ857984 (study PRJEB31778, sample SAMEA3449417) | human gut metagenome | biome: human gut; feature: human-associated habitat; material: faeces | place: United Kingdom | collected 2010/2012 ... | reverse complement strand
GACGTGGTCGTGGCCACCGGTGCCTGGATGCCCGGCTCTGCGGGCTTGGGCGAGGGTGCCGAGCTCGATGTACTGGAGTTCCTCGAGGCCGCCAAGAAGGGCGAGAAGCTCGAGCTGGGCGAGGATGTCGTGGTCATCGGCGCCGGCAATACCGCCATGGACGCGGCTCGCGTGGCCAAGCGCCTGGCCGGCGTGAAGAACGTGCGCCTGGTGTATCGCCGCACCAAGAAGCAGATGCCCGCCGACGAGGAAGAGCTCGATCTTGCTCTTGCCGATGGCGTTGAGTTCTGCGAGCTGCTGGCGCCCAAGGCACTTAACGGCGCCGTGCTGACCTGCGACGTTATGGAGCTTGGCGAGCCGGATGCAAGCGGCCGTCGCAGCCCCGTCGCCACGGGTGAGACCGTTGAGCTTCCTGCCACCACGGTGATCTGCGCCGTGGGCGAGGGCATCGATGCCAGCCTGTACGATGCCGCGGGCGTCGAGCACGACCGTCGCGGCCGCCTTGCCGCCACCTCCACCGGCGTCGAGGGCGTCTGGGCTGCGGGCGACTGCCGTCGCGGTCCGGCCACCGTGGTCGAGGCTATCGCCGACGCCGCCGAGGTCGCCCGCGCCATCGCCGGCGTGGACTTTAACAAGTACGCCGACTGTAACGAGCAGGCCGGCCGCGAGGACACCTGCTACGAGCGCAAGGGGTCGCTGTGCCGCGACAAGCGCAACTGCACCAAGACCCGCTGCCTGGGCTGCGGCTCGGTGTGCGAGGTCTGCTGCGACGTGTGCCCCAACCGCGCCAACGTGGCAATTAAGGTGCCGGGCCTGGCCAAGCATCAGGTCGTTCACGTCGATGGCATGTGCAACGAGTGCGGCAACTGCGCCGTGTTCTGCCCCTACCAGGAGGGTCGTCCCTACAAGGACAAGCTCACCCTGTTCTGGAGCGAGCAGGACATGGAGAACTCCGAGAACGAGGGCTTCCTGGCGGTGGACGAGGACCACTTTAAGGTCCGCGTGGCCGGCACGGTCCGCACCGTCTCGGTCGATGCCGTCAACACCGGTCTTCCCGAGGCCGTCCGCCTGACCATCAGGGCTGTGCGCGACAACTATTTGTACCTTCTTAAGAAATAGGCGAGTCTCTTATGGCCAAATCCATTCAACATAACGTGGCCTACGTTGCCTGCGGAAGCGGTTGCGCCTCCGCAGGCGGCGACGCCCGCTGCAGCGAAGGCTGCATTGGCTGTGGCGCTTGCGTCGCGGCCTGCCCCCACGGCGCCATTGCGCTGGTCGATGGCATCGCCCGCGTGGATCGCTCCAAGTGCACGGGCTGTGGCCTGTGCGGCATGGCGTGCCCGCAGCGCGTGATTGCCTTCGTTCCCGGCTACCAGAACATTCTGGTGCGCTGCAACAACACGGATAAGGGCGCCATTGCCCGCAAGACCTGCGACACGAGCTGCATCGGTTGCGGCATGTGCGCCAAAAAGTGCCCTGCCGGCGCTATCCGCATCGAGGACAACTGCGCCCATATCGACGGCGTGGACTGCCTGTCGTGCGGCATGTGCGCCGTCGTCTGCCCTCATGGCGCCATCCACGACCGCACCGGCATCGCCGCCGGCGTGTAGAAGGGAATCACCATGGCACAGGAATTCACTTTTACCGTTAACGGTGTCGAGCACACGACGACGGAGAATAAACCACTGCTGCGCTATCTGCGCGACGACCTGCACATTCACTCCGCCAAGGACGGCTGCTCCGAGGGCGCCTGCGGCACCTGCACCATCCATGTGGACGGTGCGGCCGTCAAGGCGTGCGTACTGACCACTGCTCTTGCCGCCGGCCGCAACATCGTGACCGTCGAGGGCCTGCCCGAGGACGTGCGCGAGGCCTTTGTGTACGCCTTTGGCGCCGTGGGCGCCGTGCAGTGCGGTTTTTGCATCCCCGGCATGGTCATGGCGGGTGCAGCGCTGATCGCCGAGGACCCCGAGCCCACCGAGGAGCAGATCAAGTACGCCATCCGTGGCAATGTCTGCCGCTGCACCGGCTACAAAAAGATTATCGAGGGCATTTCGCTGGCAGCTGCGGTGCTCCGTGGCGAAAAGCAGATCGACGAGGATTTGGAGCGCGGCGACGACTACGGCGTGGGCAAGCGCGCCTTCCGCATCGACGTGCGCAAGAAGGTGCTCGGCGAGGGCAAGTATCCCGACGACATCGACGAGCTCGATCAGCCGGGTCTGACCTATGCCAGCGCCGTGCGCTCCAAGTACCCGCGCGCCCGTGTGCTCTCCATCGACACCTCCAAGGCCGAGGCCCTGCCCGGCGTGGTGGGCATCCTGCGCGCCGAGGACGTGCCGGTCAACCAGGTCGGCCACCTTATCCAGGACTGGGACGTCATGATCGCCCAGGGCGATATCACCCGCTGCGTGGGTGACGCCATCGTGCTGGTGGTTGCCGAGGACGAGGCGACGCTCGAGAAGGCCAAGAAGCTCGTAAAGATCGATTACGAGCCTCTGGAGCCCGTGCGCAACATCGCCGAGGCCAAGGCCGCCGACGCGCCGCGCCTGCATGACAGTTTCTTTGCCTTCGGCAACACGGTGGAGCTCAAGGACAACGTGTGCCAGAGCCGTCATGTGACGCGCGGCGACGCCGCCAAGGCGCTGGCGGAGAGCGCGTTCACCGTGACGCAGCGTTTTACCACGCCCTTTACCGAGCATGCCTTCTTGGAGCCCGAGTGCGCCGTCGCCTTCCCGTATAAGAACGGCGTCAAGGTGCAGTCGACCGACCAGGGTGCCTACGACACGCGCAAAGAGTGTGCCCACATGTTTGGCTGGGATAGCGAACCCGAGCGCGTGGTCGTCGAGACCATGCTCGTGGGTGGCGGCTTTGGCGGCAAGGAGGACGTGTCCATCCAGCACCTGGCCGCGCTCGCTGCCTATAAGTTCCAGCGTCCTGTGAAGTGTAAGCTCACGCGCGCCGAGTCGCTTGCGTTCCATCCCAAGCGCCACGCCATGGACGGCACCTTTACGCTGGGCTGCGACGCCGAGGGCAACTTTACCGGCCTGGACTGCGAGATTAACTTTGACACCGGCGCCTACGCGTCGCTGTGCGGCCCGGTGCTCGAGCGCGCTTGCACGCATGCTGTCGGCCCCTACAAGTACCAGAACACCGACATTCGCGGTTATGGCTACTACACCAACAACCCGCCCGCCGGCGCGTACCGCGGCTTTGGCGTTTGCCAGTCCGAGTTTGCACTCGAGAGCCTGATCGACTTGCTGGCAGAGAAGGTCGGCCTGGATCCGTGGGAGATTCGTTACCGTAATGCCATCGAGCCGGGCGAGGTTTTGCCCAACGGTCAGATTGCCGACTGCTCCACGGCGCTGAAGGAGACACTGCTCGAGGTCAAGGATGCCTACTATGCGCATCCCGGACACGCCGGCATTGCCTGCGCCATGAAGAACGCCGGCGTGGGCGTGGGCCTGCCCGATGCCGGCCGCTGCAAGATTCGCGTCGAGAACGGCGTGGCCGTGGTCTATGCCGCCACGTCCGACATCGGCCAGGGCTGCAACACGGTCTTTTTGCAGGACGTTGCCGAGGCGTGCGGTCTGCCGCTGAGCTGCATCGCCAACGGCGAGTGCTCCACCGAGAACGCTCCCGACTCCGGCACCACGTCTGGCTCGCGTCAGACGGTCGTGACCGGCGAGGCCGTGCGCGGTGCCGCCTTCCTGCTGCGCGATGCCATGCTTGATATCGAGGCCGGCAAGTCTGCGCCCGCCGCTCCCGTGAGTGCGCATGGCGACGGCGTCAAGATCGAGTATGACGACGGCCGCGCCTATCAGCTGCACACGCAGGAACTCGTCGCCGGCCAGGGTATGCATCCTCAGGATCCCGCGGCCGCCATCAAGGCGCTCGAGGGATGCGAGTTTGGCTACGTGTACCTGGAGCCGACCGACAAGCTGGGCGCCGACGTTCCCAACCCCAAGAGCCACATCTGCTACGGTTTTGCCACGCATGTGGCCATTTTGGACGACGACGGCCGCGTGAGCGAGGTCTATGCCGCGCACGATTCCGGCAAGGTGGTCAATCCCATCTCCATCCAGGGTCAGATCGAAGGCGGCGTGCTCATGGGTATGGGCTATGCGCTTACCGAGGATTGGCCGCTCAAGGACTGCGTGCCCCAGGCGAGGTACGGCACGCTCGGGCTGTTCCGCGCGCCCGAGATTCCGGATATCCACGCCATCTACGTGGAGAAGGACGAACTGTTGCCCGTGGCATACGGCGGCAAGGGCATCGGCGAGATCGCAACGATCCCCACGGCGCCCGCCGTACAGAACGCCTATCGCGCGTTTGACGGCAAGCTGCGTCCAGATCTGCCCATGGTGGATACGCCGTACAGCCGCGTCCGCAACCGCGGGTAGGGTAGGGTGCGGACAGTCATTACTGACGAGCTATTCGCGCTCAGCATCAACCACATACGCTGCGCCTTTGGCCCCAGCTCCATCGCGAGCCGGGGCCTTTTATTTGGAGCGGAAACTGTGTACCGGAATTTGGCTCCAACGTGGGTTGCATTTTCCGGTTGAAGCCTCAAGCGGAAACTGCGTCCCGGAATCGTGCCTCAGAATGGGATGCGTTTTCCGCTGGCCGGTCGTTTGGAAAGCGCATCCCAGTTTGAGCGTTTATTCCGGGATGCGGTTTCCGCTGAAGGACTCAACCGGAAAGCCTGTCCCGTTCCGAGGCTGGATTCCGGGACACGCTTTCCGCTAGGCCCGCCATACGGAAAGTGCATCCCGTTTTGAGTGTCCGAACTGGGACGCGCTTTCCGCCAGCGTGGCCGTTGGGAAAACGCGGCCCAGATAGGGGGGATGCGATTCGGCGATGCGTGGCCTAGCAGCTCCTACAGGTCCACCTCGTTGAGCCATGTCGGCAGCGCGGTCTGCCGGATGCCTGCCGTCTGCAGCTTTTTGGCGAGCACTCCTGCCGAGCGGACCTCGTTCATGGTAAAGCGCAGCAGAGGGTGGCCGTAGAGCGATAGGTGCGCCTCGCGCTGTCGTTCGGCAACGAGCGCCTCTGCGGTGGTGCGTCCGGCCAGCATGGTCTGGTCGGTATATTTGATGAGCCCGTCGAGCTCGCCCAGCGTGAGTTCCCGCGCCTGGCGCTCCCAGGTAAAGTCCGTTCGTATAGGCTTGGCCGAATCGAAGGGGTCCGTCAGCTCGTATTGAAGCCAGTCGGGCGCAAAGCCCGTCTCGATCATGACGGCTCGGGCGACCGATTCCCCGCCGCTCTCGGCGCGGGCGTCGGCATATCGAAGCGTTGTGAGAGCGGTGCGAATCGCACGACCATTGCGGGCAGTCGCTCGTTGCTCAACGGCCTCCATCAGCTGTTCCCGCGCAAGGCCGAGCTTTGAGATCGCCGAATCGGCAATGGGCATGCCGTCGGCAAAACCAGTTTGCAGCAGGCAATCTGTGGCCGTTTGGATGGGCGGCGTTACCGATATGCCGGCTCTGCGTATTGCTCCGGCCGGCTCAATCTGGTGTCGCTGAATATGTGCGCCCGGACGAGCCGACGGCTTTGTCGAGCTGCAAACATGCACGACGTTCAGGTGTCGCCACGAGACCTCGAGCCCCAGCAGGCAAGCTGCCGAAAACGAGCAGAACGTCCAATCGGGATGGATGATCGCAAGGGCGCGGATAATCTCGCAATGGCGTTGCGCTCGGTTGAGTTCATCCCAGCGCGTTTTTCGCGCAAACAACCCCGGAATGGGCGAGACAACCGTGCCGCCGGTGCGCCGAAGGAGCGCTTTTCGGATCGCCGCGCTCGGGGGAATCAGACAGCGCCCCTCTTGTTCGGCTTGAGTGAGCAGTTGGTCGATGAGCTGGTCATTGCAATGGGTCATGAGCTACCGCCTCCTTTTGGGTAGCAAAAACGTATCAGCTGGAACTTGCCGCTCAGCTGACCAAAAGCTGACCAAAATCTAACCATGCAGGTAGATGACCTGCTTTTGGCGACATATTTCTTGTTTGAATCGGTGGGCGGTAATCGGCGACCGTGAACGGTAACTGGATATGAAGTCTTGGTAAGTTTCGGGACGTGTACTTTTTGAAAAAGAGCATTCTATCTGCTGTTTTGTGTTTCTGGATCGCATATTTGAAGGCATGTGATAAGGGCGGCGGACTGTCGCCTTGTATCTGCGGAAACTGTGACCCGGAATTGCCACTCGGAATGGGACGTGCTTTCCGGATCGCCCTTCAAGCGGAAACTACATCCCAGATTTCGGCCTCAGAGTGGGATGCCGTTTCCAGATCGGGCCTCAAACGGAAATTGCATCCCGGAATGAGCGCTCGGAACGGGATGAACTTTCCCAACGCTACCCGCATGCGGAAGCTGTGTCCCGGAATGAGCGCTCGGAACGGGATGCATTTTCCGGTAGAAGCTTCAGCGGAAAGTGCATCCCAGAATTCAGGCTCAGAACGGGACACGCTTTCCGGATGGCATGTTTGGCGGAAACTACGGCCCAGTTTTTGGCTCCAGAACGGGATACATTTTCCAGAACGGTCTACGTGCGGCGGTGTATCGCCCTTTTGCGTGCGCCGCTTGTCGAATTACGTTATAGCTAGCTATATTATAGGAAGGTATAATATAGCTAGCTATAACGTAAAGGAAGGATGGCCCTATGTTTATCGGAAGAACGGCGGAAATGTCCGAGCTCAATCGACTGTATGGCACGGGCTCCTTTGAGATGCCTGTGATTTACGGCCGTCGTCGTGTGGGCAAAACGCGTCTTATCACAGAATTCATCCAAGACAAGAAGGCTATTTACTTTCAAGCTCGTCGTACCAATGCAGAGGCAAACCTGCACGGCTTTAGCCAGGCGATACTTGCGGGTTCGGTTGGTGCTGCAGGCGTGTCGTTTCGTAGTTTTGACGAGGCGTTCGATGCATTGGCCACCATGGCTCGCACGGAACGTTTGATTGTCGTGATTGACGAGTATCCCTATCTCGCCCAATCGAATCCCGAGATCAGTTCGTTGCTGCAAGACAAGATTGATCACTTGTACAAAGAGACTAGGCTCATGCTGATTCTATGCGGCTCGTCTCTTTCGTTTATGGAGGAACAGGTGTTGGGCTACGAGAGCCCACTATACGGTAGGCGTACGGCCCAGTTTAAGATCATGCCGCTCGATTTTACGACGACCCTCGACCTGTGGCAGAGCATGAGTCGCGAAGACGCTGCAGTTTGCTATGGTATGACGGGCGGCATTCCTGCATATATCGAGAGAGTCGATCCTGCCGCATCGCTCAAGGACAACATCAAACGTCTTTTTCTTACTCCTACGGGCTATCTCTTTGAGGAGCCGAGTAACCTGCTGTTGCAAGAGTGCCGCAATCCCGAGCAATATGATGCGATCGTGCAGGCAATTGCCCAGGGGCGCTCGAAGATCTCGGAGATTGCGAGCTCCACGGGAATCCCTGCGAGCAACGTAAAGAGCTATGTGGATAAGCTGGCGTCGCTTGGGATTGTCGAGCGCGAGCTGCCCCTAAACGAGACGAGTAATAAGCGAGCCGTGTATCTGCTGAGCGACCAGATGTTTAGGTTCTGGTACAAGTTTGTGCCGCAGAACATTGGGCTGATTCAAAACGATATGGCCGAGATGGCGTATAAGCGCATTGAGCCGCACGTATCGGATTACATGGGCACGGTCTTTGAGCTTATATGCAGGCAATACGTGTACGAACTCGCGCGCGCGGGCCAGCTCGATGTGGTTCCGGCGAGCGTCGGGCGCTGGTGGGGGACGGACAATCGCACACATGCGCAGGAAGAAATCGACTTGATTGTTGACGATGGCGAGGGCGCTGCGCTGTTTGCGGAGTGCAAATGGCGCAATGAACCGGCGGGCGAAGACGTGCTGCAAAAGCTCGTATACCGAAGCGAGCTCTTTAGGCGGCAGCACAAAAGCTATGCGATCTTCTCGAAGCGAGGCTTTACGCAAGGATGTCAGGAAGCTGCGGCGAGCAGGGGAGATGCCAAGCTGATTTCGTTTGCCGAGATGTGCGAGCGGAGATAACCAAGCACGCTCTGATGTGATGCTCGGAATGGGTCGCGCTAAGGATGCCAAGCGTAAAACCTTCAATGAAAATGGCGTAAAAACTACATCTGTCATGGCGTAAAAACTACATTGAAAGTAGCGTAAAATCAGCATTGAGAATGGCGTAATTTCGCATATCGCGTGATAGAGAGGGACGGCCGTCTATGGATGCACCAAAGAGATTGACCCAAAAGGGATATAGGCCCCGGCTCATAGAGGAGCGCCTCGACACCCTTATGCGGGCGTTTGGCTGTGTGGAGATCAACGGCCCCAAATGGTGCGGCAAGACCTGGACGGCGCTCTCTCGCTCGGCGAGCGTCTCCAGGCTCGATGAGCCTGCGCAGCGTGCGGCGGCAGAGGTCGACCCAAGCCTGGCGCTCATCGGCGATGCGCCACACCTGGTCGATGAATGGCAGGAGGTGCCCGAGGTTTGGGATGCCGCCCGGCGTTTCGTGGACGCGAGCGGCAACGAACGGGGGACACTTTTGCTCACGGGCTCGACCGCGCTCAAAAGCGAGGAGCGCAGCCATGTTCGTCATTCCGGCACGGGTAGGATCGCCCGTCTGTCAATGCGCCCCATGGCCCTGTGTGAGTCGGGCGACGGCGAGCCGCTCGTGTCACTGGCAAGCCTCTTTAAGGGCGAGGATTTTGCCCCTCAGCGTCGCGAGAGCACGGTGGATGACGTCGCCCGCTGGTGCTGCAGGGGCGGTTGGCCTGCAAATCTTGGGCTTTCGGAAGATCTTGCGCGAGAGACGGCAAGCCAGTACGTGCACTCGGTGCTCGACGTCAACGTGCTGGACGAGGGCATGTCGCCCGAGCTTGCACACGGCCTTTTGCGAGCTCTTGCCATGAACGAGAGCCAGGCTGTCACGTACAAGACGCTCATAAAGGACGCCTCGTACGGTGAGACGGGCCCCGACGAGAGGACCATCGCTGCGCACCTGGATCTCTTCAACAGGCTCAAGCTGACCGAGGACCTGTGCGGATGGGAGCCATCGAGGTCAAGCTGAGTGATGCGAAAGCAGACGATGGAGCGAGAAATCTCAAGGCGCTGGAGAGGAAAGTGCTCTCCAATCCTGCCGCCCAGAATGCCGCGCCGGCGTTTTTGGCGGTCGTGGTTGGAAAGGGGGGCATTGCCTACACACGCGACGACGGCGTGGCGGTGATTCCCATGGCGGCACTTGGGGCGTAGTGGTTTTGCGGGCGTGCCGTGCTTCCTTTACCGAAAATCCATTTGGTAAACCAGATGCTCGCGGATAGAATAAAGTTGACGGCAGCCCAAGGGTGATAGCTGGGCAGCGCCGTTGCTTGGTCAAGAGGTCAGTGCCTTAATGGCAGCGACTTGTTATGCTTCGAATGCTGCTTGAGTGCCTCGGAAAGTTCGATAAGCGCCGTGAAGAGCGAGACCAAAGTAACCAAGAGCTCTACGAGCTCTGATGGGCCCGGGATGACCTCTGATTCAAGTCACCGGGCCTCAATCTTTTTCATCCATTTGAATAGAGCGGGCGACTCTCTTGGGGCCATCTGCATGGCGCGTGCCTGGCGCGCGTGGCACAGCATCCCATTTTTGTGTCCGCACGGGTGGCTACGCTTACCGCAACGTAGCCATTCGTGGAAAGGACGGATGTCATGGCAACGGATAAGACCGGTTATGTGAGCGTTGGCGCCGAGATAGAGGACGAGGTTATGCCCGACCGCGTGATCTTTAGCATTGGCTTTGGTGGTCGCCGCACCACCAAGGAATCGTGCCTGGAGGATTACAACACCGATCGCGCCCGCGTAGCCGCCGCGCTGGCGCCCTTTGGTTTGGATAGCGAATTAACATGCTGTCGGTACACTTGTTATGCGCAGATGACGCGCAAGAAGGCGACGATTGTGGGCTACAACTACTATGCGTACGGTACGGTTGCCGCGCCTGTCGATTCGACTGACTTTGCTGCTGTGTGGACCGCACTCAATACCTGCGAGTCACATCCCGACATGAGCATTCGATTTGAGTTGGCGGATCAGCGCGCGGCGGAAGACGCCCTGATTGCCCGTGCGGTTGAACGTGCTCGCGGCAACGCGCAGGCACTTGCCGTTGCGGCGGGGTCTATGCTGGGCGGCGTCAAGCATATCTCGTATAACAGTCGGGCGGCGGGCTATGGTCGAACATACTGTGTTGCCGCGTGTGCTCCCGATGGGGCGTCCGGAGGCTCCGAGGAGACGGTGCTGGAGCCAGAGCCTATCGAGGTCGAGTGCTCCGTGGATATGGAATGGTGGCTGGAGTAGGAAGCAGGTGCTGAGCGGCTGAGGGACCGAGGCTTCGCTACCGAAAAAACCATTTGTTAAACTCAATGTCCGTGGGTAGAATAAGGTCGACGGCAGCCCAAGTTGTGGATAGCTGGGCAGCGCCGTTACTTCGATTAAGGGGTCAATGCCTTAACGGCGTCGACCCCTCTTCTTTTGCTTCGTACGCTGCTTAAGTGCCTCGGAAAGTCCGATAAGCGCCGTGAGGAGCGAGACCAAAGCGGTCAGGAGCTTCACGAAATCAATCAGATCGGTCATGGGCATCACCTCCCGTCGCATGGAGGGCGCTGCCCGGCACATGGAACTGCCGTCAACAACTGCCATTCTATCAAAGCGCGGTCATAAATACGAATATATGTTCGATAATAACAGCAACGTGATTCCCTCGAATAGCAGCCTTTCGTAAGGGCGGCAGAAGACGGCGCTGGGCGATTGGGGCTAGACGCGCAGGTCTTCGTCACCGAAAGCCCGTTTGATTAACCAGCCCTCTGTAGGTACACTGCATATTGATGGGCCCGGGATGACCGCTGATTCAAGTCACCGGGCCTAAATCTTTTCATCCATTTGAATAGAGCGGGCGACTCTCTTGGGGCCGTCTGCATGGCGTGTGATTAGCGCATGGTATTGCGCCCAGCTTTCATGTCCGCGCGGCCACCTATCCTTACGGCAATGTAGCCGCTTATGTAACAAGCGGCAAGCAACGGAGAAAGGCCCTAACCGTGTCAGCTGAAAAGACGCCGTGTATCTCGGCTATCGATACGACGAACTTTGCGCGCCAGATTGTGCTGGACTTTGAGTTTGCGCCGGTGCCAAAACAGCGCCAGCGCCGTGGGCTGCGCAATGAGATTATCGAGGTCGGCGCCGTTAAGCTCGATTACCACGGCAACGTTATGGGCGAGTTCTCGCAGTTTGTGCAGACGGAATTTACCGAAGGCGTTG
>ERZ857984.2441-NODE-2441-length-11344-cov-3.869076_pt1 | contig 11344 bp, 5 predicted proteins | sample MGYA00519914_ERZ857984 | MGnify/ENA primary metagenome ERZ857984 (study PRJEB31778, sample SAMEA3449417) | human gut metagenome | biome: human gut; feature: human-associated habitat; material: faeces | place: United Kingdom | collected 2010/2012 ... | reverse complement strand
CAGCCGTAGCACCGAGACGGCCCGCAGCCTGGAGGCATTTTTGCAGGTGGTCGCCCGGCGGAAGACGGCTTGCCGGGTGTTCGATGTGAACTTGCGGCAGGATTTTTATTCGCGGGAATTGATCGAGCGCTTGCTCGGGCTTTCGGATGTGGTGAAAGTGAACGAGGAGGAACTGGAGGTTCTCGCCGGAATGTGGCTGCCCGGAGCGGGGGACCGCGAGGAAAAATGCCGGGAACTTCTCGCCCGTTTCGGCCTGCGCCTTGTGGTGCTCACTTGCGGTGGGCAGGGAAGTCTGGTGGTCTGCTCCGATGGGGAAATCTCCCGGAAGTCCTCCCCTGTTATCGAGATCGCCGATACGGTGGGGGCGGGCGATGCCTTTACCGCCGGTTTTTGTGCCGGTTTGCTCGGGGGAAAGCGTTTGGAACGCTGCCATGAACTGGGTGTTGAACTGGCTTCGTTCGTATGTACCCGTCCGGGTGCGATGCAGCAAATCCCGCCGGCTCTTCGCGAAAAGTTTTTCTAATTTTCGGAACTTCCCTCCGAACGGCGCAGGGTGATGCACGTGATCTCCGGACGCATCCCTACGCGCGCCGGAAAGAAGTGGTAGCCGATGCCCCGATTGACGTAGAGTTGCCGGCCGTTTTCCCGGTAGGGGCCTGCCCAGTAGGGATAGCGGTATTGGATCGGGCTCCATTGCCGGTTTTTCGACAGACGGAAGGCCAGTTGCATGGCATGCGTGTGTCCGGAGAGCGTCAGATCGACAAAGGTCGGGTAGCGGGACACGATGCGCTCGAAATGCGAGGGGTCGTGCGAGAGCAAGACGATGAACGCATCCGCAGGGATGCCTTCGAGGGCTTTCCCGAGGTCGCCCCGGGCGGGAAAGGGCCCCGTACCCCAGTTTTCCACACCAGCCAGATACAACGTGTCGCCGCCCCGGACGATGGGCACGTGCGCGTTGTCCAATACCTGAAACCCTGCGCGGCGGTAATAGCTGTGCAGCGAATCCATCTGCGCCTCCCGTTGGGCGGGGGTGAGGCTGTGGTCGTACTCGCAGTAGTCGTGGTTGCCGATCACCGCATATTTGCCCGATGGGGCGTGCAGGGCCGAGAGATAGCCTATCCAGGGAAGCATGTCGGCCGAGTTGTCGTTGAGGATGTCGCCCGTGAGTACGATCATGTCGCCCTGCAGTCCCGCGATCATCTCGAAAGCGCGGGGCAGGTGGCGGTCGTCCGGGCGGAACGAACCCAGGTGCAGGTCCGAGATTTGTACGATCCGCAGTCCGTCCAGACCTTTCGGCACCCGGGGGCTTTCCATCACGAAGTCCTCGACCCGGTAGTCGGTCTTTCCCCGCAGGATGCCTTCCACCACGGTGGCGATGCCGGCCAGGGCCAAAAGGCACGAGAGGAGAAACAACCCTTTGAGGGGTGCAGAAGGCCACGCTCCGGTAGTGGCGCGGCGAAAGAGGCGGTACAGGTCGTCGATGACAGCGCCTATGCACAAGGGCAGGGTGGCGCAGGCGTAAAAGAGTACCGCGATGGCCACGGCCCGGGCCGCGGTGTAGAGCGACAGTTCGCCGGCTAGGGATATCCCGACGTAAAGCAGGGCGGCTACTCCCATGGCGGCGTAGATCCGCAGGGCGGTGCGCGGAGAGGAGGCCCTGCGCAGATAGCGGTAGGCATAGAGGCCGGACAGAAGGGCGATCGTCAGGGTGAGGTAGATGACCATAGCAGTGAGAGGCGCTTTGCCTTGCGCCTTTGATGGGGGCTAAGATAGTTTTTTTCTCCCCACGCAGGTGTGAATGTTTTTATAATAATCGTCGGTGGCGTATCTTTGTCCTACTTACTTTTAGTCGGCATTGGAAAAAGAAGAGATCGTGCGGCGCGTGGCCCGGGGAGAGAATTACAAACGCTTGGAAGAGGCGCTCTCCGCTTCGCCGCAAGCGAAAGTATGCTTGAAGGGTTATGTCGGGTCGTGGCTCTATGTGGCAGCGGCGCAGCTGTTGGGCCAACTCAAAACGCACCTGCTGGTGGTGTGTGCAGACAAGGAAGCGGCGGGGTATGCCTACGGCGACCTGCGTTATCTGTGTGGCGAGGACCGCGCCTTGTTTTACCCCGCTTCGTACCGCCGCCCGTATCAGAGCGAGGAGGTGGACAATGCCAATGTGCTGCTGCGCGGCGAGGTGCTTTCCACCCTGGCTTCTTCCGCCGGGGGGGGCTGTGTGGTGAGCTATCCGGAGGCTTTGTTCGAGAAGGTGGTTTCCCGCCAGGGAGTCGTCTCCCGCACCTTCGAGATCGCGGTGGGCGATACCCTGCCCATCGACCGTTTGGTCGAGCGTCTGGAGGGAGAAGGTTTCGAGCGGGCGGAGTTCGTCTTTTCGGCCGGGCAGTATGCGGTGCGCGGCGGCATCGTGGATATTTTCTCCTTCAGCGCCGACACGCCGTACCGGGTGGAGTTTTTCGGCGATCAGGTGGAGAGCATCCGGCCTTTCGACCTCCAGACGCAGCTCTCCCAGGGCAGCCGTCCCTCTTTTTCGGTGATGGGAAACCTCAAGCCGTCCCCCGAGACGGAAAAAGAATACCGCAGTTTCTTTGATTTTCTCCCCGAAGGCACCTTGGTGCTGGTGCACAACATCCCGGCCTGTGCCGCTTTGGTGGGCAAACGGATGGAAAAGGCCCGGGAAGATTTTTCGGTCTTGAAGGAAAACAGCCCGTTGAAGCATCTTCCGCCCGAGGAACTGTTCCTGGACGAAGGGGAATTCCGCCGGGGTTTCGCCCGCCACCGGGTGCTGGAACTCTCCCAGCGTCCGTTTTTCGAAGGGGCGTGCGAGCTGGATAGCGGGATCGTCCCCCAGGCGGTGTTCCACCGCAATTTCCAACTGCTGGGCCAGACTCTCTCGGAAGGTTCGGCACGGGGACTGTCCAATGTCATCTTTTGCGCCAACGATACGCAGATCCGCCGTCTGAAGGACATATTTGCCGACGTGGACCGCCAGGTCCGCTTCGAGGCGATCGAGGGGGAGTTGCACGAAGGTTTTACCGACGCATCCGCTTCGCTGGCCTGCTACACCGACCACCAGATCTTCGAGCGTTACCAGCGCTATGCCGTGCCCCGTCAGTACACCCAGTCGCAGGCTTTGTCCCTCTCCCAGTTGGCCGAGCTGGAGGTGGGCGACTACGTAACCCATATCGACCACGGGATCGGGCGTTTCGGCGGCCTTCAGAAGATCGACGTGGACGGACGGCTTCAGGAGGCGGTCAAGTTGATCTATGCCGGAGGGGACATCCTGTACGTGAGCATCCACTCGTTCCACAAGATCGCCAAGTATAGCGGCAAGGAGGCTTCCCAGCCTCGGGTGGACCGTTTGGGCTCGGGGGCGTGGAAGGCGCTCAAGGACCGGGCGAAGAAGCGGGTCAAGCAGGTGGCTTTCGATCTGATCAAGCTCTATGCCGCCCGCCGCGCGGTCAAAGGATATGCCTTTTCTCCGGATACCTACCTGCAGAACGAACTGGAGGCTTCGTTCATCTACGAGGATACTCCCGATCAGCTCAAGGCGACCCAGGCGGTGAAGGCCGACATGGAGAGCGACCGTCCGATGGACCGCCTGGTGTGCGGCGACGTGGGCTTCGGCAAGACCGAAGTAGCGATCCGTGCGGCGTTCAAGGCGGCCTGCGATTCCAAACAGGTGGCGGTGCTGGTGCCTACGACCATCCTGGCTTTCCAGCACTACCGCAGTTTTGCTTCCCGGCTCAAACGGATGCCGGTGCGGGTGGACTACCTGAACCGTTTCCGCAGTCCGAAGGAAAAAGCGGCCATCCTCAAGGACCTGGCCGAAGGGAAGATCGACATCCTCATCGGCACGCACCAGATCGTGGGGAAAAACGTCAAGTTCAAGGACCTGGGGCTGCTGATCGTCGATGAGGAACACAAATTCGGCGTGGGGGTCAAGGACAAACTCAAAACCCTGCGCACCAACGTCGATACCCTCACCCTCACGGCTACCCCCATTCCGCGTACGCTCCAGTTTTCACTCATGTCCGCCCGCGACCTTTCGGTGATCGCCACCCCGCCGCCCAACCGGCATCCCATCCATACCCAGGTCGTTACCTTCGACCGTGAACTGATCCGCGATGCCATCGCCCGGGAGTTGGCCCGGGGCGGGCAGGTGTTCTTTATCCACAACCGCATAGAGAACATCTACGAAGTGGCCGCCCTGGTGCAGGAATTGGTACCCGATGCCCGCATCGTGGTGGGACACGGGCAGATGAAGGGCGAGGAACTGGAAAAACGCATGTTCGACTTTATGGAGGGCCGTTACGACGTGCTGGTGTCCACCTCCATCGTCGAAAGCGGGCTGGACATCCCCAACGCCAATACCATCCTGGTGAACAACGCGCACCAGTTCGGCCTGTCCGACCTGCACCAGCTTCGGGGACGGGTGGGACGTAGCAACAAAAATGCGTATTGCTACTACATTGCCCCGCCGTATTCCGCCATGACGGACGATGCCCGGCACCGCTTGGAGGCTTTGGAGAAGTATTCCGCCATCGGGCAGGGGATCAACATCGCGATGAAGGACCTGGAAATCCGCGGAGCGGGCGACCTGTTGGGTGCCGAGCAAAGTGGGTTTATCGCCGACATCGGGTTCGACACCTACCAGAAGATCCTCTCGGAGGCTGTCGAGGAGCTTCGCCACGAGGAATTCGCCGACGTATTCGCCGGGGAAGGGGGAAGCAACGATACCTTGTCGTTCGTTGCACCGGACACCCAGCTGGATACCGATTTCGAACTGCTCATCCCGGACGACTATGTATCTTCGAGCGTGGAGCGTTTGCGGTTGTACAATACCTTGTCCGGATTGAAGACCGACGGGCAGTTGCCAAGGCTGCGCTTGCACAGGCGGAAAAGACGAAGGAGGACTTCGCCGCGCAGCTGCGCGACCGTTTTGGACCGCTTCCGCCCCAGGTAACGGACCTGCTGTCCTCGATCCGTCTCAAGTGGGAGGCCTCGGAGCTCGGGTTTGAGAAACTGGTGATCAAGAAAGGTATCCTGCGTGCGCATTTCCCTTCCGACAGCGCTTCGCCGTATTACCGTTCGGAGGTCTTTTCGTCCATCCTGGCTTGGGGAGGTACCCAGGGCAACCGCTGCCGTTTCGAGGAAAAACCCCAGCGCGACGGTCGTAAGGCTTTGGTGATGCGTCTGGAGGGGGTCCGTTCGCTCGCTCAGGCGCGCGAGACGGTCGATTCGCTCGCCCGCGCCGCCTTGAAAAAGCCGGAGTGATTTTTGAATCATTTTTGAATAAAACAGGATGCGGCTCGGCCGCGTCTCGGGCAAAACTTCGTTTTCTCCCTTGCCGCTGCGCTCGCCTTACCCTATTTTTGTACCATGGATGCAGCAGATCGCAATGTGTTTCTCACCCCGGTCGAATACCTCAAGGGGATAGGCCCTCGGCGTGCCGAAGCGCTCAAGTCGGAAATGGGGGTGTTCAATGCCGGCGACCTGCTCAATTTTTTCCCGTACCGCTACATCGACAAGACGCGCTACTATACCGTTTCGCAGATCCGCCAGGCCGATGCCGATGTACAGATCGTCGGGCGTCTCGGCCCGGTGAACGAAGTAAAGCAAGGCGGGCGGACGGTGCGCCTGACGGCCGATTTTTACGACGCCACCGGACGGGTGGAACTGGTCTGGTTCAAAGGTTTCCCCTGGGTGAAGAAAAACCTCGTTACCGGACAGCAGTACGTGGTGTTCGGCCGGCCGGCCTTCTATGCCGGGCGGTACAGCATTCCCCATCCCGAGATGGAAACCCTCGAACAACATCGCTCCTCGCCCCTCTCGGCGATGGTGCCGGTGTACCCTTCGGGGGAAAAACTGCACAAGAGCGGAGTAACTTCCCGCGTGATCGCCCTGGCGGTGGCTTCCCTGCTGGAGGTGGCTTTACCTCGGGTGGAGGAGACGCTCTCCGGGGAAGTCCTGCGCCGTGAAGGTTTGATGTCCCGCCGGGAAGCTCTCCGGGCGATCCATTTTCCCAAGGATGCCGACGAATTGGCACGGGCGCGTTACCGGATGAAGTTCGAGGAATTTTTCTTCATGCAACTGGCCCTGCTGCGGCGCAAGATCATCCGACAGGGAAAACTCACGGGCTACGTCTTCGACAAGGTGGGCGAGCGGTTCAACACGTTCTACCACCACCATATGCCTTTTGAACTCACCGGAGCGCAAAAACGCGTGGTGCGCGAGATCCGCCACGATGTCTCCACCGGCTATCAGATGAACCGTCTGGTGCAGGGCGACGTAGGCAGCGGAAAGACGATGGTGGCCCTGCTGTCCATGCTCCTGGCCTTGGACAACGGCTACCAGGCCTGTATGATGGCCCCTACCGAGATCCTGGCCATGCAGCATTACCGTACCTTGTCCCGTTTGCTCTCCGACATGCCGGTACGGGTGGCGTTGCTCACTGGTTCGACCCGAGGGCCCCAGCGCCGCCAGCTGCTCGAAGACCTTCGCACCGGTCAGGTGGATATTCTGGTGGGTACGCACGCCTTGATCGAAGAAACGGTGGTTTTCGCCCGTTTGGGGCTGGCGGTGATCGACGAACAGCACCGCTTCGGGGTGGAGCAGCGTTCCAAGTTGTGGGGAAAAAGCGGATATGCGCCCCATATTTTGGTGATGACGGCTACGCCCATTCCCCGCACCTTGGCCATGAGCGTGTACGGCGATCTGGATGTCTCGGTGATCGACGAACTTCCGGCCGGAAGACGCCCGGTGCGGACCTACCACCGTTACGAGTCGGCCCGTTTGTCGGTTTTCGGCTTCATGCTTTCCGAGATCGCCAAAGGACGCCAGGTGTACGTGGTGTATCCGCTCATCGAGGAGTCGGAAAAGTCCGACTACAAAAACCTGATCGACGGGTACGACGTGCTCGAGGAGTATTTTCGCGCCTACGGTTACCAGGTCGGCGTGGTGCACGGGCGGATGAAACCCGAAGACAAGGAGGCGGCCCTGGCGCACTTCCAGCGGGGTGAAACCCACATTCTGGTCTCTACCACGGTGATCGAAGTAGGGGTGGACATCCCCAATGCCACGGTGATGGTCATCGAGAGCGCCGAACGGTTCGGACTAGCGCAGTTGCACCAGTTGCGCGGGCGTGTAGGGCGGGGAGGGGAGCAGTCGTATTGTATCCTGATGACCGGCAACAAGCTCAGCGCCGAATCCCGAGCCCGCATCGAGACGATGGTGCAGACCAACGACGGGTTCAAGATCGCGGAAGCCGACATGCGTTTGCGCGGGTATGGCGACTTGATGGGTTTGCGCCAGAGCGGAGTGTCCAACCTGAAAATAGCCGATCTGTTCAAGGACGGAGCTATCCTCGAAGCGGCTCGGAAAGCCGCGCAGAACGTCCTGTTTTCCGATCCCGATCTTCTTTCCCCGGCCAACGCCCCCATCCGTGCCGTGTACGACGGGGTGTTGAAGGGGCGCGCCTTGTGGAGCTATATCAGTTGATTTTTTGGGAAAAAACTTTTCCGTGCCGCATAGGGTTTGAAAAGACAGGCGGAGGAGGGCTTACTGCGGGTCCACGTCGATCACGATCCGTACATTGCGGAATGCTTTCTCGGCCGTCAGCACTGCCACGGCATTGCGGATGGCGTTTTTTGCTCCCGAGAGCGAGACGCTCTCGGGGAGTTTGACGTAGAGGTGCTGGATAAAATAATTGTTGATCCGGGGGATGTAGTAGTAGTCCGGGCCCAGGACGTTTTCGGCAAAGAGTTCGCGCAGACGGCCGGCCAGCAGGCCGGCCGCCGCGTCGAGCGTTTGGGGGGTCTTGTGGCGCAGGACGATGCGCACCATTCGGCAGAAAGGCGGATAATGGAATTCCAGGCGGTGTGACAGGATCGTCCGGTACATCGCCCGGTAATCCGAGGTCAGCACATGGCGGATCACCTCGTGCTGCGGATCGTAGGTCTGAATCACCACCCGTCCCTGTTCTTTCCGCCCGGCGCGGCCGGCCACCTGGCTCAGGAGTTGGAATCCCCGTTCGAAGGCACGGAAATCGGGGCTTTTGAATACGTTGTCCGCATTGAGGATACCCACGAGGGAAACATGGTCGAAGTCCAGCCCTTTGGCGATCATCTGCGTGCCGATCAGGATGTCGGCGCGGCCTTGCTCGAACGTCTGAAGGATGTTCCGGTAGGAGTTTTTCCCACTCGTGGTATCGGTGTCCATCCGCAGGATGCGGGCCGACTCGAACAACCGGGCGGCCTCATCCTCCACTTGCTGGGTGCCGAACCCTTTGGTGTCCAGACGCGGCGAACCGCACACCGGGCACGCCGTAGGGCGGTGTTCCCAGTAGCCGCAGTAGTGGCAGCGCAGGGTGTCGCTGGTCTTGTGGTAGGTCAGGCTCACCTCGCAGTGGTGGCATTGCGGCACCCAACCGCAGTCGCGGCATTGCATCACCGGTGCGTATCCCCTTCGGTTTTGGAACAGGATCACTTGCTTTTTCTCTTCGAGCGCTTCCTGTACTGCTTCGATCAGTTCGAGGGAAAAGTGTCCCTTCATGCGTCCCTGCGCGTAGGCCTCCCGGATGTCCACCACCGAGATCCGGGGCATCTCCACCTCGCCGTATCGCCGGGGGAGTTCCGCCAAGGCGTATTTTCCCGTTTCGGCATGGTGGTAACTCTCTACCGAAGGCGTGGCCGAACCCAGCAGGACGTTCGCCCCGGAAAATTTCCCCAGTACGATCGCCGTATCCCGTCCGTGATAGCGCGGAGCCGGGTCTTGCTGCTTGTAACTCGGCTCGTGTTCCTCGTCCACGATGATCAGTCCCAAGCGGCTCATCGGCAAAAACACCGCGCTGCGGGCGCCCAGTACCAGGTCAAAGCGGTTCTCTCCCTCGCCTTGCACCCGTTTCCAGACTTCGGCGCGCTCCATCTCGTTGTAGCGGGAGTGGAACACCCCGGTCTTTTCCCCGAAATAGGCTTTCATCCGCCCCACCAGTTGCGTAGTCAGGGCGATTTCCGGCAGCAGGTACAGCACTTGTTTTCCCTGCCGGATCGTCTGGTCGATCAGCCGGGCGTACAATTCCGTCTTGCCCGAACCGGTTACCCCGTGCAGCAGCACTGTTTTCCCTTGGGAAAAACCCTCGCGGATCGCTTCCAAAGCCCGGGTCTGGTCCTCGCTCAAGGTCCTGGGTTCCTTTCTTTGCTCTCCCTCGCCCTGCAAACGGTCCGTTTCCCGTTTTTCGACTACGACAATGCCCTTTTTGGCCAAAGCCTCTACCGCTGAAGCCTTTCCCTCGCAGAGTTCGACCAAGTTCTTTTTCGGCACCAAAAGACAGCCCTTGGCTCGTTGATCCAACAGCGCCATCAGCACCAGGCGTTGCCGCTCGCTGCGCGCCGTCGCTTCGAATGCCTCCCGGAGAGCCTCCGGGGATTCCTGGCAGCGGTCCGAGAGACGCACCACGCTTTCTTTCTTCGGGGTGTATCGCTGGGCGTATTCCCGAAATACCCTTAGCCATCCCTGTGCGATCATCTTCCGGACGACGGGCAGGGCGTTTTTCCGTTGGAGGATCGCCGAGACGTCCTCGATCGAGAGACTCGGGTTGTTTTCCAAGGCTTCGAATAGCAGGAATTCCGCGTCGGACAACTCCGCCTCGGCCACTTCGCTTTCCGTCCGCTCGATCTTCGTGGTGCTTTCCAGCATCATCGCCGCCGGCATCGCCGCCCGCATCACTTCGCCGGGCGTGCAGGCGTAGTAGTCGGCTACCCATTGCCACAGGCGCAGCTGCTCGCGGGTGATGCTCGGGGTCGTTTCCAGGATCTCGACGATCTCTTTCGGTTGGTAACCCTCCGGTTCGGCCTGGGAAAGCCCCGTGATGACGCCGGTGTACAGGGCTCCGCGCAGCTCGACCGCTACCCGGCATCCGAAAAGGTCGTCGTCCGTTTCCCGGGGTAGCTTGTAGGTCAGGCTTTTGGCCAAATTCAGCGGCAAGAGTACTTCGGCGTATCGCATCGTCGTGTCTTTTTACAGTGCAATATTAAGGGAAAAAACGCAACGAACCACCCGCTGTCCGGGAAGGGGAGAGGTCTTGAAAAAAAACCATTCTGTAATTCCCTGAAAGCGAATGGTTGGAAAAAAACTTTCAAAAAAACCTTGAAAAAAATTTGGATAGAGAAGGAAAAAGGGATTACCTTTGCCCCCGCAAACGGAGAGGGACCCGGGTGAGAGAGGATGAAGAGAGAGGGGTTTCGATCGTGAGCGAGAGAGTTCTTTGAAAAGATGAGATAGCCAGAACCGATAGCGCTACGGTAGTAGCGCAGGAAGAAAATCGGTAAGGGCGTGTACAAGAGAGGCGACGTTGATTTCAAGAGAGAGTCGGGAGAAGGATTTGACAATGGAGAGTTTGATCCTGGCTCAGGATAAACGCTAGCGGCAGGCCTAACACATGCAAGTCGAGGGGCAGCGTAACGGGTAGCAATACCTGTTGACGGCGACCGGCGCACGGGTGCGTAACGCGTATGTAACCTACCGTTCACAGGGGGATAGTCAGAGGAAACTTTGAATAATACCGCATAAAACAGGGGTCCGGCATCGGAATATTTGTTAAAGGTGGCGACACGGTGAACGATGGGCATGCGTTCGATTAGATAGTTGGCGAGGTAACGGCTCACCAAGTCTACGATCGATAGGGGGTCTGAGAGGATTATCCCCCACACTGGTACTGAGATACGGACCAGACTCCTACGGGAGGCAGCAGTGAGGAATATTGGGCAATGGGCGAAAGCCTGACCCAGCCATGCCGCGTGCAGGAAGACGGCCCTATGGGTTGTAAACTGCTTTTACTCGGGAAGAATAAGGGTTACGTGTAGCCCGATGACGGTACCGAAAGAATAAGCATCGGCTAACTCCGTGCCAGCAGCCGCGGTAATACGGAGGATGCGAGCGTTATCCGGATTTATTGGGTTTAAAGGGTGCGTAGGCGGCACGCCAAGTCAGCGGTGAAATTTTCGGGCTCAACCCGGACTGTGCCGTTGAAACTGGCGAGCTAGAGTGCACAAGAGGCAGGCGGAATGCGTGGTGTAGCGGTGAAATGCATAGATATCACGCAGAACCCCGATTGCGAAGGCAGCCTGCTAGGGTGCGACAGACGCTGAGGCACGAAAGCGTGGGTATCGAACAGGATTAGATACCCTGGTAGTCCACGCAGTAAACGATGAATACTAACTGTTTGCGATACAATGTAAGCGGTACAGCGAAAGCGTTAAGTATTCCACCTGGGGAGTACGCCGGCAACGGTGAAACTCAAAGGAATTGACGGGGGCCCGCACAAGCGGAGGAACATGTGGTTTAA
>ERZ857984.2438-NODE-2438-length-11368-cov-3.229117_pt1 | contig 11368 bp, 7 predicted proteins | sample MGYA00519914_ERZ857984 | MGnify/ENA primary metagenome ERZ857984 (study PRJEB31778, sample SAMEA3449417) | human gut metagenome | biome: human gut; feature: human-associated habitat; material: faeces | place: United Kingdom | collected 2010/2012 ... | reverse complement strand
ATAGCCGCACAGGGTCTTGTACCGGCAAAAGATGTCCTTGATCGTGCGGGCCATCACGTGATGGATCCCCGGCATGCCGTTGGCCGAAGGCGGCCCTTCGAAAAAGACGAAGGACGGAGCGCCTTGGCGCTGCGAAACGGACTTCTCGAAGATGCCGTTTTGCTCCCAATATTTCAATTCCTCTCCAGCCAATTCGGTGAGGTTCAACTGCTTGTACTCTCTGAATTTTTTATTGCCCATAATTTTCTGCCGGCGGGGAACCGCCTCGCTTGTAAGAATTTGCGAAAATACGCATTTTTCCGGTTTTTTCCGCCGGCCGCCCTGTCTTTTTGCACATTCGTCGCCGTAACCCGCAAAATATTTGCACGATAAGTTCCCTTTGCCTATCTTTGCTCCGGATTCTGCAGAGTCCCCGCCCCGGCGGAGATTCATTTATTAACTAAAACCTATCGTTTTGGACCCCGACCCGTATTGTAGTCCGCTGTTGTTGTTTGCTGAAAACGTCGATTTTCACGCGATCGCCTACATCCTTCTGCTCATCCTGTTGTTCATGGTTTCGGCCCTGATGTCGGGTTCGGAGACTGCGCTGTTTTCCCTCTCCAAATCCGAGATCGAAACCTTTCGCTCCTCGCGCAACCCGAGCGAAGAAAACGTGGCGCGTCTGCTGGAAAAACCCGAACGGCTTCTGGCCACCATCCTGATCGTCAACAACTTTGTCAACATCGGCATCGTTCTGATCTTCGAATACCTGCTGCGCTATTATCTGATCATCGAACACCCCGTGCTGCGCGTAGTCGTCTCGGTCGTGCTCACCACTTTCCTGCTGGTACTCTTCGGCGAAGTGCTACCCAAAGTTTACGCCACCGGCAACTACAAGGGCTTCAGCCGGTTTGCCTCCGGCCCGATGACTGTCGTGGTAAGCCTGATGCGCGTCTTCAGCGCCCCGTTCATGCTGCTCAGTCGGGGGTTGGAAAAGATCCTCGCCCGCCGACCGCACGAAACCCTCTCGGTGGACAACCTCTCCCAGGCACTCGAAATGACCGCCGGCGGCGAACTGGACGAAGATGGGGAAAAACGCATCCTGGAAGGCATCGTATCCTTCGGCAAGACTGAAGCCCGCGCCGTGATGACCCCCCGCACCGAAATGTTCACCCTGGCGGACACCTGCCCCTTCGAGCGGGTAAAAAGCCAGATCGTCAAACAAGGCTACTCCCGCATCCCCGTTTACCACGAGGACCCGGACCACATCATCGGCATTCTCTACATCAAGGACCTGCTGGGGCACCTGGACAAGACGGACTTCGCCTGGCAATCGCTCCTGCGCGCCCCGCTGTTCGTTCCCGAGAACCGCAAGATCGACGACATCCTGGTGGACTTCCAGGAGCAGAAAAACCACATGGCCATCGTGGTGGACGAATACGGCGGCACCTCGGGCATCCTCACCATGGACGACATCCTCGAGGAGATCGTAGGCAACATCTCGGACGAATTCGACGAGGAAGAAACGCCCTACACGCAGAAAGACGCCACCCACTTCCTCTTCGAAGGCCACATCTCGCTCAAGGACTTCTACCGCGCCATGGACTTCGACGACCGCCAGGAGGAGACCTTCGAAGCCGCCAAAGGCGAAGCCGACTCCCTGGCCGGATTCCTGCTGGAACTCTCCGGCGCCTTCCCCAAACGCGGACAGGAGATCCGCTTCGGCCGCTATGCCTTCACCGTCGAATCCATCGACCGCAAGCGTATCCGGCAGATCTCCCTCACCCTGCTCCCCGATGCGCAGGATGAGGAGCAAGACTGACCTTTTTCCGGTTTGTCCCTCGTGAAATAGTTTCCCCGGACAGGGGGCACTTGCCGCTTCACCCTTCCCGAGGCGATTGTTGATAAATAACGCGCGGAAAATACCCCGCGCGTCCCTCTTTTTAGTAACTTTACCCTTTCGCAAAACCAATCGCGCACTTACGCCTATGTTTCTCAATCCGAAAGAAGACCGATCCGACCTCATCGCCCGGTTTGAATCCATGCTCAAGGAGGGTTCTGCGGTCTTTTTCGACTCCTCGGCCTGGGAGGACATCATCGACTATTATCTCCGCAACCTCCAGTACGAAAAGGCCGGCATCGCCGCTTCGATGGCCCTGGACACGTACAGCACGTCGTCCTCCCTTTCGCTGGCCTGCGCCGAAGCCTTCATCTACGACGGCAATGCCGAACGCGCCCGTCAGATTCTCGACAGCCTCGCCCCCCTGTGCGCCGGCGATGCGGACTACCTGGTCACGCAAGGGCTCTACCTCTCGTACACCAAACAGTCCAAACAAGCCATCGAATGCTACCTGGCTGCCTATCCCGAATACGACGACCGCCTGCGGCTGGACATCCTGCTGGGCGAGGAATACGCCACCACCGGCAACCTGAGTCTGGCGGCCAAATACCTCCAACGCGCCGTGCTGGCCAATCCTTCGGATACCGACACCATTGCCCGCCTGGCCGAGATCTATTCCTTCGGACAGGACGACGTGCAAGCCGTCCGCTTTTTCAACCGTCTGATCGACGCCGATCCGTACAACGCCGACGCTTGGCACAATCTCGGTATTTTCCTCTCCAAACAGGAAAAATGGGACGAAGCCCTGCGCGCCTACCAATACACCCTGCTGCTCGATCCGCAACGTGCCATGGCCTACTACGACATGGCCGACGTGTACGAACAGCGCGAACAATACGACCTGGTAGCCCGGACGTTGCTCGAACTCCTTTCGGTACGGCACCTGGAAGACCCCTATCCGTACCTTCGCCTGGGGGAATGCTACCAAGCGATGGACGACTTCGACCGCGCCTGCGAATACTTCCTCAAAGCCGTGCATTACGACCCGCAACTCTCCCGCGGATGGTACGGGCTGGCCGCCGTGCACTTCGATGCCGGCTACAAGAAACAAGCCCTCGACTACATCCGCCAAGGCATGGCGGCCGACCGCTACGACATCGACTGCCTGCGGCTGGCTTGGGAGATCGAAGAATCGCTCGAACGCTACGACGACGCCCTGACCCATTTGCAGGAAGTGATCGACCACCCGGAGAGCAACGCCGAAGATTACCTCGACCTGGCCTACTTCCTCTACCAGCGGGGACGGCTCAAGAAATCGCTCGACACCCTGAAGACCACCCGGACGCTTTTCCCCGAAGCCCACGAGGTCTTCTACCACCTTTGCGCCCTGTATTGTGCCCTCGGCCAACGGGAACGCTGTCTGGAAATGTTCGAACGCGCCGTACGCCTCGCCCCGGAAATGATCGGTGTGCTGCGCGACAATTACCCGGATCTGATGCGGGTGGACGAAACCAACAAGAAGATCTATCTCACGCAAAAATAAAATTCAAACTCTATGCTCAAAAGACTCCTTCTTCTATCCGCCGCAGCCGCGCTGATGGTCGGATGTTCCGCCAAGAAACAAGGCGCGGAGATGGCGCCGGTGGACGTTACCTGGACGATGGCCGGCAACATGCAAGGTCCGGACAGCGCCTATTACAAGACGGTGTTCACCTTCCACAACACCTCGGATCGCCCGTTGGACAACCACTGGGTCATCTACTACAACCAGTTCCCGCGCGTCCCCCTGCATTCGGACTCCACGCAGGTAAAGGCCGAGAAAGTCATTGCCGACTTCTACCGCTTGTATCCCACCGAGTATTACCAGCCGATCGCCCCCGGCGACTCGCTCGAAGTAACGATCCTCTTCCGCGGTTCCGCCAGCAAAGAGACCGAAGCCCCGATGGGCATGTACTTCGTTCCCTGCGACGAGCAGGGCAAGGAACTCACCCCGCAAAAGATGAACCCCGTTATCATCACCCCGTTCGACCCGGCCACTTCAGCCCTGCGCAACAAGAACGACCGTTATCCCTATCCCTACGGTCCGTTCCAGTATGCCCAGGACGAAGACCTGGTGCTGGATGCTCCCCTGCGTTCGCTGGACATCATCCCCACGGTAAAACAAGGACGTGAGACGGGCGACACCGTTGCTATCGGGTCGCGCATTGCCCTCTCCGCTTCGGCTGGACTGGACAATGAAAAAGACTTCCTGGCCCAGGTACTCGAAAAGGACTATGCCGCCCAACTCTCGGATTCGGCAGCGTATCCTATTTCGCTGGCCATCGACTCTTCGGCCGCTTGGACCAACAGCGAAAGTTCCCGCCTGGAACTCACTCCCGAAGGGGCTGCCATCACCGGAGCTTCCTCGGCCGGCGTGTTCTACGGCATCCAGACCCTGCGCGCCATACTGGGAATGAACACCCTGCCGCTGCGTACACCTGCCGTATCCATCAGCGACTATCCCGACCTCGGATACCGGGGCATGCACCTGGACGTCGCCCGCAACTTCCAGACCCCCGAGGCAGTCAAACGCCTGCTGGACATGATGGCTTACTACAAGCTGAACGTGTTCCATTTCCACTTCAACGACGACGAATCCTGGCGTCTGGAGATCCCCGGCATTCCCGAACTGACCTCCTACGGCGCCCGCCACGGCCATACCCTCGATGAAAAGGACATGCTGCACCCCACCTACGGTTCCGGTCCGTTTGCCGACGACACCACCTCGCACGGCTATGGCTACTTTACCCGCGAGCAATTCATCGACCTGCTCCGGTACGCCACCCGCCTGCACATCCAGGTCATCCCCGAGATCGAAACCCCCGGCCATGCGCGTGCCGCCATCTACTCGATGAAGCACCGGTACGAAAAATACAAGGACACCGACCCCGAGGAAGCAGCCCGCTACCTGCTGCACGACCCGGCCGACACGTCCGAATACACCTCCGCCCAAGGCTTCCATGACAACGTGATGTGCGTAGCCAACGAAGGAGTGTACAACTTCCTGGACAAAGTCGTTACCGAACTCCAGGCCATGTACCGCGAAGCCGGCGCTCCGCTGGTAGGCATTCAGACCGGCGGCGACGAAGTGCCGCGCGGCGCGTGGCTCGGTTCCCCGGCCTGCCAGGCATTGATCGACCAGGGAGTAGTCGCTTCCAAGGACGATCTGCGCGACTACTATACCGAACGCCTGAAGAAGATCCTGGACGAGAAAGGCCTGAAATTCTACGGTTGGATGGAGATCGCCACCAAAAAAGGCAAAGTCAACCCCAAATTCCAGGATGCCGGTTTCGTCGCCTACTGCTGGGATACGGTCGGCGGCTGGGGCGGTGAAGAGATGCCCTACCACCTGGCCAATGCGGGAGTCGATGTCATCCTGTGCAACGCCCCCAACCTGTACTTCGACTTTGCATACAACAAACATGCCGAAGAACCGGGTCTCTACTGGGGCGGCTGGGTAAACGAGCGCGACTCGTACAACCTGCTGCCGTACGACATGTACCGCTCGGTACGCATCGCCCTGAACGGCACCCCGATGGATTGGGACAAAGCCATAAAGAAAGCCAACGGCACCCCGAAAGAACGCCTGACGGCCGAAGGCAAAAAACATATCCTCGGTATCCAGGGCGAGTTGTGGAGCGAAACCATCAAAGGCGAGCAGATGATGCAGTACTACCTCTTCCCCAAGATCGTCGGACTGGCCGAACGCGCTTGGGATGCCGTTCCCGACTGGTCGATGATCTCCGGCAAGCAGACGCGCGAGAAAGCCTACAACGAGGCTCTCGGTGCTTACCTGACCAAGATCGCCCGCAAGGAAATGCCCTACTGGGAAAAACAGGGCATCAACTTCCGCCTGGCCTCGCCCGGTATCGAGATCAAGGACGGCATGCTCTACATCTCCAATTCCGTTCCCGGCACCACGGTACACTACACCACCGACGGCAGCGAGCCCACCGAGCAGTCGCCCATCTGGACGGCTCCCGTACCGGTAGAAGGCACCAATATCCGGGCTGCGACCATCGGTTTCGGGAAAAAGAGCGTTACGTTCCAGTATCAGGCTGAATAACGCCGGGTTGTTTCCTGAAAAGTATCCCCGCGACTTTCGTCGCGGGGATTTTTTATCCGCCCCGGCATCTGCGAATATTTTTTCGCGGGAAAAATTTGCACGGGGAATATTTTCGCCGTACATTTGCCACCGTCTAACGACAGACAACCGGTCCCGTAGCTTAACTGAATAGAGCATCAGATTACGGCTCTGAAGGTTGAAGGTTTGAATCCTTCCGGGATCACCGAGAAAGCCCCTGCGTACCGCAGGGGCTTTTTTTACTTGGAACAGCCGGCTCGGTTTCCTCCCAAGGGAAAACTTCGTTTCCCCTCTTGACGCAGCACTCGCCTTTTACTACATTTGTTTCCTACTCGTCAATCTTTCCTAACGCCATGAACCTGTTTATCCTGCAAATGATCGCTCTGGTCAGCTACGGAAATGCCTACCTGAAGGGCAAAAAAATCCCCAGCGATTTCTATCCATCCCATCCGGTCTTCAGCCCCTGCGCCCGCATCCTGTTTTGCGGATACGCGAAACTCTTTCCAAAAGGTCCTTTCAAAGGACTCACCGGATGGATCAAACGGCTGTTCTCCAAAAGGGAAACCGTAAAAATAGACATCGATCAACCCGACCGATGGTTCGAATTCCTCAAAGGACAAGGCTGCCGACACCTGCGTCTGCGCCACATCCCTCTCGAACAGAAAGAAGGTGAGCCCAAAGAATACCAAATGGCCGGATTTGTCCTCGCAAGCAAAATGTGGGTCATCGAAACCGCGTTGCGCCATGGCACCTTCACATGGCCATGCCGCTGGGGAGAAAGCCGCGAAAATACTTCGAGACAAAAATCCTGGATCGGCCAATACCGCATGGAACCCTCGCCGCTGCCCAGATCCTCGGAAAAACACGACCTTCCGGCGATAAAAAAACAACAGGCCCAAGCCCTCTCCGAGATCGCCCAGTTCGCTTTCCAGCAAAATCTTCCTTACTGGGGAGGGATATTTCAGAAAGCTCTCGAAACCCTCCACAGCGATCACCCGGAAGAAAATCACCCGATGGAAAAAGACATCCCCTGTCAAAACTACCCACTGATAGCCCGGCAAGTGATCTTCGGCGCCTTCTCCTCGTGGGTATTCGGAGCCATGGGTTCGTGGAACGACCTCGGTTTTGAAGACCGCCAAGTCGAACACACCTACGACCGGCTCTCCGAAAACCTGTACCGGATAACGGTCCAAGCCCTTTTGGAAGGCGTCAACTCGTATTGAAACCAAAAGACCCGTCGGGGCATCTTCAGCCCCGACGGGTCTTTCCTCAAAATACAGCCCGGCACATTCCGCAGAGACGTAGTCTCCTCTTCTGGGCGGGCCTGCAACAGGCAGATTATCGCTTGGCTTTCACCGCCACTTGGTCGATCTTCGTCCCGTTGCGATCATAAAGGGTGAGCAGCAACCGATCGTCGTTGCCTTCGAGCAGGATCGCACCGACCGTACGGCCGCCTTCGCACCAGCGGCTCTTGATCAGATCCTGGTTGTAGGTCCACTCACCCAGACTCTGCCCCCGTTCGTTATCCGAAGAAGGCGTCTGAATGTACACCGTCCCCACCGAACCATCGGTTTCCTTGTCTTGGTACACGGCATTGGTGCGGACATAGATGTGGTTGTTGGCTCCGATGGCCAAGTCCACCCCGCACGCATCGAAAAGTTCTTTCCACCGGTTGTACTGCGAGCTCCGGCCGTTCTCGCCGAAGAACCACTGGTAATGCTCCATCACCACGATGTACTTCGAGGGATTGTTTTCGATCACTTCCCGCACCCACGCCTGGGCCGCAGCCAAACCTTCGTCGCTGCGCATATCCTCGTTGTTGAGCATGATGAACAACGCAGGGCCGTACTTGAAATAGTAGCACACCCCTTCCTCGCCCGGATAACCGTTGAGCGGATTGTTGTTCACGTGGCGGAAATACTCGTTGCTCAAGCGTTTGGACTGACGGTCCATGTTGTCATGGTTGCCGTTCACCCCCGCCCAAAGGTATTTTTTGAAGTGCCGCTGGTCGTAGAGGTCCCTCCAGAAGGAATAACTCCCGCCCCAAGCGCATACATCGCCCACGTGGAGCATCAAGTCAAACTCGCCCCCGTTGCACGCCTCGAGCGTATCGAGCATGGCCATCGCCGAAACTACCCGTGCTCCGAGCGGCGGATACGCATGAAAGTCGGAGATGATCCCCGCCGTCCACGCTCCCGAACGCGGCGCTGTCTTGAAATAGCGCACCTGGCTCATGTTCCCCTTCTCGCCCACGCGGTACATGTAGCGGGTGCCGGGTTTGAGCTTGTCCAGAGAGACGGTGCACTGCCAAAAGCGCGCCTGCTCGTAAAAGTTTTCCCCATCGGCCTTCTTGGAATACAGGCTGTCGAATACCGTGCAGTAAGTCTGCTGCGCGCGGGTCGTCCGGGCTTTCTTCCAGAGCGTATCGGAGGCCTCGGTCCATTGGCAAATGGCCTTGCGGGCTTTCCGATCGCTGTGCCAGTTGATGCGCACCTGATGCCAAGTCTCCTCGCCCGGGTTGGCGATCACGGTGTAGGCACTCGACGCCGGTTGGCTCTCTGGGACGGGTTGAGCCGACACCCAACACGACAGCCCCCACAGAGCCGCCGCCAGGAACATTGCTTTGTTTTTCATACCATGCAAAACGTTTTTTTAGAATGATCGAAAAGCAAAGATAGACAACTTTTGCCGGGAAACCACCGCGAGGCCCCGAAAAAACTCTCGCGCAAAAAAAAGAATTCCCGTGGCAGTGCCGTCTGCGCTGCCACGGGAATTTCCGTCCCTCGAAAGGGGAAAAAGAACTTAAAACTCGAGGCTCAACTCATCCAGATACAGCACGCTGGAGGTGCTGCCGGTAAACTGTGCCCCGTCCTTGCTGCTGGTAGCAGTGATGAGCAGGTACAGGTCGCCCGAAGGAATGAAGTTGTTGTCCTTGTAGGTGAGTTCGATATAGAAAGGACTATAACCATCCGTGGTTTCCGAGCTGGTCAGACGGCCATAAGCCACGATGTTCTCATCGCTGGCCAGATCGCTGGCCGAGCCTCCCGGATAAGTAGTATCGTCCGTGGTATCGACCGAATACTGTTTGGTAGCCAGGGCGATGTACAGATCCATGCTGTCCGTGCCGCCCGCCTGTTCGTTGCCACCGATGTAATCGATCGTCCCGGCCTGGTAGTTATAATATCCCGTTACCGCGACGGGCAGGCGTCCCTCGCTGGGGATACCGAAAGTCATCTGAGCACCACTCAACGTAGCCGTATTGAATGATCCGAGGAACAGATTGCCCGCGGCAAATTTCTTGGCCCAAGTAGAATTAATGAACGTCGAAAACATCTTGCAGGCCTTTCCAAACATTACCGTCGTCTCTTCCGGCGTAGTCGGGTTGGCTCCGATAGCAGCCGTACCACCAGAACCGCTTTCATTGCCATTGCCAGACCCCCAAACATTGTGTCCAGAGCCCTCCTCGCCGATCAGATCGGCCGTTCCTCTGGCAAGCACAAAAGCAGAAACATTTTTCGTAAACCAGTTGTCGAAATTGGAATACGGCACTTGAGCATCGAACACTTGCACTACATCGCCCGAGGGGATAGTGCCCGATGAAACATTCTCGTAATACAGTTTACCGTTTATCGTCAGGGTAGCCCCTTCACAGTAAAGACTTTTGCAGCTGGCTACCAGGCCCGAAGCGATCGTGGCGGTTGCGCCCGAAGCAACGGTCAGTGCTTCCGTAACCACCAGACGGCCGCCTTCGCTCGAAAGTTCGCTGCCCTCGCCTGCTTCCAGATCCGAGAGATACAGGTAGCCGTTCTTGACTGTCAAGTCCGCCCCGCCCGTCAGGGTCAGTTTCGAGTTTATCCCCGCGCGGCCATTGTCGGTAGGGATGTACCGTATATGGCTGCTGGAGGCGGAAGGAGTCCGCCCCTCGACATTCATCGTAAGGGTGTAGTCACCCGTTACGGTGACATCGTAGGTGGGTAGGGTGGCGGAGGAGGTGAGCTCCACGTCCGCCCCGAGGGCCAGGAGGGTTTTCCCCTGGGTGAGTGCCTGGTTCCACTCGGCTTCGTTGGTGATCAGATTCGGCCGAGCGTCGATGTTCAGAGCGCTCAGCGTGTAGCGGTATCCGGGGGCGAGAATCTGCCCCGGTTTGGGGAAGATGAAATCTCCCGCCGAGGTCGATACCGTGAGGGTAACGTCCTCTCCGCTCAAATCCAGGGGGTTCACGGCCAATAAGGGCATGTAAACCTTGTACGGCTCGCCCACGGAAAGAGCCGGCGTGTCGGCGAAGGTAACCGAAAGGGAAGAGATAGCATTTGTATTCGCCTCGAAGCCCATTTGGATGCTGGGAAGGAATTTCCCTGATGCGGTTTCCAGGGTGATCTGGTTCAGCTTTACATCCGCCCCGGTGGTATTGGAGGAAAGGAGGATGGGCAATTCCAACAGAGTGCTGTAATGTTTCAGCGGGGTTGAAATCTCGGTGGCGTCCGCCGACACGGTAAACTTGTCCGAGAGAAGGGCCATGGTTTTCAGCCCGCCTTCGTGGGTATTCTTGGTGGCATCGGTGACCGTAATGTTGCCGGTAGCCAAGTCCGTCCGGTCGGAGTAAAGGAATGTGATCGTATGCGGGTCGCTTTCCAGGCTGGGGATGGCGTTCGAGGAGGCCAGGTAGTATTCCCCTTGGGGGATCGCCTGCGAAGCGGTGAAATCGGCCTGGGTCCTGTCGGATGAGAGGGAGGACGGGTCGAGTGTCAAGGTGTAGACGTTGTCATTGTCGGTGCGGGTGGGGATGAGCTGGAGTTGGTCGCCTTCCTCCCACAGAACGGTGAGTCCGTCTTCGTGCAAGACGGTGCGGGTGGAGGAGCTTGCAGCAGTTACCGAGATGCGCAGGCCCTCGACCGAGGAGGTGCGCATGGCGCTGTCCTTGGTGCAGCCGGCGGCCAGCGCAGCCAGGCACAGGGCAGACAGGAGGTATTTCGTGGTTTTCATTCCGGATAGCGTTTTTTTCAAGTTCATGGTTGTTTGCGTTTACCAGATGCCTCCGTCGCCATAGCCGGGTGCCGAGACGGCAAACCCACGTTCGACATCGACTTGTACGACCTCCGCCGTGGGGGCGAGGTATTTTTCCAAGGGGCGCTTCTTGTTGTTTTTCATAAGGATAGCGTTTTTACATTCCGTTATATAGTGTCCATGTATCGGCCAAATGTACAAATTTTTTGAAAAAAACGAGACCGTCTTTTCTTCTTTGAATCGAAAAAAACGAGATGCTTCATCCGGAAGGGCGAGGCGGATTTTACCCGGTATCTGTCCCGTTTTTCCTTTTCATTTTGCCTCAAATAGGTGTTCTGTCAATAGTTCGTTAAAAAATGGCCTCGCCTAAGCGGCTCTGGCAGTAGCTGAATTCAACTTGCAAATGCAACAGAATTCTGATT
>ERZ857984.2430-NODE-2430-length-11417-cov-2.857507_pt1 | contig 11417 bp, 20 predicted proteins | sample MGYA00519914_ERZ857984 | MGnify/ENA primary metagenome ERZ857984 (study PRJEB31778, sample SAMEA3449417) | human gut metagenome | biome: human gut; feature: human-associated habitat; material: faeces | place: United Kingdom | collected 2010/2012 ... | reverse complement strand
GCAAGGTTGGTGGGCGACGCGGTAGCGGCGACAGTATGAGAGACGTTGGCAACCTCATTGAGCAGGTCAGCGTCAACCGCCTGCGCAATCGCGCGCATGGCCGGGGAAATGAGCTGCGAAGAAAACTCCCGGATATCGAGGGTCATTTCCTTAGAAGTGACTTCAAACGACACGTCGCGGTGGCGGTCGATCTTGACGGGAACGCTTCCCTCGGTGGCGTCCTGCCGGATGATCGAGCCGGTGAAGTTGTTCGCCACAAAGGATGCGGGCTTGCGGACGGTGATCGTGTCACCCACGTTGACAAACTCGTTCGAGAAATCGCGGTGAACGAGGTTCGCCATAATCAGGTTGTTTTCAAGAACGACGAGCGCCTCACGAGCGATAACGTCAGGGGTCAGAAAAGTGTTCGCCATGATAAATTCTCTCCTTTTCGTTAATTACGGGGGAAATCGCCTGCCTGTTCTCGGTAGGCCCGGTATTCAGACATGGACATTTTCCCGATTTCTTCCGGCGTATAGGTTTTTACCGGCCCGCCTGTGCCGGGGTCTGCGGGCTTCGCTCCCTTGATCGGGGGCTGTGCGGGTGCCTTATCCTCGACAAAGAGATAAGGCTTGCTTTCGCGGATTGGCTTGAGAAGATCGTCAAGCGAGCCTTTGAGATTGCCGCTGTCATCCAGCTCAATCTTTTCGGCGTCGAGCAGGCGAATGATATCGTCCGGGTCGTGGGCCTTGCCATTAAGGGCAAGTTTGAGTGCCGCGTCCCGTTTGAGCGCCTTTGTGTCGGCGTCATATTTCGCCTGCCAGTCTTTCACCTGCTGCTGGATTGCGGCCACGTCCACGCCGTCAAACTTCTTTGCGGCTTCCTGCAACTGCTTGATTGCAGCATTCGCGGCTTTCAGTTCTTCGGTTTTCGCTTCGGTGGCGGCTTTCTGCTTGCCGATGTCCTTTGACGCTTCATCGAGTACCTTGTCGATCACTTCTTTTTCAAGCCCGAGTTCCTCTAAAAATTTACGCTCCATGTGGTTCCTTTCCCGCGCCTCGCTTTGTTATCGGGGGTCGCGTCCCCTGCGCGCCCGTAGTTTTGCGACTTCGGGCCGGTCAATTTTGCAATAAAAAAGCATCATCTTCGTGAGGTCACGAAAATGATGCTTGATTATTCGGTTGTGGTTAATCGTTCTGGTGAAAAATGTCGTCGTATATCTTTTGGAGCTTGACGCCTTTAGGGGATAGGTTGTTCTGCGTTTCGTCCAGCTCGTCTATAATCAAAAAGTCAAGATTTTCTAATAGCGCGTCGTCGCTGTCCTGCTCGATCAGCTCTTGAAGGTTCGGCATCAACGGCGTTAGATAATCAATTTGCTCCTGCGTGATCTTAACCATTTTTCGCGCCCCTCCTATGGGTGGGATTGGTTTGAATCAAATTCCCGGTATCTGGATTAATAGTAACGGTTGCCGCTTTCCCAACATATCTAACGCTGGTAAGATTCTCACCCGTCCTAGACGTGACCGTTACCGGATTTTTCAAAGCATCAATCACATCATCAACCGAAACGCCGGATCGGCGCTGATCGATGGAGCCGATTATCCGATTCGTGAAGTGGTCAGACTTTCCGGTAATTTTCGTTCCCTGCGAAGTGGCCAAACCAACAATCTTTTTATCGACTTCGCTGCTTGTTGCCTTGTATAGATCGAAATCCGCAAGCGGGGAAAGTTCCCCGGACTTTACGCCCCGGACATATGCCTTGAATTGGTCATACTCTCCGGTTCCGCTGTATTTCATTTCTTGGAATGCTTCAAAATCAGGCGCATTCTTTCCCAGCGTTTCAGCGTAACGGTCATATTGCTTTCGGTCTGCGATCAAATTATACGCCTTTTTGCGTTCCTTTTCAACATGGCCCGCGCCATACATTGCATCTTGCTCCGCTTTCCATTCCTCATAGGTCATATTCTTTGGCATGGGCTGCCCGCTGGCCGCCCAGTCTGCCGCGTCCTCGGGGTCATACTCGATAGTAGTGCTGCGGCAATGCGGGTGCATGGGCGGATAATTAACGCCGGGTTTTGCCTCGGACAGCGGAAAATGCTTGCCGTCTAAGCTGCCACAAATCGCGCTTGTGCGGTTGTCAAGCGTCGCCATGAATTCATATTCCTCGACGCCTGCGGCCTTATACGCGGCCTTGTCCGCCTCATTGTGGAAGTGGTTTGCCTCCGTCCGAATCAGGCGCTCCGCGACGGTATAACTCTTTCCCAGCGTGTCCGCGAGGCCCTTTGACATTGCCGCCACGCTCAAGCCCTGAATGATTCCCTGCGTCATTTCTTGCCGCAAAGAAAAGAGAAGGGCGCGTTTGTTCTCCCAAAGCCGCGTTGAAAAGTCTGCGCCGCTCCAAGGGTAGGTTAGAACATCCTCAACGAGATTCGGGGACAGGCGGGCAAACTCGGAGATCACCCCGGCCCGCTGCTGCAAATCGAACGCCTTATGATAATAACCATCGGTGAAAACGTCGGTCATTGTCATGGTCATCTGATGTTCGCCGGTGGAAAAGAGGCGGTCAACCTCCATGTCAATTTGCGCTTGCAGGGAGGAAAGGCGGTCTTGCTGTGAGGCGTACGAACGCGCGTCAAGCTCGGCAATCAAACGCGCCTTGATCTTTTTATCCTCAATCGCGTTGATTTCCTCGACGTATTCCCCGAGGGTCTTTTTCCATTCGCGGGCCTCTTTGCTGTTGAGACGCTTGACCGCCTCTGCATATGACAATCCATTCTCAGAAGCATAACGCCCGTAAAATGCGTCGATCTTCTCCCGGATTGCCTTTGCCGCTTTCTCATATTCGCGTTTCAGCTTTTTAGCCAGCGCGTCACCCTTCGCAGCGGAGCGGGCTTCATGTTTCAACGCCCGTTTCTGCCAGTATTCGAGGTTATCCTTCTTCGCCATTCATCACACCGCCGTTTCCGTTGCCCGTCGCGGTTCCATCTGATCCCATAGAGGCGTTAAAAAGGCCCTCGCCAAACTCGGCAAGAGCTTCCTCTTTTTCCTTTTTGATTTCGGCCAGCTCGTCATCAACACTCGTCACCCAAGGATGATTTGCGAGCAGGGTACGGTCTGACAGCTTCCCGCCGCCCGACGCCGCATAATTGGCGATAACGTCCGCCTCATTAACCGGCATGTCTGTATTAAAGGTGATCTCGAAATGCTCCCCGGTGAAATCGCCCTTGCCGGATGTCTGCAAATAGACATCAAAAAAGAGCTTCATCCGCTCGAAAGCGTTTTGAAGCTCCGCGCCCAGCGCCGCGCAGTCGGAATCAAGCCCCATATAGCGGAAATTAATCGCAGTCCCGGAGGCGTTGCCCAGATCGGGGTCTTTGGTATCCACGCCGTTCCCGCAGTCAAACAGATCGCGGCGGTTTTTGTCCAAAAAGGCCATGACCGCATCAATATTGAGGGTCGGCTCCATCTTGTCAACGCCGCCGTCTGCGTCTACCTTGACCGCGAGGCTGTCCCGCAAATCTCTGATAAACTCGCCTAAATCCTGCCCGCCGTAGCCCTTGATAATATAGATAAATTTCGCGATATCGCGGAGCACGTCGGAGGTAACGGACGCCTGCCAGTTGACATCATCAATCAAATCCTTAATAAAATAGCAAAGGGGCAGTTCTTCTTCATTGTATTTCGCCCATACAAGAGGGACGGCCTCCCAGTTCATTCCCTTTCTGCCGCGTGTGAAATGCGGGAATTTGTTTTCCCCCGTTGCGGGGTCTGCGTCCGGGTAAAGGGTTCCGCCGATGCTGTCGCTTTTGAATTTTGTAACGCCCGATTTGTCCCAAAACTCAACGCGGATGATCTCGCGCCGGTTCTTCCCCTCGTAGACCGTTTGACGGTAAAAACGAATGTAAGCGTCAAGCTCGGTATGCTCGAAGTCAGTCCAAAGGGGGATAACCTCGGTTGAGGGGAGGCGCATCCAGCGCAGCATCCCGGTATCGTCGTAATAGGGCGCAAGGTAGGCAATCCCGGACTTAACCGCGCCCTTGCCAAAGCTCTTGATCTTGCGCCGGAATGTGTTGTCAAAAAGATCGTTCAGCGCGTCGGAATAGGCGGTATTCTCGCTCTCGACGGTGAATTTCCTTGCAAGCAGGTAATCCGCTTTCTGATCGACCAACTTCCGCAAAATGGGATGTTCCATCTTGACATTGGAGCGGTTTTTCAGCGGGTTTTCTTTGCGCTGCACGTCGGAGCGGTTGCGGTAATACTGCTCCGCCTCGACAATCGTTTGATATTGCGGGGATTTAACAAAATCCTTGATTTCCTCGGTGATGATCTCGGGCAGGGTCATTGCAGCGCCCGCCGCGCCCTCAAGAATCATTCTGATTTCGTCCATGCGGGAGATTTCCACGTTCGGCACCTCATTTCAAGATAGAGATAGACGGCTGCCGCATGTCGCCCTCGCAGGCATAACGCACAGCGTCAATATGGTGGTTGTCATGATCGGGGAATCCCGCCTTGAAATTCCCTTCCCGGTCGCGGTCAAGCTCATAAGAGGCGAATTCCCGCGCGGTTTCCGGGCAGCGGTCGGGGTCAATGATGATTTCTTCAAGGTCTTGCAGCCATTTGATACCGTATTCAACCGAATCGGGGCCTTTTTTCGCGCCTGACACGCGCAGACCATAGCCCTTGACTTCATCTATGCTTTTCGGCTCTGCGCTGTCACAGGTTATCCTAGCCGCCCCAGCTTCGACCTTGACGAGATCGGCGGCGGCCCGGTTGGACAATCTAACCTTGTGAATCTCAAAATAGATATAAAGCCTGCGGCGGGTCTTGTCGTATTGGCAGGCGTTATATGCAAACGGGTCAGCGGCATAGCCCCAGTCAATCCCTCGCCGGTGATTGTCAAAGCGGCTGATTTCCTCGTCCGTAATCTTGCGGAGGCTGATATTGTCAAATACCTCGCCGCCTGTGCCGGTGACCTCGCCTAGATATTCGTGCCGGTATGCGTCGGGCTTGACTGCTTTCAAGTGTTCGGCTTCAACAATAAATTGTTCCCCCAGCCATTCCGGGGGAACGCCTAAGTATGTCGAATGATGCACCATCGTGTCAGGCCGCTCGATCTGGACGTATTGGTTTACCCAGCTCCGGGAGGATTTCGGAGGGTTGAAAGAATAGAACACAAAAAAATCGGTGCCGCCACGCATCACCGATTGATTGATTGATCTAATTTTTTCAGGCCCTTCGAATTCATTGACTTCTTCGTACCAAGCATATTTAATCCAGCCCCGGCCAACTTTGACGGATTTGACCTTTGTTGCATCGTCAACGCCGCGAAATATGATTTTCTGCCCGGTCGGAAGATAAACAAACTGCATGGGGGATACATATGCCTGCCAATACTCCGAAACGCCGAGCGCGTTGATCGCCCATATGATTTGTTCATATACCGATTCGCGGATTGTCACGCCATAGCGCCGCAGAATAATTGCATTGGAATAAATTCCTTCTTTCGCGTCCCGCATCATGCAAAGCAGGATTTCCGCCGATATAAAAGAGGATTTCGTTGAACCGCGCCCGCCCTTTAGCCAATAGTGAGTATGGCTCCCGGCCTTGATATCCGCATGGACAACGGAAAACGGCGGCGCAATCACATCGGATAGTTTAACCGTCATTTTATTCCGCCCCTAAATCATCTATGATCTGGACGGGCACGTTCCCGGACAGCTTGACGTTATCGGTCAAAAGTCCGTAACGCTTCGCCAAGAGTTCAGCGGCCTTTACCTGTTCGCGCCCGCCTATCGTCTTTTCAATGATAGAGCCGTTGAGAGTTGATATAGTTTCCTCTTTCTTCTCGCCCCGGATTACGGCAGTCAAATATTCCATGACTTCCGTTGCGTCAGCGATTTTGCGGCTTTCCATTTCTTTTAACCGTTCATCTATGCGCGCGCGGATATTGGCTTTTTTAAGCAACTTTGAGCCTGTTATTCCTGCCGTTTTCGCGGAATATCCTGCCCTTATCGCGGCCTGTGTTGCGTTCAGGTCAATCAAATATTCGTTGATAAAGCTCTCTTGCTTGTTCGCCAATTTGCTTCCCATTCCGTAACACCGCCTTTCGTTATAAGCTCTACCACCACACTACCAACAGCAAAGCTCCCCCCTCCGTAGGTTCCCCCCGTAAAAACAGCACGAAAAAACCGCCCCGAGAATGGAGCGGTTTTTCCGGACAAATGGAGGAGACAAGCAGTGAAAGGAGCATTGGCAGGATGGCCTAATATCATAATACCCAATAAAAAATAAAAGAAAAGTGAATGGCGGTGGGTCATGGTGGATTGCGGGGGATTTTCAGCCAAAATTTTCAAAAAAATTATTGAATCCGTTCGAGCAGGGCCGAAATTGCCGCGTCCCTCCGGTTCCTGACTGTCCCTCGGTCAATTCCCATCATCTCGGATACCTCTTCCATCGTCCGGCGCGGGTAGTAGAGATTTAGCAGCGTCGCCTTATCTATCGCGCCCAACTGCTGGATGGTGGAATATACCTCCCGGATATCCTGCAATCGTGCAAGGATAACGGCAACGTCCCGCTTGTGCTGCTCCCTTCGCGCGTCGCAGGCCATTACAACGGATACGAGCTTTTCATCTGTAGGCGTCGGCGCCGCCTGTATCCGGTCGCGGTCATATACCATAGCCCCCGGATATGCCCTGTGTCTTATTTCCTCAAGGTCTAAGGCTAGGGTTTCCCCCAGCCTTTTGATCTGCTGTTCGAGGGCCGCCGCCTCGATATCGTGATTTTCAAGGATGTCTATAATCGCGCTTCTTGATATCTTCAACGGTTTTCCTCCTTATCGGTTTCGGTGTGTACTTGTCGCACTGATCGGCGGGACATCCCCGTTGTTCGTCTGTGTCAATCAGATAATGGCAGATTTGATCTCCGCCTCTCGCCCCCGAATTGTCTGCGCGACGGAGGTATTTGCACCCCTTGCAGGTCTTGCGCGCTGGTATCATTTGCACCGCCTCCCCATCTCAATCCCCACGACCAGCCCCAGCGCGACGGATAGGGCTATCACCGCCGCCAGAGGGTCTATACGCGCCGCGAGCATCCAGTCAATCATGCTCCCACCCCGCACCAAATAGCTTAAAAACGATGATTCCCATAAGAACGCCGCAAATGACAGCGTCCGCAGCGGGTTCGTTCATGGTTTTCAGAGCTGTGAACACTCCGTATATTCCCAAGTAAAGCCCAAAAGAGAAAAACCACATGATGAATAAATGCCTTGCATTTTTTTTCATGGCGTCTCCTTTTGGCAGTCGCTTGCCTCACGCGGCGGGTTATCGTTCTCCCACCATCCGACCGACGTTTCCCCGGTGAGGGTGTTCGTGAGCACCTGCACAGTGCAATCCGGGTAAATTTCCTCTTTGTCAAAGAGGTTTGATTCAATGGTCATTGGGATTTCACTCCTTCGGATTCAATTTTTCCAACTCCGCCAGAAACGCAAGGTTCGTCTCTAAGTGCCAGCGGTGCGGCAGGCCGCTTTCTGGGTCCACGCCCTCGGGGTCGTCCATGTACGCGAGGAAATGCCTGCCTACAGCGTCCCGGTATCTTTCGATTTCCACCCGCCGCCAGCTTTGGGGGTCGGGGTACTTCTGCACCCCGAATTCCCGCACTCTGGCAATATCGATCATAATCCGAGTAGGGACAAGGGAAATCCTCGGCTTGTCCGCGTCGGCCTTGATGGTCTGGTCACTCATGTGTCGGCCTCCCTTTCCCGCCGGAGCCGGGCGTTTTCGGCCTTGACCTTCTCAAGCTCGCCCCTTACCTCTGATAGCTCGGCGGCCAACACAAACGATAACGATCTGGCTTCGGCTTTTTCCAGCTTAACCGGCTGCATTTTGCAGAGAGTATCCAACTCAGCTTTGACCTTCTCTAGCTCCGCAAATGCTCCTGTAATGTTTTCGGCTCCGCCATACATGTCCCACGCTATGCGCAATTCCATAAGCTCGGCTTTGGCCTTCTCAAGCTCGGTGCATTTTTTGTTGTACTCGTCAAGCAAGCAAACGATCTTGCATTCGCGGCGACAGTTTTTGAGACGGTCCAGCTCGGCTTGCAGCGCCTCGATTGCCTTAATAGCCCCCTCCAGATCATCCCCGAGCGTGATCGGAGATTCCCATTCGTTGGCGTGTGCCCATTCTGCGTGCTCGCGCAGGTTGCTGATTAGAGATTCGTACATGGTCAATCCTCCTTCGGCGGTTCGGGCAGCGGCATCCAGTGGGTGATCTCTATGCCGTTGTCCACAGAATCACATTCGCTACATCCGTATTCCGCAAGATAGTCTTCGCATACGCAAGAATACCACCACCATTTTCCGTTGTGGTAATATCCTGTGGAAACGAATGGTTTGTCTTTGATGTGCGAATAATATGGCTCTGGCTCCCTGTTTACCCACACGATGTTCACCGGCTCTAACTTGTCCGGCAGTCTATCCTTGACCGAAATCCATTCACTCATGGTCAGCACCATCCTCCTTCCCGTCCATCTTCGCCCCGCAGTAGGGGCAAAAATTCGTCTTGGTATCCCAAAGTGTTCTGCACTCGCTGCATTTATTTAACGAACTATTACTTATCCACTTCCCATGCACCACAGGCGCGGCATCGACGGAGGGAGCGGATTTGACGAAACTATAAATCCAGTCTGCGCTATACCGATTTAAGCACCAGTCCTTAATTTCGCTAGTGCTGTCTATGTAATCGAGCAGCGCCTCCCGGCTGATTAAATCGCTCTTTTCACTCATTGCCGTTCTCCCCCTCCGGCTGCACCTTTATCAAGGCGCCGTCTTTCATGTCGCCGGAAGCGATGCTTTTCACTCCCAAGAACATTGCGTTTGCGCCTTGGTATGCATAGCTGAAAAATGCACACATCGTAGTATCTGGAATATCAAGTGTTATTTTCATTCACCGCATCTCCTTCAATTCCGGGACGGTTACACCCCGCCGTTCCAACGTCCCTATCAATGCCATGTCCGCGAGCTTATCCGTCTGTAATTCGGCATAGGCGGCGGTTACTTCCGGTAGCTCTTTTCGTACCCGCTCAACCGTCCGGGGAGATAATCCCGCCCGAATCATGCACATCATCCACAGGTATTGCGCCCTCAAAGCGGTATCCTCCAACTGCCGCTCAATCTCGGCCTTTGCGACATAAGCGGCCGCTTTGCGCTGCTTTGATGTCAGCGGTAGCCGCGCCCTCATGCCCTCGCCCCTGCAAGCACTTTGCAAAGCAGGTCGGTGTATAGGGCCTTGTATGTATCGCGCTCCGCCTCGATTTTGCCCCGCTCATAGTATGTGGACGCTCTTAGGTTTGGCGTCTCGGCGGGGATATCCGTCGCCTTTGCGGGCGCGGATAGGTCAAGGGAGATCATCATGCAGCGGTCGATTGCCTCCTGCTCCTGCGGCGTAACCCTGCCCGCATAATCACCTATCCGCTTTGTTGATACGGTGCTGATCTGCTCGCAAATGGCGGTTAATAACTTCCCGGTGCTTCTGATTGTCGCATGAGTGGGGAGGTCGGTTTTTGGCGCAGTCGTCAGGTACACGACCTCGACGGTGTTAGAGCTTTCGTTGTTTTTTTCGTTGGATACGATCACGCCGGGCCGGGCGCCCGCCTGCTCACTTCCTACTGGATTAGGGATATCGATGTAATAGATTTCTCCGCGTTTCACGCTCATTTTCCTGCTCCTTTCGATGTTCCTCATTGCCAGATATGCCGTAGGGTCTGCGTAGTGTTCCGCGTTTCGGTAGCTTGCCACAGCCTCACTCCGTCCGTATTTTCACGCCCGGATAGCGTGATTTCAGCGCCTTAATTTTGAGCTTAAAGGCGTCGGTTTCAACCCCTTTGGTGTCCACGATCTCATATGAGCCGTCAGCATGTAAGATCACAAAATCCGTCTCATACAGGGCGGCGCGGGCCTCTATGCCCGTCCCCTCGGCTACTACCATGCACCCATGATGCAAAAATCCGGCGATTGCTCCGGCCCGATGCAGCAGCTTCAAGCGGGCGTAATACTCCGCCTCTTTCCTGCTGTCAAAGCAAATCCCGTCCGTCCATGTCTTTTGGGCGTTGTATTTGTTCTTTCGCTTTGCCGGTGGTTTCGCAGCTTTTCCTTTCCCGGTTCGGGACAAAAAATCCTGATATTCTTGTTCCGTCCAGTTCATCGGCCATCCCCCAGCGCCGGGAAAGCCATACCCGCCGCGATCTGCGTCATAACCTCGCGCACGTCGGACGGCAGCGCAAGGAATTCGCGTTCCGATTCGGCCCGCGCCGCGTAGGATTTGCGGAATCCCGACATCACGACCGACTGAACCGTTTCGCTGTCCATCATGGCCCATTCGCGGAGCTGCATCGGCGTCCCCACAATACGGCGGATGACCGGAGGGAGCTTTTCAAATTCCTCGGTGTAGCCGTAAATACCGTTGCGGAGCGCCTTTGAGACATAGCCCCATGCCTCCATATCGCTCATTTCGGCGGGGTGGGTGAGCTTCCTGATCGCCTCTTTGATCGCCCCGATATTGGGCGGGTATCCCTTCTTGTCGCTTGCAATATGCGATTTTACCGCCATTGCAACGATATGGGCGGGGTCATCCGCGAACATCTCGCACCAGAGGCTAACAGCGGCCTCGGCGTCTGATCGCTTCATGTCCCGGTAAAATGCCGGATATGCGGCTTTCATAACCGACATGATTGCAAGCGTTTCATCTCGCGTCATACATGCTCGCCTCCTTCACGCAGCATTTGCAGGAAAATATTATCCGTCTCGCCCTCGGATGGGGTTCCGGGTTCATCTTCCCAGCGCCTTTGATTCAGCCATGTTGCCGGGTTTGGGATAAATTGCCCGTTGTGCTTCTGCCATTGCTCGCAATGCTTCTGCGATTCAACGGCGTTCATGATCTGGTCAAACACCTCGGCGTTCGGTTTGATCTTTCCCCAAGCCTTTTCCGCCGCGCCTTTCCCCTGTTTTCGGGGGTATGCAGCCCAAAACTCACCAAAGCGCGTCTCGCGCGTTTTGGATTCGGATTCTGGATTCGGATTGGATTCGGATTGGATTGGATTACGGGCGCATTTGCTATCATCTGCATGCATCTGCATGCAATTGATTTCAGATGCATGCACGACATCCGGCGCGGGAAATTTGCTTTTCTTCGCTCTGATGCTCTGATGGTCGGCCCAAGTGCACAATTGCAGGTACGGTCTGCCGTCTACTTCGTATAGCTTCGCAATACCTACCGTCGATAGCTTGATAATGGCCTCATTGACCTGTTTAACAGTTACATCCTTTAGCGGGAACAGCTTTCCGCGGATGATTGCCGGTCTTGCGTCATATCTCCCGTAATCGTCGCAATTCACAATCAGGCGGTAAAAAAATACTTCTTCATACCAGTCCAGCTCCTCGATGGTAT
>ERZ857984.2429-NODE-2429-length-11422-cov-5.564881_pt1 | contig 11422 bp, 9 predicted proteins | sample MGYA00519914_ERZ857984 | MGnify/ENA primary metagenome ERZ857984 (study PRJEB31778, sample SAMEA3449417) | human gut metagenome | biome: human gut; feature: human-associated habitat; material: faeces | place: United Kingdom | collected 2010/2012 ... | reverse complement strand
CATAATAATTTTTATAAATTAAATATTAATCATAATTCCAATAAATTTATTCTTTTAATCTATTAATAAGATAATAAAATTTTCTAAAAAGTCAAGTATTTTTTTATCATCCAATCGATTAAAATAAATATATTAACTTTCTATACTTTATTTATCTTGTATTGTTTAGATTATAAATAAATATTGCAATTAATGAAATAAACTATTGACAGAAATAAAAATGTATGCTAAAATATAATTATGATTGAAAATATTCACTATAAGTTGACATACTATAATTTTGTTAAGCAAAGCAAAGCAAAGCGTGAATTGTATTTTTTTAATAACTATTCCAAATTTTATTTATCGCAGTTTTTTAATATGGTTAATTCTTTAGTCGCATTTTGTAATTGCATAAATATAAATATTTTTTATTTAAGTTTATCAATAATTTTAAAAAATATTTTATATAAATTATATCGTTTAATATAAAAAATAAATTAAGGAGATTAAAATGAATAATAAAATGGACAATAGATTTTTAAGTTCAAAACAAAAAATAATTAAACTAATAATAACAATTTTAATTTTATTATTAGCGATTAATATAAATTGTTTTGGAGATGAAGCTTTAAATTTTAAAGAAGCTCAATTTTTATATTCTACTCAAAGAGAAGAGAGTTTAAATATAATATGGGAAAATAATCGAATTACCTATTTGCCAAAAATGGTTTTTGCATTTATATACACGACTGACACTCCGCATGGAAAAATATTTATATCGGTTGAACTTAAAGGCATAAGTTATTTTAATACGAGTAAAGATAATCCAAAAATATTGTTGCAAACGAGATTTTACTCTCAAGATAGAGTTGGAGTAGAAGATTTATATTTATATAAAGTTTCGGGTTTAAGACAAAATATTTTTTATAACGATACAAGAGAATCGGGAAAGTTGCCCGATTATTATGGAAAGCCTAAAAAAATTATTTTAAGAAACGAATCTTCTACTTTTAATAATCTTAAAACATTTAAAACCTATTTTGATTCTAGCGCATGCAATTATAAATGTTTAAGGGATGATTCTATAAATATATTTTATAAAGGCTATGAATATGTTATTTTTGTAGACGATAAAGCTATAAAATCTGTTATCGATGTATTCTTATCCGCTGTGGATAAAAATTATAAAGATTGGTATAGTTTATCGCAATAATTACAAAAATATTAAAGGACGACAAAAATTAAATTAATGCCGTCCTTAAAATATTAATTAAAAATTAAATAAGAAAATATATTTATGAGAATTTATTTACATAATTTACAATAAATATTGCAAATAAAATTAAAGGCAAAATATAAGTCACATATATTCTTGAGGATTTTGGAAATTTTATTCCCTCACCTGAATCGACTTCGTTAATAAAATTATCCCATCCCCAACCATATTTTGAAACGCAGAATATAATTATATAGATTCCGCCTAATTCTACCAAATTATAACTTACTATAAAATCGTATAAATCTAAAAAACTTGTTCCTTCTCCCATAGGTTGAATAAAAGATAAAACATTAAAACCTAAAGCTGTAGTTAATGCCAACATAAACACTACTATTCCAACTATAACGGAAGCGTAAGTTCTTTTTATTTTAAACTCCGACATAGTGAAAGCGATTAAATTTTCAAAAACCGCGACTACAGTAGTTAATGCCGCCGCTGATAAAAATATAAAGAATAAAGTTCCCCATAATCTTGGCAAAGGCATTAAGTTAAAAATATTAGGCAAAGTAACGAACGCTAAACCCGCGCCTTCTCCTGGATTTACTCCGAAAGCAAAACACGCTGGAAATATTATTAAGCCCGCCGATAATGCGACTAAAGTGTCTAATATAACTATTATTATAGATTCGTTTGTAATCGATTTTTCTTTTCCGATATAGCTTCCGAAAATAGTCATACTTCCAACTCCTATTCCTAAAGTAAAAAAAGATTGTCCCATAGCCGCATAAACTACTTCCAAAAAATTTTTTATTCCGCCTTCGTTAAATATTTTTCCCAAATCGGGAAGCAAATAAAATTTTATTCCTTCAATGGCGCCAGGCAAAGTTATAGCTCTTATTATCAATATAAGCATCATTATAAATAAAGACGACATCATTATTTTTGTAGTTTTTTCAACGCCTTTTTGAAGTCCCTTAAAACAAATTAAACTTCCTAAAAAAACGGCTATAAATAAACTTAAAACCATAATTTTAGGATTTGAAAGCATAGAACCAAAAAATTGTCCTATCTCTTCAGGCTTAAGTCCTTCAGTAGCTCCCGTAAGCATATAATAAGCGTAGGTTATGCTCCAACCTGTAACGCTTGTGTAAAACATCATTAAAATTAAACAACCTAACATTTGAATATAACCGATTATATGCCATTTATGTCCTTCTTTTTCCAAAACCTTATAAGAGCCTGCAATATCGCTTTGTCCTCCTCTGCCAATGCTAAACTCCATTATTAATATTGGAAGTCCTAATATAAGTAAAGATATTAAATAAATTATAACGAAAGCAGCGCCTCCATATTTTCCCGTTATATAAGGAAATCGCCATATATTGCCAAGCCCTATAGCGCATCCCGCCGAGACTAATAAAAAACCTAACCTGCTTGAAAGTTTTTCTCTTTTTTGATTATCATTTTTGTTATGCATATAGCAACTCCTTAAATTTAACTTTTAATCTTTTAATTATACATTATAATTAAAATTACTTCAAGTAGTAATTTAGTATTTTTATAAAAAATATATAAAATAAAAACATTATTAATAGATTAAAAAGTTATTTCGCTACGCCTAAAGAAATATATTTTATTCCTCTATCCGTCATTCTCTTTTTGTCATATTGATTTCTTCCGTCAAATATAATCGGTTCTTTAAGTTTACTTTTTATTTTATCAAAACTTGGTCTTTTAAACTCGTTCCATTCCGTTATCAAAATTAGGGCGTCGGCATTTTCTAAAGCCTCGTAAGAATTTGAAGAATAAATTATTTTATCTCCAAAAATAACTTTCGCTGTTTCCATAGCTTTAGGGTCATAAGCTTTTATTTTAGCACCTTTATCCAAAAGCATATTTATAATTGTTATTGCGGGCGATTCTCTCATATCGTTTGTTCTTGGTTTGAAAGCGAGTCCCCAAACTGCAAAAGTTTTATTTTTTATATCATTATTATAATGTTTCAAAATTTTATTCACAAAAACTTTTCTTTGATTTACATTAACTTTATGAGTCGCTTTTAATAAATCCGAATCAATTCCAAAATCCGAAGCGGTTTTAATCAAAGCCTGAACATCTTTAGGAAAACAACTTCCGCCATAACCCAAACCATGAAATAAAAATTGATTTCCGATTCTTTTATCGCTTGACATTCCTATTCTAACCAAATCTGCATTTGCTCCAACTTTTTCGCTTATATTTGCCATTTCATTTGCAAAAGATATTTTTGTAGCAAGAAAAGCGTTCGCCGCATATTTAGTCATTTCGGCAGATTTTATATCCATAATAATTATAGGATTTCCCGTTCTTGTAAAAGGATTATAAATTTCTCTCATTATATCTATAGCCTTTTCCGATTCTGAACCTATAACGACTCTATCGGGTTTAAGAAAATCATCAACTGCGGCTCCTTGTTTTAAGAATTCGGGATTTGAAACTACATCGAATTCGCCTTTATAATTCTTTTTAATTTCTTCTTCGACTAATTTATGAGTGCCAACAGGAACTGTGGATTTGTCGACTATAATTTTATATTCATTGCATTCGTTCATAGCTTTTCCAATATCGTTTGCAACCGATAAAACAAAACTTAAATCGCAACTTCCATCGTCTCCCGAAGGCGTTCCAACAGCGATAAAACAAGCAATAGATTTTTTAACCGCATAATTTAAATCGTTTGTAAATTCTAATCTTCCTTCGGAAACATTTGCAAGTATTAACTCTTCAAGTCCTGGTTCGTATAAAGGCGTAATTCCGTTTTTTAATTTTTTTAATTTTTCTTCGTCATTATCAACGCATATAACATAATTCCCCATTTCCGATAAACAAGCGCCCGTAATTAATCCTACATAGCCCGTTCCTATTATACATAATTGCATATTTAATCACCTTTTATTTAATATAGACATTTAATATTTTCTGCATTATACTATAAAATATTATAATTGCAAACAAATGTATTTTATATAAATGTAGATTTTTTTATTATTTTTTCCGAAAATAATTAAATAGGATTATATAAAAGGGATTAAAATGGATGATTATATAAAGAGTCTTCTTAAAGATTTTTTTGAAGAAGCGTTTGACATGCTCGACAGACTCGAACAGAATATTCTTATTTTGGATAAAGACAGAAATAACACGGATGCGATACAAGAAATTTTTAGAGCCGTTCACACTTTGAAAGGAAGCGCTGGAGCGGTTGAACTTTTTGACACTCAAAAATACGCGCATAGATTTGAAGATTTGCTCGATTTAATAAGAAATAACCAAATAAAAGTTGATGATAAAACTATAGACATTTTATTAAAAGGCATAGACATATTAAAAGAACTTATAAACGGCGCAAGCGAAGAAAAAGAATATTCGGGAAATATAGAAGAAGAAATAAAGAATTTAGAAAATTTTAAAAATTTAAAATTAAGCGGCGCTATTTCAGAAAGCGTAAATACTAAAAGCGATAAAAATTCTATTTCAGTTTCTGTAGGCGGCAAATACGATAATTTAAATTTTGACAACGATATTTTAGATTCTATAAGAGAAGGAATAGAAAACGGACTTAAAACAAAATTAGTTTTTGTAAAATTTAACGCCGAAAGTCCAATGAAAACGGTAGGCGGAGTGCAAGTTTATGTTGAACTTAAAGATAGCGGAGATATTATAGCGAGCGTTCCTTCTTTACAAAATTTGGAAGGAGACGAATTTTATCAAAATGTAATTTATGTTATAGAAACTGCGGAAGAAGACGAAAGCATAATAAAAAATATAACTTTGCCCGAAATAACCGAAGATATAAAAATCGAAGAATTTATATTGGAAGAATATGAGAAATTTTTGATAGATAAAAAGGATAAAGCTTTAGAAAAAGCCCAAGCTCAAGCTCAAGCAAAAATCGAAAAAGACGCAAAACATGAAAGACAGAGTTCTTTTTTAAGAGTTGAAAGCGACAGAATTGACGATATGATGAATCAAGTCGGAGAGCTTGTAACAAATAAAAGTTCTTACGAGCAATACGATGACGATTTAACTTCTTATACAAAAATTATAGAATATGGAATAAACGATATAAGAAAATATTATAAAGACAGCGTAATTCAAATATTGAGAAAACTTGAATATTATGTGAATAAAAAAGAAATTAAAGATTTAAGAAATTCTTATTTAGACGGCTTCAATAGTAAACTTATCGATATGGTAAAAATGGAAGAAGATTTAAAAGAAACTTTGGATAAATTCAGAAATTCTTATCAGCTTCTTACAAGAGTTACAAACGATTTGCAAGAAACCGTAATGAAAATAAGAATGCTTCCTATCGCTCAAACCTTTAATAGATTTCCGCGTTTAATAAGAGATTTATCTCGAGATTTGGGAAAAGAAGTTAAATTAGAAATGTCGGGAGAGGAAACGGAACTTGACAAATCTGTTATTGAAGTTTTGGTTGACCCTTTGATTCATATTGTTAGAAACGCTATGGACCATGGAATTGAAATGCCCGAAGAGAGAGAAAAGGCGGGAAAACCGAGAGTTGGAACTATATCTTTAAGCGCATCTCATAACGGAAACTTAATCGTAATAAAAATATCGGACGATGGAAAAGGAATGTCGCCTCAAAAAATATTTGAAAATGCAATTAAAAAAGGACTTGTATCCGCCGATGCAAAATTAACCGAAAAACAAATGCTTGAATATATATTTGCTCCAGGATTTTCAACGGCTACAAAAGTGACTAATCTTTCGGGAAGAGGAGTCGGAATGGATGTAGTTAAAAAAAGTTTGGATAAAATAAACGGAACTGTCGGAATAGAAACGGAATTAGGAAAAGGCTCTACTTTCTTTTTGAGAATTCCTTTAACGGTTGCGATTATTCAGGCTTTAATAGTCGATGCCGAAAAAGAATATTATGCAATTCCTATAAATAGCATTTCGGAAACTTTAAAAATCGGAATAGAAGATATTCAGAATTTGGAAGGAACGGAGGTTATAAAAATAAGAGAAGATGTTATAAATGTTTTAAGCGTTAAAGAATTATTTAAACTTCCTACAAGATACGAAAGTCATATAAAATCATATTATGCCGTAATTTTAGCGTCCGAAGATAAAAAAGTCGCTTTGCTTGTAAATAATTTAATTGGCGAGCAGGATATAGTTATTAAAACTCTTAAAGATAAAGTAACAAGAGTGGAAGGAATATCGGGAGCTACAATTTTAGGAGACGGAACTGTTAGCTTTATATTAGATATTCAAACTATTGTAGGACTTGGAACTAAAAGAATAATAGAGAGAGGAAAAATCGGCAAAAAATCGACTTCAAAAAACGAATTAAGAAATTTCATAGACAAATTAAAAAATAATCAAATTCCTGAAGCTAATATTTAATATTGAAGTTTTTTATATTTCTAATATACTTTAAAAATGAATAGAGCAAATCAATTTTTCGATAAATTTTTAAAGAGTTTCGATAAGGTTTCGGATAATGAAAAAAAAAGAATATTTGAAAGGTTATCCGATTTATGTTATTCTCAAAATACTATTATAGAAAATTTGGAAGAAGGAATTATTTCAATAGACATAAACGGAATAATTCAAGGAATAAATAAAAAAGCATGTTTTTTGTTTTCAATTCCAAGAAACTCTGAAAACGAACCGCTTTCAAAATATTTATCGGAAACGGAAACAGGAAAAATAATTTTGGAACTTATTAAAGAAAATGATTCAAACACAAAATTATTAAAAGACGAAGACAATAAAAGAATACTTCAAATAAATATTTTTCCTTTGGGAGAGAGCGGAAGAATAATAGGAACTTTGATAAAGGCTTTCGATATAACTCAAACTTACGAAAACTCTCAAAAACTTAAAAGAGCCGAGCAGTTGGCTTCTCTTACCACTTTGGCTGCGGGAGTTGCGCATGAAATAAAAAATCCTTTGGGTTCTATTTCGATATATATTCAGCTTATTGAAAAAATTATTAAAAAAAATATAGACAATTCCTCTCAATGTTTTTTAGAGTTAAAAGATTATTGCGCTATTATTAAAGAAGAGATTGGAAGACTCGAAGATACTATTAATTCTTTTTTATTTTCGGTTAGAAAGTTGGAGCTTAATTTGGAAGAGATAAATATTAACTCTTTAATTTTATCGACAATAGATTTTTTGAAATACGAAATTGAAAATAATAATATAAATATTGAAATTAAATTTGATAAAGACAATTTAATATTGCGAATTGACGAAAGATATATAAAACAATCTTTAATAAATATTATACAAAATGCGATTGATTCAATTTTAGAAAAAGCGGAAATTAAAAATAAAAAAGATTATAAAAAAGAAATTCAAATAAAATTAAAAACTATCGATAATTATGCGCTTATAATCGTAAAAGATAACGGAATAGGAATAAAAGAAGAATTGCTTCCAAAAATCTTCGAGCCTTATTTTACGACAAAAAGACATGGCACGGGACTCGGGCTTACAAATGTCGCTAGAATAATTGAAGCTCATAACGGAAATATTAATATAGAAAGCGAATATAATAAAGGAGTCGAAGTTATAATAAAATTGCCTTTATTACAAGAAAATCAAAAATTTTTAAAAACGGATTTATTAAATGGCTAAAATACTAATAATTGACGATGAAAAAAATATAAGAGACGGAATAAAAAAATCTTTGGAATACGAAGGTTATGAAGTTGTAACCGCAGAAAACGGAGATAAGGGAATCGATATAGTTTATAAAGGCGGAATCGATTTGGTTATTACCGACTTAAAAATGCCCGAAAAAACGGGAGAAGAATTTTTAAAAGATGTTTTAGATTTTGACAAACATATTCCCGTAATAATTTTAACGGGACATGGAAATATTGAAACCGCTGTCGATATGATGAGCTTAGGCGCTTACGATTTTATGACAAAACCTTTTAATTTGGATAAAATGCTTTTAATAATAGCGCGAGCTTTGGAAAGCAAAAATATAAAGAAAACTAATGAAAGCCTTGAGAGAAGAGTCGATTATCATGAAAGTTTTTACGGAATGATTGGGCATAGTTCAAAAATGTTAAAAGTTTACGAAGCGATAAAACAGGTTGCAAGAACAAAAGCTACGGTTTTAATAGAAGGCGAAAGCGGAACGGGTAAAGAACTTGTCGCAAACGCTATTCATCAAATTTCAGATAGAGCGAAGCAACCTTATATAACGGTAAATTGCGCCGCTTTATCGGAAGGCGTTTTGGAAAGCGAATTATTCGGGCATGAAAAAGGCGCTTTTACGGGAGCGATTGATAAAAAAATCGGAAGATTTGAAGCGGCTAATAAAGGCACAATTTTTTTGGACGAAATAGGAGAGATTAATCAAACCGTTCAAGTTAAACTTTTAAGAGTTTTAGAAGAGAGAGTAATCGAGCATGTCGGTTCAAATATTCCAATAAATGTAGATATAAGAGTTATAGCCGCAACAAATAAAAAATTATCGGAAGAGATTAAAGAAGGAAAATTTAGAGAAGATTTATATTATAGATTAAATGTTATAAAAATAGAAATGCCGCCTTTGAGAGAGAGAAGGGAAGATATTCCGCTTCTTATAGATAATTTTATTAAAGAATTTTCAGCCGTTCATTCTATAGAAATTAAATCCGTTGATAAAAAAGTATATAAAATATTATCCTCTCTTCAATGGGAAGGAAATGTAAGAGAATTAAGAAATATGATAGAGACAATGGTTGTAATGTCGAGAGATGGAAAAATAGAAGAAAGCAATATTCCCGATTGGGCATTAAAATCGAATGAAGAAATTTTTTCTATAGATAAAGATTTAACTTTAGAAGAGCTTGAAAAAAAATATATTAATTATTTATTAAGTCGAAATAATTTTAATAAAGCTCAAGTTTCAAAAATTTTAGGAATTGAAAGAGCTACGCTTTACAGAAAATTAAAAGAAGATAACGAATAATTATTTTATAAATAATTCTATAGTAAGAGAATTTATTTATTTTTTTGACATACGATTATATATTCTTTATTAATTGTATTTGAAAGAATGCCAATTTTATTTGTAGGCGAATTTCTTGTAGGCATAGCTTTATTTGAAATTTTTCTTTCTATTGTCGTTATATGCTTAAAATTATTTTCTTCAAATAATTGAGCGATAAATTTATCCGTTGGAAGTTCGATATTTTTTACTCTGCGATTTCCTACAACGAAAAAAGATAACCCTTTTATATTTATAGAATTTATTAAAGATTTTATACTCGCTTCCAAATCAAAATAAAAACTTGAAACTTCAAAAGCTCTTTTTTTATCTATTTTTTCAATTTCAAATATATATTTTTTAATTATTCCTTTCGTATAAAGATTTTTAACTTTTTTGCCTCCCATAAGAATAGAATCCAATTTTCTTGCATTTTCAAATCCAAGCCATTCGTTAATGAAAGTTGAAAACTGTCCGTAAGCTACGGTGGTTTTAGAATCTCCATAAGGCGGACTTGTTAGAATATTATCAAACATTATATTTGAAGGAATAAAACTTGAATTATATAAATAAAAATTAATATTTTTTAATTTTGTCTTATAAATATTTAAATAATTTTCTACGATAGAATCTAATTTTTGAGCAAATATAGAAAAAGCGTCTGGTTTATAATTTTGATAATTTTGCATTCTAAAAAGTTTAAACTCGTTATTTCTTGTATAGCTCGCCTCTCTTAAAGTTTCGCTAAATGCAAGCAGAAAAATATTTTTAATGTTTGGTTTATTTTTTATACTTTCAATAACGCTATATATAAAAATTAAATCTTCTTGAGTTTTCTTTTCTATCCAAAAATCTATATTTTTAATATTATTTAGAATTTTTGATTTTAGAATCTCATAATTTGAATTATAATTTTTTTTAATAATTTTATTTTTTATTTTATCTTTTTCTTTATTTAAAATATCGGTTTCTATATAATTTAATTTTGCTTTTGAAATAAGAATCGCTAAAGGATTTAAATCGAATCCTACAAATTCTTTAATTCCATATTCCAATCCGCTACTAAAACTACTTCCGCTTCCACAATAAGGGTCTAATAAATTTGTCTTTTTCGCTTTAAACTCTTTTAATAATTCTAATCCAATTTGCGGCAGCATTGTCGCGGGATATTTATGCAAATTAGGATATAAAGAATTATAACATTCTCCCTTAAAATCATATTTTGAATTATAATTTATATTGTCAATATTATCGTTAGAATAATAATTTAAAACGGAATTATTTAACATTATTACTCTTTAATTATTTAAATTATTATTTTATTACCGTCATAATCAAATCGCCAACATTAACTTCTCTCGGTTCGGTTTTAATGCATTCTTTTAATTCGGTAAAATTAGAAATAATTATAGGCGATGTTATATCGTATTCTTTTTCAATTTCTTCTTTATCGAATTCTATTAAAAGAGTTCCAGCCTTTATTTTATAACCTTCTTTAACATTCGACTTAAAATGTTTTCCTTCAAGTTTAACCGTATCCATTCCAATATGAATTAAAATTTCTACGCCTTTAGTTTCCAAACCTATTGCATGATTTGTATCAATCATAGTTACAACTTCGCCGTCTATAGGAGAGCAAACTTTTCCGTCTGCTGGAATTATTGCCATTCCATCTCCCAAAGCTTTGCTTGAAAACGCTTCGTCTTTTACATCCGTTATGTCGATTAATTTGCCTTTTATAGGGCTTTTTATTTCAATTTTTTTAGTGAAAAATCCCATGAATTACTCCTTATTATATTTTATTCATTTATTACTCATTATTTATTGATTATAATTTTAACATAAACAAAAATTAAACCTTAATTTTTACTACAAAATTTTTGCTTTTACTTTATCTTCTCTCGCCATACGAATTACAAATAACAAGTATCAATTCTCTGCCAATAATATAACAATTAATTTAAAAAAGTCAACTACTTTTTTATATCTCGTCATTGCAAGCGTAAGATAAGCAATCCACTTTTAATAAATAATAAAATTTCACTTGACTTATTTTTCATAATCATATATGTTTGATTTAAGTTTATATCGATTTATTTAATTTTATTATTTTATATTTTATGTAAATTTTTATAAAAATTAAAATTTATAAATACAAAAGCCGATATTTTACTATAAAGAAAGTCAAAAATTATAAATTTTCTACTTGACTTTTT
>ERZ857984.2427-NODE-2427-length-11424-cov-3.743953_pt1 | contig 11424 bp, 7 predicted proteins | sample MGYA00519914_ERZ857984 | MGnify/ENA primary metagenome ERZ857984 (study PRJEB31778, sample SAMEA3449417) | human gut metagenome | biome: human gut; feature: human-associated habitat; material: faeces | place: United Kingdom | collected 2010/2012 ... | reverse complement strand
CCCGAAGGAGGGGAATGGAGATACCACCGACTGGTTAAATTACCACCAAATTTGAAGAAGAACTTTAAAAATGAATAATCATCTTACACCTTACACTTTTGTTATTTAATCGTTTGATATAAAATAGATTAAATGAGTGTAAGATAAGGTTGCAGATAGTGTAAGATAAAGGTGTCTTACACTTAATAGGAGTCGTAGTAAATCAATAGAGAACACATAATGTGCGGACCTTTACGAAATGGCTTGTTCATATAGGTAAATAATATATTTCCTACAGTGAAATAAAGTGTTTCCACTAACTAAACATTTAGTTTCTTACTTTGAAATACTTTGTTCCCTTATATTGAACATTCTGTTTTAAGCTCTTGAAACAAAATAAAGCTACCGTCAAAAATAATCAGGAAAGTAATCTCCGAAGAAGTGTAAGATAAAGGTATCTTACACTATCTGTAACCTTATCTTGCACTCGTTTAATCTGTTTTATATCAAACGATTAAATAACAAAAGTGTAAGGTGTAAGATAATTATGCACATTTAATTTTATAGAAGAATCGTATGATTTAATTCATAACTCATACAGATATGAATATTCAACAGGTCGAATTTGTATAAAAGAAAAGCATGTTACTGGCATCCAGGTGTCAGTATACATTTACATTACATAAAAAAACTCCCACTTTTCCCTTAGGAAAGCGGGAGTTTTTAATAAACTATAGCTTACTTATATCTTATGGGCTGATTATACGATACCTTGTGCCATCATTGCTTTTGCAACCTTCATAAATCCGGCTACGTTAGCACCTTTCACATAGTTTACATATCCGTCGGCTTCAGTACCATACTGAACGCAAGCTTCGTGGATATTCTTCATAATGCTTTTCAGTTTCTCGTCAACTTCTTCTGCACTCCAACTCAGTTTGATAGAGTTCTGAGTCATTTCAAGACCTGATACAGATACACCACCAGCATTAGCCGCTTTACCCGGAGCATAAAGAATCTTAGCATCCTGAAATACTTTGATTGCTTCCGGAGTAGAAGGCATGTTAGCACCTTCGGAAACTGCAATTACACCGTTGGCAACCAATGTCTTGGCATCGTCGCCGTTAAGTTCGTTCTGAGTGGCAGAAGGCAGTGCGATATCGCATTTTTCACCCCAAGGTTTAGCTCCTTCTACATATTTGCAACCATATTTCTCTGCATATTCGCGGATACGACCACGGTAGAGGTTTTTCAGTTCCATGATATAATCCAACTTTTCGCGGTCGATACCATCCGGATCATAGATGTAACCGTCAGAGTCGGACATGGTCAGCACTTTGCCACCCAGTTCAAGAACTTTTTCTGCTGTGTATTGAGCAACGTTACCGGAACCGGAAATCAGGCAAGTCTTGCCTTTCAAGTCAGTACCCTTAGTTTTCAGCATTTCCATTAAGAAATAGATGTTACCGTAACCGGTAGCTTCCGGGCGAATCAATGAACCACCAAATTCGCGTCCTTTACCGGTAAATGTTCCGGTGAATTCATGAGTCAGTTTCTTGTACATACCAAACATGAAACCTACTTCACGACCACCAACACCGATGTCACCAGCAGGAACGTCAGTCTCAGGACCCACGTGACGCCATAATTCAAGCATGAAAGCCTGTACGAAACGCATTACTTCCATATTTGACTTACCGCGCGGAGAGAAGTCGGAACCACCTTTACCGCCACCCATAGGCAGGGTAGTCAGTGAGTTTTTGAATGTTTGTTCAAAGGCAAGGAACTTCAAGATAGAAAGGTTTACAGATGCATGGAAACGGATACCGCCTTTGTACGGGCCAATCGCGTTGTTATGCTGAACACGGTAACCCATGTTCGTCTGAATGTTACCTTTGTCGTCCATCCAAGTCACGCGGAACTGATATACTCTATCAGGAATACACAGACGTTCGATCAAGTTTACTTTATCAAACTCCGGGTGTTTGTTGTATTCTTCTTCAATCGTAGAAAGTACTTCTTCTACTGCCTGATGATACTCCGGTTCATTGGGGAACCGTCTTTTCAGATCGTCTAATACCTTTGCTGCATTCATAATCTTTTTTTCTTTTATTGGTTGTTTAAAATTCGATTATCTATTTCTCTTATGCGGTTGCAAAAGTAAAGATAAAAATTGAACTAACAAACATTTTATAAAGAAAAATGCGATAAAACATCAAATTTGATATTTTATCGCATTAAAAGCAGAAAAAAAGATATTTATTTATTCTTTTTGATCGACTTATAGACAGGAATAAAGACTAATGCTGCCGAAATGACAAGCATTACTACTGTCATTCCGTCAATTCGTTCGGCTTTTGTAAGAACCAAATAGCAAAGAGCCAGCCAAAGTAGACTGATACAAACTATTTGTGATTTTGATAACGGCCTTCTCATTTGCTTTCCTTTTTCTTCTTGTCTACGATAGCATCAATCACGGCTACGGCGGTGATATTGACGATGTCGCGAACAGAGCTTTCGAAGTCGGTGAAATGGATAGGCTTGTTCAATCCCATTTGGATAGGCCCGATAAATTCTGTGTCAGGGTCCATTGCTTGCAGCAATTTGTATCCGGCATTTGCAGAACTCAAGTTCGGGAAAATCAGTGTGTTCACATCTTTACCTTTCAGGCGGGTGAACGGATACTTGGCGTCGCGCAACTCACGGTTCATGGCAAAGTTGACCTGCATTTCACCGTCGATAGCCAGTTCGGGATATTCTTCCTGCATATATGACACCGCTTCGTGCACTTTGACAGGGCTACCTGCGGTGTCGGCGCCGAAGTTGGAGTATGACAACATCGAAATGACCGGTGTATGATTGAAGAAGCGGACTGTTTTGTCAGACAGTTTGGCGATATCAATCAATGTGCTTGTATCCGGGTGGCGGTTAATCAATGTATCTGCCAGGAAGTAAGTGCCTTTCTTGGAGTTCAGGATATGCATGGTTCCGAAATGTTTGAATCCCGGTTGGATGCCGATTACTTCTTTGGCAACTTTGATCGTGTTGCTATATCTCGTATAAAGTCCCGTGATAAACGCGTCGGCATCTCCGGTTTCAACCATCATCATACCGAAATAGTTGCGTTCGAACATCTTGTCGTTGGCTTCTTCGTAAGTAAAGCCTTCGCGTGAACGTTTCTCTGCCAGAATGCGTGCATAACGTTCGCGGCGTTCCGATTCGTCCGGGTGGCGGAGGTTGACGATTTCGATACCTTCGAGGCTGAGGTCGAGTTCTTCCGCCAGTTTGCCGATTGCTTCGTCGTTTCCTAATAAGATAGGATGGCAGATACCTTCGGCTTTCGCTTCAACGGCGGCTTTCAGCATATTCGGGTGAATGCCTTCGGCAAACACTACACGTTGCGGGTGGCGGCGGGCGGTGTCATACAGTTGGCGGGTCAGTTTGGATTCATATCCCATAAGTTCGCGCAAGTGTACGCAATAAGCGTCCCAATCCTTGATATCGGTACGTGCCACTCCGCTTTCCATAGCAGCTCTTGCCACGGCACAGGAAACTTCGGTGATGAGGCGTGGGTCTACCGGTTTCGGGATGAAATATTCCGGCCCGAAAGAAAGATTGTTCACGTGGTATGCTGCATTCACGACGTCGGGTACAGGCTGTTTTGCCAGATTGGCAATAGCGTGTACGGCGGCGATTTTCATTTCTTCGTTGATCGCCTTGGCATGCGTATCCAGAGCACCGCGGAAGATGTACGGGAAACCGATTACATTGTTAATCTGGTTCGGATAGTCGGAACGTCCGGTTGCCATTAATACGTCAGGGCGTGCTGCCATAGCGTCTTCGTAAGAGATTTCCGGTGTCGGGTTTGCCAGTGCAAATACGATAGGCATTGGAGCCATGCTGCGCACCATGTCCTGACTCAGCACATTTCCTTTTGATAGTCCGAGGAATACATCTGCACCTTTGATTGCTTCTTCCAATGTATGGATATCTGTGCGGTCGGTTGCAAAATATCTTTTCTGTTCATTCAGATCGGTACGCGCCTTGCTGATTACGCCTTTACTGTCCAGCATGACGATGTTTTCGAGACGTGCGCCCAGTGATACATATAATTTAGTACAAGATACGGCAGAGGCACCTGCACCGTTCACGACGATTTTTACATCTTCGATTTTCTTTCCGGCCACTTGCAGGGCATTCACCAGTCCGGCACTGGAGATGATAGCCGTTCCGTGCTGGTCGTCGTGCATGACGGGAATGTCCAGTTCTTCTTTCAGGCGGCGTTCGATTTCGAAACATTCGGGAGCTTTGATGTCTTCCAGGTTGATGCCGCCGAAAGTAGGAGCGATAGCTTTCACTGCTGCAATGAATTTTTCCGGATCTTTCTCATCCACTTCAATATCGAACACGTCGATACCTGCATAAATTTTGAAAAGCAGTCCTTTACCTTCCATTACGGGTTTGCCGCTCAATGCGCCTATGTCACCCAGTCCGAGCACAGCTGTACCATTGGAGATAACGGCAACAAGATTGCCTTTAGCTGTATATTTATACGCATCTTGCGGATTCTTCTCTATTTCAAGACAAGGCTCTGCCACACCGGGAGAGTATGCAAGTGATAAGTCGGTTTGTGTACTGTAAGGTTTGGTAGGAACTACCTCGATCTTACCGGGTTTGCCCTGTGAGTGATAGAGCAAAGCGGCTTCTTTGGTTATTTTAGCCATGGTATCTGTATTTTTATTAATAAGTTATCATTTGGCTGCAAATGTAGGAATAAAAGTTTGAATCTGTCGTCTTTCGGAGATAATTTCTATTAATTTTATAGCAAAATGACTAAAATAATGAGTCGATATGTAATTTGACTGTAATTGTGTCCTGTTTCTGAAAGAAGCACGGTTGATACTTAAACAGCCGTGCTTCTAATTCTATTACTTATTCTTTTTCGGATGGTGTATGTGTGGTGCGCCAAAATGTATTTTTTACATCACGTGCCACTTCTTTCCAGCTTGGCATGCTTTTCAACGAACGGCGCACCGGGAAATCATAAAGCAGCAACAGCAGGAATAAGAAGATACAGGCATAAGCCACCCAGCCATAAATCTGCTTGATGCTCACTTCCATCATCTGACTGATAAACTCTTCCATGTAATGACCGAGATTGAACGGACTGCTGCTGAATGATACATGGTCGATTGCCGCCCCGTAGCGTGTCAGGTTATCAGGAACGTAATAAGCCAGTCCTTGTGCATAGATCGCGCAACCCAATACACCGCCGACTACCATGTGAAGCATATTGAATACACTTAACGATTGGAAAAAATGTTGGAAAGTCATGATTTCTTCCAGGCAGACCATAAAGGTGGCGCTTAATACCGCATAGGCGAATCCTCGGCATATTGTCGGAAGATAAAGCTGTGAGATGTGAATATCAGTAGAGATTGTCAGATAGAACCCTATCAGATAACCGATAAGCCCTAAGAAACCGACAATGATAAGACGTACATAATTATAGTGTTTGATATGCATCCACCAATAAGAGAATACGCAGCCGATTACTATACCGATAATAGCAAACCACGCCAATTGCACGCTTATCAGCTCCTCATACTTCATCACTTCCTCATAAAAAACTTCTTCCAATACATGCTCGGTTGCCAGAAATGCTTCCACTAGTGTGATTAGTCCCAATAAAGGTAAGAGGTAGCGGTAACTCCACATTTTAGGCTCTAAGAACGGGTGACGGATAGTCAGCATGCGCCAGATGCAAAAAAACAGGGTTATCAGGATAGCTACCGACAACTGACGGATAACCGGACTGTTCCACCAGTCATACCAGTCACCGTAGTTGAAGAGGAAAGCTATCTCGGCCAGCAATGCCGCCCATAACGCTGCCCCCAGCCAGTCAATGCCGAACAACGGAAACTTGCGCATAAACCGGAAATGCTTTACGCAAATGGTCTGTATCAACAGGACTATTATCATCAATCCTGCAATGAAAAGATTCATATATGTCCAGTGATAATGATACATCAGATAAGTCGTTATCAGGTCGGACAACTGGATGCTTCCCAAGACGACGATGTGAAGCCAGGGAAAGAAAACGGTAAAATCCCGTTTGGGCGTCATCCACAACTGAATGTTGGACATACATTCAAAGGTTCCCTGGATTTTGCACATGCCTTCGATGAAACATATCAACCACAATAGCGGAAGGAAAGTAATATGCGGAGCAATCAGGTTACAGACCAATACCCCCAATGCAGCCGATGTGAGCAACGTCTTATTTGTAAAACGGAACTTCATGCGGAACAGCAAGGGGAAGTAGATAGCCATACCTGCGAGATTGGCGTACATACACATCAATATATCCTCACGCATCAACGCCATTCCCCCGATCATCTGGTTCAATGCTCCCAAATAGACCCCGCCCGAAAGTTGGAAAGTAATGGCAATGAACAGATAAATCCACGGTTGTATCTTCCGCGGTACGAAGCTACGGAACATGGGCATCACGAAAGGGCCATTTAAAACAGGTGCTCCCATACGTTAATATTTCACCTCACATTCTACATTGAAACCGGCACGCAAGCGTTTTAAATCTTCCGGCTTGTTTCCTTTCAGGCTGATGCGGACGGGGATTCGTTGTTCTACCTTTACAAAGTTCCCGGTTGCATTGTCCTGCGGAATCATAGAGAAAGCCGCTCCCGTAGCATCGGAAATGGATTCGACGATACCTTTGAAAGTGACGCCCGGCACTGCATCTGCTGTCATTTCCACATCTGCGCCTTCTCTGATATTGGAAAGCTGGGTTTCACGATAATTGGCGATTACCCACAAATCGCTGCTGTCTACAATATCCACCATGGTCTGTCCCGGTTGAACCAACTGACCCTCCAGAATCTCTTTCTTTCCTGTGGTACCGTCACACGGGGCGATGATAACCGTATAGGAAAGATTCAGACGGGCAAGCTCTAAAGCTGCTTCTGCCAGGCGGACACCTGCTTCGTTCTGTCCTAGGCGATGTGTCTGTTCGCTTTTCACTAAAGACGTAGATTGTTTGGCACGCGATACCTGTTCGTAACGGGCTTTGGCTGTTTCATAAGCTGTGTGCACATTATCATATTGTTGCTTCGTCACAGCATCTTCCTGCAATAACTTTTCAAAACGGTTCAGTTCACGTTGGGCATTTTCCATTTGTACACGTACTTCTTCAATACTTGCGTCACTTACGCTCAGGTTGTTTTGGGTAGTGGCAATGCCTATGGTCGTTGCCTGCCGTCCCGCAGTGGCATTGGCCAAATCCGCTTCCGCCTGTGCTACACGAAGACGGAATTCCGCATCTTCAATAATAACGAGCGTATCACCTTTTCGTACCTGCTGATATTCTTCAAAGCATATCTTCTTGATAAATCCCGGTACACGGGTATTAATAGGTGTGATATGTTGTTTCACCTGTGCATTGTCGGTATATTCGATGTTTCCCAAATGAATGAACCGGGAACAAACATAAGTGGCACCACCAATGAGAAAACAAAGAATCAGAATGTTGTATATAATCTTTTGAGTCTTTCTAGCTATCATAATCTGTTCTATTTAAAAGGGTATGAATAATTGATTTTCAATTAAAGGGTATGTGTGATATATTTCATTTTATAGAAACTGTAAACCACGTTGATACGTGCGTTGACCAGACCGAGGTCTGCGCTTAATTTCATGTTGCTGGCATCGAGCATGTCGGTAAGTAATGCAAGGTCATTCTTATAGCGATTACTGGTTACGTCGTAATTCTGATTGGCAAGCTCCACGCTTTTCTCTTGTGTGCGAAGGTCGGTAAATGAGGTCAGGAAATTGACATAATTGGCTTGGACGCCGTTCTCTATCTGTTCTTGCGCTAGTGAATATTCTTCCTGTGCCTTACGCATATTCAGTTTTGCCTGGCGTACTTTCTTGTTGTTCTTGAACAGTGATGAAAGATTGTATTTGATTCCTACCCCCACATACCAATAATTGAAGTTATTATCCAGCACGGGGACTTCAATAGTGATAGGCCCGTCCAGATGCTCACCGGCTACGAGAGCTATTTTCGGAAGAAGTTCCGAGCGTTCCAGTTTGACTTTCTGTTTGCTCATCTTCATTGCCAGTTGTGCTTGCTGCAAACCGACATTGCTCTGCGAAGCCAGTAGTTGCCAGTCGTTTTCCGCCAGAGCCTTCACTTCTTCGTCCAGTAGGGTGGAGTCGGGGATGATTTCCGTTCCGGCAGGAAGATGCAGCGTAGTCACCAGTTGGTGATTCATTATTTTGCATGCATCTTGTACTTTGGCTAATTGCAGTTTCAATGTCTCTTTTTGTAACTCATAACGGGTGATGTCATTTTTCAGAGCTGTTCCTTGTGTGCGTCGGGCTTCCATATTGCGAATCACCTGTTCTGTCAAATCGAGGTTCTTCTGCAACACTTGTACCTGGTTATTCAACTTATATAAATCCAGGTAGTAGCCGGTCAGAAGAAAACGTATCTCCTGCCGGTTCTTCTGCCAGTCCAGCGCAGCCATTTGCTGACTGAGTTCTGCTAAAGTAATACTGCTGCTGATAGCACCGCCTGCATAAATGACCTGTTGTGCTTCCAGCGCAAAGTTATTACCAAAATGAGGCATTGGAATGTTCTGCCCGTTCTTGAAGTCACGGTCCCACAGATACCCGTCACCCAAATAACTGAAAGAGAGCGATGCGCTGATGTCCGGCAAACGTTGTGACTTGGCAGCTTTCAAAGCCTCATCGGTAACTTCCTTCTCGGTTTTATACGTTTGAATACTCTGACTGTTCTCGTCTGCCAGACGGAACATCTCGTTAATGCCCAAAACTTTCCTGGTAAGTGTTTGGGCAAATGAACCCTGACTACATAGTACTACGCATAGCGGTACTATGAGCCATCTTTTTTTGCTCATAAAATAAAAAAGAAATTTAGTTGATAATGATAAATATATGTTCCTATATCATGCCGCCTCCAAAGAAGGGAAGCCGGCATTTCGCATCGTGGCGAGTAGTTCTTATAGAAATAATCAAATCTGCACTGCTACACCCCAACCGTGGAAGTCATGCATTTTGTTCTCGTAGCGAATGGAAATTTGATAATACTTTAGTTTCATCTTGATACTTGCTTTTCTAATTCGGTTTGCAAAATTATGGAAAAAAACAGGTAAGTTGTGACCTTGTATATACGGAAATATAATGTTTTTTAACGATTTCTGTTCGGAGATTCATGTAGGAGACACGGATAAAAGATCTAAGAGATACAGGTGGAATATATTCCCTGTATCATCATTTCGGTAGATCGGAGCAGTACTTATTTCCTGCTTGTCGAAATAACGGTAACACTTATCATAAACAAGTGGCAAACTGCTTCACCGAGATTCAGATTCGAAACAGGAGATAAGGTTTTTCTCAAAGTATTCTCACTATGATGAGAATTTTTTCTCATCATAGTGAGAACTTTTTCTCATAGTAATAAGTATTTTTTCTCATAAGGGTGAGAATACTTCCTTGTCAGAGCATACTGGAACGGCATATTTTATTGCAATTTATTGTAAGGATAATAAAAAGAGACTGAACTCAAAACGGAATTGAGCCAGTCTCTTCTTTATGATGTAATACTGTAATAATCAGTTTTTATGCATTCAGCGCCTGTTCGATATCTGCGATAATATCATCCGCATTTTCGATACCTACCGACAGACGAATCAAGTCCGGGCGTACCCCTGCTTCCATAAGCTGTTCGTCCGACAACTGGCGGTGAGTATGGCTTGCCGGGTGAAGCACACAGCTACGTGCATCTGCTACGTGAGTGACGATAGCTATGAATTCCAGTGAATCCATAAACTTGATAGATACGTCACGTCCGCCTTTCAGACCGAAGGAGATAACTCCGCAAGAACCGTTCGGCATATATTTCTGTGCTAAAGCGTAATATTTATTATCCGGCAATCCGCAGTAGTTTACCCAAGCTACTTTCTCGTTCTTGGACAGATATTCGGCGACTTTCTGTGCGTTGCCGCAATGTTGAGGCATGCGTAAGTGAAGCGTTTCAAGTCCCAGGTTCAGTAAGAATGCGTTTTGCGGGCTTTGGATGCTGCCGAGGTCACGCATTAACTGTGCAGTGGCTTTAGTGATATAAGCACCTTTGCCGAAAGCTTTTGTGTAAGTCAGCCCGTGATAAGATTCGTCCGGCGTGCAAAGTCCGGGGAATTTATCGGCATGAGCGTCCCAGTCGAAGTTACCGCTATCTACGATACAACCGCCTACGCTGGTAGCGTGTCCGTCCATGTATTTGGTAGTGGAGTGAACAACGATATCTGCTCCCCATTCGAACGGGCGGCAGTTAATCGGAGTCGGGAAAGTATTGTCAACAATCAAAGGGACACCGTGGCTGTGCGCGATACGGGCAAACTTCTCAATATCCAGCACTTCGAGGGAAGGATTGGAAATTGTTTCACCGAACAATGCTTTCGTATTCGGACGGAAAGCTGCGGAAATTTCTTCTTCGCCGGCATCCGGATTGACGAAAGTAACCTCAATACCGAGTTTTCTCATTGTCACTCCGAACAGGTTGAAAGTACCACCATAGATAGCGGAAGAACAAACGAAATGGTCACCTGCCTGGCAAATATTGAAGATAGCGTAGAAGTTGGCAGCCTGACCGCTGGAAGTCAGCATGGCGGCCACACCACCTTCGAGGGCGGCAATCTTGGCGGCTACTGCATCGTTCGTAGGGTTCTGCAGGCGGGTATAGAAATAACCGCTGTCTTCCAAATCGAAAAGACGTGCCATTTGCTCGCTGGTATCGTATTTGAAAGTTGTACTTTGATAGATGGGCAATACGCGTGGTTCGCCCTTTTTAGGCGTCCACCCTGCCTGTACGCACAGGGTTTCGGGCTTGAATTGTTTTGCCATAATGATATAGGGTTTTAAGTTTTATTGCCAAAAAAAGTTTTAACGGGGCAAAAGTAGGGAAAATAATTGTATTTTTGTCCTGTTTATAAGTGAAATGATACTGATAAGGTAGTAGTCGAATATGAAAAAAAGATTCTATATTCTTTTATTAATTAGTTTTCTTCTTTCGTTGGCTGATGTGCAGGCGCAACAAAAAGCTACTCCGAAAGCAGGTGAGGGGATTTCTACTTTTTTGCTGCGTCATAACCGTGCTCCAAAGAAATATTACGATGATTTTGTGGAACTGAATAAGGCAAAGCTGGGGAAAGGAAATGTGCTGAAACTGGGGGTGACATATACAATTCCTCCTGTCAAGAGATCGACGGCGGCTGATAAAGAGACACCGGCAAGAAAACAATCCTCAAAGGCTTCGAAAATAGGAACCACTCTTCATGAACCTCTTTTCGGTAAGCAACTGGCGAATGTAAAGGTCACTTCCAACCAACTGGCAGGTGCCTGCTT
>ERZ857984.2424-NODE-2424-length-11450-cov-2.695832_pt1 | contig 11450 bp, 12 predicted proteins | sample MGYA00519914_ERZ857984 | MGnify/ENA primary metagenome ERZ857984 (study PRJEB31778, sample SAMEA3449417) | human gut metagenome | biome: human gut; feature: human-associated habitat; material: faeces | place: United Kingdom | collected 2010/2012 ... | reverse complement strand
CAGATCGGTGAGGCTGACGCACTTGACACCGGCCTCGGCCAGCCGCTGGCGGCCCTTGGCCATGCCGTAGGTGAAGATGCTGATGACGCCCAGCACCTCCGCTCCGGCGGCCCGCAGGGCAGCCACGGTGTCCAGCACACTGCCGCCGGTGGAGATCAGGTCCTCGATGACCACCACCCTCTCGCCGGGGGTCAGCTTGCCCTCGATCTGGTTCTTGCGGCCGTGATCCTTGCTGCCGGAGCGGACGTAGCCCATGGGCAGGCCCAGCAGATGGGCGGCGATGGCGGCGTGGGCGATACCGGCGGTGGCGGTCCCCATGAGCACCTGCGCCTCCGGGTACTCCCGGCGGACGGTGTCGGCAATGGCCTGCTCCACCTCGTTCCGGGCCTCCGGGGCGGTGAGGATCAGGCGGTTGTCGCAGTAGATGGGGCTTTTGATGCCGCTGGCCCAGACAAAGGGCTCGTCGGGCCGCAGAAACACCGCTCCGATGGAGAGCAGGTGCCGGGCAATGTGGGTGCGGATGTTGTCCATAAGTTCCTCCTATTCCTGCAGCAGAAGCTGCTTGAGCTCGTGAAGATCGGCGGCCAGATAGTCGGCTCCGGCGTTTTCCAGTTCCTCCCGGCCGCCGTAGCCGTAGAGAACGCCGATGGCGGGCAGACCGTTTTCATGGGCGCCGACGACGTCGAAGCGGCGGTCGCCCACCATGACGGCGGGGCCGTCCGTGCCGCTGCGGCGCAGGGCGTCGGCCACCACGCTGCCCTTCTGCGCACTGGCCCGGTCCTCCCCCTGTGCGCCGCAGATGCGGTGGAAGTAAGCGGCCAGACCGAAGTGCTCCATGATGCGCAGGGCGAATTCCTCCGGCTTGGAGGTGGCGATGACCAGCTTCAGCCCGGCTCCTTGCAGGCTCTCCAGCAACTCCGCCATGCCCTTGTAGGGGATGTTCTCCGCCCAGCCCTGCCGGGAGAAGTACACCCGGAAGTCCTCCACGGCCCGATCCGTCTGTGCCTCCGTCAGGCCGAACAGCTCCGGGAAGCTTTCGTGGAGGGGAGGGCCGATGAAGGAGGTGAGGGTATCGGGGTCAGCGATGATGCCCTGCTGCCGCAGGGCGTAGGCCACGGCGCAGGTGATGCCCTCCTTGGGGTCCGTCACCGTGCCGTCCAGATCGAAAAGTACCGTATTCCAGCGCATCAGCCCACAAACTCCTTTACGCAGCGGCGATAGGCCGCCACCGGGTCCTCCGCCTGCGTGATGGGGCGGCCCACCACGATGTAATCAGAGCCCAGCTCACGGGCCCTGGCGGGGGTGGTGACCCGCTTCTGATCCCCGGCATCCCCTCCGGCGAACCGGACACCGGGGGTCACCGTCAGGAAATCGGCCCCGCAACGCCGGTGGATGGCTCCGGCCTCCAGCGGGGAACAGACCACACCGTCCAGCCCCGCCGCAGCGGCGTTGGCGGCGTAGCTGAGCACCACCTCCTCCAGCGGGGCGTGGATCAGCAGTTCCCGCTCCATGCGCTCCTGATCGGTGGAGGTCAACTGGGTGACGGCGATGAGCAGAGGGCGGGTGCCGTCGGGGCGGGTGAGGCCCTCCAGAGCGGCGGTCATCATGGCGGCGGTACCGGCGGCGTGGAGGTTGATGATGTCCACATCCAGCGCCGACAGGGCGGCCATGGCCTTTCTCACCGTGTTGGGGATGTCGTGGAGCTTCAGATCCAGAAAGATGCGGTGGCCCCGGCGGCGGATCTCCCGGACGATGGCGGGACCCTCGGCGTAAAACAGCTCCATGCCCACCTTGACGAAGGGCTTCTCCTCTGTGAAGCGGTCCAGAAAAGCCAGTGTTTTCTCCCGGCTGTCGAAGTCCAGTGCAATGATAACGTCTTTACCCATGATGTGCTCCTCCTATGATGTCCGTAAGCTGCTGAATGCCGTACCGCTCCATGGCGGCAGGCAGGTCCTGTATGATTTTCCGGCAGGCGCAGGGCTCCACCAGATTGGCGGCTCCCACGCCCACGGCGGTGGCCCCGGCCAGCATCAGCTCCAGCACGTCCTCGGCGGTGCTGACGCCGCCCATGCCCACGATGGGAATGTCCACGGCCTTGTAGACCTGATACACCATCCGCACCGCCAGCGGAAAGATGCCGGGGCCGGACATTCCGCCGGTGCCGTTGGCCAGCAGGGGACGGCGGCGCTTCAGATCGATCCGCATCCCCGGCAGAGTATTGATAAGGCTGACACCGTCGGCCCCGGCTTCCTGACAGGCCCGTGCCACGGCAGCGATATCCGCCGCAGCCGGGGAGAGCTTCATGATGACCGGCTTTTTCGTCACGTCACGGACGGCCCGTGTGACGGCGGCTGCCGTCCGGGGGTCTGCGCCGAAGGCGGCTCCGCCGCCGTGGACGTTGGGGCAGGAGATATTCACCTCCAGCCAGCCTACCTGCTCCGCCCCGTCCAGCTGCCGGCATACTTGGGCGTATTCCTCTATGGAAAAGCCGCTGACGTTGGCCATTACCGGCTTGTGAAAGACCTCCCGCAGACGGGGCAGCTCCTCCCGGATGACGGCCTCCACACCGGGGTTTTGCAGCCCCACAGAGTTCAGCAGGCCCCCGGCGTACTCAGCGATGCGGGGGGTGGGGTTTCCGTACCGGGGGGTGAGCGTCGTCCCCTTGAAGGAGAAGGTCCCCAGACAGTTGATGTCGTAGATCTGTGCAAATTCATACCCATAGCCGAAGGTGCCGCTGGCGGGGATGACGGGATTCTCCAGCGGCAGGCCGCAGAGGGTGACGGCGGTATTTACCATACGATCTCCTCCCTTCGCAGGACGGGGCCGTCCTTGCAGATGCGCTTGTGGCCGTACTTGGTGCGGCAGGTGCAGCCCATGCAGGCCCCGAAGCCGCAGCCCATGCGCTCTTCAAAGCTGAACTGCCCATCGGTGCGGCAGCGCTGCCACACGGCGTGGAGCATGGCCTCCGGCCCGCAGGTATAGAGGTGGGTGTAATTCACGCCCGCCATGCCGTCGGTGACAAGGCCGCAGGTCCCGGCGCTGCCGTCGGCGGTGAGGAGGCGGACGGTGACGCCCAGCGCCTGCAGCTCCTCCGCCAGAAAAATATCTGACGCCCGGTTGTAGCCCAGCACCGCCGTGACCTGACGATGCTCCGCCGTCAGGCGGCGGGCCAGTCCGTACAGGGGCGGGATGCCGACGCCGCCGCCCACCAGCAGGGGGCGCTCCCCGGCGAGAGATGTGTCGTAGCCGTTGCCCAGCCCTGTCAGCACATCCAGCTCCGTTCCGGCGGGGAGATGGGTCATGGCCGCCGTGCCGTGGCCCAGCACCTTATAGATAAGGGTGGCGGCACCGGGCTCCCAGTCGCAGACGGAGATGGGGCGGCGCAGGTAGAAGCCGGAGAGCTTCAGGTTTACGAACTGACCGGGGGCCGTGATGGCCTCCGTGTCGCCGGAAAGGCGCAGCCGGTAGGTGTCCGGCGTCAGGGGCGTATTTTCCGTAATGGTCCATGTGACCTGCTTCATGTGCGGTCCTCCTTGGAAAAGAGATCACCGTCCTGCCAGACGAGGCGTCCGTTGCAGACCGTCAGCAGGCAGCGGGCCTGTACCGGCCAGCCGGTGAAGGGGGTGGCCTTCCCCTGAGAGAGGAAGTCCGCCGGGTCGATGGGATACGAAGCCGACAGGTCAAAGACCGTGAAATCGGCGTGGGGGCCATCCATCTCCCCCTGCGGGAGGCCGAAGCGGCGGCAGGGAGCATCGTGGAGCAGCTCCATCAGACGGGGGAAGGAGAGCAGGCCCGGCTTTACCAGATAGGTATACAGCAGGGGGAAGGCGGTCTCCAGCCCCACGATGCCCATGGCGCTCTTCTCCAGCCCGCGGGACTTCTCCTCGGCGCTGTGGGGGGCGTGATCCGTGGCGATCATGTCGATGGTGCCGTCGGCCAGCCCCTCCAGCAGGGCCTCCCGGTCGGCGGGACTGCGCAGAGGGGGATTCATCTTGAAGCGGCCGTCCTCCTGCAGCATGGTTTCATCCATCAGCAGATAGTGGGGGGCCGTCTCGCAGGTGACGTCCAGCCCCTCCGCCTTGGCCCGGCGGATCAGGGCCACGCTCTCCTTGGTGGAGATGTGGCAGACGTGGTAGCCGCAGCCGGTCTGGCGCACCAGCTCCAGATCCCGCCGGATCTGCCCCCACTCGCTTTCGGAGCAGATGCCCCGGTGGCCGTGGGTGCGGGCGTAAGCCCCGTCGTGGATGTAGCCCCCGTGGAGGAGGGAGTTGTCCTCGCAGTGGGCCACGATGAGCTTATGAAGCCCCTTGGCGGTTTCCATGGCAAGGCGCATCTGCGCCTCGCTCTGCACACCTCGCCCGTCGTCGGAGAAGGCCGCCACATAGGGGGCCATGGCCGCCATGTCCGACAGCTTCTCCCCCAGCTGGCCACGGGTGATGGAGCCATAGGGCAGCACCCGGATGGCGGCATCCCGGCGGATCAGGGCCAGCTGCTGCTCCAGATGGGGCAGGCTGTCCGGCACCGGGTCCAGATTTGGCATGGCACACACCGTGGTATATCCGCCGTGGGCGGCGGCTTGGGTGCCGCTGGACATGGTCTCCTTATAAGAAAAGCCCGGCTCACGAAGATGTACGTGTACATCAACGAAACCGGGACATATCACAAAAGAAGAGGCGGGAATATGAACGGGAGAAACACTGGTGCCGTGTCGGATCTCAAAAGAGAAAACAGCATCCCCACGGGTGAGAACACCTCGGCGGAATATCTGGGCATCCTGAAAAACGACGGTCACGGTCATCACCTCCGCATGGCAAATTTTTATTAGATTACCACACAGCGGGCCGCTTGTCAAGACGGGCCGCCGCGATTTTTGTCACATTTTTCGTTGCGTTTTGACCGGGGATATGATACCATGCAGAAAAAACCACAGCGGCGCAGTGCTGTGCCGGGAAGGAGCCTTTATGAAAAAAACGCCCAAACCAAGAGATACGGTCCAGCGGCTGAAGGAGACCATTCACAAGCAGCCGGCGGTGTTCGCCGTATATGTGGCCCTGCGATTGATCGTGCTGGCGGAGCTGGTCATGTCAATCATCCGGGGCGAATATGAAAGCGCCTTCATCTGTCTGCTGGTGCTGGCGCTGTTCATCCTGCCGTTTTTCATTCAGCAGAACTTCGGTATCCAACTGCCGTCGGTGCTGGAGATCATTATCCTGCTGTTCATTTTCGCAGCGGAGATACTGGGGGAGCTGGAGTGTTACTTCATCACCTACCCCAACTGGGACTCCATGCTCCACACCACCACGGGGTTCCTGTGCGCCGCCACGGGCTTTGCCCTTATCGACATTCTGAACCGCAACAGCCGCATCAAGTTCCAGCTGTCGCCGGTATATGTGGCGCTGGCGGCCTTCTGCTTCTCCATGACCGTGGGGGTGTTGTGGGAGTTTTTCGAGTTCGGCATGGATCGGGTGTTCCATCTGGATATGCAGAAGGACACCGTGGTGCAGAGCATTACCTCCGTGATGCTGGACCCCACCAACAGCAACACCCCCATCACCATCGACGGCATCCACTCGGTGGCCGTCAACGGCACGGATCTGGGCTTTGACGGGTATCTGGATATCGGGCTGTACGATACCATGGAGGATCTGTTCGTCAACTTCATCGGTGCCGTGACCTTCAGCATCATCGGCTACTTCTACATCAAGCACCGGGGCAAGGGAAAGCTGGCGCAGGCATTTATCCCCACCCTGTCGGAGGACGAGGAGGCATCGCTGCCGGAGGGAGACCCCGGAGCGCCGCCGGAATCGGAATAACGACAAAGAGGCAGGCACTTTTGTGCCTGCCTCTTTTGCTATAGGGGGTCAATCGTCCTGCTCCATATCGTATTCCAGCACAGCGCCGGTATAGGCATCGATGACATATTCGTACTCCATGCCATCCGCCTTGAATTCCACCTCGTATACCCAGCGGCCATCCTCGTCATCCAGCTCCACATCCGTGTCGTAGGCCTGACTCTCTGACACACCGGCGTGGGTCAGGGCAGCGGCCTTGGCTGCGGCGTGGCCGATCTGCCCGGTGGGCTGGGCACTGCCGGTGGGCTGGGCATCATCGTCGTCATCGTCGTGGTCATCATCATGGTCATCGTGGTCATCCGCATCGTTGTGATCGTCCGGCTCCACATAGGAGGTGAGCACAGCGCCGGTATAGGCATCGATGCGATACTCGTACTCCGTACCGCTGCGGTCCTCCAGCTCCACCTCGTAGTGGGCGGGAACCTCGTCCAGCTCGGCGTCCACCTCCTGCTTGGTCAGCTGGTCGGCGGACTGCCCGCAGGTGAGCAGGGCGATCTCCAGTGCTCGCTCCATGCCGATGGGCATGGCAGGAGCGCCGGTCTCGGCCAGATCCTTCAGCTCACCGATGGAGAGCCTGGACAGCTCCTCAAAGGACAGACTGTTGTTCAGGGCGAGGATACGGTTCACCAGCGCCGCCTTGCCGGTGGAGATGCGGTGGTCCTTGGCCTGCTTCTCCAGAGACGTGTCCTGCGTGACCGTCTGGGTCAATACGGAGGCCTGAGAGGCGCTGTCCCGCAGGATGCCGTCCACGGCGGCGGAGAGGTCCTGCTGCAGTCGGTGAGCCCGGCTCTGATCCCGATCCTCTACGGAGATCATGATGGCGGAGGAGATGCTCTCCAGATAGCCGTTGCGGACCAGACTGCCGACGATGGCGTTTACTGCCACATCCAGCTTGGCCCCCTTCAGATCCTCGCCGTCGCCCATATCCGCCAGAATGGCATGGGCGTCGTCGTTCATAGGCACGCAGGCCAGAACCTTTTCATTTTGGTTGACCCGCAGCTCGATGCTGGGGTTGACGTCGATGGAGACCACGGAGGCCACAGCATTGGCCTGCCGCAGAAACAGTCCGCCGCCGCACAGCAGCAGAAGGGCCAGACAGGCCGCCATCGCCATCCATTTTTTCAGGGAGTGAGGTTTTGTTTTCATGGGGATTTCCGTTCCTTTCCGCTTCTCACAGCGGGAGAGAACGCCGTCCACGTCATGGGGGGCTGTTTTTTCCAGCGCTTGTGCAAGGCACTGTTCCAGCTTTTCATTTGTCATGGGCGTTATCTCCTTCCAGATCAGCACGCATTTTTCGGATTGCTCGGTGATACTTCGACAGGACGGTGGGGAGGGGCAGCTCCAGTAGAGCGGCGATCTCCCGGTGCTTTAGCCCGGTGACGGCATGGAGCAGTACGATGCGCCGCTCCTCCTCCCCCAGACGGGACAGAACGTGCTGCAGCAGCGTTCGCTCCTCTGTGGTCAGACCGGTCTCCTGCTGGGGAATGGCGTCCCATTCTGCCTCGCTGAGAACGGCGTGGCGCTCCGTGCGCCGCAGGCGCATCAGGCACAGATTCCGGCAGACCGTCAGCAGCCAGCCCATGGGAGAGCCGGTGGGGCGATACTGCGGGGCGTGATCCCACACATGAACGAATACATCCTGCGTGATATCCTGTGCGTCGTGGGTGTTTTTCAGGTACGACAGCGACAGACCATACACCGCCGTTCGGGTGAGATGGTAGAGCTGCGCCAGCGCATCCTGCTGCCCGGCGGCGATGGCGGCCAGCAGCTCCGTCAGATGAGCACTGCTGCCGGCATATTCGGTTGTGGCGGGCCATGCAGTCATAGGCTTTTATCTCCTGTCATCCCTGTAATGCGTGGAGATGCGGTTTTATTGCGTGAAAAATAAAAAAATTTGCCAAGCCCGCAAAGAAGGACTCTGCGGGCCTGACAGACAGCTTAATTGTTGCCGGTGGGGATATGGGGCAGCAGGGCGGCGGCCACGCCGGAGATGGGCATGGTCTGCAGCCAGATACGTCCGGGACCGGTGAGGACGGTGTTGAAAAGGCCCTCGCCGCCCAACAGCTTGTTCTTCATGCCGGGAACCTGACGGATCTCCATCTGCACCCCGGCGGTGAAGCCCGCCACGTTGCCGGTGTCCACCACGATCTGCTGACCCGGCTGGAGGTCGTACTCCACCAGCGTGCCGTCGATCTCGGCAAAGGCCATGCCGCTGCCGCTGAGGCGCTGCATGATGAAGCCCTCGCCGCCGAAGAGGCCCGCGCCCAGCCGCTGGTTGAAGTGGATGGACAGCTCTACTCCCGGCACGGCGGCCAGAAAGGCGCTCTTCTGAAGAATCATATCGTGGCCGGGAGTGATGGCGATCTCCTTGATCTGGCCGGGGAAGCTGGAGCCGAAGGCGATCATCCCGGCGCCGTGAGCGGTGTAGATGTTCTGGAACATACTCTCGCCGGAGAACATTTTAGAGAACATCCGCCCCAGTCCACCGCCATGGGTCTGCATCTCCATATTAGGGCTCATCCAGACCATGGAGCCACGCTCCGTGACCATCTGCTCGCCGTCTTCCAGCTGACAGATCACCACGGGGAAGGGAGTGCCTTTGATTTCATAACGCATGGTGGTATCCTCCTTACGATTTTCCGGCAGAGAAGGGAAGAACCTCCGCCGTGTGTTTCCTAGTATGGCTCCAGTATAGCAGAGAAACGGAACGAAAGGAAGAAGAAAATATGCCCGAAGCCTTACACTTTGCAGGAAGCGGCTCAGGACTTCGTCGTCTCCGGCTCCTTGCGGAGGGTCTTGACGAAGCAGAGGAAGTACACCAGATGCTCTGTCTGCCGCGCCGACAGCGTGCTCCATTTTGCGGGCATCCTTGGCAGCGGTGGCCTCGCTGACGCCCAGCCGGATGAGAAAATCCCGGAGCATTTGATTTTATTCGTAGATGCTCTGAGCGACCCCGGTCCCCAGAGCCGTCAGATGGATGGTCTTGGCTGGCGCTGCCTCGCAGAGAGGTGTTGCCCATGGAATACTGCTGCGGATTGCTGCCGTTCTTCATGCTGATGCTGGCGTAGTAAACACCGTCGGTAGCGCTCCTCCGTGGCCCGGACGGCCTCCATGGTGCTGTCAGAGCAGTAAAGCGCCCAGTAAAAGGAATCCCGCTGGGCGCTCTCTAAGTCCACCTCCTCAGAGAAGGGGTGCAGTACGCTGGTGGATGCGGCCAAGGTGGTGACGGAGCTGGAGCGCATCGAGTATGTGGAGGACCCGCATCTGGGCAAGGGCTCCTACTGCGTGGTGGAGATGCACCCGGACGTCGGGGCGTGCAGTGTGCCGGACTACGCCGTCATCAAGCTCTTCCGCCACATCGTGCAGGGAGAGGGGCCGGACACCATCGTCCGGGAGATCGACGAGGCCATCCAGGCGCTGCCGGAGGGGTATGACACGGTGTGTACGGACGGGATATTCTCTCAGGGGGAGTGGCAGCTGCTGTCCATTGCACGGGCCGCAGCGGCAGACCCCGCTGTGCTGCTGCTGGATGAGATCACCGCCAATCTGGATGCCGAGACGGAGGCCCGTGTACGGGAGGCCCTGCGTCAGGCCTCCCGTGGACGCACCGTCCTCTCCGTTTCCCACCGCATCTATGAGAGTCTTGGCGGCAGGACTGTGGAGATCCGGCCCCAAGGACAGTAAATGCCGGGAGTACAGCCCCGGAGGCCATGGGGCCTCCGGGGCTGTAAAAAACCGGGGAAAGAAACGGTTGACAGTGCCGATGGGTTCTGCTATGATGGGCTGTGGTCAAAAAAGACCTATTTCAGCCATCAACGGAGGTGAATGTTCATGGATAGCTGCGGAAGTACAGGACGAAGCCGGGTATGCGGCCCGCAGAGACACAGGGTGTGGTCATCCATGGACAGGAGCTGACCACATTCTACTTTGTCGTGTCCTTCTGCACCGCACCGGAGACGTCTTGCTGTGGCAACTATCTCTGAGGCGGTGTATTTTTGCGCCCATTTTGCCCAAAGTAGCGTCAAAGGAGGACAAGAATATGATGAACAGAATGGTAAACAAGGAGTTTGCACAGGAAATCGCAGCGGTCATCCGCACGGCCCAAAACGGGGACCGTCTGCCGGAGCTGCTGAAGCACTATCACCAGCGGGATGTGGCCAAGGCCGTCACCCTGCTGACGGATGCGGAGCGGGAGCGGTTGTTCCGGCAGCTGGACGCCCGGACGCTGGCAGAGATATTCCCCTATCTGGACGATGCCTCCCGCTTCCTGGCGGAACTTCCGGCGGATCTGGCGGCGGCGGTGATCACCGACATGGACACGGCGGATGCGCTGGATATGCTGCGGGAGCTTCCGGCGGAGAAGAAGCAGGCTCTAGCCGCCCATCTGGACGACGACACCCGGAAGGATGTCCGGCGGCTGCTGGCCTTTCATCAGGAGGAGATCGGCAGCCGCATGAGCGGCAATTTCGTCTGCATCCCGGACACACTGACCGTCTGCGGCGCCATGAACGAGCTGGTGCGGCAGGCCGGTGAGCACGACAATATCTCCACGCTGTATGTGGTGGACGGCAGCGGCGTCTTTGCCGGGGCCATCGACCTGAAGGATCTGATCATCGCCCGTGAAAACGATCCGCTGAGCGGGATCATCCGCCGCAGCTATCCCTATGTGTTGGCCCATGAAAAGGTGGAGGACTGCATCGACCGGATCGCAGAGTATGAGGAGGATTCCCTGCCGGTGCTGACGGAGGACGGAAGGATCGCCGGTATCCTCACCGCTCAGGATCTGGTGGAGCTGGTGGATGACGCCATGGGCGATGACTACGCCAAGCTGGGCGGCCTGACCTCGGAGGAGGACCTCCGGGAGCCTGCCGCCGTCAGTATGAAAAAGCGTCTGCCGTGGCTCATCGTGCTGCTGTTTCTGGGTATGGGCGTCTCGTCGGTGGTGGGCATCTTCGAGTCCGTGGTGGCGGTGCTGCCCATCGTCATCTGCTTCCAGTCGCTGGTGCTGGATATGGCGGGCAACGTCGGCACCCAGTCGCTGGCCGTCACCATTCGTGTCCTCATGGACGAGAACCTTACCCTGAAGGAGGAGCTGGCCCTGCTGGGCAAGGAGATGCGGGTAGGTCTTCTCAACGGCGGGTGCCTGGGACTCATGGCGCTGGCGGTTTTAGGGGTCTACATCCATGTGTGCAAGGGCTATGCGTGGGGGCCGGCTTTTCTGATCTCCGGCTGCGTTGGGGTGTCGCTGGTGGTGGCCATGGTGATCTCCAGCCTTGTGGGGACGATGGTTCCCATGCTGTTTCATAAGATCCACATCGATCCGGCGGTGGCCTCCGGCCCGCTGATCACGACGGTCAACGATCTGGTGGCCGTGGTGACCTACTATGGACTGGCCCTGCTGTTTCTGGTGAATGTGTTCCATCTGTGAAAAAAGAAGCACCCCTGTAACCTGACGGTTACAGGGGTACTTGTCATAACGCAACACGATCCGCATGGTGGTATACGATTTTTTCGCAACTGCCCGCAGGGACAGATACTGCCAGTCGTTCTGACTGTTGCAATCCGGATTGATGTTGGCGATCTCCTCGTCCTCCGTAC
>ERZ857984.2419-NODE-2419-length-11463-cov-4.495091_pt1 | contig 11463 bp, 9 predicted proteins | sample MGYA00519914_ERZ857984 | MGnify/ENA primary metagenome ERZ857984 (study PRJEB31778, sample SAMEA3449417) | human gut metagenome | biome: human gut; feature: human-associated habitat; material: faeces | place: United Kingdom | collected 2010/2012 ... | reverse complement strand
CCCAGTATGTTGATCGAGTTGTTGAGTTTGTTGAAAAGAATAATTACTAGGAGGAACGATATGTATACAGTTAAAGAGTTATATAGTTTAGAACATAGTTTAGCTGGTGATTACTTGTCTCAGTTTGAGTATCCTTGGCAGGCGCTTTCTGGAATCAAAGGGTTTATTGTTTCTTTAGGAAAGACTTTGGATGATTCTTATGAAGAAGTAAAAGAAAATGTATGGGTACATAAAAGTGCCGATGTATTTGAGAGTGCTTATATTGGAGCACCTTGTATCATTGGTCCGGAAACAGAAGTAAGACATGGTGCATTTATCCGTGGTTCGGCTTTGGTTGGAGCTAATTGCGTGGTTGGAAACAGCGTGGAATTAAAGAATGTTATCTTGTTTGATAATGTACAAGTTCCTCATTATAACTATGTAGGAGACAGTATCTTAGGCTATAAGTCGCATATGGGAGCTGGTTCAATCACTTCAAATGTTAAATCAGATAAAAAGCTTGTAGTAATCAAATCAGATTCAGAACAAATTGAAACAGGTTTAAAGAAAATTGGGGCTATGTTAGGAGACTATGTTGAAGTCGGCTGCAACAGTGTTTTAAATCCAGGAACCATTATTGGTAAATGCAGTAATGTATATCCAACGTCTTGTGTAAGAGGTGTGATTCCTGAAAATAGTATCTTTAAAAATTCTGGTGTTGTAATTCGAAAGGATTAAAGTTATGCCACAAGCATTTATTGATTTACATTCTCACATTGCCTGGGATGTAGATGATGGAATCAAGACCAAAGAAGATGCCATCAAGGCTCTTGAACAAGCCAAGGAAGATGGAATAGTAGGAATTTGTTCAACACCGCATGTTATTTGCGGAAAAACAGATACGAATGCTTTTCAAAACATCTTATTGAGACAACAGGAATTGATGGAGATTGCTAAGGAAATGGGAATCTACATTTATTCGGGTGCTGAGATGTTTATGAATATTGATTTTCTGGATAGTTTGGACAATGGAATTTTTCAGACATTGAACGAATCACGATATATGTTGGTTGAATTTGATCTATCAAGAGATATTCATTACATATCTTATATAGACGAGTATCTGGATGAATTGTTTTGTCGAGGATTTATTCCAATCATAGCTCATGTTGAGCGTTTCTTTCCTACAGGTTTAGATCTTGAAATGGTTGAAAACTGGTTGGAAATGGGATGTTTATTGCAGACAAATCGTACAAGTTTGATGGGATTTCAAGGAAAAGTGATTCAAAGAAACGCTCATCATTTAGTAAAAAATAAGATGATTCATCTAGTAGCCAGCGATACACATCGAACTGTAGGAAACCGTATTGAAAAACTGAGTGATGCATATCAAGTGGTTATAAAATTAACAGATACTGAATATGCCGATCAATTGTTTCTTCGAAATCCTTTAATCATCTTAGATGATGAAGTTTTATAATAAAAAAGAAAGCATTATTTATTATTATAGTGTATAATAAAGCAGTTATTTGTATGAAGGGAGAAAAATATGGCTTCAGATAAAGTGACAAGAGAAAATGATGAAATTGAAATTGATCTACGAGCGTTTTTTCTTAGATTAAAGACGAAGTGGTTAACTTGTATATTAGGCTTATTGCTAGGAGCAGTGCTGGCTTTAGGATATTCGATTTTCTTGGTAAATCCAGAATATCAATCCACAACTATGGTTTACTTAAGAGGAAATGGATCCTCTTCTATCTCAATTCAAGATCTTCAGGTAGGAACACAGCTTACCAAAGACTATGAAATTATTTTTAAATCACGTCCGGTTTTGGAAAGCACGATTGATGAGTTGAATTTAGATATGTCTACCAAAGAATTAAGCAATCTAATTTCTATAACAAATACAGAAGATACACGTATCTTAAGTATCACTGCTACAGCGGATACACCAGAGCTTGCCAAAGATATCGCAAACTCAATTATGGATAATGGTGTTCAAAAAGTGAGCGAAATTGATGCACAGCAACCTTATGTAGTAGAAACAGCTATTGAAAATGCTGCACGTGTTGGTATGTCTCGTTCTAAAATGACGATTTTAGGTGCGGTTGCTGGTTTAGCGATTACTTTAGGATACATTTTCTTACGCTTTGTATTAAGTGACAATATCACTTCGGCAGATGATCTAGAGAATACATTGAATGTTCCTGTACTTGCCGTAGTTTTAGATGATCCACAAATGGATTTTAAGAAAATGGCTAAAAACAACAAGAAAGGAGCTTAGAAATGGAACAAGGATTAGTAGAAATTCGTTATAACACCATGACGACAGCTTCAACGGAGTCATTTAAGGTATTAAGGACAAACTTAATTTATTCAGAAGGTGTACAGGTTATTACAATGACAAGTGTGCTTCCAAATGAAGGAAAGACAATTACTTCATTTAATTTGGCTAAAAGTTTTGCCCAGATCAATAAACGTGTTTTATTGATTGATGCCGATTTAAGAAAAGGTTCTTTAAAACGTTTCTTTACAGTAAGACATAAAGTCGCTGGTTTATCGGAAGCTCTTTCTAGACAATCAGGACAAATCATTGAAGAGACAACAATTCCTAATTTAGATGTTGTATTTGCTGGTAAAATTCCACCAAACCCAACAGAATTATTATCAGGAGAAATCTTTGAAAATATTATCAATCGTTTAAGAAATGCATATGATTATATCATTATCGATACGCCACCAATGAATGCAGCCATGGATGCAGCTATCATTGGACGTGTTACAGATGGTGTGGTTTTGGTTGTTCGTAATGACTTTGTAAAGAAACAAGATTTAAAACGTATTAAATTACAACTAGAACGTAATGGTGCTCGTGTCATTGGATCTGTTTTAAATCGTGTGAAAAAAGATCAAGTAGACTATAAGAACTATGGCTATGAATACTACTACGAAGAAAAATAAGACGAAAACATTAGGTTTGATAGCTGTTATATTGTTTTTGATCCTTGCTTTGATGAGCATGTTATTGTTTTTTAATGAAAGACCTTCTAACGAAGATGTTTCTTCTGCTTCGGATTATCATCACATTGAGTATAATGGTAAGAAATATGATTATAATTCTTCTATTGTATCTATTCTTTTTATGGGAATTGATTCCACTGACCCAGAACAAATGGGACAGGCTGATGCAATGCAGTTGGTATTATTAAACCGAGAGGAAGAATCCATCCAGGTTATTGCATTATCAAGAGATATCATGACAGATATCCATCTATTTGATGTTGAACACAATGATCTTGGATGGGATAAACAACATTTAGGATTGGCTTATGCTTATGGGGATTCTCCTAAAAATGGTGCCATGTTAACAAGTCAAGCGGTCTCTAAATTGTTATATGATGTACCAGTCGTCCATTTTGCAGCTATGGATCTTTCAATTTTACCAGAACTGCAAAATGTTGTTGGCGAATTGCAGGTAACAGTTCCTAATGATTCTTTAGTGGAAGTAGATCCAACATGGACAAAAGGAAGTGTTGTAACATTGAATGCAGACAATGTTGAGAGCTTTGTTCGAACACGTGATACTGAGCAGGATTTTTCCAACACAGATCGTATGGAAAGACAAAAAGCATATATAGGAGCATATGTGCAAAAAATTAAAGAAATGTTAACAAATGATTTTGATAATACTGTACAATTGTTGTATAATGTCTGCAAGGATATGACAACGAATATTACTTTGGATGATATTCAATCATTTTCTTCAATGTTGTTATCCTATTCTTATGATTCCAATTCTGATTTCTATACATTGCAAGGAGAAAATAAAACCGGTGAACTGCATGATGAATTTGAAGTGGATCAGGAAGCATTACAACAATTGGTCGTAGAATTATTCTATGAGGAGGAGAATTAATATGAAGAATATATTTAAGAAATTTGCGTTAGGATTAGGTACAGCTACAGCAATCTGCATGAGCTTGACTCCAGCATTTGCTGCAGGAAGTATTACTTCAAATGGAACACCAAGTGGTGAAGTTCTTGTTGATGGTGTAGTAGTTGAAGGTTCTTATGCTCAGTTCGTAGATGATTTATCTTATTTAACATCAAGTGAAAACGAGCAGGATGTTAAGGCAGCTGACATTATCGAACAGTTGAATGCAGGAACACCATTGACAGAAGCTTTCTCTGGTGAAACAGTTGCATTGCCTGAAGGTGTAGAAATTGATTTATCTGAATTTTCATTGTTGACAAAACTTCAGGACTTACAGGCATTTGATGCAGATGGAAATCGTCTTGAAGAAAATGTAACAATTAGCTGGGAAGTTCCAAACTTAACAAGTGAACTTGGTGAAGTTTATGTATTACACTACAGTACAAAAGCTGATAAAGGTTGGGAAGTTATTAAACCAGATGAAGTTAACTATGATACTAAGATGATTACTGCAACATTTGAAGATTTATCTCCAGTTGGAGTAATCTACAAATCAACTGAAAATGTTCCAGCTGAAAACCCTAATACAAGTACTTCAACAAACGCTGGATTATATTTAGGTGTTGGTGCTGTTGCTTTAGTAGCAATCGGATTGATCGTATTCAAAAAACATAAAGCTTAATAATCAAGTCAAGTAAATTTCGGGGTTGTCAAATTAGACAACTCCTTTTTTTTATCTAAAAGGGTATTCCCAATTTCTCGGGAATTTTTTTTGTTTTCATTTTGTGTTAAAATATCACTAGACAAAAAATTGAATGGAGTTTTATTCTATGGAAAAAAGAAAACAGCATAAAAAGATAAACGTTTTAGAAGGTCTTGAAAAAGAAGAGAAAAAAGAAAAAGAAATAATCAATCTAGATAAAGAAATAGGTATTGATGAAGAAACTGAAGAAATGTTTCAAGAGGAAATGGAATCTTCACAGGAAAATGAATCTGTACTTGAAGAGGAAGTATCAGAGAATGAAGAAGTTTTAGAAGCGCAAGAAGAGTTAGTTGAAGAAAATAATGAAACTGAGAAAATTTCAGAAGAAGATAGTACAGAAGAAATAGAAGAAGAGCAAGAAATTCCTTTAGAAGAAGATGCTGAAGATTTGGTGGTTGAGGAAGATACGGACTCTAAACCTAAAAAGAAAATCGATGGCCGTTGGTTTTTGATTTGTATTCTTTGTGTACTACTAGGAATTGTATTCTATGCTGGATTCAAAGTGTTTAATCAATATCAAAGTCAGGAAAAAGTTGATGAAGTAGCAGAAAATAAAACAGAAAACAAGGATACGACTGCTCCTGCTTTTGTTGGCTTTCTTGATCGAATCGTTATAAATTTAAACGCAGTTGATGTAGATTATTCAAAGTATTATTTAGCAGTTGATAATGATCAACAGATGCAAGTTACAGTAACTGGAGACGTTAATCTTTCACAAGAAGGAGAATATTCGATTACAGTTTCCAGTACCGATGAAGCCGGTAATACAACAAGTCAAGATGCTATTGTACAGGTGATTTCAGAAGAGACCATGGTAGCTGTTCCTATTGAATTAACACCTATGATCGATGGCAGCATTCCTATGGCTACGGATACTAAACAACGTGTAGATGCTAATGTCATAATGTATTATTACGGAGAAGTATCTCAAGAAATCAAAGATGAAATTACGCGTCTTGGTTTGGATGTTTCAGGATATCGTTTAGATTCTTATTGGAATCCATCTGATTTAAATATTTAAATATTAATTGATTTAAAGATAAGCTAGGTTCCTATTTGCTAGGATCTAGCTTTTTTTTAGCTTTATTTAAGGCTTAACCTGCATAATTATAAAAGATATCCGCTCTCGTGTGATTGTCTAATACATAAGTAATAAGTAAAAAACACTTTGATCACTCCAATTGAAATTCAAAAAAAGTTATGTAAAAAAATAATGATTATGTATTGACAAATTCAAACGGGGGGGGGGTATTATATCAATGATAGATGAAGTACGCTCATCTATTGGAGATTTTTTTTGTACAAAAAAAATTTATTTTAAGAAATGGAGTGATTTAAAGTGTATCGAAAAAAATTCACAAAATCAGCACTATCTGGTTTAGTTGCAGTTTCTATGATTCCTTGTGTAGCTACTCCGATATTTGCTGAAAGTCAATCTGAAGAAGAATTATTAGGCCGGAAAGTAAGTATTCTTTATATTGACGAAGCTACAAATGAAAAAGTAGCACAGAACACAATGTTATTCAGTCATCTTGATAAAGATGGAAGCTGGACTATTAACGCAAATGAACTTCCTACAATTGCTAATTATACGATTACTTCTCAGGGAGATTTATTATCGCTTTATGATGGAAGTGTCATTGAGGTTACAGTAAAAGCCAATGAAACACAAAAAGATGTAATCATGAATGTTCAATTCGTTGACGAAACAGGTACTGTAGTTGGTGGTGGAGATTATTTCTTACCTGAAGGCGTACAAAACTATTCAGTATTAAGTCAATACGTTCCTGTAGGTTATCAGATGACAACCACTGGAGACTTCATGGTTGAAGAAGGTGGATCAATCAAAGTTAATGTTGAGAAGATTCAAAAAGATGTGATCCTTAACGTACAGTTTGTTGACGAAAATGGAACAGTAGTTGGTGGTGGAGACTACTTTGTACCAGAAGGAATCAATAACTATTCAATTTTAGAACAGTATCTACCAGCAGGATATGAAATGACAGTTTCTGGAGATTTCAATACTGCTAATGGGCCATTGACTGTTTCTGTAAAGAAAATCGTAACTTCTAAAACAATCAATGTTGTATATGTAGACGAAAATGGAAACAACTTAGGTGGCGGCGATTATATCGTTGATCCAGATGGAGACGGAATTGCAAACTACAGTGAATTGCCTCTACCAGAAGGATACAAATTAAAAGAAACTGGTGACTTCTTTGTAGAAGATGGTGGTAAATACACAGTAGTTCTTGACAAAATCGTTGATGGAACAGTAGTTAACGTAGTATTCGTTGACGAAGCTGGAAACAACTTAGGTGGTGGTGACTACAGAGTTGACTTAGACAACGATGGTGTTGCAAACTACAGCGAATTAACTTTACCAGCAGGTTATGAATTAATCGAAACTGGTGATTTCTTCGTTAAAGACTTCGAAGGAAAAACAAATACTATTACTGTTAAAAAGATTTCAAAAGGATCTATCGTTAACGTAGTATTCGTTGACGAAGCTGGAAATAACTTAGGTGGCGGAGATTATTTCATTGATGCTGATGGTGATGGAATCGCAAACTACACTGAATTCGCATTGCCAGAAGGTTATGAACTAATCACAACAGGCGATTTCTTCGTTAAAGATTTCGAAGGAAAAACAACAACTATTACATTACAGAAAATTGTTAAAGACACAATCATCAATGTAGTATACGTTGATGAAGAAGGAAATGTCCTTGGTGGTGGTGATTTCTTCGTTGACCCAGATGGAGATGGAATCGCTAATTATAGTGAATTAACTTTACCTGTAGGGTATGAGTTGATCACAACAGGTGACTTCTTCGTAGAAAATGGTGCTTCTTACACAATCACATTAAGAGCTATCACTACTGAAGAAGAAACAAAAGCAGCTACATTAAATGTTAAAGTAGTTGATTATGATTCTCGCGAAGTTTTATCAGCAGAAACATTTACTTCTGCAGATAAAGGTCAAGCTGATCAAACATATACATTTGTATATGGTGAAGATTATCAGGTAAAAATTCCTAAAGGATATAAATTAATCAAAGATGTTGAGCCAGCTGATATTACTGTAAACTATGGTTCAACTATGACAGCAGAATTCTATGTTACTAAAGATGAAGGTACAGGAAACACTGGATCTACAGAAGAAGGTAACAAAGAAGACAGCAGCAAGACTGATGGTGTTGATACAGGTGTTGCAACAGCATTAAGTGCTTCTATGGCTGGTGTGGCTGCTAGCGGTATTGGTATTCTTGGTCTTCTTCGCAAGAAAAGAAACAAAAAATAAATAACGGTTATTAAAGGTCTCCCCCTTTAAAATAACAGAAAAAGCCCTGTATGAAATTGCTTCTAAGTACAGGGCTTTTTTCTATGCATATTTTTTTATTGCAATAATTGTATAAAATACAGCAAAAACACAACAAAAAGTGCAAAAAATATCGTAAAAATGTTTGTTTGTGCATTTTCGAAACGAGGGGGTATGATATAATACAATAAAGAAAGCGTTATCAAAAAGCTTTTTTTTAAGGAGGAGACCAATAATGAACAAAAAGTTAGTTTTGACCGGAAAAGCGGTACTCAGTACGGTCATGGCTTCAACGATGGCATGTTCGATGTTATCGACGAACATCCTAGCGCAAGAGCCAGAAGTAGTACCGGAAGAAGAAACAACAGTGGAGAAAACACCTGTTGAAGAAGAAACAACTGCGACTGAAGAAGCAACAGAAGTAGTTGAAGAACCAACTGAAACACCTGAAGAAGCAACAGGTGGTAATGAGGAAACTACACCAAGTAACGCAATTACGACAAATGAAATTGTTGATACACCAACAACATATAGTTTCCCTAGTGGATATGATGATTCATGGACAGAGCAGAAATTACGTGATGAAATTCAAAGATTGCTAAATGAAGCAGCTAGCCTTTATGAAGAGAATAAGTATCGTCCAAGTACAGAGAATGACTACATAGAAATAAAGGCTACTGCTGAGGCAGCTTTAGCAGATACAACACTTGCAAAAGATAAATTAGCTTGGCAAGCTTATTACATGAGTAATTGTATTAAAGCAATGAATACAGCTCAACATGTATTAAGTGAATCAGCTAAACAAATTGTGATTATCAATAAGGAAGTTGCAAAGCTGAATCCTTCTGAATATCAATTGGATGCTTGGGAAGCTCTTTCTAGTGCATTATCTTCTGCTATAGCAAGAATTAATGGTAATGCTTCTAAAGATTATTCAGAAGATTTAGCTAATATTCAGAGCTTATATGAAACTGCGTTACAAGCGAAAGTAGATGATAACTTAGTTACTTTAAGAGATTATGTTGCAATTTGTGATGATATAGTAGCTAGTCAAAAGACAGATGATGCTGTAAATTATGATAGTAACACATGGAGAACATTTATTAATGCTTTGAATGAAGCAAAAGCCGAAATTGAAAAGGGAAGTACTACTATAGATGTAGAAGTCTTTAATAAACTATATAGTGCATTGGAATCAGCTAAAAATGCATTAGTACCTATTAGTAGTGAAGATTCAGAAGGTAAAGAAACCGGTGTAGCAGATTACTGGTCAAAGGCAAGAACATATGGTGGTCATGTGTATGTTGCTGGAGAAAAAGTTAATGGAGATGGTACAACTACTCTATATATCAATTGGGTAAATGATGGTATAAATCCAATAACTGGTGAGCAAGAGAAGTCATTAGATAAATCATTTATTAGACAGCACGATAATAATTTAGGTATCTATGCTATGGTCAATAGAAATGATTTTGGAACAAGCTATAACAACTGGGTTAAAAAATTTAGAGAGTTATCAGCTGATGAAGTAATGAATGGATTTACAGGATATGAGATTACTGTAAACACAGGTGATAAAGTTATTATTGGTATTGGCAATAGGGAGTCTACTTTCCATGGTACATTCTCCGCTGGAGTATATCAGACAAAAGCTTCCGATACAACAGCTCCAACTGTAGAACTTTCTTATGAAATGACAGAAGAAGGAGTTAAAGTAACGTTAACAGCAAATGAAGCAATCCAATCTATTGATGGATGGACTAAAGTAAGCGATACACAATATCAAAGAGTTTATGCTGGTGCAGTAGATGAAACAATTACTGTATATGATCTAGCTGGAAATGAAGCTGAGGTACAATTAACATTAGCAGATAAAACTGCATTGAAAGAAGCTATCGAGAATTTTGGAAATCTTGAAGGATCAGGATCTGTTTACGATAACTATGTAAAAGTTTTGAATAATGGTAAAGCATTATTAGAGGATCCAGAAGCAACTCAAGTGAAGGTAGATAATGCAGCAAGAAATATTGAAACTTGCTATTATAAAGTTTTAGTTGCTGCTTTAAATACTAAATATGATCCAGATACATTTGATTATAGCAAGTATACAACTGGCTCTATAATTCCTGTACAAAATATGTATGGTATTACTCATAACAGAACAAATAACAATTACCAGGAAAGTGAAGCACAGGGTAATATTGGACAGATGAAAGGCTGGTATGAAGAATACTTGAAAGCAGAAGCTGGATTAACATTGGCAGCTCAAGATGAAAAATACATTGGATTTAATCCTGAATCTACTTCAGTTGATGATCGTCAGGGTCATTTTGCAGTAACTAGTCAAGAAGTTGTTGTTGTGAATGGTGTTAAAAAGATTCGTTTACATGTATCATTCTATAATGATGGATTACATCCAATTTATGGAAAAGAATTACCAAATGCAAATGGAAGCACAAAATTCAATAAATTCAGTATTGGAAAGAATGATATTAATAAAACTCGAGTTCATACGTACAATTCAAGCTTCGGTTCTAAGAGATCAGCAGGATTACAAAATGTAACTTATTTAGATGGAGAAAATAGCTACAGCAAAGGTTTCCAAGGTACATTTGATATCAATGATGGAGAACAGTATGTAACATTTGAATACACAAAAGATAGGGATAGTACATATTCTCCATGGTATTACAATATTCAACCAATGGATATGGTGAATCCAGATTGCACTGTTACTTATTCTAATGATGGAAATCCTACAAATAAAGATGTTACTGTAACTATTCAAGCTAATGAACAACTTCAGCCTGTAGAAGGATGGACTTTATCAGATGATGGAATGTCATTGACTAAGACATATTCAGATAATACAAGTGAAACGGTTACGGTTAAAGATTTGACTGGTAATGCAATTGAAGTTCCTGTAAATGTTACAGGTATTGATAAACTTGGACCAACTGTAACTGTTAAGAATGAAACAACTGAAGATGGTGTATTGGTTACAATCGAAACAAACGAGCCAATTCAAACTCCAGATGGATGGACAAAAGTAAGTGATACAAAATATACTAAACTTTACACAGAAAATACGAGTGAAGATATTATAGTATATGATTTAGCTGGCAATGCTACAAAAGCTCATGTAACAGTATCTAGCATAAGTAAACCAGGAACAGGTGGATCTGATCAGGATAAGAATCAAGGAACTGATACAAAGAAAGAAGATTCTAAGAAAACAGATGGAACAAATACGGGTGTATTTGTTGGAACTGGATTATTTGCTGGATCAGCTACAGCAGCTGCAGCTGGTGCTAGTTTATTAGCGTTCTTGAAAAAACGTAAAAAATAAGAAATAATACATTTTCCCCGATTATTATGAACAGGAATCAGGATTCTGGTTCCTGTTTTTTGGGTATCCAAAATCATTTAGGGTTTTAGCGTAAACAATTGGGGTCTAATTTGGGG
>ERZ857984.2418-NODE-2418-length-11467-cov-2.519453_pt1 | contig 11467 bp, 10 predicted proteins | sample MGYA00519914_ERZ857984 | MGnify/ENA primary metagenome ERZ857984 (study PRJEB31778, sample SAMEA3449417) | human gut metagenome | biome: human gut; feature: human-associated habitat; material: faeces | place: United Kingdom | collected 2010/2012 ... | reverse complement strand
TTGTCATCAGGCATTTTATCTGGATTCGGACGGAACCGGTTATGATGCTTCGGGCAATCATTTTACTGTGGATGATCTGCCCTTTCCGGATTTTGTTCTCTCAAAGGGGGAACAGGGCTTTTCTCCCTTTTTCCTTCTTTTAACATTTATGGCCTCCCAGATGTCTGCCGGATCGTAGCCCCGGGCGAGCAGATACCGGTACACTTTGGCCACTTGTGCAGTGGAAGACAGCCCTCCGACGGATTCGACGCGCTGGAGGAAGAGGCGCTCGAAGTTCCGGTCGTACTCCTGGGGTTCGATCTCTTCGAGGGCCGAGGCGATGAGTGCCTCGGGAATGTCCCGGGCGCGGAGTTCGCGCTCGATGCGCAGGCGTCCCCATTGTTTGAGGCGGTGCTTGCCCCGGGCGAAAGATTGTGCAAAGCGGGCTTGATCGACGAAGCCTTCCTCGGTCAGGCGGGCGAGGATGGCCTCCTGCTGCGAAGGGGCGAGGGAGTATTGTTGCAACTTGGTGCGTACCTCGCGCAGGCAGCGGTCCTGGTAGGCGCAGTAGCGCTCCATCCGGGCGAGGACTTCCTCGGGGGTGAGGGGGCGGGCAGGTTTTATCGTTCCCATCGGAAAGCGTGGAAAGAGCCGTCTATCCAGCCTTTGCCTTGCAGGGCGGTAAAGCGTAGCAGACAGTATTGCGGATCGGAGGCTCCTTGCGGGAAGTACCGGCGGAAGCCTTCCTGCCAGAAGGATTCGAGCAGCGAGGGTTCGCGCAGCACTTCGACCTTGCCGGTGAGCGATACGCTGCCCCGTTCGGTGTAGAAGCACAGGCCTGCCCGAGGGTCGCGGAGGAAGTGCCGAGCTTTTTCTCCACCGTACACCGTGGTCATCCATACGGTGCGCAGCCCTTGGTGGGACAGGCGGTTCATGGGGACGGGTCGGGGGAAGCCTCCCTCGTCGAGGGATGCCAGCGTGATATTTTCCGTCCCGGCGAGCATGTCGGCGGCGATGTCTTCCCAAGAGGTGTCAGTCATCGTGGGAGCGGAGTTTCTGGAGGATGAATACGGTGGGACGGCGGTCGAGGCCCTCGGGCGGTTGGGTGCGCCAATGGGCGATGCTGCGGGTGTGGATGTACTGCTGGGGCGAGGTCAGATCGCACGCAACGGTGAGCAGAGTGGTGGGGGAGCAAGCGCCGAGGATGGCTTGCAGCATTTGCCCGTTGCGGAACGGGGTCTCGATAAACAGTTGGGCGGAGGATTCCGCTTCGGACCGTTTTTCCAACTGGCGCAGGCGGTTGGCTCGTGCGGTGGGGTCGATGGGCAGATAGCCGTTGAAAGCGAAGTTCTGTCCGGAGAGCCCGGAGGCCATCAGGGCCATTAGCAGCGAAGAGGGACCGCTAAGGGGCACCACGGGGATGTCCAGGCGGTGCGCTTCGCGTACCACGAGCGCTCCGGGGTCGGCGACGGCCGGAACGCCGGCTTCGGAGATGACCCCCAGGTCGAATCCTTGCCGACAGGGGGCGAGCGCTTCCCGCGCGACGGTACGGTCCGACCGTTTCCCGATGTCGTAGAAGGTCAAGGGGTCGATCGACTTGTCGGGCAGGATGCGACGGATAAACCGCCGGGCGGAGCGGATGTTTTCTACGGCAAAGTATTGCAGCGGGGCGACGACTTCGCGTATTTTTTCCGGCAATACTTCCCGATAGTCCGTTTCGGCGATGAAACAGGGGATCAGGTACAGGGTGCCTTTGGCGGGAGCGGACTCCATGCGGGATCAGAACGGCAGGTCGTCCTCTTCAGGAGTGGGAGCGGCGGGGGCGGGGGTCTGGGGTGCTTGGGGCGCGGCAGCCGGTGCGCTCTGTGCGGCAAAAGGATTGGCAGGAGCGGGTGCGCCTTGTGCGGCGCCGGGAGTGGCGGCTTCGATGCGCCATCCGCCTACCGTGGTGAAGTAACGGACTTCTCCGGTCCGGGGATCGGTCCATTCACGGCCGCGCAGGTTGATGGAGATGCGTACGTATTGTCCTTCGGTAAAACCGTCCAGCAGTGCGGCGCGGCTTTGGGAAAATTCTACCAGGATGGTTTGCGGGTACATTTCGTCGGTGAGCAGGACGCATTCGCGTTTGGAAAACGTCGGGGTGATCTGCTGGACGGGCGATATTTTCTTGATCGTGCCTATTAGTTCCATGATGGGATGTAAGTGTTTGTTTTACGGTTTGTTTTTTTTCAAGAGCCGGGCGTTCGATTTTCCCGGACCTCTTGCAACAAAGGTAAGAAATGCCGGGCGTAGTGACAAGTCGGATGCCAAGTTTTCGGGCTTGACAGCGCCGGGAAATTCTTCGTGGGTGTTCCCCGATGTGTGCGGGCAAGCAAAAAGCCGGAAGGCGCATTTTGCGCCTTCCGGCTTTTTGCTTGCGCACGCCCGGTTTATTCCCGAGCAGGGGTTTGCGGGGCGGCAGCGCGCCGGGATTTGCCGCACAAGTAGTCGGTGACTACGGCGCAGGCAGCATCGCCTGTGATGTTGAGCACGGTGCGGATCATGTCGAAGATCCGATCCAGGGCAAAGAGCAGGGGAAGTCCTTCCAAGGGGATCCCTGCCGAAGCCAGTACTGCTACTACCATGAGCGTAGGGCCGGGGACACCGGCCTGTCCGACCGAACCCAGCGATGCGGTGATGGAGATGGCGATGTAGTGTCCCAGGTTGAGGTCGATGCCGTACAACTGGGCGAAAAACAAAGCCACCAGGGTGTAGTAGATGGCGTTGCCGGTCATGTTGATGGTTGCTCCCAAGGGGATGACGAAGGAGGTAACCTGCTTGGACACGCCGAGTTTCTTTTCGACCGTTTCCATGTTCACCGGCAGGGTGGCCATGGACGAGGAGGTGGAAAAGGCGACGATCTGCGGCTCGGCCATCGACCGGAAAAAGTGGGTGATCGGTGTGCGCGAGAACAGCGCGATGGTTATCGGATAGATGCCCAGCCCCATGGCCAGTACCACAAGGATGTCCACCCACAGGAGGTTGGCTACCGAGAGCAGAATGTCGAAGCCGAAGGTTCCGGTCGCGTCGGCCATCAGACCGAAGACACCCAGCGGAGCGACGAGCATCACTTTGTTGATGCACCAGATCAGGGCTTCGAGCAGGTAGTTCACTCCCCGGATGACGGGTTCTTTCTTGCCGGCGGACAGCGTCGAGATACCGAATCCGAGGAAAAGACCGAAGACGATGATCTGCAGGATGTTCCCTTCGGTGAGGGCGCGGACGGGGTTGGCCGGGATCATGCCGATGATCGTCCCCCAGAAGGTGAGCGAGGGCGGGGCACTCATGTCGGTGGTGTTTTGCGAGGCGAGCAGGTCGATGCTGCTGGCATCCAACCCGCTGCCGGGAGCGAGCCACAATCCGGCCAGAATAGCCAGAACGGTCGATATGAGGGTGGTGATCAGGATGTAACCGATGCTCGTTACCCCGATGCGGCCGGCGGAGCGGCTTCCGCCCAGGGTGGCTGCGCCGCTGACAATGGATATGAAGACCAGCGGAACGACCAGCATCTGAATCAGTTGCATGAAGAGGGTGCCCAAAGGTGCCAGCACGTGAGCCGAGGGTCCCATCAGATAGCCTACGAGGATACCCAGGATCATCGCGGCAAAAACCCAAAAGCTCAGGTTGCGGAGGAGTTTTTTCATTTTTTATCGCGTTTTTTTTGGTGAATTTCGATCGGAAAGGTTTTCTCCGCACGGGGAAGCCGTGGGTAGATAAGAAGAGGTGAACGGTCTGCTATGGAAGACTTTTTGGAAAGCCTGCCTTGGACAGATGTGGTGTCGGTATGGAAAAGTCGGTTTCGGCCGGGAGAATTCCCGGCCGAAACCGACCCCGATAGGGATTTACTGGATGAAGCCCCGGCTGCGCAACAGCGGCTCGACCGAGGGTTCGCGGCCTTTGAAGTCGCGGAACAGCACCATCGCGTCTTCGGTATCGCCTTTGGCGAGCATCTTGTAACGGAAGTCGTGGGCCGTTTGCGGATCGAAGATGCCGTTGCGGGCAAACGAGTCGAAAGCGTCGGCATCCAGCACTTCCGCCCACAGGTAGGCGTAATATCCGGCCGAATACCCTCCGGAGAAGATGTGGCTGTAGTACGGGCTGCGGTAGCGGGGATAAATCTCGTGGATCAGCCCGATGCGGTCCATCGAGGCTTTTTCAAAGGCGTTCACGTCGCGTTTTTCCACCTTGTCGAGCGTGTGCCAGTCCATGTCCAGAATACCGGCGGCCAGAAATTCGGTCGTGGCGAAGCCTTGTCCGTAGGTATCGGCCTGACGGATTTTGTTTACCAGCGAGTCGGGGATGACCTCACCCGTTTGATAGTGCGTGGCGTAGAGTTGGAGTACTTCGGGGTGCATGGCCCAGCGTTCCATGATCTGGGAGAAGAGTTCCACGAAGTCGTGCTGTACGTTGGTACCGGCCAGGCTTTCGTATTGGACGTCGGTGAGCAGGCTGTGCAGGCAGTGGCCGAACTCATGGAAGTAGGTCTTCACGTCGTCGATGGACAGCATCGGCGGGGTGTCGCCCACCGGTTTGGGAAAGTTGGTGGTGAGCGATACCACCGGAATGCGGCGTACTCCGTCCACGTATTTCTCGCTGCGGTAGTCCGTCATCCAGGCTCCGGGGCGTTTGCTGGCGCGTACGTAATAGTCGCAGTAGAGGATGCCCATCAAGGTGTCGCGGTCGTCGTACACTTCGAAGACCCGTACGTCGGGATGGAACACCGGCATGTCGTCGCGCTGGCGGAAGGTCAGTCCGTAGAGTTTGTTGCAGACGGTGAAGATGCCTTTGGTGACGTTATCGACCGTGAAGTAGGGTTTGGTGTCCTCCTCGGAGAGGTTGTACTTTTCGGAGCGGATCTTGTCGGCGTAGTACCACCAGTCCCACGGTTCGGCACGGAAATCGCCGCCTTCCCGGTCGATGTAGGCCTGGATCTCGGCGAGTTCTTCCTTGGCCTTTTTCAGGGCGGGTTTCCACACCTGGTACATCAGCTGGTAAGCAGCCTGGGGGGTCTTGGCCATGTTCTCGTCCAGCATGTAGGCTCCCCAGTTGTCGAAGCCCAGTAGTTGGGCTTTTTCCACCCGGAGGTTGACCATCGAATCGACGATCGCTTTGTTGTCGGCGTCGTTGTTGCGGTCGCAACGCTGTACGTAGCCTTCGATCACCTTTTCCCGCAGGTCGCGGCGGGTGGAGTAGGTAACGAAGGGAATCCAGCTGGGTTTTTGCATCGTAACCACGTAGCCTTCTTCACCCAGTGCCTTGGCATCGGCTGCCATCGAGGCTTTTACGGCTTCCGGCAGGCCGTCGAGGTCGTTTTCACCCAGGCGGATGACGATGTCGTTGGTCTCCTTGAGCACGTTGTTGCCGAAGGTGAGCGAGAGGGAGGCCAGAGCGGAGTTGATCTCGCGCAGGCGGGCTTTCTTGTCCTCGGGCAGGTTGATGCCGGAACGCTCGAAGCCTTTGTACAGTTTTTCCGTCAGACGGGCTTTTTCACCCGTCAGACCGAGCGAGTCGCGGTGGTCGTACACGTATTTGATGCGCTGGAACAGGCCTTCGTTGAGGGCGATGTTGTCGTAGTGGGCGGTGAGCAGCGGGGTAACTTCCTCGGCAATGGCATCCAGGGTGTCGTTGGTATTGGCTTCGGTGATGTTGAAGAAGACCATCGATACCCGGGAGAGCAGGTCACCGGAATTTTCGTAGGCCAGCACCGTGTTTTCAAAGGTGGGCGTTTCGGGGTTGGCCACGATCGAGTCGATCTCGGCGCTGTGCTGTTGGATGCCTTCCAGAAAAGCCGGCTTGTAGTCTTCGTTGGTGATCCGGTCGAAGGGAGGCACCTGGTACGGAGTGTCGTACGCGGAGAAAAATGGATTCATGTGTTCCTGTTGTTTGGCCGCGCAGCTCGCCAGCAAAGCGCAGACGGCTGCCGCGATGAGGATTCGTTTACTTTTCATATAGATGTTTTTATCGAATATTTACAATTATTTACAATTCCTTTTCCCGAAGGGTTCCCCGGTGCGTGCGGTCGGTGCAGAAGCCGACGGGGCGGAACCCGCGGGCGGAGTAGTACTCGTTCAGAGCCTGATTGTCGGCCCGGCAGTCCAGGCGGAGGACTTGATAGCCATGTTCCTGCGCCCAATGCTGGCAATAGTTCAACAGTACGGCCCCGGCGCCCCGTGCTTCGGGGGCGGAAGCCAGGTTGTGCAGGTACAGGGCGCCGGGGCGTTCCTTGCCCGCCCAGTAGGAGTCCTGGTCGGCCAGGGCGATCAGTCCGCAGACCTTGCCCGAGGTGTCGCGGGCTACGAGAAGTTTCCCTTCGGCCAGTTTCCCTTCGAAGTAACTGCGGGGAAAGAAATTTTCGTAGCCTTCCCATTGGACGATGTGGCGTTCGGAGAGCCACTGCTGACGCTGACGGAGGATTTCCAGGATCGCTTCCAGGTCGGTGGGCAAGGCGGCGGATACGGTATAGTCGTGGTTCATGGACTGGAAAATCAACGGTTTTGTCCCAGCCAGCCTTCGCGGTCCAGACTGCGGTACTGGATGGCTTCGGCTACGTCCTGGGGGGCGATGTCCTGCCGCTCGGCCAAGTCGGCGATGGTGCGGGATACCTTCAGGATACGGTCGTAGGCGCGGGCAGAAAGCGAGAGGCGTTCCATGGCGGTCTTGAGCAGTGCGCGGGAGCGGTCGTCCAGGCGGCAGAACTCGTCGAGGGAGCGGGGATCCATCTGGGCGTTGCAGGTGATGCCCGGCCGGTCGGCAAAGCGGCGTTGCTGGGTCTGGCGCGCGCGGACTACTCGGGCCCGGATGGCCGAGGAGGGTTCTCCGCGACGTTCGTCGGAGAGTTGGTCGAAATTGACCGGTTCGACTTCGATGTGCAGGTCGATCCGGTCCAGTAGCGGTCCGGAGATCTTGCTGAGGTAGCGCTGGATTTCGGCCGGCGACGAAGAGAAGGCCTTCGTCGGGTCGGCAAAGCCGCCCGAGGGGCTGGGGTTCATCGAGGCGATGAGCATGAACGAGGCCGGGAAGCAGACCGACTGCCGCGCCCGGGAGATGGTCACGATGCGGTCTTCGAGCGGTTGGCGCAAGACCTCGAGTACGGATTTTTGAAATTCGGGCAGTTCGTCCAGAAACAGCACGCCGTTGTGTGCCAGGGAGATTTCGCCCGGCTGGGGGTATTGGCCGCCCCCGACCATCGCTACGTTGGAGATGGTGTGGTGCGGGCTGCGGAAAGGCCGTACGGTCATCAGTCCGCTGTGGGCGGAGATCTTGCCGGCGACCGAATGGATCTTGGTAGTCTCCAGCGCTTCGGAAAGGGTCATGGGTGGCAGGATGGTTGCGATGCGTTTGGCCAGCATCGTCTTTCCGCTGCCGGGAGGCCCGACCATGATGACGTTGTGCCCGCCGGCGGCCGCGATCTCTAGGGCACGCTTGATGTTTTCCTGACCTTTTACATCGGCAAAGTCCAGCCCGGAGCGGTTTTCGTTTTCGTAAAACAGGGCCTGGAGGTCTACGTGTTCGGCTTCGGGTTCGTAGGTACCTTTGAAAAAGGAGGTAACCTCTTCGAGGGTGTCCATGCCGTACACTTCGAGGCCTTCCACTACGGCGGCTTCGCGGGCGTTCTCACGGGGCAGGATAATGCCCCGGAAGCCTTTTTCCTGCGCCTGGATGGCGATGGGGAGCGCTCCCCGGATGCCTTTGAGCGAGCCGTCGAGCGAGAGTTCGCCCATGATCATGTAGTGAGCGGCGGGTTCGTCCGGGATTTGTCCCGAGGCGGCCAGAATGCCGATGGCGATCGGCAGGTCGAACGATGCGCCTTCCTTGCGCATGTCGGCCGGAGCCATGTTGACCGTGATCTTTTTGCCCGGCCAGCGGAAGCCGTTGGTCTCGAAGGCGGCGTTGATGCGGTGCGAGGACTCCTTGACAGCGTTGTCCGGCAGACCGACCAGGTTGTACCCCACTCCCTGCGAGATATTGACCTCGACGGTAACGGTAACGGCCGAGATGCCTTCGACGGCACTTCCGTATGTCTTTACCAACATGGCGTATGCGTGTGTTTTTTTCTATCCTTGCAAAGATAACGGTTTATGCGTTAGCAGGCCGGTTTTTTTTGCGTGAATAAAAATAGAGGGGGAAGGACGTGATTTTGCGCGCAAAAGTTAGTAATTTTGACCCGCGAAAAAACGCGAAAGAAAAACGATGCGGTCGGGGAAGTTGCCGTGTGCGGCCAAAACCCGGGCGTGTCCCCTTAAGAGAAAGAAACAAGGTATGCTACAAGTCAATTTCATCCGGGAAAACAAGCAGCGGGTGCTCGACGGGTTGGCCAAGCGCAATCTGGAGAAAGCACCGGAAATGATAGCGAAGGTCCTCGAGTTGGACGACCGCAGAAAAGCGACCCAGACGTCGCTCGATGCGAATCTGGCCGAGCAAAACGCCATTGCCAAGCAGATAGGGGGGCTCTTCCGCCAGGGACGCGGCGCGGAGGCCGAAGCGCTCAAGGAAAAGACAACGGCGCTCAAGGCCGAGTCCAAGACTTTGGAAGAATGTTTGTCCGGGGTGGAAAAAGAGCTTCGCGAATTGCTGTACTTGATCCCGAACGTGCCTTGCGAACAGGTGGTTCAGGGCTTCGGTGCGGAAGACAACCAGGTGGTGTTCGAAGAAGGAAATATGCCCGAGTTGTACGAAGGAGCGGTGCCGCACTGGGAGTTAGCCGAGAAGTACGATATTATTGACTTTAAGCTCGGAGTGAAGATCACCGGAGCCGGTTTCCCGGTGTACAAGGGCAAGGGAGCCCGCCTGCAGCGTGCGCTGATCAATTTCTTCCTGGATCACAACACGGCAGCCGGTTATCTGGAAATAGAACCTCCGCACATGGTGAACGAGGCCTCCGGCTACGGTACGGGGCAGTTGCCGGACAAGGAGGGGCAGATGTACCACAACATGCCGGACAACCTCTACATGATCCCTACGGCAGAAGTGCCGGTAACCAATATTTTCCGGGAAGAGACCCTCGCCGAGGCCGATCTTCCGGTCAAATACACGGCTTATACGCCCTGCTTCCGTCGCGAGGCCGGTTCGTACGGTAAGGATGTGCGCGGGCTGAACCGTCTGCACCAGTTCGACAAGGTGGAGATCGTCCGGGTGGAACGCCAGGAGGATTCCTATGCGGCGCTCGACCAGATGCTGGAACACGTCAAGGGCTTGATGCGCAAGTTGGAACTTCCGTACCATATCCTGCGCCTTTGCGGAGGCGACATGGGCTTTACCTCGGCCATTACGTACGACTTCGAGGTGTTCTCCGCTGCACAGAAACGTTGGCTGGAGGTAAGTTCGGTATCCAATTTCGAAACGTTCCAGGCTACGCGCCTGCACTTGCGTTACAAGACGGCCGACGGACAGCGGAAGTTGGCCCATACGCTCAACGGTTCTTCGCTGGCCTTGCCGCGTATCGTGGCTGCTTTGCTGGAGAACAACCAGACTCCGCAGGGGATCCGTATCCCGAAGGCACTGGTGCCTTATACCGGTTTCGAGTGGATCGACTAAACCGCACAGAGGGCGATCCTTTTCCGGCCCCGGGAGCGCAAAGAGAGGCTCTGTGGGGCTTGTGGAGAGGGAGAAATGTTAAAAGTGCGGGAAATGACGAAATTTAACCGTCGAACTATTGACAAGTATGGAAGTTTTACCGTACCTTTGTCGTGTACAAGTAGAAAGTAGTGAGTAGTAGTTTCATAGTTGTAGTTTTTTAGTATAGGTTAGTTTTTAGGACTTGACAGGCTTTTTGTCAAGTTCTTTTTTTATGCCCTTTTTCAAAAGGTATTTTTAACTGTAAATGATTGTTTGCCAACTGATATGATCCTCTTTTCTCGTAAGAAAAGAACGCTCGAATGTGTGAGCGGGTGTTTGGCGTGGAAGAGTCTTTAGGAGGAGGAGGCCTGAGGCGGATCGGAGGGAGTGGTTACAGAATCCTATTGCAAAATTTCCGGGAAAAGGGGATGCCGGGAGTGGGTCGGGGTGTTTTCCGAGGAGTGGTGCGGGTGTCAGGAGATGACGAGGTAGTCCACCACCAGGTAGAGGTACCAGACGATCAGGGCAAACTTGAACCCGACGGTCAGGAAAAATCCCAGCAGAGAACCCATTGCTCCGCCGAGGGCTTTCGAGAAGTCGCCCTGGTCGGCGACCAATTCGGCGATGAAGGCTCCGATGATGGGGAAGACGAGAATGGCCAGAAAGCCCGGAAACAGGAAGGTGAACGGGGTGAAGGACCACACGGAGGCTACGATAAGCCCGATGGTAGCTCCGCGGACGCCTTTCTTGGTGCCGCCGAATATCTTCACGCCCCAGAGCGGAAGGATGAAATCCAACAGTTGCACCACTACGGCCGCTGCGGTAACCCAGATCATGGTTTGCCCCGAAAGCGCATCGTCCGAGATGAGGTAGAGGATCAGCATGGCGATCCACCCGATGGTCGTACTGGGCAGCACGGGGATGAATGTTCCCAACAGCCCCACGACGAGCATGGCGATGACGATGATGATCCAAAAGATTTCCATCTTTAATTTTTAGACGGGTTGTCCCGTTTAAGGGTTTTTCGGTTTCAAAGATAAGCAAAGGCGAACGTCGCGGCAAGGGGGAAAGCGAAGTTTTCGCACCATGCCGGTACCGAAGGGACCCCTACGGACTTATAAAAACCCAGACGTTTGTCGCCGGCAGGAATTATTTGTAAGGGTCTTCCCGGTAGGGACCGTCGTCTTCCGAAAGGATACTGAGGTAACTCATGTAGCGCGAGGGGGCGATGCGGCCCTGCTCGACGGCGCGCACGACGGCGCAATCCGGTTCGTCGGTGTGCAGGCAGTCGTGGAAGCGGCAATCGCCCTTTAAGGCGAATATTTCGGGGAAATAGTCCCCCACTTCATGGGGATCCATGTCCACCAGTCCGAATCCGCGGATGCCGGGGGTGTCGACGACGTATCCGCCGAAGGACAGGGGGAACATCTGGGCGAAGGTGGTGGTATGCTGGCCTTGGTGGTGTACGGTCGAGATTTCGGCTGTTTTGAGGTTCAGGGTGCTTTCGACGGCGTTGACCAGACTGCTTTTTCCCGAGCCGGAGTGTCCGGAAAACATCGTGGTGCGCTGTCGCATCTTCTCGCGAAGCTGGTCGATGTTCTCCCCGGTGCGGGCACTGGTGCGAAGGGTGGGGTAGCCGATGTTCCGGTAGAGGTTTTCGAGTTCTTCGACGCGGGACAGGGCGTCGTCGTTGTAGAGGTCTATCTTGTTGAACAGCAATACGGCGTCGATGCGGTAGGCGCGTGCCGTGGCCAGAAAACGGTCGATGAACATGGTGGAGGTGGGAGGGAAATCGAGGGTAACGACCAGAAATGCGGTGTCGATGTTGGCAGCCAGGATGTGGGTGCGCTTGGACAGCTTGACCGAACGACGGACGATGAAGTTCTTGCGCGGG
>ERZ857984.2408-NODE-2408-length-11540-cov-2.980496_pt1 | contig 11540 bp, 7 predicted proteins | sample MGYA00519914_ERZ857984 | MGnify/ENA primary metagenome ERZ857984 (study PRJEB31778, sample SAMEA3449417) | human gut metagenome | biome: human gut; feature: human-associated habitat; material: faeces | place: United Kingdom | collected 2010/2012 ... | reverse complement strand
AACCACGTGCTCATGTTGATGCCGAAGAACGAGCCGCACAGCAGTCCGAACGCGACGGTCGACACGCCGCACAGCGTGGCGAACCACGCCGCCTGACGCATCATGCCGGGCTTTCGGTTCCTGGCGAGCATCCACCACCCCATCAGGGTCAGGATCAGTCCGTAGCCGGCGTCGTTGAGACAGATGCCGAAAAAGAGCATGTAGAACGGAGCGAAGAAGGGCGTGAGGTCCATCGTCCCGTATTTCGGGCGGGCGTACATGTCGCCCACCAGTTCGAAGACATGCGCGAACCAACGGTTCTTGAGCTTCACGGGCGTTTCGTCCTCGGGCGTGGGGTCCGATTTGAGGAAGACCACGTTGGGGTACTCCTCCAAAAGGGCGTCGACCCGACCGGAAGTCTCCTTCTCGGCCCAGCCCTCCATGACGACCAGCGTACCGTCGGCGGCCTCCTGCGCCGTAGCCTTCACCCGCACGCCCTGCAAACGCTCCTTCAGCGAGCAGGCGTGCTGTGCGAGCAGGGCCTCCGAAGCGGCCGCGCGCGAAAATTCAGCGTCGAGGGTCCGGAGTTTCCCTTCGGCTTCGGCGATGCGGCGCTCCGCCTCGCGGATATCCATCGTCGGGGTCTTCATCTCCTGCGCGTCGAGCGTAACCTCCTCGCCGGGCTTGGCCACGACGACGAACCACACCGTGGCATCGGTGCGGCTGACCTCCGAAACCGTATAGCGCTCCGACCACTCGGCCAACTGCTTGTCGAAGGTGTTGCGCTGGGTGAAGAAATAGCGCAGGACAATGCCCCGGGCGGCGAGTTTCCGCGTCGCCTCCACGTCGAACGCCCCCCAGGGACGCAGCTCCTCGGCCGCTTTTTCCAGCCGCCCGATCTCGGCGTTGAGCGTCGCGGCCTCGCGGTGCGCGGCGGCGTAATGCGCATAGGCCTCCTCGCCCGAAGCGAACGGCGCGGCGGCAGCGTCGCAGCGCTCCCCGGCGCGGAAGTTCTTCAGGAACTCCGCGGCCTTCGCAAGGCTCTCGATGTCCAGCAGCAGCTGGCGGTCCTCCTCGGAGGGTTCCCAACCCGCGGTGGTGATGTCCACCAGCCCGAGGCCGCGCAGCTTCTCGACGAAATCCTCACTCTGCGCCGCAAAGAGCACAAAGTTGTATTTTGACATTCTGGCTATCATAACATCGCGCCCTCCCCGGCGGCCTGCTGCTTGGTTTTCACGATCTTCTGGGCCGACTTGGAGAGGTTCTCCTCGTCCTCCATGAAGCGTTTGATCTTACGTATGGCGTCCTCGTACCCGGGTATCTGCACCTTTTCGTACAAGTTCACCTTTTGAGTGGTTTTGCGGCGCGCATGGTCCAGCAGTTCCATCTTCCGGTTGTAGACCTCGAACTCGATCCCCAGCTGCGCCATGCGCTTGAGGATGCCGACTCCGTCGGCGAACCACACCGGCGAGGAGAACAGATCGTAGGGTTTCTCCTCGAATTTCACTTCCTGCAGGACGGGCGTGCGCACACCCGCGATTTTCTGGACCGACAAATCGACGTCGGCAATGCGCAGGAGGTCACAATCAAACTCTCCCCAGAGCGACACCATGTAGTCGTACTCGGCCTTCAGAGCGTCGAGCCGACGACGGTAGTCGCTTGCGGAGTCCTTCGCCTTCTTCACTTCGGAGCGCAGGGCCGACTCCTTACTTTTGATCGTAGGGAGGGCCTTCTGGCGCATTTTCAGCTGTTTGCCGAGTTCGCCCAGCGAGGTCTTGTTATATTGGAATTTGATTGCCATTGCGCGTTACGCCTCCTTCCAGTATTTTTGGATAAGTTCCTCCTTGATGGCGACCTCCTCCCGGGTGAAGTACTTGGCGAAAAGCCCCCATGCGGTGTCGAGCATCTGGTTGATCTCGATATTGATATCAATGGCCAGCAGTTTCTCCGAGTAGTCGAAGGCGAACTTCAGGGTGCGCTCGTCGTAGTCCGAGAGGTCGAAGCCGTTCTCCAGCTTGGTCTTGGCGTTGGCCGCGTCGGCGTAGAGGCGCACGCAGGCGTTCATCACCTGCGGATGGTCCTCGCGGGTCTTCTTGCCGATGACGAGCTGTTTCAGACGCGACAGCGAACGGAACGGGTCGACGATCACCTTGCCCGTGTCGGAGTCGTTGCGCAGGAACAACTGGCCCTCGGTGATGTAACCCGTATTGTCGGGGATGGCGTGCGTGATGTCGCCGCCCGAAAGGGTCGTCACCGCGATAATGGTGATCGAGCCGCCGTTGGGCAACTGCACGGCCTTCTCATAGATCTTCGCCAGATCGGAGTAGAGCGAACCGGGCATCGAGTCCTTCGAAGGAATCTGATCCATACGGTTCGATACGATGGCCAGCGCATCGGCGTAAAGGGTCATGTCCGTCAGCAGCACCAGCACCTTTTCACCCTTATCGACGGCGAAATATTCGGCGGCGGTCAAGGCCATGTCCGGCACGAGCAGACGCTCCACCGGGGGATTCTCCGTGGTATTGACGAACGAAACGATGCGATCGAGCGCACCGGCGTTTTCGAACACCTGCTTGAAGTAGAGGAAGTCGTCGTTCGAGAGACCCATGCCGCCCAGGATGATCTTGTCGGCCTTGGCACGCAGGGCCACATTGGCCATCACGGCGTTATAGGGCTGATCCGGGTCGGCGAAGAAGGGAATCTTCTGGCCCGTCACGATCGTATTATTGAGGTCGATGCCGGCGATACCCGTGGCGATCAGCTCCGACGGCTGGATGCGGCGGAACGGATTCACCGTCGGACCACCGATCTCGCGGGCTTCGCCCTCGATCTGCTCGCCGCCCTCGATGGGTTCGCCGTAGGCGTTGAAGAAACGGCCCGCCAGGTTGTCCGAAACGCGCAGCTTCGGGGGTTCGCCGTGGAAAATAACCTCCGAATCGGTGGTAATACCCTCCGTGCCCGCGAAAACCTGCAAAGTCACCTGGTCGCCCATAATCTTCACCACCTGGGCCAACTTGCCGCCTACGGTGGCCAGCTCGTCATTACCCACGCCCTCGGCACGCAGCGTCACGGTCGCCTTGGTAATGTTTTCAATCTTGGTATATATCTTCTGAAATGCTCGTGTTGTCATACCGCGCCTTATTTGGATTCTTTTTCACTCACTGTTTTCTCGATCTGACGGCGGTAGTCCTCGAATTTCTCCGATTTCCACTCCGAATAGTTCATCTGACGGAAGAGGTTGATCAGGCCCTTGAAGAACGATGCGCACTCCTCGAAACCGGTGAACCCGAACTCCCGGTCGCAGATGTCAAGCACCATCTCGTACATCATCTTCTGGCGTTCGATCGGGCAGTTGGCGTCGATCTCGTCGAAGGCGTCCTGCTGCAAGATCACGAAGTCGATCAGCTCCGACTTCCAGAACCGCTCGTGGTACTCCACCGGCACGCCGTCGTCACCCAGGATGTTGATCTGGTCGTTGGCCTCCTTGCCGCGCTGCACGAGCGTCTTGCCCGCATAGACCTTCTCCACCCAGCCCTTTTCGATACGGCCGTCGAGGTACTCCTCGATTTCGGGATATTCGAGGTATTTCGAGTAGGACTCCAGCGGGTCGATAGCCGGGTAACGCTTCGAGTCGGCGCGGCCCTGCGAAAGGGCGTAGAAACAGCGGGCTGCCTTCTTCGTCGATTCGGTCACCGGCTCCTTGAGGTTACCGCCCGCAGGCGACACCGTACCCAGGAAGGTCACCGAACCCGTCTTACCGTTGTTGAGTTTCACCAGGCCGGCCCGCGCATAGAAGTTCGAAATAATCGCCGAAAGATCGACCGGGAAGGCGTCCTGACCCGGAAGCTCCTCCAGACGGTTGGACATCTCGCGCAGCGCCTGCGCCCAGCGCGAAGTCGAGTCGGCCATAACGAGTACCTTGAGGCCCATCGAACGGTAGTACTCGCCGATGGTCATACCCGTATAAACGGACGCCTCACGCGCCGCGACGGGCATGTTCGAAGTATTGCAGATGATGATGGTACGTTCCATGAGCTTGTGGCCCGTGCGGGGATCGACCAGCTCGGGGAACTCTTTGAAAATCTCGACCACCTCGTTGGCACGCTCGCCGCAGGCCACGATGATAATTACGTCGGCATCGGCCTGCTTCGAAATCGCATGCTGGAGCACCGTCTTGCCCGCACCGAAAGGTCCGGGGATGAAGCCCGTACCGCCCTCGGCCAGCGGGTTGAAAGTGTCGATGGCCCGCACGCCCGTCTCCATGACGCGCGAGGGGCGCGGCTTCTCCCGGTAACAGCGCACGGCCTGCTTCACAGGCCACCGCTGAACCATCGTAATATCGTGACCCCGGCCATCGGCATCGGTGATGACGGCAATCGTATCCGTAACCTTGTACTCTCCGGCGGGCACGACGCTCTTGACCGTATAGGTTCCCTCCATCGTGAAGGGTACCATGATCTTGTGCTCGACCCACTCCTCCTTGACCTGCCCCAGCCACGACGCGGCCGAAACCTTGTCGCCGGGCTTGGCCAGCGGCTTGAACTCCCACTTCTTCTCGAAGTCGATAGGGTCGGTGATCGAACCGCGCGCGATGAACAGACCGTCCATCTTCTCCAGGTCGTTCTGCAGACCGTCGTAGTTGCGCGAAAGAAGACCGGGAGCGAGCGTCGCTTCCAGCATGTGACCCTCGAATTCGACCTTTTCGCCGATCTTCAGTCCGCGGGTCGAGTCGAAAACCTGCACGTAGGCATTGTCGCCCACGACCTTGATGACCTCGGCCATCATCTTGGTATCCCCGCAGTAAACGTGACAGATTTCGTTCTGGCCGACAGGGCCGTCCGCCTTCACGATCACGATGTTCGAGATGATACCGTTTACTCGTCCTGTTGTTTTCATTATCTGTTTTATTGTTTATTGATCAAATCCTTGCCGTCCAGACTGGTCATCAGGCGGTGCAGCATTTCGCGCCCCTGCTTGTCGTCCAAACGGGTCCAGCGCGCCACGATGTTCACCTTCACCAGGTAAGCCAGCAGCGCGTTGATGTCGAAATAATCGAAAGTGGAAAGCTCCTCGGCCTGGTTCCAGCGGATCGCGTCGATCTTGCGCTCCTTCTCCACCAGGTTGGTTTCGTCGTTCACGGCAGCGATCACCGCCTCCAGATAGGGGACATCGCCCCGCAAGCCGAAATCGGCGGCCGACGAGCGTTTGAGCTGCTGCGAAGTTTCATCCCCGCCCACGACAGACTGCTCGGCCGAACGTCCCGTAACGCGGGCTACGACGGCGGCAGAGATGTTGCGCAGGTTGCGGTCGAAATCGGCCCACTGGCGCAGGAAACGGCTCTTGGAGTGGGCGCACTCGTCGTAGTAGGCCGAGAAAAGAGCGTTCTCGAACGATCGGTCGGTGTCGATCCCGTCCTCGTTGTCGGCATCTTCATCGACGATGGCCGAATAGGAACGGACCACGGTCGCCATACGCGCCGGAAGCCGGTCGGGGTTCTTGGTCTGCTCCTCGATCTCTTCCCGCGAGAGGTTGCCCAGCGGGTTGTGCGCCGTGCGTCCCTTGCGGAAATTAACCAGGTTCTCGCAGTCGTAGTAACCGTAAAGCAGGCGCACGCAACGTGCGTCGCGGGCGGAAACCCCTTCGAGAATCTCCTCGATGATCGCCCGGGCGTTGAAGCCCTTGGTATCGGCATCGAGCGAATACTCCCGCAATCCGGCTACCAAACAGTAGTAATTCTTGTCGAACATGGCGCCCGGCTTAAGCGTTATACAGCATTTTATAGACCTTGTCGCGCAGGTACTCCTTCAACAGAGCGTCGAAATCCTGGTCCGAAAACGAAATGTAGTAGCCGCCGTCTTTGGCACCCACCTTGAATCCCGTCCTGACCTCCTTCGAATAACCCACCTCGACGCCTGCGGCCAGCAGCTCCTTCGCAGCGGCTTCGAACGTCGCTTCGAACGCCTTCTGTTCCGCCTCCGGCAGCAGGGCCTTCAACTGGTTCTTCGACGAATCGGCGCCGCTCCAGTTCTTGGCGACGGTAAGCAGCATCTGCTTTACGAATTCGGGATCGAGCGTCGCGGCTTTCACGGCGGGAGCGGTGCTCTTGGCGATAATCATGGAGCTGATCTCGGCTTTGATCTTCGAGAGGGCCTGCTTGCCCGCGAGCGAAATTTCGGTCATCGCGTTCTTCTCCACGTCCTGTGCTTTGGTATTGGCTTCGGCGAGGATCTTCGCAGCCTGCGCCTCGGCCTCCTTCACGATCTTGGCCGCATTGGTCTTCGCTTCGGCCACCAGACGTTCCGCCTCGGCACGGCCTTTCTCCAGTCCCTCGTCGTAGAGCTTCTGGGTTAACTGTTGAAGTTTGTTTTCCATAAGAATTTATGTTTATTATATTTGAATTTCTTATTCGTCACTCCATGACCTCGCGTCACGGATTCCGGGATGCAGCCCGGCCTCACACCGACCCTGCCGACCGAAACGCACGGCATACAGCACCGCTTTCCCCGCCGGCAAATCCGACCGCAGGCATACGATCCGGGATCATCGGAATCTTTCTCTTCCTCACCTCCATCCGAAACTCGATCGCAAGCGATCTCTCCCCGACTCCGACCGGAAACATCGGAACTGTTCCCGAAATCACACTCCTCCGAATTAGTTCCTACAAATATATAAAATCCATTTTAACCCACGCATATTCGGCGCATTTTTTTTCGGATCGAACCATAAAAAAATCGTTTGGGACAACCAACGTCTTCATCTCGAAAAAAGCTCCCTCCGAATGAAAATCCGAAGGGAGCAATGGCTTATTCAAAATTCATCGCCCTGATGTTCGGGACGCAGCAGATCGGTGACTACCTTTACGGGCGAAAAAGTCGTGATGGGGACTTCGACGAAGACCGTATTCCACCGGGCCATGGCACCGTTCCAAAGACCGGGCAGTTCCTGCGCGAGCAACTCGCGTCCGCCGTCCGACTTGCGGGAGATAAAACCCGTAGCGGGATCGACGAACTCCCGCAGATCGAAACGACCGCCTTTCGAGGTGCGGAAGCTGCAAACCAGATCCACCGGATTGAAATGAGTCGCCGAGCGCATCAATTTCCGCTTTTCGGGAGCGATCTGGTTCGATTCGGCGATCTGGAGCGTCTCCAACCCGTCGGCCCCGGCCACCCAGAAGGGGCCGCCGCCCGGTTCGCCTTCGTTGCGCACCATGCCGCACACCCGGATCGGGCGATTGAGCACCCGCCTCAAAAGAGGCGTACCGTAGTCCTTGGGCAGTTTCACGCAGAGTTCATTCTCGATGAACGCGGCGATGGGCTCCAACTCGGCACCCGGCACTTCGAGGGCCATGAGGTATTCAAAAATCCGCTCCTGCAATGCGAGCAACACTCCGGCCAGCGCTTTTTTATAAAGCACCGTATCGCCCCGCCGGGCATCGGTAGTAACATTATCGATATTTTTAACGAAGACTATGTCGGCATCGATCTTTCCGAGGTTCCCGATCAGCGCCCCGTGTCCCGCAGGACGGAAGAGTAGCCGCCCGTCTGCCCGTCGGAAAGGCGTACAGTCGGGATTCACGGCCAGCGTGTCGGTCGAAGGGTCCTGCACGGAGAAGGAGATGCGGTACTTGACCCCGAAACGGGATTCGTAACCCGGTATCTTTTCGGCCAGCAACGCTTCGAAACGGGTCAGATGCTCGGGCGAGACGGTAAAGTGAATCTTCACCTCGCCCCCGGCGGCGGCGTACTGCGCCCCTTCGACCAGATGCTCTTCGACGGCTTTGCGCACCTCGTCCCCATAGCGGTGGAACGACACCAGTCCCTTCGGGGTTTCCCCGTAACGGAGCCCTTCGGCGACGATATTTTCGACCGTCCGCAGCTCGTCGGCATCGTCACCGACGATCGTCCGCAGCTCGGGCCAGAAGGCGAAGCGGCGGCGGTTGGCCAGCAACTCCCCGACTACAGCCGTACGGCGCCCCTCGCGGACGAACTCGAACAAATCCTTGAACATACGGGTCGCGGCGCCCGAAGCGGGCACGAATTTCACCACCCGCAAAGACTCCTTCGCACGGTCGTAACGGGCCGCCGCCTGCTCGATCCCGGCAGCATCCAGCACCCGAATACCGTCGCCGCACGAAGCGGCCCGCGTCACGGGAAGAAAGGGAAAACCTTCCCGAAAATTCTTCAACTGGGTTTCGAGAGCCGCCGGCGTCAGGCCGTGCTCCTCCATTTGCACAAAATCCTCTTTCGTAAACATATCGGAAACCGTTTATCAGTCACATTCATTCTCTTTCAGCAAGATCGGCGCCACATCGACCGACGCCCGACGAAGCGGGCGATAAAAAACAGCGACTCCGCCCGTTTTTCTCTTCACGCACACGGCGCCCTGCCCGCCTGTTACAAAAAGCTCCCTTCTCACTCGCATAGATCGAAACCGTTGAACGATCGTTCTCCTTGCCCGACACAACGCCCCACATCACTCGACCGAAAACGGCGAATTGCGAGCCCCTTTCTCTCCGCCGGGCAAAAAAGCCGTCCTCTCCTGCCTCACTCATCGGAAACATCGAACTACATTCTCTGTTTTCTCCGTCCGGCAGAGCGAGTGAAGTCGTTCTGCCCTCGCTTGTCGAAAACATTCAAATTAACGAAATAATTCCTAACTTTGCAAATATGATACGAGAATTTAACAATCCCGAACTCGCCCCGCGCAACAGTTTTCACGTGGCGCAACGAGCGGCACGCCTCATCGAGTTCGACCGGACGGAAGATTTGCAGGAACTCTTCGAGAAAGGGATGCCTGATCCGTGGTACGTCCTCGGCGGAGGCAACAACGTCCTCTTCACGCAGGACTATCCCGGCACACTGCTGACCCCTGTGGCACAAGGTATCCGCATCGTGGACGAACAGCCGGACTGCGTGACGATCGAAGCCGACGCGGGCGTCGAGTGGGACGACCTGGTCGAATGGGCCGTGCAGCACGAACTGTGGGGATTGGAGAATCTCGCGCTCATCCCCGGCAAAGTCGGGGCCGCACCCGTCCAGAACATCGGAGCCTACGGTTGCGAAGCCAAGGATGCGATCCGGAGCGTCGAGATGTTCTGCACGGAGAGCCTCAACACGCTCGTCCTGAACAGAGAACACTGCGCGTTCGGGTACCGGGACAGCGTCTTCAAACGCTCCCTGCGGGGACGTGTAATCATCACTTCGGTCCGCTTTGCGTTGAGCCGCACGCCCCGACCCCGCCTCGAATACGGGGATTTGGCCGCAGAGGTCGAAGCGCGGGGAGGCATCACGCTGCGCAACATCCGCGAGGCGATCTGCGCCATCCGCCGCGCGAAACTCCCCGATCCGGCCGTACTGGGCAACGCCGGGAGCTTCTTCAAGAATCCGGTCGTCGGCCGCGAGGAGGCCGAACGCTTGTCGGCACTTTATCCCGATATGCCGCACTATCCTGCGGCCGACCCTTCGCAAGTCAAGCTGGCCGCAGGCTGGCTGATCGACCGCGCCGGACTGAAAGGCCACAGCGAAGGACGCGTGGGGATCCACCCCCGGCAGGCGCTGGTGATTATCAACCTCGGAGGCGCTACGGGTACGGAGATCGTCGCTTTCGCCCGCAAAGTGCAGGAACAGGTAAAGAAACGCTTCGGCGTGGAGATCGAACCCGAAGTCAATATATTATAAAACCGACAAGGCACTGCCTATGAACCTACTGGACAATTTCCAACGCTACATCCGCCGCAACGAGCTGGCAGCTCCGGAGGATTTCATCCTGCTGACCGTTTCGGGCGGCGTGGACTCGATGGTCATGCTCTCGCTCTTCGTGCGAAGCGGCTATCGCGTCGGCGTGGCCCACTGCAATTTCCAGTTGCGGGGCGTGGAGAGCGAAGAGGACGAGGAACTCGTACGCCGCGAGGCGGAGAAGTACGGCGTGCCCTGGTACAACAAACGCTTCGACACCAAAGGCGAGATGGAGCGCACGGGCGAATCGATGGAAATGGCCGCACGGCGGCTGCGCTACGCCTGGTTCGACGAATTGAGCCGCGAGCACGGTTACACGGTGGTAGCCATCGCCCACCACATCGACGACTCGATCGAAACCTTCTTCATCAACCTGTTGCGCGGCACCGGCCTGCGGGGTCTGACGGGGATCACCACCCATGCCGGGAAGCTGATCCGCCCGCTGATGTTCGCTTCGCGCAAGGACATCCTCGAATACGCCGTAGCGCAGCACATTCCCTACCGGGAAGATTCGTCGAACCGCTCGACCAAATACCTGCGCAACAAGATCCGGCTGGGGCTGATCCCCCGCATCCGCGAAATCAACCCCAAGTTCACGAGCCTGATGAGCCGCAACCTCGCGCGCCTGACCGACGCCCAGCTGTTCATCAACCACGGCATCGAACGTATCCGCGGCGAGGCGGTGACTTCGGCGGACGGGTTCGACACGATCCACCTCGACCGCATCGACCCGGCATTCCCGCAGGAGTTCGTGATTTATGAACTGCTGAGTTCGGCCTACGGGTTCAAGGGTGACGTCGTCGACTCGCTCTGCCATTCGCTCCGGCACGATATGACGGGGCGACGCTTCTACTCGCGCGAACGGGTGGCCTACGTCGACCGCGGCAAGATCGTCGTGGCGCCGATCACCCCCGACGACGCCTGCATGACGCAGGTGGAAAGGGGCGCACAGCGGAGCTACTGCGGCAATTCGGTGCTCTACTTCGAATATACGGACATCGACACGATCAAGAATTTCGGCGTGCCGGAGCATATCGCCCAGGTCGACGCCGACCGCTTGCAATTCCCGCTCACGCTGCGCCGCTGGCGCGAAGGCGACTCCTTCGTGCCGTTCGGCATGACGGGCCGCAAAAAGGTGTCGGACTTCCTCGTCGACGCCAAGGTCTCCGTGGCCGAGAAGCAGCGGCAGTTCGTGCTGCTGTCGGGCGAGATCGTCTGGCTCGTCGGCCGCCGCATCGACGACCGCTACCGCCTGACGCCCGACACGGAGAACGTGCTGCGTATCACCAAAGAAATCGTCTGACATGGCTAAAAGCGCACTGAAATTCAAGGATTCCGTCGCCGCATACGAACAACTCGCCGGCCAGATCGCCGCACGGCGGTTCGTCCCCATCTACCTGCTCATGGGCGAAGAGAGCTACTTCATCGACGCCATCGCCGAGCAGATAGCCACGACCGTGCTGGGCGAAGCCGAACGGGCTTTCAACCAGCTCACCGTCTACGGCAAGGACTCCGAGGCGGGGCAGGTCATCAACCTCTGCCGCCAGATGCCGATGATGGGCTCCTACCAGGTCGTCATCCTCAAGGAGGCGCAGCAGCTGCGCGGGCTGGACAAGCTCTCGCTCTACACCCAGAAGCCGTCGCCGACGACGATCCTCGTAATCTGCCACAAGGAGAAAAACGCCGACAAGCGTTCGGCCTTCTACAAGGGTTGCGCCGCCAACGGCGCGGTGCTCGAGTCGGTGCGCCCGCGCGACTACGAGATCGCCTCGTGGCTCCAGCAATTCATCGCCGGAAAAGGGTTGGCCATTGACACGAAGGCGCTGT
>ERZ857984.2403-NODE-2403-length-11564-cov-11.193761_pt1 | contig 11564 bp, 10 predicted proteins | sample MGYA00519914_ERZ857984 | MGnify/ENA primary metagenome ERZ857984 (study PRJEB31778, sample SAMEA3449417) | human gut metagenome | biome: human gut; feature: human-associated habitat; material: faeces | place: United Kingdom | collected 2010/2012 ... | reverse complement strand
TATTGCAATGGATGCTTTTTCTAGATAATCCAGAAAAAGAGGAGGTAGCTCGTATAATGGAAGAAAATAGAAATATTAAAGAAGCAAAGGAAGAATTGGAAAGAATAAGCCAAGATGATATACTAAGAAGAAAAGCATTAAATAGAACACTTGAAATAGCAGACCGATTGCAAATGAAAAAAGAGTTAAAGGAAGCAAAAGAGGCATTGAAAAAAGAAAAAAATATTGGATTACAAGAAGGAAAAATGGAAAAAACTCATGAGGTTGTAAGAAAAATGAAAGAAGCTAATTTACCGATAGAACAAATAGCTAAAATAGTTGAATTAAAAGTTGAAGAGGTAAAAGCAATACTAAATGAGAAAAAATAAGAGGTTTTCGCTATAGCGAAAGATATAAAATACATAGTTAGTGTAAAAAAATATTAAAATAATAGAGATAGTGCAGATATAATTATATGTAATTGCACTATTTTTATTAAACAAAATTTACTTTTTCAATCAACAAAAATCCTAAAGTGTAAAAAATGCTCACTTATTATGTTGATTATTTTAACAAAATGTGCTAATATAAAAAAGTAGTAAAAAATAAAGAAAATTTAAGAAGAGAATAGGTGAAAGATATGATAGATGTTATAAAAGATACATTATTTGATTCAGTCAAATTGTTACCTTTTTTATTTTTGGCATATTTGCTTATGGAATATTTAGAGCATAAGACTGGAAATAAAACGAAAGATATAGTAAAAAAATCTGGCAAGTTAGGACCTTTATTGGGTGGAATTATAGGAATATTTCCACAATGCGGTTTTTCTGCTGCGGCAGCTAATTTATATGCTGGTAAGATTATAACTATGGGAACATTAATTGCAGTTTTTTTATCTACCTCTGATGAAATGTTACCAATATTAATTTCAGAAGCAGCACCAGCTAGCTTAATTTTAAAAGTATTAGCAATTAAATTGGTTGTTGGAATTATAGCAGGTTTTATAATAGATTTAGTAATAAATGCAATAGGAAAAACTAAAAAAGTAGAGCCAGAAGAAGCAGTAGGACATATGTGTGAACATGACCACTGTGATTGTGAGCATGGAATATTCAAATCTGCATTAAAACATACAATTAATATTTTCATATTTATAACAATAATTACATTTGCAATAAATACTCTAATTCATTTTATTGGAGAAGAAACAATAGAAAAAGCTATTGCGGGTGTGCCAGTACTTGGAATACTTGTATCTTCAATATTTGGGCTAATACCAAACTGTGCAGGTTCTGTAATAATAACAGAATTGTATTTATCAAACCTAATAAGCTTTGGCTCAATGATAGCAGGACTTCTAGTAGGCTCTGGAATAGGAATATTAGTACTATTTAAATCAAACAAAAACATAAAAGAAAACCTTACAATAACAGGATTATTAATGTTAGTTGGAATAATAGTAGGACTAATAATAGACTTTGTAATATAACAATTTAAAAGCAGAAAAACCGCTTGTTATGAAATATAAGATGTCAACTTTGATTACGTTAAAATGCGTGCTACATCTTGATTTTCTAAAAAGAAGCTTTTACCGTTAAATTCAGAAAAAAATAATACTGAAAAATATAATTAAAAGCCGGGAATAATCCATTTGGGTAAAATTAAACTGGAACGAGCGCTTTAGCGCGACCAAGGGAGACATGTTTAATTTTACCCAAATGGGTTATTCCCGGTTAAATAATTATAAATTATATTTAATAAGACTTAAATTCCTAAAAGCTTTTTTGCTCTTTCCACATCTTCATTATTAGCAACCCTCACACCATCTAATGGATATTCTAGTCCAAGTTGTTCCCACTTGAATCTACCCATATCGTGGTAGGGAAGTATTTCAACTTTATCAACTGTTTTTAAAGTAGCCAAGAATTCTTTTAATTTTTTCAAATCTTCTTCTTTATCTGTGTAGCCTGGTACTAAAACTTGTCTAATCCACATGTGTTTTCCGTTTTCGCTCAAGTATCTAGCAAATTCTAATTCTTTTTGGTTAGAAACGCCAGTTAAATCTCTACAAATTTCATCATTTATGCATTTTATATCAAGCAAAAACAAATCAGTTAATTCAATAACTTCTTTTATCCCAGGCGTTAAATAAAATACTCCAGATGTATCTACAGCTGTTGAAATGCCTTCTTTTTTTAGCTCTGTAAATAGTGCTTTCAAAAATTCTAAATGTAGCAATGGTTCACCACCACTTACTGTAACTCCACCGCCAGATGGAATTATATAGTTTTTATATCTTAATATTTTATCTAAAATTTCTTTTACAGAATATTTTGTTCCACCTTGATGACACCAGGTATCTCTATTTTGACAGTATTTGCATTTTAGATTACAACCTTGTGTAAAAATAACATATCTAATTCCAGGACCGTCAACTGCGCCGAATGATTCGAATGAGTGAATAGGGCAGGTTATATCTTCTAAATTCATATTGATAATCTCCTTTTTTTCTGTACTATTTAAGTTATATTAATAAGAAACTATATGTTAAAGTTTTTTAGAATAACAATATAAAGTTATAAAAATCTTATTAATAAGTATGCAAATTATGTAATTGTAATAACTTAAATAATACAAATTTTTTTAAAGGGGCTCTGCTTTTTTCAAGTAGCGCCCCTAAAAACTAAATTCTTTCGTGAATAGTTCTGTTTACAACGTCTAATTGTTGTTCTCTTGTTAATTTTACGAAGTTTACAGCATAACCAGAAACACGAATGGTAAGTTGTGGATATTTTTCTGGGTGATCCATAGCGTCTAGTAATAAGGCTCTATCGAATACGTTTACGTTAATATGATGTCCTGTTTGTTTGAAATATCCGTCTAACATGCTTACTAAGTTGTTTATTTTTGTTTCTGAATCTTTTCCAAGTGTTCCAGGAGTTATAGAGAATGTGAAAGAAATTCCGTCTTCTGAGTACTCGTATGGAAGTTTTGCTATTGTATTCATTACAGCTAATGCGCCAGATGAATCTCTTCCATGTAGTGGGTTTGCACCAGGTCCGAATGGCGCTCCGGCTCTTCTTCCGTCTGGAGTATTTCCTGTTGCTTTACCATAAACTACGTTAGATGTTATTGTTAATATTGATTGCGTTGGTATAGAGTTTCTGTATGTGATGTGTCCTTCTAGCTTCTTCATAAATGTTTTTACCAAGTTTACAGCTATTTCATCAACTCTGTCATCATCATTTCCGTATTTAGGGAAGTCTCCTTCAATTTGATAATCTGTTGCAAGACCAGTTTCGTCTCTTATGACTTTAACTTTCGCATATTTTATTGCAGATAATGAGTCAACTGCAACTGATAAACCGGCTATACCGCAAGCCATTGTACGGATTATATTTCTATCATGTAGTGCAAATTCCAAAGCTTCATAAGAATATTTATCATGCATATAATGAATTGCATTTAATGCTTTCATGTAGATTTTTGCAACATAATCCATCATTTGGTCAAATTTTGCCATTACCTCATCATAATTTAAGTATTCTGATGTGATAGGGGCAAACATTGGTGTAACTTGTTTTCCAGTATTTTCATCTCTACCACCGTTAATAGCGTAAAGTAAGGCTTTTGCAAGGTTAGCTCTTGCACCGAAGAATTGCATTTGTTTACCAATTTTCATTGCAGAAACACAGCAAGCAATTCCGTAATCATCACCTAAAGTAATTCTCATTAAATCATCGTTTTCGTATTGAATAGATGATGTTGCAATTGAGATTTTTGCGCAGTAATCTTTGAATGCTTTTGGCAGATTAACTGACCATAAAACAGTTAAGTTTGGCTCTGGAGCAGCTCCTAAGTTTTCTAGAGTATGAAGAACTCTAAATGAGTTTTTAGTAACCATAGTTCTTCCATCAATACTCATACCGCCAATACTTTCTGTTACCCAAACTGGGTCTCCAGAGAATAATTCATTGTATTCTGGGGCTCTTAAGAAACGTACCATTCTAAGCTTCATAACGAATTGGTCCATAAGCTCTTGAACTTCTTCTTCAGTAATTAATCCAGCTTTTAAGTCTCTTTCAAAATAAATATCTAAGAAAGTAGATGTTCTTCCTAAAGACATAGCAGCACCATTTTGATCTTTTACAGCGCCTAAATAAGCAAAGTACAACCATTGAACTGCCTCTTTTGCATTTGATGCTGGAACAGAAATATCAAATCCGTATTTTTCAGCCATTTTCTTTAAGTCTTGTAAAGCCTTAATTTGCTCAGCAATTTCTTCTCTGTTACGAATAACTTCTTCAGTAAATTCATCAACATCAAGAATATCAAGTTCGTCTTTCTTTTCAGCAATTAAAACATCAACACCATATAGTGGAACACGTCTGTAATCTCCAATAATACGTCCACGTCCATATCCATCTGGTAAACCAGTTAATAGGTGATGTGTTCTTGCAATACGAATGTCTGGTGTGTAAACATCGAAAACACCGTCATTGTGAGTTTTTCTTAAATTGTGATAAATATATTCAACCTCGTCATCAACCTTGTAACCATAAGATTCGCAAGATTTTTCTACAATTCTAATTCCACCATTTGGCATTATAGCTCTTTTTAATGGAGCATCTGTTTGGAAACCAACTATTTCCTCTAAATCTTTGTCTAAGTATCCAGCCTCGTATCTATTAATTCCAGAAGGAGTCTTTGTATCAACATCTAGAACGCCGTTTTCTTTCTCTTTTTCATATAATTTAAGAACTTTATCCCATAATTTTAAAGTTCTTTCTGTAGCACCAGATAAGAAACTTTCGTCTCCTGTGTATGGAGTATAGTTCTTTTGAATGAAATCTCTAACGTCGATTTCATGTGTCCATTCTCCTTTATTAAAAGTATTCCATTGCTTAAAATCCATATAAATATCCCTCCTATAAGATAATATGAAATAGTTAAATATTTCAGTATTAATATTAGCATAATGAGGTGTAATTATCAATAAAAATTTTGGAAATTTATGATGAAAATAGTGAAATAGAAATTAAAAAGATTAACCTGTTTTTTTCGTAAAATAAAAAAGTAGAGAGAACAAAATGTTAAAGATAGTTATAGCTAAAAATGCAACCCGTCGTTACACGACGGGTTGACGAATACACAAAATAAAATATAAAAGCTGTTCTCAGTTATTGTGTTATTTTTTTGATTTATATGTTTCATCTTCTTCAGCTATTACTTGAGAAAGTTTATAAATTAGTTTTTGTTTTTCTGGAGAACATTTCTTTAATATATCGTTAAACTCGTTATATAAATATTTCTCATTTTTATCAGAAACACCACTTAAAATGTAACCTTCTGAAACATTTAATATAGTACAAAATTCACTTAATCTTTTTAAATTTATATGAGAACTACCTCTTTCAATTCTACTAATAAAAGCAACTGAAAGGTTAGTTTGTTCTGCTAATTCTTGCTGAGTTAAACCAGCTTTAATTCTAGCTTGTTTTAATCTTGATCCAATAATACAATAATCTACTGCCATAATTTGTCACGTTCCTTTCATAAGGCATAAACTACGTTAATATACCTTTAAAATATATAAAATAATAACATGTAAACCTTTAACTTTACAGAAACCTATGAGTAAAGAAATAATAATAAGGTAAATAAAGTTTAATAACAATATTAGTATGCGTCAAAATAAAAATATTAAACATTTTTATATATTTATTGCCGTGAGTGTAAAAAAATAAAAATTAAAATGAAGAAAAATTAGCAAGATTTGTAAAATTTAATTTTAATTACTTTTCAGAAAAATATATTATATAAAATAATGCACATGAAAAAATTTTAATTTTATAGAGAAATATAAATGGGAGGGTAAGGATAGAAAATTGAAAATTTCCAGATTTGTTCTTGTACAATATGGCAGAGAAACATAATATTGTTATTGCCATTTTTACCGAAACGTGCTAAAATAGACAAGTAATTGATTTCGTAAGAAATGTAATGTCTATAGGAGACAAAATAAAACCTAAATATATTGTAAGGAATGAACTTTAAATGAAGAAAACAGTCAGTTTTTATACTCTAGGTTGTAAAGTTAACCAGTATGAAACAAATGCGATGGAACAGCAATTTATAAAGAATAATTATGAAATAGTTGAAAATACACAAAAAGCAGATATTTATGTAATAAATACATGCACTGTTACAAATATGGCAGAAAGAAAATCTAGACAGATGCTTAGAAGAGTTAAAGAGATAAATCCTTCTGCTGTTTTAGTTGTGTGTGGCTGTTATGCGCAAGTTGCAAAAAATGAGTTAGAGCAAATTCCAGAAATAGATATAATTTTAGGCATAAATGAAAAGAATGAAATTGTACAAATTGTGGAAAATTATATAGAAAAAATGGCCGAGCAGGACAAGAAAAGCCAGAAAGCTGAAATAGACGATGTATCAAAGCAAAAAGAATTTTTAGACTTTGGCGATGTTACATATACAGAAAAAAATAGAGCAGTTGTAAAAGTACAAGATGGATGTAATATGTTTTGTTCATACTGCATAATTCCATATGCGAGAGGAAGAATAAGAAGTAGAAAGATTGAGAGCGTTGTTTCTGAAATTGAAAAAATTGCAAAAGAAGGCATAAAAGAAGTTGTAATAACAGGAATACATGTTGCTTCTTATGGTAAAGATTTTGATAATGAAAATACTTCTAAAAAAATAAGATTAATAGATCTGTTAGAGGCTATAAACAAAATTGATGGTATAGATAGAATAAGACTTAGCTCATTAGAACCAACAATTGTAGACGAAGAATTTGCAACAAGATTATCTAAATTAGATAAAATTTGTGACCATTTTCATTTATCTTTACAGAGTGGATGCGACGAAACTTTAAAGAGAATGAACAGAAAATATACCACGCAAATTTATAGAGATGCTGTTGCAACACTTAGAAAATATTATCCAGAGGCAAGCTTTACAACAGATGTTATAGTTGGTTTTCCCGGTGAAACAGACGAAGAGTTTGCAAAAACATACGAATTTTTGAAAGAGATAGATTTTTACAGATTACATGTTTTTAAATATTCTCCAAGAAGAGGAACAGTTGCAGAAAAAATGCCAAACCAGATAGACGGAAATAAAAAAGAAGAAAGAAGCGACAAATTAATAGAATTATCAAATAGTACGGAAAATAAACACAATCAAAGTTATATAGGTAAAACTGTAAAAGTATTATTTGAAGAATTTGAAGATGGCTTTTTTAAAGGACATACGACAAATTATATGATGGTAAAAGTCGCGGGTGAGGAAGAACAATCAGATAAATTTGTAAATAAAATTTTAGATGTAAAAATTAAAGAAAACAATGATGAAACAAGAGAGCTAATAGGAATTTTGTCTTAAATTAGGTGAATAAATGATTATTTTTAAAACGAAACTGGAAGCTCGCCTTTGAAAAGTCCGAAGGAGCTCCGACCAGGAGTGACATGTTGAGGCTTTATAAAATAATCATTTATAACCAAATTTACAAGGTTTTAATTGACAAATTGAGATTAAATGGTAAAATTATATAAGAAAATTTGAAAAGAGGAAATTATATGAAGGCTATAGAAATAAGAAATAAATATTTAGATTTTTTCAAGAGACATGGACATGCTGTAATTCCAAGTGCACCATTAATACCAGAGAATGATCCATCTGTATTATTCACAACTGCTGGAATGCAACCATTAGTACCATATTTATTAGGAGAAAAGCACCCAGAGGGAACACGTTTAACAGATTTCCAAAAATGCTTACGTACAAACGACATCGATGAAGTTGGAGACAACAGACATTTAACATATTTCGAAATGCTTGGAAACTGGTCTTTAGGAGATTATTTTAAAGAAGAATCAATAGCGATGAGTTTTGAGTTCTTAACAAAAGAACTAGGAATACCAGTAGAAAAATTATCTGTAACATGCTTTGCAGGAGACAAAGACTGCCAAAGAGACGAAGTTACAGCTTCTTGCTGGAAGAAAGCAGGAATTCCAGAAGATAGAATCTATTATTTTGGAAAAGATGATAACTGGTGGATTGCCGGAGAAGAAGGACCTTGTGGACCAGATACAGAAATGTTTTATGATACAGGAAAGCCAAAATGCTCAGAAAATTGTAACCCATCTTGTGGATGTGGTAAATATGTTGAAATTTGGAATAACGTATTTATGGAATTCTTCAAGACAAAAGATGGAAAATACACAAAATTAAAACAACACAATGTTGATACAGGACTTGGACTAGAGAGAATGACTATGTTATTACAAGGAAAAGAAACTCCATTTGATACAGAATTATTCAAACCAGTAATGGATAAATTACAAGAATTAGCCGGAGAAAATGATAGCATAGAGAGCAGAAGAATTGTTGCAGAACACTTACGTGCTAGTATGATGATAATTCAAGATGGTGGACTTCCAAGCAATGTTGATAGAGGATATATTTTAAGAAGATTAATCCGTAGAATGGTAAGACATTTAAGAAAACTACAAATTAATTTAAATGAATTAGGAGAATTAATCGATTTAAATATAGATACTTTAAAAGAAATGTATCCTGAACTACATCAAAATAGCAATAAAATTAAGAGCGTAATAATAGAAGAAAAAGACAAATTTGAGAAAACTCTTGAGCGTGGAGAAAGAGAATTCAACAAGATAGTAAATAGAATGAAAAATGAAGGACAAGACACAATTTCAGGACAAGACCTATTTACTTTATACGAAACTTATGGATTCCCACCAGAGGTTACTCAAGATTTAGCAAGAGAAGCAGGATTAAAAGTTGATACAACAGAATTTGACAAACTATTCAAAGAGCACCAAGAAAAATCTAGAATGGGTAGTGAGCAAAAATTCAAGGGTGGACTTGCTGGAACAGGTGAACAAGAAGTAAGATATCACACAGCTACACACTTATTAAATGCAGCATTAAAAGTAATACTTGGAAAAGATGTACATCAAAAAGGCTCAAACATAACACCAGAAAGAATGAGATTCGACTTCAGCTGTGACCACAAGCTTACAGATGACGAGAAGAAGAAAGTAGAAGATTTAGTAAACGAGTGGATATCACGTGGATTAGATGTAAAATGCGAAGAAATGAAGAAAGACGATGCAATAAAATCTGGAGCAGAATGCATGTTCATAGAAAAATATCCAGACATAGTTACAGTTTACTCAATTGGAAACGATAAAGAAACAGTATCAAAAGAACTATGCGGAGGTCCTCACGTAAAAAATACTTCAGAATTAGGACACTTTAAAATAAAGAAAGAAGAAGCAAGCTCAGCCGGAGTAAGAAGAATAAAGGCAATACTAGAATAACAATTTCGCCCAATAGGGACGCCCCTTTTTGGGCGAAATGTTATAAAAGACTCGGAAAAATTTATAATCAATATGTAACGCCCCCAAAAGGGCGTCCCTATTGGGCGAAAAAGGAGAAGAGTATGGAAGATTGTATTTTTTGTAAAATTATTAAAGGAGAAATTCCTTCAACAAAGATATATGAAGATGAAAACGTGCTAGCTTTTAAGGATATAAATCCTGCTGCACCAATTCATATTTTAGTTGTGCCAAAGCAACATATTGAAAATGTGCTAGAAATAAACGAAGAAAATAAAGAAATTGCATCTAATATATTTTTAGCAATAAACAAAATTGCAAAACAGCTTGGAATAGACCAAAATGGATTTAGAGTTATAACAAACTGTGGAAAAGATGCAGGACAAGAAGTTATGCATTTGCATTTTCATATATTAGCAGGTGGAAAAATGGGGCCAAAGATTGTTTAGTTATTGTAATAAAAATGACAAAAAGAAATTAATAGAATGGCAATATAAAAAGTAGATATAGACAAATTTAGAAAAAACGACAAAATTATAGGCAAAAAGGATAAAATATGGTATAATAGATTTAATATGATTTTATACTATAGGAGGAAGAGATGAGCGAAGGAAAATATGGAAAAATATTAACTATAATATTAGGAATTGTTGTAATAGCTGTTTTAATTTTATTGGGATTTCTAGGTTATGATGTATATAGAAAAAAGACAATAGATAAAGATACCTCAAAAGCACTTGATGACTTTGATACAAAACTAAATTCTATTGCAAGAAACGACACAGTAGAAAATGTCGAACTTCCAGATATAGATTTACCAACAGTAGAAAATGTAACGACTAATACAAATACTACAGGAGGGAATGCAACAAAGAGAGTTCAATATAAAGGATATAATGTAGATGGAAAGATACAAATACCAGCAATAAATTTGGAATATCCCATTCTAGAAAAAGTAACTCCATCATCTATAGAAGCTGCAGTTGCAATTTTATATAGTGCTAATGGCTTAAATCAACCTGGAAATACAGTTATATCAGGTCACAACTACAGAAATGGTTCTTTCTTTGGTAATAATGATAAATTAAAATTAGGAGATAAAGTGTATATTACAGATAATTCTGGTACAAAATTAAAATATAATATTTATAACATTTATGAAACATCTCCTGATGATGGCGACTTTATAATGAGAGAAACAAATGGAAAAAGAGAAATTTCACTACAAACATGTACAGATAACTCAAAAGGAAGACTTATAATTTGGGCTGTAGAAGAATAAAATGGTAATTTCATAAAATAAAATAAGAAAAATTTAAGGAAAACAACGGTTTGATTTCTATACATCAGTGAAAAGTTATGGTAAGATTTAATGTGAGAAATGTTTTGACCATGGAGATTTTTCGACAGAAAGGATCAGATATGGAAGAAAAACATCAGACATTAAAGGAATTACCAGTGTCAGAAAGACCTTATGAAAAGTGTGAAAAGAATGGAACAGCAATGCTGTCAGATGCAGAACTTCTGGCAGTGATCTTAAGAAGTGGGACAAAGGATCAGACGGCGATCGATCTTGCAACGAAAGTGTTGTCGATCGATCCGTTTTATGAGGGAATACTGGGAATTTGCCACACTTCAAGAGAAGAATTACAAAAGATTCCCGGGATTGGGAAAGTAAAGGCGATGCAGATCTTGTGTATTGCAGAATTGTCTAAACGATTAGCAAGTGCGAAAGTCGAAGATAAGATAAGCTTTCATTCACCAGTATCCATTGCAGATTATTATATGGAACGGATGCGGCATTTAAGCCGGGAAGAGATGATTTTAATTTTTTTTAATGGAAAGAATAAAGTTATAAAGGAACTTACGGTTTCTGTTGGTACAGTGAATCAGACAGTGGCATCACCAAGAGAATTATTTCTGGAAGCACTTCGATGCGAAGCGGTTTCCGTACTTATGATCCATAATCATCCATCTGGAGATCCAACGCCAAGCCGCCAGGATATTCTGACGACCAAGCGGATGAAAGAAGCAGGAGAATTTCTTGGGATTCCGCTATGTGATCATATTATCATCGGAGACCAGACATATTTAAGTTTTCGAGAAGAACACATGATGTAAGGAGCAGAACATGAAAACGGCACAACTAGGAATTGAACTTGGAACCAGACATTTAAGAATCTGTACAAGAGA
>ERZ857984.2394-NODE-2394-length-11640-cov-3.054208_pt1 | contig 11640 bp, 5 predicted proteins | sample MGYA00519914_ERZ857984 | MGnify/ENA primary metagenome ERZ857984 (study PRJEB31778, sample SAMEA3449417) | human gut metagenome | biome: human gut; feature: human-associated habitat; material: faeces | place: United Kingdom | collected 2010/2012 ... | reverse complement strand
CCCTGGTTGATTATTCCGGAAAAAAGAGGTACAATAATTCGGATACTGGTTTGTCATGGAGGAAGAACATTGTCTACAAACCCGATTGCGGATGAAATCCGCCGACGCCGCACCTTTGCCATCATCTCTCACCCCGACGCCGGCAAGACCACCCTGACGGAAAAATTCCTGCTGTATGGCGGGGCGATCCAGACCGCGGGCATGGTCAAGGGCAAAAAGAATATGAAGCACGCGGTTTCCGACTGGATGGAAATCGAGAAGCAGAGGGGTATCTCCGTCACCTCCTCGGCTATGCAGTTCAACTATGGGGGCTACTGCATTAACATTCTGGACACCCCGGGCCATCAGGATTTTTCCGAGGACACCTACCGCACCCTGATGGCGGCGGATTCCGCCGTCATGGTCATCGACGGGGCCAAGGGCGTCGAGCCGCAGACCCGGAAGCTTTTCAAGGTCTGCGCCATGCGCCATATCCCGATCTTCACCTTCGTCAACAAGATGGACCGCGAGGCGAAGGACCCGTTCGACCTGCTCGACGAGCTGGAAAACGAGCTTGGCATCGAAACCTATGCCGTGAACTGGCCCATCGGCTGCGGCAAGGAGTTCCAGGGCGTCTATAACCGCCGCGGGCAGCACATCGACTTCTTTTCCGGCGTGTCCGGCAAGCGCCGCGCCGACCGCGAGGAGGTCCTGCTCGACGATCCGCGTGTCGGCGAGCTCATCGGCGCGGACCGCTGGCAGCAGCTGCGCGACGATGTCGAGCTGCTCGGCGCGGGCCGTGAGTTCGACATGGACGAGGTCCGCCGCGGCCGGCTCAGCCCGGTGTTCTTCGGCTCGGCCCTGACGAACTTCGGCGTGGAGCCGTTCCTCGAGGCCTTCCTGCAGATGACGCCGCCGCCCCTGTCGCGCACGGCCGACTGCGGCGTGATCGACGCCTTCAGCCCGGACTTCTCCGCCTCCCAGCGGGCCTCGAGCCCGCGCAGTTCCTCCTTGGCGTCGGCCAGGGCGGCGGTGAGCCGCTCGTACTCGGTCTTTGCCGAAGCGCGGTACCCGTTGAGCCCCTCCCGGAGCGTTTCGAGGCTGTCCTTTGCCGCAACGGCATCTTTGAGGAAATTGCAGGTCGCGTTCTCCGGGGCCGGGCATCCGCTGTCTTCGAGCAGGGCCGCCCGTTTGGCGTAGTAGGCGATGCGCTCCTCCAGCTCGGCGTATTCCTTTTCCAGCTTCTCGCGGTCAAGACCCTGGAGTGCTTTGAGGCGCATATCGAGGATGGCCTGGGCCTGTATCTCGTCCAGGCCGAAGCGGGCCATGAGGTTTTCCCTGGCGTCGTCATAGCTCTGGCGGATGATACGGATGACCTCGTCTATATTGTCCTGGGCAATGAGCAGGCCCTCGAGGAGGTGCTCGCGCTCCCTGGCCTTTCTGAGGTCATACTTCGTGCGCCGGGTGATGAGCTCCTCCTGGAAGGAGAGATATTCGTCAATGATGTGCCGCAGGGAGAGGATCTTGGGCTGGGACTGGTTGTCCACCAGGGCGAGCATGTTGATGGAGAAGGAGGTCTGCAGCTGGGTCTGAGCGAAGAGGCGGTTCAAAACGACCTGTGTATTGGCGTCCTTCTTTATCTCGATGACGATTCGCATACCGTTGCGGTCAGACTCGTCGCGCAGGCCGGAGATGCCCTCGAGGCGCTTGTCGCGGACCTGGTCGGCTATGTTCTCTATGAGCTGGCGCTTGTTGACCTGGTAGGGCAGCTCGGTGACGATGATGCGGTAGCGCTCATGGCCGTATTCCTCGATCTCGGTCCTGGCGCGGACGATGACCTTTCCTCTGCCGGTGGCGTAGGCGGCGCGGATGCCGCTGCGGCCCATGATGATGCCCTTTGTAGGGAAATCCGGGCCTTTTATGTGTTCCATAAGGTCGGAGAGCCCGGCCTCCGGATCGTCCAAGACGCAGATGCAGGCGTTGATGACCTCGGTTAGGTTGTGGGGCGGGATATTGGTGGCCATGCCGACGGCTATGCCGGAGGAACCGTTCACGAGCAGGTTGGGAAAACGCGCGGGCAGGACCTTTGGCTCCTTACGGCTCTCGTCGAAGTTGGGGTCCCAGTCCACGGTGTCCTTTTCAATATCGCGGAGCATCTCGTCCGAGATCTTGGACATTCTGGCCTCGGTGTAGCGGTAGGCTGCCGGGGGATCTCCGTCCACAGAGCCGAAGTTGCCGTGGCCCTCTATGAGCGGGTAGCGCATGGAGAAGTCCTGCGCGAGCCTGACGAGCGCGTCGTAGACCGACTGGTCGCCGTGCGGGTGGTAGTGACCCAGCACGTCGCCGACTGCGGTGGCGCATTTTTTGAAAGCCTTATCCGAGGTAAGTCCGCCCTCATACATCGTGTAGAGTATGCGCCGGTGCACGGGCTTGAGCCCGTCCCTCACGTCCGGCAGCGCCCTGCCCACGATGACGCTCATGGCATAGCTCATGTAGCTCTCTTTCATCTCGCCAACGATCTCGCTCGTGACGATCTTCTGATTAGGGAACATTATATCCTCGGGTTTATAATCCTTTGCCATTGTGTTACCACCTTAGGTGTTGATTTTAAATCTCTTGTTGTCCGGCTTATCCGGCTCATATATCCAGATTTACGACATACTGTGCGTTCTTCTCGATATATTCCTTTCTCGGCTCGACTTTTTCGCCCATGAGGATTGTAAAGATCTCGTCGGCCTTGACGGCGTCGTCCAGCTCTATGCGCTTGAGCGTCCTGCGCTCCGGGTCCATGGTGGTCTCCCAGAGCTCGTGGGCGTCCATTTCGCCGAGGCCCTTGAATCGGCTTATCTCGACTTTGGCGTTCGGGTTGTCTCCGCGCAGCTCTGCGCTCACGCGGTCTCGCTCCTTTTCGTCATAGGCTACGCGCACAGTTTTGCCGCGCGTCAGCTTGAAGAGCGGCGGCACGGCGGCATAGACATAGCCGTGCTCTATGAGCGGCCGCATGTAGCGGAAAAAGAAGGTCAAAAGCAGGGTCCTTATATGGCTGCCGTCCACGTCCGCATCGGCCATGATAATGATCTTGTGGTAGCGGAGCTTCGAGAGGTCGAAGTCCTCGCCGAGACCGGCGCCCAGTGCGGTGATAACGGGGTTCAGCTTGTCGTTGCTGTAGACCTTTTCCTCGCGGACCTTCTCGACGTTCAGCATCTTGCCCCAGAGGGGGAGAATGGCCTGGAAGCGGCTGTCCCTGCCGCTTGTGGCCGAGCCGCCTGCCGAGTCGCCCTCGACGAAGAAGATTTCGGCGATCGAACGGTCGCGGCTCGAACAGTCCGCCAGCTTGCCGGGAAGACCCGCGCCCGAAAGCACGGTCTTGCGCTGCACCATTTCGCGGGCATGGCGCGCCGCGTGCCGGGCCGTTGCAGCCAGGATGACTTTCTGTACGATGGCTTTGGCGTCGCGCGGATTCTCCTCCAGGTAGTGACTCAAGGCCGTCGACATCGCCTGATCGACCGCTGCCGACACCTCGTCGTTGCCCAGTTTGGTCTTGGTCTGCCCTTCGAACTGCGGCTCTGCGACCTTGACCGAAACTACGGCCGTCAGACCCTCGCGGAAGTCGTCGCCGTTGATGTCGAACTTCAGCTTGGCGAGCATGCCCGAATCCTCGGCGTACTTCTTGAGCGTACGGGTCAGCGCACGGCGGAAACCCGTCAGGTGCGTACCGCCCTCGATCGTGTTGATATTATTGACGTAGGAGTGTACGTTCTCCGAGAAGGAGTCGTTGTACTGCATGGCCACCTCGACCGGCACGCCGTTCTTTTCGGTGTCGATGTAGATGATCGATTCGGTGATGGCCTGACCGCGCGTGGCGTCCAGGTATTCGACGAACTCCTTGAGGCCTTCTTCCGAATAGAAATGGTCGCCGACGTATTCGCCGTTCTCGTCCCGCTGGCGTTTGTCCAGCAGGTTCAGGTGGATGCCTTTGTTCAGGAATGCCAACTCACGCAGGCGGTTGGCCAGGATGTCGTACTTGTATTCCGTCGTGAGCGTGAAGATACTGCCGTCGGGTTTGAAGGTGATCGTGGTTCCGCGATCGTCGCAGGTGCCGATCACTTCGACCGGCGAAGTCGGAGCGCCTTTGCTGTACGATTGGCGGAATATTTTGCCGTCGCGGTGGATTTCGGCGATGAGCAGCGTCGAGAGTGCGTTCACGCACGAAACACCCACGCCGTGCAGACCGCCCGAAACCTTGTAGCTGCCCTTGTCGAACTTGCCGCCCGCATGGAGCACGGTGAGCACGACTTCGAGTGCGGACTTACCCTCCTTTTCGTGGAAGTCGGTCGGGATGCCTCGGCCGTTATCCTTGACTGTGATCGAGTTGTCTTCGTTGATCGTAACGTCGATGTCGGTGCAATGTCCTGCCAGCGCCTCGTCGATCGAGTTATCCACCACCTCGTAAACCAGGTGGTGCAAACCTTTTTCGCCGATGTCGCCGATGTACATGGCCGGACGCTTCCGGACCGCTTCCAGACCTTCGAGGACCTGGATGTTGGAGGCGGAATACTCCTCTTCCTGCTTCTTTATCTCTTTTTCTTCAGTACTCATATTGACCTTAAATATATCGTACAAATATACGGAAAAGTTTCGTAAGATGCAATAATCAAGCACCCCTTTGCCATTGATTTTTGCCGCAGCCGGATTTGCGGGGTGCTTATTCGGGCGAAATATCGGATACCGGAAGCGTAGCCGGATCAGTGGATAAGAGCTTTGATAACATCCCGATCGACGTCGGAGAGATCGATCGGCTCGTGGGTCGGTTGCGTGTATCGCAATCCGCTGATGGTGGCGACTCCTTGTCGGCCGTTTCGGGTGACATAGATGAAATAACCGTACCGGAATAAATCTTCGACCGAAAGTACCGGGGACTGAAACATGATTTCGAACAGCTTTTTACCCGTATGGTCTATGGCTATAAACTTTCCTTCGTCTGTTTCCACGATCCCGATTCTGTTTTTACTTATGATGGGTGTGTGGCATCGGGCGTATTTCCCGAAAGGGACGATTGGACGTCCGGTCGCATTTTCATATCCGACCAACCGTCGGCCGTTTTTCTTGATTTCTTTGCGGTATAATATCGGCCGGGGAATTTCGAATGTTTTGAGAACGGCCTGTATGCTGCCCCGGGAAAAATTTACGTCGCAAATGAAATCTACTGTTTTCAGACTGTCGGCGATTGCAGTTTTTAGTCTTTTTTTAGCGGCATCCGAAGCATCGATGATTCCGCTTTTATGAGCTACTATCAAGGGCTGTATGGTAATGGGGTTTCCGGATGGATCCGGGAGGGTACGCATCCAACAGGTCCACAGCCCGTCCGTGAATTGTGCGAATTGTATGTAGTCGAAGTGCAGAAACAGCGGATCGCCCAGCATCGGAGAGGGGCAGGGAAAGGAAGGATATGTCCAATTCGTATAGGTCAATCGCCCCTCCTCGAAAACGAATATGGGTTTCGTTCCGTCCTGGTAGAATATGCCTGATATAGGAAGTGTGCCTGAATAGAAGGTGGCCGGATAATAACCGGTATGGTCGCGGACGAAAATGCCGCTGAAATCTATTTCGGAGTAGTCTGATTTGCGTATCGTGTGATCCAGGTAGAGTTTGTCGTCGATCAGTCGCCAGTAGGAATGGTGTTCGTGATCACCGTCTATGTAGATAACGAATCCCTCTGCGGTAGGCTGATGAATAAGTGCCTGGAATTTTTTTTCGAATACCCGGTCGTTGCGGGCCAACTCGTCCAGCGGAGTGTCGTCCAACCAATGTAAGTCCAGTCTGAGCGTATCTGTGCCGATGATAAGACTGTCGGCTTTTGCCGTGGTTATTGGGGCCACTGCCGCCAATAACAGGAACAACCGGAAAAGAGTACGGAGTCTCATAACCCAAACCTGTTTTTATTCGGAATTATCTGTACCTGGCAACGATGAAATTTAGGTCGCAGGGTTTCCGTTTGTGCGGGCATTCGTTAAATATCCTGCAGCATCGTTTGTACCGGAACCTCCTTGATCTTGCCTTTCGAGAAGAGGATCGTGCGGGACGGATATTCTTCGATGAGGGCCGTGTTGTGCGTGGACATGACTACGGCGCAACCTTGACGAGCGATTTCCTGGAACAGCCGAATGATGCCTTCGGCCGTCAGCGGATCGAGGTTGCCGGTAGGTTCGTCGGCCAAAAGCAGGCGGGGACGGTTCAGCAGGGCGCGGGCGATGACCAGACGCTGTTGTTCGCCGCCGGAAAGCTCGAACGGCATCTTGTAGCCTTTGGCTTCCAGCGATACGACCTTGAGAACCTCGTCGATCCGCTTACGGATTTCTGATTCGTTTTTCCAGCCTGTAGCCTTCATTACATAGTATAGGTTCATGAAGACGTTCCGGTCGGTGAGCAGTTGATAGTCCTGGAAGACGATGCCGATTCTGCGTCGCAGCAGCGGAATATCCCGTCGTTTGAGTTTTCTCAAGTCGAAACCTGCGACGTATCCTTCGCCTTCAATGAGCTGAAGCTCGGCATATAAAGTTTTGAGTAAGGAGCTTTTGCCGCTTCCCACACGTCCGATCAGATAGACGAATTCGCCGGCGTTGATATCGAAATTCAGATCAGACAAGATCAGTTCTCCCTGTTGCAGCAACTTTTTTTCGGAGCGGCTGCCGAAAGGATCGTCCGTGTGGTATATCGTTACGCCGCGCAGCCGGATTACGTTTTGTTCGCCCATGAGTCGAGTTGGTTGAAAGGTTCGTGGTGTCCGTGTGTGCCGATCGGCCGATGCAGGACGAATGTTCTTCGTTTCGTGTCGTCGCACTCCGATTCGGACGGGAGCAAAGGTAATGAAAATGTCCGAAAAATAGTCCGTTTCGGTCATCGTGCCGGACAATAATCCGTATTTTTTTTGGAACTCCCGGTAATGAATAGTATTTTTGTTATTAATTATGGTATAAATTGACAATAAGGGGATAATGGGAAGTGAATCCATGTTGCAGGAGATATTGTGGGATACGAAGATCGGGTGGTGGAAAGTAGATATGGCCCGACGGGTTCTTTTGTTGTCCGATTATCTCTGTAAGACGATAGGAACTGAGGAGTCCGAGATCGGTTACGACCGTTTTCTGCAGTCGGTCGGAGAGCCGTTCCGGGCTTCGCTCAAAAGCCTGATGTCCACGGATGCGAGCCTGTTCTCCGCCGAGCAGATTTTTTCGCTGTGTGGTCCCCGGGGTGAGGTGTGGTTCCGCTGGAAGGTCCTGCGCCGGGAAACGGCAGCCGACAAGGGGCTGGTTGTTTCGGGATATGCCCAGGAAATCAGCGAAAGGGAGGCTTTGCCGGTCGATCTTTGCTCGATCGAGCGGATGAATACGCTTCTTTATCGGTTGAACAATATTTCGCATACGCTGCTTTCTTTCCTTCATATCGGTTCCATCGACGAGGCGATCAACAAGGTTCTGACCGATGTCCTCAAGATATTTCGTGGCAGCCGGACCTATATCGCGGAGTTCGACTGGGATAACCGCAGGCATATTTATACGTACGAAGTGACGGACAAGGGCGTGGAGAGCGGCCGGGATCGGTTCGATCGACTTTCGATGGACGAAACCCCCTGGTGGGTCGAGCAGCTCGAAAAAAGGAGTCCTATTGCTCTTTCCTGTTTGGACGACCTTCCTTCCCGGGCAAGGAACGAGCATGATATTCTGGCTGCACAAAATATCGGTTCGCTGTTTGTGCTGCCGATGACATTTCGTGATAAACTTTGGGGGTATGCGGGAATCGATGTGATCGGGGAGCACCGCGATTGGCAGAACGAGGATTACCAATGGTTCGCATCACTGGTCAATATCATCAATATCTGTATCGAATTGCAGCGTTCGAAGCGGGAGGCGCAAATCGAACGCGATTATTTGCAAAACCTCTACCGGTACATGCCGCTGGGGTATGTCCGTTTCCGGATGATTTACGACAAGACGGGGACGCCGGTCGATTACAAGGTGCTCGATTCGAATTATGCTGCGGAAAAGATTATCGGAAAATCCCAAGCTGACTATGTGGGGCGGCTGGCGAGCGAGCTGGAGATCGAAGATATGCCCGAGTACCTGAAAGTTTTCGCCAAAGTATTGCAGGTGGAGCTGCATGTCGAAAAGGAGGTCCGTTTGTTGGCTTCCGGCCGGTATGTTCATGTCGTTATGTATTCGACCACTCCCGAGGAGGTGATTTGCCTGCTTTCGGATATGACCGAAATGTATGAAACGCACGAGGCGCTCGACCGCAGTGAAAAGCTATTGCGTAATATTTATGACAATATTCCCGTCGGTATCGAACTGTACGACAGGAACGGCTTGCTCGTCGATCTGAATAACAAGGATCTGGAGATTTTCGGGATTCGGGACAAGGAGGATGTGCTCGGGGTCGATTTTTTCAAGAATCCCATTCTCGACGAGGAGGTCTGGCGCCGGGTGCGGAACCGGGAGGAGTTCTCGTTCAAGGCGTATTATCCCTTCGATCGTTTGAACGGTTATTATGTTACCTCCAAGCAGGGCCGCCTCGAAATATACAGTTCGGTGTGTATGCTTTACGATGCGCAGGGGCGGTTGAGCAATTTCTTCCTGATCAATATCGACAATACGGAAATCAATCGGGCGCATAGTCGTATCGCGGAGTTCGAAAGCTCGTTTTCGCTGGTCAGTCGTTTCGGCAAGGTCGGATACTGTCGCTTCGACCTGGTTTCGAAAGAGGGGTATGGCGTGCCGCAGTGGTATTATAACCTGGGCGAGAAGGAGGATACGCCGCTCGATCAGATCCTCGGTGTGTATAAACATGTCAATTCCTCCGACCGGGCTGAAGTTCTGGAGTCCATCCGACAGGTGAAAGCCGGCGAGATCGACAGTTTCAGCCATGATCTTCGGATCGATGCGGACGGACGACAGAAGTGGACCCGTATCAATGTGATGCGCAATCCCCTGAATAACGATCCTTCGAAGATCGAAATGGTGTGTGTCAATTACGACATTACCGAGTTGAAGGAAACGGAGAAGAATTTGATCGAAGCGAAGAACAAAGCCGAAGTGAGCGATCGTCTGAAATCGGCTTTTCTGGCTAATATGAGCCATGAAATCCGCACGCCACTGAATGCCATCGTCGGCTTTTCGAATCTGATCGCTGAAACCGAAGATCCCGACGAACGACGGGAGTATGTAGCCATTGTTCAGGAAAATAACGAATTGTTGTTGAAGCTGATTTCCGACATTCTCGATTTGTCGAAGATCGAAGCCGGAACGCTCGAATTCAACGATGTGGAATTCGATGTGAATCAGATGTGTCAGGAGATTGTACGGTCGTTGAGCCTCAAGGTCCTGGATAAACCGGTGGAGTTGCGTTTCGGCGATCATCTGCCCGAATGTCGGTTGGTAGGCGACAAGACCCGGATTACGCAGGTGTTGATTAATTTTATTAATAATGCGTTGAAATTCACTCGTGAAGGGTCTGTGACATTAGGCTACCGGTGCGATGACGGGATGATGCTTACCTTTTATGTCGAAGACACCGGTACCGGGATTCCCGAGCAGGAGCAGGAGTCTGTCTTCGAGCGTTTCGTGAAACTCAACAGTTTTGTCCAGGGGACCGGGTTGGGACTGGCCATCAGCAAGAGTATCGTCGAACAGATGGGCGGTCGTATCGGCCTGAACTCCGAACCGGGAAAGGGTTCTTGTTTTTGGTTTACGCATCCTTACATCCGGACCCGGTCTGTGTCGGCGGTTGCTTCCGATGCGGAGATGCGGCAACCAGGCGTTTCGGAGGGGAAAATGCCCGTCGTTCTCGTTGCCGAAGATACCGACAGCAATTTTCTGCTGGTGTCGCTGATTCTTAAGAAAGGGTATGAAGTGCTTCGGGCCCATAACGGAGCGGAAGCGGTGCGCATGTGCCGGGAGTTCGCTCCGGATGTGGTGTTGATGGATATGAAGATGCCCGTTATGGATGGTTTGGAAGCTACGCGGCAGATTCGGGAGGCGGGAAGTTCCGTTCCCATCATTGCCGTCACAGCATATGCATACGACAGCGACCGTGCGAAAGCGCTCGATGTCGGGTGCGATGATTATATTGCCAAACCATTAACGGGGGATGTTCTGAAAAAGAAGCTGCGTAAGCATCTGAAACGGTAGCGGTTCCGCAGGCATGGTACGTGAAAATATTCTTGTATGCAATGCCGATCGGGTGAATTTTTATGTTGGATGCGCGCAAGGCAGAGGTGGGGCCTTTGGAAAATAAGCAGACGAATTTTCGGTGTTATATCGATACGTGCAGGTAATGTCTGCATTAGGTGGTGGAACATCATTGACAGTAGCAATGGCTTTTTTATGTATTTTTTTTTGGGAGTATTAGTTTGCTTTTTTTTATTTTGCGTTTAAGGCAAAAAAAAGCAGAGTTCAAAGATGAAACGGAAAAGTTTTATCCGAATTTTTTGCATCTGTTTGTGGCTATTTTTTTTATGCTTGTGCTATATATTGTATGATTGTTAGGCCCTTTGCTTAATACCAATATATAATTCGTTGGTTAATATAATTGAAGAATGGTTTTTTTCCTTTTTCTTACTGGAGGTCTTAGTTTACTTTGGTTCATTATTGGTCTGAAGATGAAAAAAACGGATCCGAATAATGAAATAGAAAAGATTTATCCCAGTTATTGGCATTTAATTATAGCTATTCTTCAAATTGGTTGTGCTATATTCCAACTTTAATATGGTATATGGCGATTGATTGGTTCCGTATAAAACTTTCAATAGTGACGAGGACATTTTGGTAAAGTTCCGATAAATTTGGCTTTCTGCCCGGTTTTTCGTATCTTTGTACTCACTTCAATGAAATTCTATCCCTACGAAGGGGGTGACCGGTTTTGACAGCAGGCAGAGTTTGATTGTAAGCACGTCGAGCATTGTGTGGTGGCTCGTAAATATCAACACTCGAACTACAAATGGCAATAATAGCTATGCACTCGCTGCCTAATTTTCAAGGAAAATTGGCTTAATCGTTGGATCCAAGGCGGTTCGACGACGAGTATCCCGGAAGGCCGTTCCGCTCTTTAACGGTTTTCCATACGGGGTATCGATCATTTAGAGATAGTACGGCGGAGGGTTCCGGCCGTCGTGCGAAAATTCAGGAACTGGGATCCGGGTTAGGTTGCCGCCTGCCAGACCCGGATAGAAGGACGAAACGGCGGATAAGCGTGTAGAAAGCTTTCGGGTTCCTTGTTTGGACGCGGGTTCGACTCCCGCCACCTCCACATTCGGCGACGTTCCGGTTTTCCGGAACGTCGCTTTTTGTATGCGGGGCATCTTACTTTGCAAAGCTTCATCCCGCTTTTCAGACTTCAGCAGCACTCGGTCGGAGGGGGAATACTTCGCAATGTTCGATTTTTATCGGTATTTCGAGGAATTCTTTGATCGGGCGGGGTATCCCGCAGTTCCGGATACAGAGATCCATGAGTCTGTCGTAAATCGGATGCGTCGTGTTCCGATCTTTTGCGGGTTCTTTGTAATCCGGAGCAGTACTCCGATACGGATAAATTCGTATTTTTAACTCGGTTTCAGATACTCCGCCTCGGCAAAATGCAAATAAAAATTGCTTTTGCGCTCGGCTTATT
>ERZ857984.2393-NODE-2393-length-11643-cov-4.880739_pt1 | contig 11643 bp, 8 predicted proteins | sample MGYA00519914_ERZ857984 | MGnify/ENA primary metagenome ERZ857984 (study PRJEB31778, sample SAMEA3449417) | human gut metagenome | biome: human gut; feature: human-associated habitat; material: faeces | place: United Kingdom | collected 2010/2012 ... | reverse complement strand
CCTCACCGGCGTGCTGTATGTGCTGGACGAGCCCAGCATCGGCCTGCACCAGCGGGACAACGACAAGCTCATTGCCACCCTCAAACGCCTGCGCGATTTGGGCAACACCCTCATTGTGGTGGAGCACGACGAGGACACCATGCGTCAGGCGGACTACATCGTGGACGTGGGCCCCGGCGCGGGCGTTCACGGCGGCGAGATCGTGGCCGCCGGCACAGTGGAGGACATTTGCGCCGCCCCCCGCAGCATCACCGGCGACTATCTCTCCGGGCGCAAGAAGATCGTGGTGCCTGCCACCCGGCGCAAGGGCACCGGCAATAAGCTGCGCATCGTGGGCGCGGCGGAAAATAACCTGCGCAATATCAATGTGGACATTCCCCTGGGGCGGATGGTCTGCGTCACCGGAGTGTCCGGCTCGGGCAAGTCCAGCCTCATCAACGAGGTGTTCTACAAAGCCCTGGCCATGGAGCTGAACGGCGCCAAGCGCCGCCCCGGCAAGTTCAAGGCCATCGAGGGCCTGGAGTATGTGGACAAGGTCATCGGCATCGACCAGGCGCCCATCGGCCGGACCCCACGCTCCAACCCCGCCACTTATACCGGCGTTTTTACCGATATCCGCAATGTGTTCTCGCAGACCGAGGCCGCGAAAATGCGCGGTTACGGCCCGGGCCGGTTCAGCTTTAACGTAAAGGGCGGGCGGTGCGAGGCCTGCGAGGGCGACGGCATTGTGCAGATCGAAATGCACTTTTTGCCGGACATCTTCGTGCCCTGCGAGGTGTGCAAGGGCGCCCGCTACAACCGGGAAACCCTGGAGGTGAAATACCGGGAAAAAAGCATTGCCGAGGTGCTGGAAATGACCGTGGAGGAGGCCTGCGCCTTCTTTGCAAACCAGCCCCGCATTGAGCGCAAGCTGCAGACCCTGCTGGACGTGGGCCTGGGTTACATCAAGCTGGGGCAAAGCGCCACCACCCTTTCCGGCGGCGAGGCCCAGCGGGTAAAGCTGGCCCTGGAACTGGCCAAACGGGAGACTGGCCAGACCGTGTATGTGCTGGATGAGCCCAGCACCGGCCTGCATGTGGCCGATGTGCACAAGCTCATCCAGGTGCTGGACCGGCTGGTGGAAACCGGCAACACGGTGGTGATCATCGAGCATAACCTGGATATCATCAAGCGGGCGGACTATATCGTCGACCTTGGCCCGGAGGGCGGCGGCGAGGGCGGCACGGTGGTGGCCACCGGGACCCCGGAGCAGGTTGCGCAGAACCCCGCGTCCTACACGGGCCGCTATCTGGCGCCTGTGCTGGAGCGGGACCGGGTCCGGCCTGTGCCGGGAGAAAAGGCGGCCCGGGCAAAGAAAAAGCGCGCATAAAGCAGCGCGTGGAAAAGGGGGAACGCCGGTGAAGCGCATCCTGCTGGTGGAGGACGACGAGGCCCTGGGGCAGGGCATTGCCCTGAGCTTTGAGGGGCAGGGGTTCGACTTTTGCAGCTGCAGCCGCCTGGCCGAAGCCAGGAACGCGCTGCAGCAGGGGGCGTTCGATCTGATCCTGCTGGATCTGGGCCTGCCGGATGGCAGCGGCCTTGCGCTCTGCCGCGAGCTGCGGGCCCGGGGCGACGCCACCCCGGTGCTCTTTTTGACCGCCAACGACGCCGAATACAGCGAGGTCACGGCCCTGGAGGCCGGCGGCGACGACTATATCACAAAGCCTTTCAGCCTGGCGGTGCTGCGCGCCCGGGTGGCGGCAGCGCTGCGCCGCGGCGAGGCAAAGGGGGAAACCCCGGTATACGAGCTGGGGCCTTTCCGGTTCGATTTTTCCGCCCTGCACTTTGAGGCGGCCGGCCGGGAGATCGCCCTGAGCGCCACCGAGCAGCGGCTGCTGCGCCTTTTGGTGGTAAACCGGGGGCGCACCCTGCCCCGGGAAGTGCTGCTGGAGCGGGTATGGAACGGCGGCGAGTTTGTGGATGAAAACACCCTCACCGTGACGGTGCGCCGCCTGCGGGCGAAGCTGGAGGCCGGTTCCAAAGCCCCCGCTTACATACAAACCGTGTATGGCGTGGGGTACCGCTGGGGGGCGGGCGGCGATGTTTGACCTTACCTATTTTTTTCATCTCCCACCGGGTGCGGCGGTGTGGGCGGCGGCAGGGGCGATCGTTTTGCTGGCGCTGGCCGCCGCGGTGTGGGCGGCCGTGTACGGGCTGCATGCCCGGCGCACCATGAAAAACCTGGAGCGCATGCTGGAAGAGTGCATGAGCGGCGGCTTTTCCGAACATTCTTACAGCGAACAGCAGCTCTCCCGCCTGGAGGCCAGGCTGGCGCGTTTTTTGCAGGCGGGGGCCCTGTCTCAAAAGCACCAGGAAAGCGACAGGGCGCGCCTGAAAGAGCTGATCGGGGATATTTCGCACCAGACCAAAACGCCCCTGGCCGGTATTTTGCTCTACACACAGCTTTTGCAGGAACAGGAGCTGCCCCAAGCGGCCAGGGCCATGACGCGGCAGATCGACGCCCAGGGGCAGCGGCTGCAGTTTTTGATCGATGCGCTGGTAAAAATGAGCCGCCTGGAAACGGGGGCTGTGCAGGTCGCGCCCTTCGTAGGGGATGTGGGGGAACTGATGGAGCAGGCCGCCGCCCCGTATCGCGCTGCAGCAAGTGAAAAGCAGATTGACTTTACAGTGGAGCCGGCGGAACAGACCGCGTGGTTCGATCCCAAATGGACGGCCGAGGCCCTGGGCAACCTGATCGACAATGCAGTAAAATACACCCCGGCCGGCGGCAGGGTGACCGTTCGGTGCGCTGCAAGCCCCATGTTCTGCCGCATCACGGTGCAGGATACCGGGCCCGGCATCCGGGAAGCGGAGCAGGGGGCGGTGTTCGGCCGGTTTTGGCGCGGCGAAGAGGTGCGGGGCGAACCCGGCGTGGGGGTGGGGCTGTACCTTGCGCGGGAGATCGCGGGGCTGCAAAGCGGGTATATCAAGCTGCAATCCAAACCCGGGCAGGGCAGCGCTTTTTCGCTGTATCTGCTTTTGGAAAAGCCGGCGTGAAGCGGGAGACCTTGCCCCAGTGCGGCTCCTGGTCCCGCCTGCGGCCATTGCTTGTTTCGCAACAACAGGCCCCCCGGCTTTGCCGGGGGGCCTGACTTTATGCCGTGACCGCGGGCGCGCTGCAGCCCAAAGAATGCAGCGGAGCTACTTGCTTTGCGCCATTGTGATGATCTGCTCCAGCAATTCGCCCACCTGCCGGGAAATTTCCCCGATCCCGGCCTGGAATTGGTCCAGCACATAGGATTCGACCACGCCAACCACGGCCGTGGCCATGAATTTTCGCAGGACTTCGGTGTTTTTTTGGTCCGACACACCCTCCAGTTTGTTATTCAGCTGCTCCATGATAAAGTCCAGCAGGCGGCGGCGGAAGGTGGTGGTGCTTTCTGTGGCAAATAAGGCGGTAAAAAAGGGCTTGTGCTCTTCAAAATAGGCAAACCACAAAACAGTGCCTTCCACAAAGCCTTTGTCCTTTTTCTTTTCACAAAGCTCCGCCAGCTGCCGGAGCATCTCATCAACGATCCCGTTGAGAAGATCATACTTATCCACGTAATGCAGGTAGAAGGTTTTGCGGCTGATGTTGGCCCCTTCCGCCAGGTCCTTTACGGTGATGGAATCGAAGCCATCCGCCATCAGCATTTTCAAAAAGGTTGTCTGGATCGCTTCCTCCGACTTGGCGATCCTTCGATCCGGTGCTTTTCCCATAGAGTTCATCCTTATTACACGATTTCAGGAATGTGTGTAATACTACACAGCCTTTCCAATTCGGTCATTGATTCTCTGCGCGCAGGGGCGTAACATTATTATACCTAAGAGTAGTAATATGCACAAGTGCAAGAAATGCAAAGGAGCCGCCGACCATGGATCATATCATTCAAGCGCATTTCCGAAAGATCCTTTCCAGAGATGAAAAGGGCATCGCCCTGGATCTTGGGCCGGACCTGGTTTCCATCTTACGCATCGGCAATTCGTCCAGGACCATGCCCCGCCGCCCGACCATCCGGTTCCTGCAGTGGCTGGTCCGGGAGATCCCCTTTGACGACCCGAACGACACCATGGTGCTTGTGAACCGCAGCACATCCGATTACGGGGTGCTGGCCGTGAGCAGCAGGTCCTTCGCGCCGTTCATCTCCTATACCTGTATTGTAAAAAACGGAAAAATCGCTTATGTTACGCTGTATGTTTCCGAGCCAAAGGCGCGGGTTTTCCCCGCCCTTCACAAGGCGCTGGGAGCGGGCAAAGAGGCGGAAAAGGTATTCCATAAGCATGTGCGGGCCATGTTCAGCATGAGCGCCGATGTGATCACAAAGGATTACAGCGAGGACGCCGTTGTCATCACCAATATGGCGAAGGACGTTTGCGATGGAAAAAAGGAGATCCATGCCTTCTGCGCAAGCCTTATGAGATCCAGTTGGGGGATTCTGAAGAAGATCAGGCTTCACGGCTTTCCCGCGATCCGGTGGAAGACAAAAGCGATCCCGGGCGGCGTGCTGCTCTTCGTGTGCGAGGCCAAAGCCCTGGGCATGGTGATGACTGAAACCTATTTCGTAAAGGATGGAAAGATCCAATTTGAAGCTTCCATTGGCAATGGAGAGATCATGGAAATGATCCCCCAAATGCTTCAATAAAAACAGGCTAATAGAGCAGGAAAGGAATTTTTATGGCAAGAACAGCGGAAGAACTGATGGACCACCATATTGGGTCCATGATGCAGCTTACAAAGGAAACCGACCTGGGTGACGCGCTTTCCGACTATTCGGAAAAGCTGGTAGCCATCACCCGCCTGGACGGGCGCACCCGCATGATGGGGCACGACACCCTCGTGAGCGTCATGGGCGGGGCGCTCTCGTTCGCCGTCAGGCTGGGAATGGACATTGAACACGCCGTTGAAAAGCTGAACATCCTATACCGCAGGAGCACCGACAACTATATCACGCTGGTCGTTGCGCTGCCGCCGTTTTCCAAGTTTGCAGCTTTTACCTATATGGTGGAGGACGGGAAGGCCGTGTATGTGAGCGGTTATGCGAAAACGCCGGTCAGGATGCCTTCCCTGGGGGTAAAAGAGCATCCGTTCCCCACCAACGAGCAAGCGCTGGCGCTCACGGACCGGCACATTGCCCAGCTGAAAGCGCGCGACGCGGAGGCGCTGGCTGCCGATTATGCCGACGACGCCATCATTCTGACCAACCTGTGCGAGCGCCCGCTGCAGGGCAAAGAGGATGTGCGCCGGTACTGCGAGGGGCTGGTCCGGCAGGCCGGAAAAGAGATCGACTCGCTCGCCGACCCCTCCGCAAAGATCACGGTCAGGCAGGCAGCCGGCGAGCTTAGCTGCGTCGGCTTCGAGAACCGGGCGCAGAAACAATGCGGCGTGCTGACACAGCGCATCCGCGGCGGAAAAATCATTTTTGAATCCTTTGTGCTGCAAGAAGCCGCCGCTGTGATATAGGCAGAGGGCCGCCGCATGCACCTGCGGTCTTCAGGTCAACAAGCAAAACTTTGCCGGTCAGTAACTGCTGACCGGCGTTTTGCGTTGTAAGGGCCGGTGGGGGAGTGCGCGGGAAGTTCCGAAGCCCTTTTATCCTTTTGCCCGGGATCTATGCTGCTGCAGCATTTTTCGGCAAATTCTTTTGGAGGCGCTTGTGCAAAAGCGCAAAATATTGTATACTGATTTCGAATATCAAACAAAAAGCCACAAGCGGGGGCTGCGGTGAGCGCCCGCGCTTTGGGGGCGTGACAACGGATAGGAGAGTCTTTTGGAACCCATTCATTTTGAACACAACCGGGCGGCGGCCGGGGCCATCGCCCGCTATTACGAAAGCCCGCCCCTGGCTTATGTGCATTCTTACGGCTGCCAGCAGAACGTAAACGACGGCGAAAAGATCAAGGGCGTGCTGGCCGACGCGGGCTTCGGCCTGTGCGATGCGCCCCAGCAGGCGGATCTGATCCTTTTCAATACCTGCGCGGTGCGCGAGCACGCCGAGCAGCGGGTATTCGGCAACGTGGGGGCGCTGAAAAGCCTGAAAAAACAAAAGCCGGGGTTGATCATCGGGCTGTGCGGATGTATGGCGCAGCAGCCTGCGGTGGTGGAAAAGATCCGGCAGAGCTACCCGTTTGTGGATCTGGTGTTTGGGGTGAACGGCATCGACACGCTGCCCCAATTGCTGGCGGAAAAGCTGGCGGGGGGCAACAAGCGGCTTTTGCAGGCCCCGGCCGAGCGCACAGAGATCGTGGAGCAGGTTCCGATCCGGCGCGATTCCAGTTTCCGCGCCTGGCTGCCCATCATGTATGGGTGCGATAATTTTTGCACCTACTGCATCGTGCCCTATGTGCGCGGGCGCGAGCGCAGCCGCCGCCCGGCGGACGTGCTGGCCGAGTTCCGCGGCCTTGTGGCCGCGGGCTACAAGGAGATCACGCTGCTGGGGCAGAATGTGAACAGCTATGGCAAGGGCCTGGAACAGCCCATCGACTTTTCGGACCTTTTGGAGCTGCTGTGCAAAGAGCCGGGCGACTACCACCTGCGCTTTATGACCAGCCACCCAAAAGACGCCAGCCGCAAGCTGATCGACACCATTGCCCGCAATGAACGGATCTGCAGCCACATCCACCTGCCGGTGCAGTGCGGCAGCGACCGGGTGCTGCGCGAAATGAACCGGCACTACACCGTCGCCCAGTATCTGGACCTGGTGGAATATGCCCGCACCGCCATTCCGGGGGTCACCTTTTCCAGCGATATTATCGTGGGCTTCCCCGGCGAAACCGAGGAGGACTTTGAAGCCACGCTGGACCTGGTGCGGAAGGTGGGCTACATGCAGCTGTTCACCTTTATTTATTCCAAGCGGACCGGCACCAGGGCGGCCTCCCTGCCGGACCCGGTTACCCACCAGGAAAAGGCCCGGCGCATGGCCCGGCTGCTGGCGGTGCAGGACGAGATCGCCTGCGGCCTGGTGGCCCGGCTCGCGGGGCAGACCCAGCGGGTGCTGGTGGAGGGCCACGGCAGGCAGGAGGGAACGCTTTCCGGCCGCCTTTCCAACAATCTGGTGGTGGAGTTTGCGGGCCCTGCCGCCCTTGTGGGCGAATATGCGCCCGTGCATTTTACCGGTTCCCGGGGAACCATATTAACGGGCGAGCTTGCCCAATAAACAAAAAAGGAGATATTTCATGGATACCATCGACCTCTTTAAAAAAGCTGCAGCCGCGCTGCAGACTGACCCCTGCTACCTGGCGCTGGCCGCCGCGCGCGAGGCCAACGACAAGGACGAGGCCCTGCAGGATATGATCGGCGAGTTCAACCTTGCCCGGCTCGACCTGAACAACGAGATCAGCAAGGACGAGCGGGACGACGCCAAGGTGGCCGAACTGAATGCCAAGGTCAACGAGCTTTACAGCAAGATCATGTCCACCGGGAGCATGGCCGCCTACAACGAGGCAAAGGCCGAGGCCGAGGCGCTGATCAGCTACATCGACGCCATCATCAACACCGCAATGAACGGCGGCGACCCCATGAGCGTGCAGCAGCCCGAGGCCGGCTGCTCGGGCAGCTGCTCCTCCTGCAGCGGCTGCCACTGAAAACAAAACGATTCCGGCCAGGCGGCTCTCGGCGCAGCAAATGCTCTGGGGGCCGCCCGCTTTCCCAAAATGTGTAGGTAGGTGATGTTTCGTGGCGGAGCTTTCCCCCATGATGACCCAGTATTTTGAGCTGAAAAAGCAGCATAAAGACGAGATTCTGTTTTTCCGCCTGGGCGATTTTTACGAGATGTTCTACGACGACGCCATTCTGGCGTCCAAGGAGCTGGAGCTCACGCTCACCGGGCGGGACTGCGGCCAGGAGGAGCGCGCCCCCATGTGCGGCGTGCCCTTCCACAGCTACGAGGGCTACGTGGCGCGGCTGATCGCCAAGGGTTACAAGGTAGCCATCTGTGAGCAGATGGAGGACCCTGCCCTGGCAAAGGGGCTTGTAAAGCGCGATATCATCCGGGTCATCACCCCCGGCACAGTCATTGAGAGCAGCATGCTTCAAGACGACAAAAACAACTACATATGCAGTATATACTTAAAAGAGGGCAAAGCCGGCGTGTGCTTTGCCGATGTTTCCACAGGCACCGCGCACTCCACCGAGTTGTGCAGTGAAAAGCTGAGTACCCAGATCATCACCGAGCTGTGCCGCTACAGCCCCAGCGAGGTGCTGTTCAACGCCGCCCTGCTGGACCTGAAAGACGTGACAGCGTATATCAAACAGCACATGACCTGTGCGGTGGAGCTGCTGGAGGACGAGCAGTTTGCCCCGCAGCGCGTGGAACAGCAGCTCACGGCCCAGTTCGGCGCAGACTGGGCCGCGGCCACCGGCTTTGCGCGGGACGGCTGCGCGCCCTATGCCATGAGCGGCCTGCTGGGCTATTTGCACGCCACGCAGAAAAAAGGCGTGGAGCGGTTGAAGAGCGTGCACAACTATGCAGAGGCCCAGTATATGCAGCTTTCGCCTGTTACCCGGGCGAACCTGGAGCTCACCGAAACCATGCGCGGCCGCGAAAAGCGGGGCACCCTGCTCTGGGTGTTGGATAAGACCCAGACCGCCATGGGCAAGCGCCTTTTGCGCAGCTGGCTGGAGCAGCCTCTGGTGAACGCGGCGGCGATCAACGCCCGGCTGGACAGCGTGCAGGCTTTGTACGAACAGAACATCCAGCGGGCCGAAATCATTGAGGCCTTGAGCCGCGTGTTTGACATTGAGCGCCTGATGACCCGCACGGTATATGGCTCGGCCACCCCCAAGGAGATCTATTCTCTGGCCAGCACCTGCGACCAGCTCCCCGCGCTGAAAGCCCTGGCCGAAGGCTGCGGCTGCCCGGAGCTCACGGCGCTGGCCGGCCGCATCGACCCGCTGGAGGACATCAAGGAGCGGATCTACGCCGCGGTGGACGAGCAAGCTCCCTCCACCCTGAAAGAGGGCGGGGTCATCCGGGCGGGCTACAACGCCGAGGTGGACGAGCTGCGGGACATCGTGCACGGCGGCAAAGGGTATCTGTCGCACCTGGAAGCAAAAATGAAAGAGGAAACGGGCATCCGCACCCTCAAAATCGGCTACAACCGGGTGTTCGGCTATTATATCGAGGTGAGCAAGTCCTTCACCAGCCAGGTGCCCCCGGGGTTTGTGCGCAAGCAGACCCTGGCCAACGCCGAGCGCTATATCACCGAGGAGCTCAAGGAGCTGGAGAACAAGATCCTGGGCGCCAGCGAGCGCCTGCTGGTGCTGGAGCGCAAGCTGTTCGAGGAGCTGCTGTTCGATCTTTCGGCCCAGCTGGCCCGGATTCAGGCCACCGCCGGCGCTGTGGCAAAGCTGGATGTGCTGGCGGCGCTGGCGCAGGTGGCCGTGACAAACGATTACGTGCGCCCCACGGTGGACGAGGGCGACGGGCTGCACATCACCGAGGGGCGGCACCCGGTGATCGAACAGATGCAGCGCAAAAGCCTGTTCGTGCCCAACGATACCGCGCTGGACTGCGCCGAGGACAATCTTCTCATCATCACAGGCCCCAACATGGCGGGCAAATCCACGTATATGCGCCAAAATGCCCTGATCGCGCTGCTGGCGCAGATCGGCAGCTTTGTGCCGGCAAAGGCCTGCCGGGTGGGTGTAGTGGACGCGATCTTTACCCGGGTGGGCGCCTCGGACGATTTGGCGGCGGGCCAGTCCACCTTTATGGTGGAGATGACCGAGGTGGCGGAAATTTTACAGTATGCCACCAAAAAGAGCCTTGTTATCCTGGACGAGATCGGCCGGGGCACCTCCACCTTCGACGGCATGAGCATCGCCCGGGCGGTGGTGGAGCATATCTCCGGCCATATCGGCTGCAAAACGCTGTTCGCCACCCATTATCACGAGCTTACCGAGCTGGAAAACGACCTGCCGGGGGTTAAAAATTACAATATCGCGGTGAAAAAGCGGGGCGACGACATCACCTTCCTGCGCCGCATTGTGCGCGGCCCCGCCGACGACAGCTACGGCATCCAGGTGGCCAAGCTGGCCGGCCTGCCGGACGAGGTCACAAAGCGCGCCAAAGAGGTGCTGAAGGCCTTGGAGGCCACGGCGCCCGGAGCCCACCGGGTGGATCAGCTGGATTTTGAGGCGTTCGAGCAGCTGGCCGCCCCCGCGCTGCCGGGTGAGATGGTGGACAAGCTGCGGGCTCTGGATGTGGAGACGCTGACCCCCATCGAGGCGCTCAACTTTTTGTACGAACTGAAAAAGACCCTGCAATAAATGCAATAAAGCAAAAGGGAGGTGGCCCCAATGGCGGTCATCCATGTTTTGGACAAGCACACGGCCGAGCTGATCGCGGCGGGCGAGGTGGTGGAACGGCCCGCTTCGGTGGTCAAGGAGCTGCTGGAAAACGCGATCGACGCCGGGGCCGCCCAGGTCACGGTCACCATTGAGCGGGGCGGCGTGAGCCTGATCCAAGTGGCCGACAACGGCAGCGGCATTGAAGCCGAGTATATCCCAACCGCCTTTATCCGCCACGCCACCAGCAAGATCGCAACCGAGCGCGACCTGGAGAGCATTCATACGCTGGGCTTTCGGGGCGAGGCCCTGGCCTCGATCGCCAGCGTGGCACGGGTGGAGGTGCTCACCCGCACCGAGCCGGACGAATTTGCCTGCTGCTACCGCATTGAGGGCGGCGAGGAGCTGGGCATGGAGCCCGGCGCACGGCCTGTGGGCACCACCATCGCCGTGCGCGACCTGTTTTACAACACCCCCGCCCGCATGAAGTTCTTAAAAAAGGACGCCAGCGAGGGCACGTTTGTGAGCGAAACGGTGGGCCGTGTGGCCCTCTCGCACCCGGAAGTGTCTGTGGGCTTTATAAAGGACGGGAAGCTTCAGTACAAGACCCCCGGCGACGGGAGCCTGCGCAGCGCGGTCTATGCGGTGCTGGGGCGCGAATTTGCCAAGGATCTTTTGGAGCTGGATGAGGCGGCGGGCGCGTACCGGGTGCACGGCCTGATCACCCCGCCCCGGGCCTGCCGGGCAAGCAGGGGGATGCAGTTCTTTTTTATCAACGGGCGGTTTGTAAAAAACCGTACCATGATGGCGGCGCTGGAAAACGCATACCGGGGCACCCTGATGCAGGGCAAATTTCCGGGATGCGTGCTCATGCTGGACATGCCCTGTGAACTGGTGGACGTGAATGTGCACCCCGCAAAAACCGAGGTGCGCTTTGCCCATGAGAGCGAGGCGTTCGACGCGGTGTACCGGGCCGCAAAAGCCGCACTGGCACAGCCCGGCAGCGGGGAGCAGCATTTCAGCTTCCGGCAGGCCGCGCCGGAAAAGAAAACAGCCGAAGCGCCGGTGCAGCTGGACCTGAGCACCCCTGTAAAGCAGCCCAGCTTTGCAGCGGCTGGTTCAGCTGCCGCAGCTGCCCCGGCCTCCACTCAGGCGCCGCTGCGGCAGGGCGTTTGGGCGGAACCGGACGCGCCCCGCCCGGCCCCGGCTGAAACGCGCGCCGTTCCGGCGCCCGGCGCAGGGGGGCAGGTGCTCCACTCGGAGCCGCTGCGCCTCGGCGGCGCGCCGCCAAAACGGCAAGCCCCCCAGCAGCCCGCCCCGGCAGGGGAAGAAACGGCGGC
>ERZ857984.2389-NODE-2389-length-11664-cov-5.425532_pt1 | contig 11664 bp, 7 predicted proteins | sample MGYA00519914_ERZ857984 | MGnify/ENA primary metagenome ERZ857984 (study PRJEB31778, sample SAMEA3449417) | human gut metagenome | biome: human gut; feature: human-associated habitat; material: faeces | place: United Kingdom | collected 2010/2012 ... | reverse complement strand
TTTCCACCTCCCTCAAGGGGAACGAGATCGTGCTGGAAAAGCTGCTGCGCATGGACTTTGTGAAGGACTACCCTGAGGACACGGACCTTTTGGAGGACGTGATCATTGAAAACAAACAGGCCATGGAGATGAGCAGCATCTACCGGGACATTTTGTCCGGCACCATGGACGCGTTCGCCTCGGTCATTTCCAACAACCTGAACATCGTGATGAAGCTTTTGGCGGCGGTGACCATCATCCTGACGGTGCCCACCATCGTGTCGAGCCTGTGGGGCATGAACGTGCCCGTTCCCTTTGAGCACAACCCCTTCGGTTTTTGGATTGCGCTGGGCATTGCGGGGCTTGCTACCTTTGGCGCCTTTTTGCTGGCCCGCCACAAAAAATGGTTTTAAAGCGCAGAGCGTTTTGCGGCCGCTCCTTGGGGGCGGCCTTTTTGCTGCGCCCCAAAAAGTTTGGCTTAAACGGCGGCAGCGAAGGCCGTTTTTGCGGCCGCAGGGGGATAAAATGGGCGAAATCGGCCCATGCTTCTTGCACATGGAAGCGAGAACCGGTATAATGATACTATTCAAGCGGCCGCCGAGCGGCGCGCGGCTTTGCATAAAAGGAGCGATGGAATATGCAGATTTTCAATACGCTGACCCGCAAAAAAGAGGAATTTGTGCCCCAAAAGCCGGGCGAGTACCGCATCTATGTGTGTGGCCCCACCGTATACAATTACATCCACATCGGCAACGCGCGGCCGGTGGTGGTGTTTGACACCCTGCGCCGTTACCTGGAATACCGGGGCAACAAGGTGCTGTATGTTTCGAACATCACCGACATCGACGACAAGCTGATCAAAAAGGCCCAGGAGCAGGGCTGCACCATGAAGGAAGTGGCCGAGAAATTCGAGGCTGAGTTCATTCGGGACAGCGACGGGCTGAACGCCATGACCCCCACCGTGCGCCCCCGCGCCACCGAGCACATTGAGGAGATCCTGGACATTGTGAAGGATATCCTGGACAAGGGCTACGGCTACGTGGCCAAAAACGGCGACGTGTATTTCCGCACCAAACACTTTAAGGAATACGGCAAGCTGAGCCATTTGAACCTGGACGACCTGGAGAGCGGCAACCGGGAGCTGCGCAGCCAGCTGGGGGACGATTTGAAAGAGGACCCGGCCGACTTTGCCGTGTGGAAGGCCGCCAAGCCCGGCGAGCCCGCGTGGGCCAGCCCGTACGGCCCCGGCCGCCCGGGCTGGCACATCGAGTGCAGCGCCATGGCCCGCAAGCACCTGGGCAAGACCATTGACCTGCACGCGGGCGGGCAGGACCTGATCTTCCCCCACCACGAGAACGAGATCGCCCAGTCCGAGTGCGCCAACGGCTGCGAGTTCAGCCGCTACTGGATGCACAACGGCTTTTTGAACATCGACAACCACAAGATGAGCAAAAGCGCCAACAACTTTTTCACGGTGCGCGAGATCGCCGAGGTGTTTGGCTACGAGCCCATCCGCTATTTCCTGCTGACGGCAGGCTACCGCATGCCCCTGAACTACACCGTGGAGCTGCTGAACAGCTGCAAGGCGAGCCTGGAGCGGCTGTACACCTGCCGGGACAACCTGGATTTCCTGCTGGCAAACGGCACCCAGGGCGCCAGCAACCTGCTCACCGAGAAAGCCGCGGCGGCCAAGGTGAAGTTCATCAACGCCATGGACGACGATCTGAACACGCCCGACGCGCTGGCCGCCCTGTTTGATCTGGTGAAGGACATCAATACCCTGGCCCCCGAGGCGAGCGGCGAGGCCCTGGCCGCCGCCGCTGCCGCCTTTGACGAGATCACCGGGGTGCTGGGCCTTTTGTACAACCGCAAAAAGGACGAGGTGCCCGCCGAGGTGACCGAGCTTGTGCAAAAGCGCGCCGAGGCCAAAAAGGCCAAGGATTGGGCCACCGCCGACGCCCTGCGCGCCAGGATCACCGAGCTGGGCTATGTGGTGGAGGATACCCCCCAGGGCCCCAAGGTGAGCAAGGCGTAATTCGTTTGGTTTGAGCCGCGCTCTGCCGGGCGCAGAGAAAACTCTGCGCCCGGTGGGTGGCGGGCAGAGAAAATTCGCAGTATGCTGAAGCTGCACCTCAAGGCGGGGGCGGAAAGGCGGAAAGCATATGGGAACACAAAATTTTGGAGAACGGTTGAAGGCCTGCCGGACCCAGAAGCATTACACCCAGCAGCAGCTGGCCGAGCGGCTGGGCGTGAGCGACAAGACGGTTTCCAAGTGGGAGTGCGGGGGCGGCTACCCCGACGTGGGCCTGCTGGTGCCGCTGGCGCGGGCGCTGGGCATTACGGTGGACGAGCTGCTGGACGGCGGGGCCCCGCTGCGCCAGCTGCAAAAGCAGGATTGGCAGAATTTTTTGGCGTTTGCGTTCAGCCTGGGTGGGGGGCTTTTGTGCTTTTTGGTGAGCACCTTTGCCCCGGCGCTGCTGGGATACCTTTTGTATCTGGGCTGCGCGGCTTATGGGGCTTACCTGCAAAAGTATTACTGCTATAAGACCCGGTGGTTCACCCTGACAAGCGTGGTTATGCTGGCGTTCGTGCACATTTCGCTGAGCTTTGGGCTGGTCGCGCTGTTTTACCCGCTGAACCTGATGCTGGGCGCCTCCTGGATGAACGAGCTGAGCGGGTCGACCGGCTTTGCGGGGCTGCTTTTGCGGTTCCTTTTGCCCTACGCCGGGGCGCTGGTGCTGGCGCTGGCACTTACCGTGGCCGGCGCTGTGGTGCTGCGCCGGTACCTGGCGGCGGAGGGGGAAACGGCCCTGCCGCAGCTGCGCCTGAAGCTTGCCCGGCCCCGGCCTGTGCAGCTTTGGCCCTGTTTTGCGCTTTTTTTGCAGGCGGGGTTCATCACGCTGTACGCGGGCGGGTGGCTGCCGGGATTTGTTTATACACACCAGAGGGGCCTTTTCTGGGCGCTGACCCTGCTGTGTATGGCGGCGCTGGCGGCCTTTTACGGGGCAAAGCGGCAGTGGGGAGACCTGGCCCGCGCCGTGCTGGTGCCGGCCGTGGGGCAGCTGCTTCTGGCCACAGGCGTGCAGGGCGCTTACAACAGGCGGGAGGGCCACCTGCTGGTGCCCGCGCTTTTTTCCAGGAATCTGTCCAAAGATATTTATGCGATCTTCCAGAAGCCCGGCTTGCAGATGGTCGTGATCGCCGCAGTGCTGCTGGCGGCATATCTTGCGCTGTGCTGCGTGAGGGCAGAGCCCGCGGGGAAAGACGGGCCGCGGGAGCTTTGAGCCGCGCCGCAGGGCGGGCAGCGATGCCACAGGGCCGCGAGGGGGAAACGCCTGCGCGGCCTTTTTATTGTGAAAAAGAAACCGAGGGGAGGGGCTGCCCATGCCCAATTTGCAGACAGGAAAAAAAGGGGGCTGGCAGGGCCTTGCGGTGATCCTTGCCGCCGCGCTTACGGTGCGGCTGGCGCTGCTGCTGGTCACCGAGGGGTACGCGACGGATGTTTCCTGCTTTTCGGCCTGGGCGTTCCGCCTGGCGGATGTGGGGCCGGGGCAGTTTTATGCGCCGGACTATTTTGCCGATTACCCGCCCGCCTATATGCTGGTGCTGTGGGCTGCGGGCAAGGCGGCGAGGGTGCTGGGGCTCGCTTACCAGAGCAAGGGCCTTGCCCTGGTACTGGGGGCCGTGCCCATTTTGTGCGATCTGGGGCTGGCGACGCTGGTGTGGCGGATTGCCCGGCGCTTTTTGGGCGGGCCGCGGGCGCTGCGGCTGGCGGCCTTTGCCGCCTTTTGCCCGCCCCTTTTGTACGATACCGGCGTGTGGAAGCAGGTGGACGGGGTGTTTGCCCTGGCGCTGGTGGGGGCGTTCTGGCTGCTGCACGAAAAAAAGTATCTGCCCGCGGCCGCCGTTTACGGGCTGGCGTTGGCGATCAAGCCCCAGGCGCTGCTGCTCGGCCCGGTGCTGGCGGTGTGCTTTTTGGCGCCGCTGCTGACCCAGCGGCAGCCGCGGGGGACGCTGCGCGTTTTGGGGCGCACGGCGCTGGGAGCCGGGATTTCCGTGGCGGTGGTGTGGCTGTGCAGCCTGCCCTTCCAGGGCGCACAGCAGCCGGCGGGCTGGCTGCTGGAAAAATACACCGGAACGGTGAACAGCTACCCCTACGCCAGCCTGAACGGGTTCAACCTGCTCACCCTGCTGGGCGGCAACTGGCAGCCGCAGGAGAGCCGGTGGCTGGGCCTTGTGAGCTGGCAGGCCCTGGGGACGATCGGCATTGCGGCCGCCACGCTGGCGCTGCTCTGGCTGGCCTGGCGCGGGGCGAAAAACGGCCGGTTCTGCCCGCTGCTGCTGGCGGCTTTTTATGGGGCGGCGGTGTTCTGCCTGGCCCACCGCATGCACGAGCGGTACCTGATCCCCGCGATTTTGCTGGTGCTGGCGGCCACGGCCCGCTGGGGCGACCGGCGGCTTTTGGGCGCGTTCTGCCTGCTGTCGGCCGGTTCGCTGCTGAACCTTGCCATGGTGCTGACCAGCGCGGGCACCGACGACCAGTTCCTCACCAGCGCGGGCGCCGTGCTGATGACCCGGCTTGTGAGCCTGATCACCCTGGCGGGGTTTGCGGTGCTTGCCTGGGCCGCAGCGGCCATTACCGCCGGCAAAGAGGTGCGGGCCTATACGCTGCCCGAGCCGGGGGCGCCCGCCATACCCCACGCGCAGCCGCGCTGGAGGCGGGCCGAGGGCCTGTTTTTGGGCGCTGTGACCCTGCTGGCGGCACTTTTTTCCCTGTGGGACCTGGGCGACACAAAAGCCCCCCAGAACCCGCTGGATGCCGCGGGCGCCACGGTGGACACCACGGTGGTTTTGACCGAGCCCGCCGAGAAGCTGTGGGTCTATCAGGGGGTGAGCTGGGGCGGCGGCCTGACCCTGCTGGATGAAACGGGCCGGGAGCTGGGCTGGCTGGAGCTGGGGTACGGCTCCACCTTCCAGTGGCGGGAGCTGGGCGCACAGGGCTTTGCGCCCGGACGGTATACGGTGCGGGTGGAGAATGCCCAGGTGATGGAGCTCTCGTTCCGCACGGCGGCGCAGAGCGCGGCCGGGGTGGAGGGCGGCGGCGCGCTGTTTGACGAACAGGCGCTGACCCCAGCTTCCATCAGCTACCGCAACAGCATGTATTTTGACGAGATTTATCACGGCCGCACTGCCTATGAGCACCTGCACGGCATGAGCGTTTATGAAACAACCCACCCGCCCCTGGGCAAGGTGTTTATCATGCTGGGGATAGCGGCCTTCGGCATGACCGGGTTTGGCTGGCGGGTGAGCGGCGTTCTGTTCGGCATTGCGATGGTGCCGGTGCTGTACCTTTTGGTGCGCAGGCTCAGCCGCAGCCCAAAAGCCGCCGGTCTTGCGGCGCTGCTGGCGGCGCTGGACCTGATGCGCCTGGCGCAGAGCCGCATTGCCACGATCGATGTGTACGGGACCTTTTTTATCCTGCTGGCGGCCTATTTTATGGTGTGGTACTGCCAGAGCGTGCTGCACAAGGGCGTGCTGAAAAGCATTTTGCCCATGGCGCTGTGCGGCCTGGCGTTCGGCCTGGGCGCGGCCAGCAAGTGGATCGGCATCTACGCCGGCGCGGGGCTGGCGGTGCTGTATTTTGCGGTGCTGTGGCAGCGCTGGCGGCAGCGGCAGCCGGGATTTGCGAAGGAGCTTGCGGCGGCCGTTGTGGGGGGCGCGGTGTTCTTTGCGCTGGTGCCGCTGGCGGTGTATATCGGCAGCTATTTCCCCTATTGGTGGCGCGAGGGCGGCTTCAGCCTGGCAGAGTGGTGGCGGTGCCAGGTATCCATGTACAACTATCACAGCCAGCTGGTGGCCACCCACCCCTTTGAATCGCGCTGGTATACCTGGCCCTTTGATCTGCGGCCGGTGTGGTATTATATGGGCAGCGGCCTGCCGGAGGGCATGTATGCCAGCATTGCCGGCCTTGGAAACCCGGTGGTATGGTGGGCGGGCATTGCCGCGCTGGGGGCGGTGCTGTGGAGGCAGCTCTCGGGCCGGGGCAGCGGCGCGGGCGGCGCCGTGACAGTCCTCTTTTTCACCCAGCTGCTGCCCTGGGTGCTGGTGGCGCGCTGCACCTTTTTGTACCACTATTTCCCCAGCCTCTGGTTCACAGTGGCGGCGCTGGCCCTGGTGCTGGACCGCTGGCGCAGGCGCAGCCCCCGGGCAGCGCGCCGCACGGCGGCGGCGCTTTTGGTGCTGGCAGCGGCGGCGTTTGTGTGGCTTTGGCCCGCCGCGACCGGGGCAGCGGTGCCCGAAGCCTGGGCCGCAAGCATCAAGTGGCTGCCCAGCTGGGGCTTTTATATCATCAACTGAACCAAAAGCCGGAGCCCGGCGCGCCGCCCCCCAAAAGGGAACTGCGCGCCGGGCCCGGCTTTTTTGATTGGGAGCTTACGGCTGCGCCCGCTTTTCCCACCAGAGGGAACTGCCCCGGCGGCAAAGAGTAAAGCCGCACCGGGTGAGCACGCGCTGCGAGGCGGTGTTGCCGCACCCGGTTTCGGCGGTTACGGCGCGGACGCCGGGCTGGCTGAGGGCCCAAAGGGTCATGGCGGCCACGGCCTCGGTCATGTAGCCCTGCCCGCGATGGGCGGGGCCGAGGCCATAGCCCAGCTCCACCCTGCCCTGCGCGCACGGCGGAGCCTTGAAATCCGCCGCACCCACCACCAGGTGCTTGCCCCGGTGCGCCAGCAGCCAGACGGTGTGCCACAAAAGCTGCTCCGGGTGGGCGCGGCAGGGAGCGAGCTGCCCTGCGAAAATGGAGCGCAGAGGCCCGGTGAGGGGCTCCCCCTCGTAGTGAAGGCCCAGCTCCTGCTCCAGGGCGGGCAGGTTTGTGAGCCACAGTTCCAGCCGGCGGGCGGTGAGGGGGATAAGGGTCAGGCGTTTTGTTTCTAATTCCATGGGATCTCTCCGATCAGGGGAGGGCGGCGAAGGCCGGGGCGCACGTTTCGGCCTGCCGCCCCCCGGTGGGGAACGTCTGCATGGCGCCGCGCCAAAGCCTTTTCATATTCTTCGCCTCTTTTCCCGGGCGGCTGCCCGTGGTTTTATTGTAGCACAGGCGGGCCGGCTGCGCTACCTGAAAAGAGGACAATGGAAAAGTTCACATGGGTGTGATAGAATACCATTTAAGGCAAAAGAGCGGGTGCAAGGCGCCGCGGGAGACCTTGAAGGAGTGAGCAGATGGACGCCATTATTTTTACCATGGGCACAAGAGGCGACGTGCAGCCTTATATTTTTCTGGCCCAGGCTCTCAAAGAGCACGGCCACCGGGTGACGATTGGCACCCACCCCTGCTGGAAAGAGCTTGTGGAGGAAAGCGGGACGGCGTTCGTGCCGGTGGGGCCCGAGGTGGACATGGAGTACGAGGCGGCGCGAATCCGCGGCCAGGCGAAGAACCCCGCACTCAGCATGCTGAAGACCATGCAGTTTGTCTTTAAGATGATCGAGGGCGCTTCCGGGGAGATTCTGGAGCAATGCCGGGGCAGGGATCTGGTGATCGTGTCCCACAGCCTGATGGGAGCCACCGAGGCGGAGGTGCTGGGCGTTAAAACCGTGAACGTGGTGCTTCAAACCCAAATGATCCCCCAGGTAAAGAGGAAAAAACGGCTGAAGGACAAAATTGCCTCTGCTTTGATCGACCCGCAGATGGTGCGGCCTTATAATAAGGTGCGGGTGAAGTACGGCCTGCCCAAATTGAAATCCATGGATCAGGTGATGAGCGGAAGCGTGACCCTGATCCCCATCAGCCGGCATGTGGCCACGGGCAGCCCGGACTGGAGCGACAAAAATAAGCTTGTGGGCTATTGGTACCAGGAGGCTCCCGAAGCGCAGCTGCCCGAAGAACTGCAAAGCTTTTTGAGCGCCGGGGAGCCGCCGGTCCTTCTGGCGCTGGGGGCGATGGCGTTCGAGACAGGTGAGGAGCGGGATAAGCTGGAGCTGTTCGTGCGGGCGCTGGAGCAGACGGGCCACCGCGCGCTCATTCAGGGGTTCAACAAAACACTTGGGAATTACCCGCTGCCCCCCACGATGCTGCGGGTGGGGGCGGTGCCGCACGGCGCTTTGTTCCCGCGCTGCCGCGCGGTCATTCACCACTGTGGGTTTGGGACCGCGGCCATGGCGATGGCCTGCGGAATCCCCAGCGTGCCGGTGCCCCATGTGCTGGATCAGATGGGGTTTGCACAGGATCTGTACAGGCTGGGCGTGGGCACAAAGCCGGTGCCCGCGGCAAAATTGAGCGTGGAGGCAATTGCGGCCGCCCTGCGGGAGCTGGACGCCAATTACGAGGCGCTGCGCGCAAAAGCGGTGAAGCTGGCCGTTGACATCAGGGCGGAAAACGGCCTGGAAACGGCGGTGGCACTGATTGAAGCCGCGCAGAAGGAGTAGAAAAGGCAGGATGGAGATCATTGAGTGGAGGGACATGGGACTGCTGGCCCCGCTTTTTGCGGGTTGGCAGGAGACCATGATCTGGTCCTGCCTGGAAGGCAGCATGGGTCAGGCGTTTGCCCCGGCGGGCGGTGCGCCCCGCGCTGCGCTTTTGCAGGTGGCGGACTTTTGCTTTTTGGCGGGGGAGCCCTGCGCGGAGCTGGCGGCCTGGCGGCCCGCGGGCGCAGGGGATTTTTCCATACTGGCGCCCCAAAACGAGGGCTGGGCGGCGGCCATTGAGGCGGCGTGGGGGCAAAAGGCGCGCCGGTGCGCCCGCTATGCCTTCCACAAAACGGCCGAAGGGTTTGACCCGGCGGCGTTGGCGCGCTTTGCGGCCGCCCTGCCGCCGGGGTACGGGCTGCGGCCCATGGGAAGAGAGGAATACCGCCAGGCCCTGGCCTCGGGCTGGGGGGCCCGGGATCTGTGCGCCCAGTTTGCGGACGAGCGGGATTACTGCCGCAGGGGCCTCGGCGTGGCGGTGCTGCAGGAGGGCCGCCTTGTGGCGGGAGCCTCCAGTTATACGGTGTACCGGGGCGGCATTGAGATCGAGATCGACACTCACCCGGACCACCGGCGCAGGGGACTCGCCCGCGCCTGCGGCGCCGCCCTGATGCTGGAATGCCTGAAACGCGGGCTTTACCCCAGCTGGGACGCCCAGAACCCCGCCTCCGCGGCCCTGGCAAAGAGCCTGGGCTACCGGTTTGACCGGGAATACCCGGTCTACGAGGTGCGGGCGTGAACGCGCGGGCGGGCCGTTTGCAAAAACTTCCTGCCCCGTGCGCGGGCGGCCTGTGGTAAAATAGTGACAGTAAATACCCGAAGGAGGGAACGCGCCGTGCGCTTTCTGCATTGTTCCGACCTGCATCTGGGCAGGCGGCTGTGTGAGCTGGATCTGCTGGAGGATCAGAAGTATATCCTGGACCAGCTTTTGGACATCGCCGCGAGCGAGGGCGTGGACGCGGTGCTGGTGGCGGGGGATGTGTATGACAAGGGCGTGCCCAGCCTGGGGGCGGTGGCGCTGCTGGACCGGTTTTTGACGGCCCTGTGCGAGCGGCACACCCCGGTCTACCTGATCAGCGGCAACCACGATTCCGCCGAGCGGCTGGCGTTTGGCGGGCGGCTGCTGGAAAGCAGCGGGGTGCATCTGGCGTCGGCCTTTGGCGGGCGGCTGGAGCGCTTTGTGCTGGAGGATGGGCACGGCCCGGTGTGTTTGTGGGCGCTGCCCTTTGTGCGCCCCAGCGCGGTGCGCGCCGCCCTGCCGGAGGAGCAGATCGGGGACTACACCGGCGCGGTGGAGGCGTTGGTGCGCCGGGCGGCGCCGGACCGGGGCTGCCGCAACCTGCTGCTGGCGCACCAGTTTGTGACCAGCGGCGGGGCGGGGCCCGAGACCTGCGACTCTGAAACGGTGAACCTGGGCACGCTGGACAATGTGGATATGGGCGTGTTTGAGCCCTTTGATTATGTGGCCCTGGGGCACATCCACACCCCCCAGCCCGTGGGGCGCGACACGGTGCGCTACTGCGGCGCGCCGCTGGCCTATTCGGTCACCGAATCCCGCCGGGCGAAAACGGCCACGGTGGTGGAGTTGGGGGCAAAGGGGGAGGTGCGGCTGAACGAGCTGCCCCTTTCGCCCCTGCGGCCGGTGCGCCGGCTCAAGGGGCCGCTGGAGGCGCTTTTGCAGAGCGCTGAGCGCAGCGGCGATTACATTTACGCCGTGCTGACCGACGAAACGCCCCCGCTGGACGCCGCGGCCCGGCTGCGCAGCGTTTACCCGAACCTTGCCCGGCTGGAATTTGACCTTGCAAACCGCCCGGCCCGGCAGGCCCCGGGGCCGGACCCGGCTACCCTGGCGCGCCGCACCCCCGCCGACCTGTTTGCGGAATTTTATGAGCAGGTGCACGGCCGGCCCCTCTCGCAGGAGGAGCAGGCCATGCTGGAACGGGCGCTGGAACGGGAGGGACAGGCATGAGACCGCTGGAATTAAAGCTGGCTGCGTTCGGCCCCTATGCGGGAGAGGAGCACATCGACCTGCGCCCCCTGGGCCGGGGCGGGCTGTTTTTGGTGACGGGCGACACCGGCGCGGGCAAGACCACCCTGTTTGACGCCGTGAGCTACGCGCTGTTCGGCCAGCTCTCGGGCGGGGTGCGCGGGGTGGATACCGTGCGCAGCGATTATGCGGACCCCGCGCTGGAAACCAGCGTGGAGCTGTGCTTTGAGCACCGGGGCAGGCAATACACCGTGTGGCGCAGCCCCCAGTACCGCCGCCCCAAAAAGCGGGGCGAGGGCGATACGCTGCACCCGGCGGCGGTGGCCTTTACCCCGCCCGAGGGGCCGGTGCTGGAAAAGATCCAGGAGGCGGACGAGACCATCCGGGCGCTTTTGGGCATGGACGGCGAACAATTCCGCCAGATCGCCATGATTGCGCAGGGGCAGTTCACCGAGCTGCTGAACGCCCCGGGCGAAAAGCGCAGCGGGGTGCTGCGCCAGATCTTTGGGACCGGCGCCTGCCGGGAATTGCAGGAAAAGCTGCGGGCCGCGGCGGCAAGCTGCGCGCGCGCCACCGAGCAGAGCGACGCCGCCTTGCGGCAGTATTTTGCGGGCTTAAAAGCGCCCGCGGGCGAGGAAGCGCGCCTGGCGGAGCTGCTGGCGGACCAAGCGGCGGTCTACCGCTGCGGGGAGATCCTGGAGCGGATGGAGGAGCTGTGCGCCGCCGACGAAACGGCGCAGGCGCAGCTGCGCCGGAATACCGCGGCGCTGGACGGAGAGGTGGAGGCCTGCGCGGCCCGGCTGGAGCAGGCCCGCCAGGCTGCCCAAATGCAGCAGCAGGCCCAGCGCCAGGCGGCGGCTGTGGCGGCGCTGGAGGCACAGCAGGAGCAGCAGGCAGAGCGCCATGCGGCCCTGGCCGGGCTGGCACAGGAAAGCGAGGCCCTGGCCGGGCAGATCCGCGGCCTGAAGGAGGCCCTGCCCGCCTATGCCCGCAGGGAGGCGCAGCGCGCCGCAAAAAAAGCGCTGGAGGAGCGGCTTGGCGGCGCCGGGGCCCGCGCAGAGGCGCTTAAAAGCCGGCAGGGCGAGGAACAGGCCCGCGCCGTGCGCCTGGAGCAGGAAGCGGGCGAGGGCGCGGCGGCGGCGCTGGCCGCGCAGAAGGCACAGAGCGAGGCGGAACGGCTGGCGGCGGCACTGGCCCAGATCAAGGCCGCCGCCGCGCTGGGCCGGGAGCTGCGGGAG
>ERZ857984.2387-NODE-2387-length-11675-cov-3.456885_pt1 | contig 11675 bp, 11 predicted proteins | sample MGYA00519914_ERZ857984 | MGnify/ENA primary metagenome ERZ857984 (study PRJEB31778, sample SAMEA3449417) | human gut metagenome | biome: human gut; feature: human-associated habitat; material: faeces | place: United Kingdom | collected 2010/2012 ... | reverse complement strand
CCCGGGAGGGGCGTCCCGTAAAACGGCGCGAAGCGCCGTTTCGGCGGGGCCGCGGGGGGCGGGTCAGTTCGATTTTCGGTAAAAGGTCATGGCGGTGCCGGTATCCTGCACCAGGGTGTCACGGGGTGCGCGCAGGATGCGGCAGGTGCAGTAAAAATCCCCCGCCGCCCCGCTGATATTCACAAGCTGCCACAGCCACACCGCCGGGAACCATTCCCGGGGCAGGCAGGCGGCCAGCACGGCAAAAACGATCCCCCACACCACCACCGGCGCCAGCGCAATGGCAACATAGGCCGGGCGGGTAAAGTAGGCATCGCTGCCGGCGTAGGCGTAGACCACCTTATAGCCGTAGCGCACGGAGGCGCCGCAGGCTTTCATCACGACGCCGTGGGTCAGCTCGTGCAGCGCAATGTAGGCCAGCAGCCCCGCAACGACCACGAGCCGGAGCAGCAGCGCAGGAAGCGGGCCCTCCCCGACAAAATCCCGCAGCGACCGGCCCAACAGAAAGGGCAAAATCAGCATGATCACACACAGGGCAACGGAAAGCCCGTTGACGATCCAAAACTGTTTTTTGTTGTGCACCAGATCGATGGAGGCGAAAGGGACATAGCCCTGCGGCAGGGTGGGATAGCTTTTCATCAGGTCAATCCTTTCGGGTGGGTTTATTTCAACCGGCGGTGCCGGGGGCTTGCGGGGTCAATCCTTTCGGGCGGCAAGGTCGATGATCTTTTCCAAGCGGTGGTTGACACCGGAACGGGAAAGCGGCGGGGTGAGCTTCTGGCCCAGCTCCCGCAGGGAATCAAATGGGTTTTGGAGACGGAGCTCCGCCAGGGCCCGCAGTTCCTCCGGGAGGGAATCCAATCCCACGGCGTTGATGGCGGCGATCTGCCCGGCGGCCGCCCCGGCGACCTTATCCATATTGGCGGTATCGCAATTGCTGGCGCGGTTGGCGGCGTTGCGGCGCTCCTTGAGGATCTTGGCGTTCATGATCTCCATGGAGGTGAGCGGGCACCCCATGAAAGTAAGCAGGTCCTCGATCTGGGTGCTGTCGTGCAGGTAGACGATGGCCTGCCCGCGGCGCTGGGTCAAAAGCGGGGAAAAGCCGACATCCTGCAGCAGAGCCACGAACATCATCAGCAGCTCCTCGCGTGGGATGGCAAACTCCAGGTGGTATTTTACCTCCGGATCGGAGAGGGTGCCGCAGGCCAAAAACACGCCGCCCAAAAAGGCGCCGGCTCCCTCATCGCCGCCCAGCAGCTCGAAGGTGACGCCCTCCGGGTAGAGCATGGCGAAGTGGTTATACAGGTCGATGCGGTCGGCCATGTCATCGACGGTGACACGGTAGGCCAGCTGCCCGGTGGAGAGCTTTTCCTCCCGCAGCGTCACGGTACCGGCCATCGGCTTGACGCTTTGCACCAGCTGGGAATAGTACTGGGCGGCCCGGCGCTCCCGGGTCAGCATCTGCATTTGGGGCACCGAGAACTCGCGGGAAAAGACCATCAGCCCAAAGGACTGCTGGTTGGGAAAGTGCTGGCGCACGGCTTTATTGGAAAGGATCTCATCCTTGGCGGCGGTGGTAAAGGAGGGCATGGTTGTTATTCTCCGGTGATGGGGTGAATTTTGGGGGGAGGGCGAGGAAAAATGGGGGATGGCAAGGGACGGCCGCAGGCAGGCTCTTGTCCGACGCAAGGCGGACTGATGCCTGTCAAGGACGGGGCGCAGCCAGCGTTCATTTTTACCGCCGTCCCGCAGCGGGGTGGGACGGTTGGTGCAGGGGGCCGTGGCGGGCGCAGCCCGCAGGGATGGGCAAAGGGGCTGCCGCCGCACCCGGCGCTGGCTCATTCGATATACTTGATCTCGCATTCGAGGGTATAGCCGGTCTTTTCCCGGACGATGCGCTGTACTTCGGCGATAAGCTGCCGTACATCGGCAGCAGTGGCACCGCCCCGGTTGATGATAAACCCGGCATGCTTTCGGCTGACCTCGGCACCGCCGACGGAAAGGCCCTTAAGCCCGCACTGATCCACCAGGGCGGAGGCATAGTTGCCTACCGGCCGCTTAAAGGTGGAGCCGGCGCTGCCGTATTCCAGGGGCTGCTTTTCCCGGCGGCGGGACATGTAGTCCTCCATGGCCGCGCGGATGGCGGTTTCCTCGCCGGGGGTGAGGGTCAGCACCGCTTCCACGATGACGCAGCCCGGACGCTCCTCAAAGATGCTGTGGCGGTAGGAAAGTTCCAGCGCCGCGGCAGGCAGGGTGCGGTATTCCCCGGCTTCATCCAGGAAGGTGACCTCCGTGAGGACATCCCGGAGCTCGCCGCCGTAGGCACCGGCATTCATGTATACTCCCCCGCCCAAAGAACCGGGGATGCCAAAGCCCCATTCCAGGCCGGAAAGGCTGTTTTCTGCAGCGGCCCGGCAGGTAGCGATGAGAGAGGCCCCGGCCCCGCAGCGCAGGGTATTGCCCTGCCGGGAGATGGTGGTAAAGTCGCCATCCAGCCGGATGACAGGGCGGGCAATGCCGCTATCGCTGACCAGCAGATTGCTGCCCCGGCCCAAAATAAAGGGGTCGGTCCCCGCCGCCCGGCAGAGGGAAACGGCGGTTTGCAGCTGGGTACGGGTGCGGGGGTGCAGCAGCAGCGCCGGCCCGCCGATGCCAAAGGTGGTACGGCGGCTCATGGGTTCATTTTCGGTATAGGGGATGCCCGCATTTTGCAGCTGTTCCAGTAGATTCATGGGGTTTGCTCCTTTCGGCGGTCAGGGCTGCACATCATCGGTAAGGCCCAGCTGTTCCATCAGCTCCTTGGCAGAATTATTGCCCATGGCGCGCTGACGGTAGTTCATGGTGGCCACCTCGATGATCACGGCGAGGTTTCGGCCGGTCTGGACCGGGATGGTGGCGGCGGGCACCTTCATGCCCAGAATATTGGTGGTTTCCTCCTCCAGCCCGATGCGGTCGTAGACCTTTTCGGGGTCGTAGGTTTCCAGCTGAATGACGAAATTGATATTGGCGGTATTTTTGACCGAGCCGACGCCAAACAGCCGGCTGACATTGATGATGCCGACCCCGCGGAGCTCCATATAGTGGCGGATGTTATCCGGGGCGGAGCCGACCAAGGTGGTATTGGAGACCCGGCGGACCTCCACGGCGTCATCGGCGATGAGGCGGTGGCCGCGCTTGAGGAGCTCCAGGGCGGTCTCACTTTTGCCGACGCCGGAATCCCCGGTAAGCAGCACGCCCTCACCGTAGATCTCCATCAAAACGCCGTGGACGGTGGTACGGGGCGCCAGCTCCAGACTCAGCTTGGCATTGAGCTGGGCGGCCATATGGGTGGTATTTTCCGGAGACTGCATCAGCGGCACGCAATACTTTTCCGCCAGCTCCAAAAAGAGGGGGCGGAAGGAGAAATCCTGAGTGATGATGACGGCCTTGGGGCTGCGGGAAAGGAAACCCTCCAGGCTCTGCCGCAGCAGGTGGGGCGGCAAGGTTTCCAGATAGGCCAGCTCGGTACGGCCGATCATATTGATGCGGGCCGGGACAAAGCCCTGGAAGAACCCGGTGAAGGCCAAGCCCGGGCGCATCAGCTCGGCGTGGCTGACCAGGATCTCCTCCTCGGTTTTGGGATAATAGAGGATCTGCAGGTTCAGGTCCTTGATGATCTTTTTAAGCGGGACGGTATACTGGTGCGGCATGGGTAAAACCCCTTTCTATGATGAAAGCTGGCGGCGATGGAAAATGTCGGGATGGCAAGCGGACGGCCGCAGGCAGGCTCTTGCCTGACGCAGGCAGGCTGATGCCTGTCAAGGGCGGCCACGCAGCCAGCACCCATTTTCACCGCCGCCGGGCGACAACGCATAACTGCTATGCGGCAGCGACATGCAAAATAGCTATACACAGTTTATTATAATACATTTATCGGCGGGATACAAACAATATTACACGGTTTTTGCAAAAAATCGTTACAAAAATAACAGAGATGATAAGAGGCCCCACTTCCCGGAGGAAACGGAGCCTGAAAAAAACAATATTTTAGGCGAGGATATCCTGGATATCCCGCAGGCCGGTAAGGGTGGTGATAACAATGGCGGAATCGCCGGGCTGGAGGGAATCGCCGCCGGAGGGGATGATGACCTCGCCATTGGGGCGGGTGATGCAGCCCACCAGCACATTGGGGCGGGTGGCCATATCCTTAAACGGCACACCGATGAGCGGCGAGCCGGCGGTAATGTGGAATTCCAGGGCTTCTACCTGGTTTTCTACCATGCGGTGCAGGGCAATGACCCCGCCGCCGGTGCTGTTTTCCATCGCGCGGACATACTGCAGGATGCGGCTGACGGTAACCACGCTGGTGGAAACGGTGCTTTCCACGATGGCGGTCTTATTGATAAGCTCGGTGAAGGAATTGCGGTTGACCTTGGCCACAGAACATTCGATATTGTGGCAGCGGGCATACATGGCCAGCATGATATTGAGTTCATCCAGGCCGGTGAGTGCCACAAAGGCATCGGAATCATCCAGGCCCTCCTCGGCCAGCAGATGCACATCGGTGGCATCCCCGTGGATAACCAAAGCGGTGGGGACTGCCTCGCTGAGATCAACACAGCGCTGTTCATCCCGGTCCACCACGCGCACACGCATCTTCATCTGGCTCAGCTGCTCCGCCAAAAAGCGGGTGATGCGCCCGGCCCCGACCACCATGACATTGCGGGCATGGTCCCGGAAAACGCCCAGCGCCCGGAAGAAGTTCTCCAGTTCCTGGGGCTTGGCGGTAACGCTGATGCAATCTCCCGCGCCCAGCACATAGTTACCATCGGGAATAACGACCTCTTCCCCGCGGCGGACGGCACAGACCAACACCTTGACCTGCAGGGAGGCGGCGACATTTTTGAGGGCCATGCCATCCAGCAGGCTGCCCTGCGGAATGTGGTATTCCACCAGCTCCACCCGGCCCTTGGCGAAGGTTTCCACCTTGGCGACCGCCGGAAAGCGCAGGATACGGGCGATATCACGGGCAGTCTCCCGCTCCGGGTTGATAGAAAGAGAAAGCCCCATCTCCTGCTGCATGAATCGCAGCTGACTTTCGTATTCCACGCTGCGCACCCGGGCAATGGTATTCTTGGCGCCCAGCTTTTTGGCGGTCATGCAGGCGATCATATTGACCTCATCCTCACTGGTGGCGGCAATGACGAGATCCGCCTGACTGGCCCGGGCCTGCTGCTGCACAGTATAAGCGGCGCCATTACCCTCGATGCCCAAAACATCCAGTTCCTCCGCCAGGCGCTCCGCCATGCCGGGGCGGTTATCGATGACGGCGACATCGTGGCCCTCGCGGGAGAGATGCTCCGCCAGGGCCCGGCCGACCTTTCCGATTCCGACAATTACGATCCTCATAATGTTCTCCCTTGGTTTTGGTGGTGAGTGTATGGGTCTATTCTATCGCTTTTGGCGGGGATTTGCAAGAGGGCGGAGGGGATGCGCAGAGGGAGGGGCCCGCAGGGCAGGCCGCCGCAGGCGGCTTTGGGGCGGCCGAAGGCCGCCCACGAGGGGCAAAGCTCCTCGGCCCTGCGGGCCCCAGCCGGGATGCTGCAGAAACTGGACGAGGAAATGCCGCGCAATTTCTCGACAACGGAGGAGCTGCGTGATATAATGAGATATTATTCCAAGAGGGGGCAAGCGGAAATGCAGGAAAATTTCTACCGGGCGGTATATGCGGCGGTGCGCCGTATCCCGGCCGGGAAAGTGGCTACCTACGGACAGATTGCGATGCTGGCGGGCAGCCCCCGGGCTTCCCGCATTGTGGGCGGGGCACTGCACCGCAACCCCGAACCCGGCAAAACGCCCTGCCACCGGGTGGTATTCCGGGATGGCAGCCTGGCGCCGGGCTTTGCCTTTGGCGGGCCTGGGGCGCAGCGGGCGCTGCTGGAAGCGGAAGGAGTCGCTTTTCTGCCGGACGGGCGGGTGGATATGGCCCGGCACCAGTGGACCGGCGAAGATGAAACGCTGTAATATAGGTTGAATATAGCAAGGAGAGAACCATGAGATTTTTTGCACTGACGACTGCTACGACCGACCTGCCGGAGGTACCGGATATTCAAGAATCGCTGACCGCGATCCAGAAATTCATTAAAACCGCCTCGCCGGTGGTGCTGAACGCACTGTGGCATATTGCGCTGGCACTGGTTATCTTTTTTGTGGGGCGCTGGCTCATCGAGAAATTCCTGAGCCGGGTGGCGCTGCTGGATAACAAAACAAAGATCGATCCCGGCGTGGCCAAATTTGTGCGCTCGCTGGTACGGGTAGCGCTGTGGGCACTGCTGATTTATTTTATTGCGGACTTTTTGGGCGTGCCGACGGCGAGCTTTGTGGCGCTGCTGGGTTCCATCGGCGTGACGGTGGGCCTGGCATTGCAGGGCAGTCTTTCCAACTTTGCGGGCGGGCTCATTCTCATGTTCCTGCACCCCTTTAAGACTGGGGATTACATCAAAACTGTTTCGGATATCGAAGGGACGGTGGTGGAGATCGGGCTGTTCTTTACCACGCTGCGCATGGCCGATAACAAAATCATCACCATTCCCAACGGGAATCTCTCGGCCGGGAATATTATCAACTATAATGTACTGCCGGTGCGGCGGCTTTCCACCACGGTAGGCATTGCCTATGAGGCCGACACCGCCCGGGCCATTGAGCTGCTGACGGCGCTTATCAAGAGCCGCAAGCCGCTGGTGAACCCCGAAAAGGCGCTGGTATATGTAAAGGAGCTGGGGGACAGCAGCGTGGTGCTGGGCCTGCACTACTGGGTAAAGACCGACGACTACTGGGACGAGGCGTGGAGCATCAACCAGGCGATAAAGGATGTACTGGACCAGAACGGCATTGCCATCCCCTTTAACCAACTGGATGTCCATGTGATCCAGTAAGGCTCTCCCCTATTTTTGCGAACCGAAGGACGAATGAAATACCCATGAAAATTCTAAGGCAATCTGCCATTATCGCCGCGGTGTGCGCCGTGGCGGAACTCATCAAATATCTGCTGCCGCTGCCCATTCCCGCCAGCGTGTACGGTCTGATCCTAATGCTGCTGGCACTGCTGACCGGACTCATCAAGCCGGAGCAGATCAGTACCGTCGCGGATTTCTTTATCTCCATTATGCCAGTGCTGTTTATTGCCCCCACGGTAGCGCTTATCACCCAGCCGGAACACCTGGCGGTGATGGGCGGGCCGGTGGTGCTGCTGGGCATTCTGGGCACTACGCTGGTCATCGGCATCAGCGGCAAGGCCGCCCAGGCGGTGGGCCGGCAGGAAGCCAAACGGCGGGAGGGTAAAAAGCATGAATGATTACATTGCCTTTTCCGCCTACTTTGGGGCCGCGCTGACCCTAATCATCTATGTGGTGTCCTTCCGCATCAGCGACCGGATAGGGCACCCGCTGGCCAATCCGATCCTCATCTGCCTGGCGCTGCTCATCGGGGCGCTGCTTATTTTTGATATTGACTACGACGCCTACAACCAAAGCGCCCGGTACATCACCTACCTGCTGACCCCGGCCACCGCCTGCCTAGCGCTGCCGCTGTACCGGCAGATCCAAAAATTGCGGGAGTACCCTTTGGCCATTGTGGCCGGTATCCTGACCGGAGTGGCGGTGAACGCCCTGTGCGCGCTGGCCGTGGCGCTGGTGTTCCAGCTGGGGCACTACGACTTTGTAACGCTGATCCCCAAATCGGTAACGGGGGCGGTGGGCATGCCGCTGGCCGAGGAGCTGGGTGGTACCGGCGGCATTACCATGGCGGCCATCTCCATCACCGGTATCTTTGGGAACATCCTGGGGCCGCAGGTGCTACGGTGGTTCCATGTGACTGACCCGGTGGCACAGGGGGTGGCCATGGGCTGCGGCAGCCACGCCTTTGGCACGGTGCGGGCGCTGGAAATGGGCGAGGTGGAAGGCGCCATGGGCAGCCTTTCACTGGTGATCACTGCACTGTTGACGGTGGTGATCGCGCCGTTTTTGGGCAATCTGATTTGATGTTTTGCGCTGATTTTGGCCAAAATTACGCCAGTGTTTGTGAAAGTATCACAATATAGCATTGATGCACCTTTCGCATAGCGGAACTTGTTAATCCCTTGACAAAAAAGCAGCCGGAAAAGTACTGAAATCAACGCCATTTTGCCTTGTGCGAGATGGCGTTCTTTTTGAGCGAAAATCTCAAAAATTTGGTTAGTTTTTGGGCAAAGTGTCGGCCCCAACACCTTGACAAAGACCTTGTTTTTCGCTATTATTTGATAGACACTTTATCGTGAATTCACAAGGAGGCTAAAAACAAATGGAGAAAGTTCTCGTTCTCTTGACTTTCCTCGGCTCCGTCATCGCGCTGGTATTTGCTCTTGTCACCGCGAAGAAGGTCCTGAAGTTTGAGGAAGGCACCCCGCTGATGCAGAAGATCTCTGCATCCATCCGTGAAGGCGCTAACGCCTATCTGAAGCGCCAGTACACCATCGTGGCCATCTTCTTTGCCTGCATGTTCGTTGTGCTGTGCATCATGGCCGCTACCGGTCTGCTGACCTGGTTCGTTCCCTTTGCGTTCGTGACCGGCGGTTTCTTCTCCGGTCTGTCCGGCTTCATCGGCATGCGCATAGCCACCAAGGCCAACTGCCGCACCGCCAATGCCTGCCGCACCAGCCTGAACCGCGGTCTGCGCGTAGCGTTCTCCGCCGGTTCCGTTATGGGCTTTACCGTAGTCGGCCTGGGTCTTTTGGATATTTCCATCTGGTTCACCCTGCTGAAGTTCGTCTTTAAGCTGGATCCCTCTGCCATCACCAGCGCTATGCTGACCTTTGGTATGGGCGCTTCCTCCATGGCTCTGTTTGCCCGTGTCGGCGGCGGTATCTACACCAAGGCTGCCGATGTAGGCGCCGACCTGGTAGGTAAGGTCGAGGCCGGCATCCCCGAGGATGACCCCCGTAACCCCGCTGTTATTGCCGATAATGTAGGCGATAATGTAGGCGATGTAGCCGGCATGGGCGCTGACCTGTACGAGAGCTATGTTGGCTCCATCATTTCCGCTTCCGCGCTGGGCGTTGCCGCTTTCGGCGGCGAGCTGAAGGCCATGGCCCTGCCCATGATTATGGCAGCCCTGGGCATCCTGGCTTCCATCATTGGTACCTTCTTTGTACGCACCGGTGAATCCACCGATCAGCGCACCCTGCTTTCCGCTCTGCGTCGCGGCACCAACCTGAGTGCTCTTATCATCGCCGTCGCTGCCTTCTTCCTGGTTCGCGGCGTACTGGGCACCGAGTACACCGGTATCTACTTTGCCATCCTGGCCGGTTTGGTTGCCGGCGTTCTCATCGGTGCTTCCACCGAGTATTTCACTTCCGACACCTACAAGCCCACCCAGGGTCTGGCTGACACCGCCCTGACCGGCTCCGCCACCATCATGATCGGTGGTTTGGGCCTGGGCATGCTCTCCACCATCCTGCCCATCGTTATCGTTGCGGTGTGCATCCTGGTTGCCTACTATGTTTCCGGCGGCGCTGCTTCCACCTCCATGGGTCTGTATGGCATCGCGCTGGCTGCCGTAGGTATGCTGGCTACCCTGGGCATCACTCTGGCGACCGATGCCTATGGCCCCGTGGCCGATAACGCCGGCGGCATTGCCGAGATGGCCGGCCTGGAGCCCGAAGTTCGTGAGCGCACCGACGCGCTGGATTCCCTGGGCAACACCACTGCCGCTACCGGCAAGGGCTTTGCTATCGGCTCCGCCGCTCTGACCGCTCTGGCTCTGATCGCTTCTTACATCGAGAAGGTCCAGGAGGTTGGCGCTGCTGTTACCTTCAATGACTTCTCCGTTATGACCCCTGTTGTTCTGGTCGGTCTGTTTGTCGGCGCCTGCCTGCCCTTCGTGTTCGCGGCGCTCACCATGCAGTCCGTTGGCCGCGCGGCTCAGTCCGTTGTAGTAGAGGTTCGCCGTCAGTTCAAGGAGATCGTTGGCCTGATGGACGGCAATGCCGATGCCGACTACGCCCGCTGCGTTGACCTGTGCACCAAGGCTTCCCTGCACGAGATGATCCTGCCCACCGTAGTTGGTATCGTTACCCCCATCGTAGTCGGTATGATCCTGGGCTACAAGGGCGTGGTAGGTATGCTGGCCGGCGCTACCGTTTCCGGCTTCCTGCTCGCTATCTTCATGGCGAACTCCGGCGGCGCCTGGGATAACGCCAAGAAGTACATTGAGAGCGGCGTACACGGCGGCAAGGGTAGCGATGCCCACAAGGCTGCTGTCGTTGGCGATACCGTAGGCGATCCCTTCAAGGATACTTCCGGCCCCGCTATCAACATCCTCATCAAGCTGCTGTCGATGGTTTCCATCGTATTTGCCGCGCTGGTAGTCAATTTCTCTATCATTAAGTAAGAGAACACGATAAACTGAAAATTTCCCCGCAGGCTTTTGAGTCTGCGGGGATTTTTTTGCGAGGCTGCAATAAAACACGGGATTTATTGCACCTTATTGATGAACGGATGTTGCATTTCGCGGCGCTCATTCGTTATATTCAGTGTAGGCTTGACACCAACAATATACAACAGGAGGAAACAACATGAAAAAGCTGACCCGAATTCTGGCACTGACCCTGTGCTGCCTGCTGGCCGTAGGGCTGACGGCCTGTGGCAAAAAGCCTGCGCCCACCCCGGACCCCAGTGATGAAACCGGCGGCAATACACAGATCCCGAACCCGATGGTGGCGTATGAGGACGCCGAGTTCCCGGATTTTTCCCTTACGGGCTACCCCGACCGGGACGGCATGAAACCGACTGGGTTTTATCTCATTGGCGGAACGCTGGCGGAGATCGACTATGAAACCGCCACCCTGCGCTGTGCCGCCGATACCGGCGAGGGCGAGGATCTTTCCGGCGTTTACTACCCCGATGCCGAGGAGAGCGAGCTTTCGGTAGGACACAGCTACTGCAACGGCATTATCACCGTCACCGTGAAGGAGCACAGCGAGGGCACCGTGGCGCTGTGGAAAAGCTGCGAGGGGGATTTTGACTATTCCCTGTGGCTGCCCGGCCAAACCGGCGACGCCGCAAAGGCGCTGGTGATGGAATTTGCCGCCGGGGTGTATGCCGTAAAGCCCGGCGTGGAGACCCCGATCGGGCATGTAGCGGGCACCGAAAAGGAGCTGACCCGTTGGCGGGAGGTCATTCGTGCCGGGAACATCGCCAAGGTGATGGCCATGGATCACACCATGACCGAGCCGGTGGAGCTGACCCCCGAAAAAGCCGAACAGCTCATCAGGCTGCTGGCCGAGAGCGCCGACCGGCTTACGGTGTATGAAAAGCTGCCAAACCCCGCCACGGGCGGCGCGCTGCGCTTGACTGCCTATGATGCGGAAGGAAACACGCTGTTTACCGCTTGCTATAATGGCTGGCTGGTGGTGACCTTCGGCAACGAAATGACGAACTATGTCTTTAACGCCGACGCCTGCGGCCTGGACGGCAAATTTACCCTTGACTGAAAATAATCCGCAAAAACACGCCCTGATCCAATGAACCGGACCGGGGCGTTTTCTCGGGGCAATCTCCTGCGTGAATTGAATCCCGCCAGAATAATTCGGGGCGGTTTCGCCTGCGGCAGATGAAATCACCCCGCAAAAATACGCCCTGATCCAATGAACCGGATCGGGG
>ERZ857984.2384-NODE-2384-length-11680-cov-6.226581_pt1 | contig 11680 bp, 8 predicted proteins | sample MGYA00519914_ERZ857984 | MGnify/ENA primary metagenome ERZ857984 (study PRJEB31778, sample SAMEA3449417) | human gut metagenome | biome: human gut; feature: human-associated habitat; material: faeces | place: United Kingdom | collected 2010/2012 ... | reverse complement strand
AGCCCTCGGTCTTCTTGCCGTCGATGAACTTCGGGCAGGTCCAGCCCTTCGGGGTGCGGAAGATGATCATCGGGTAGAACGGACGGTGCATGTTGTCCGTGTTCGCCGCGGCCTTGATGTCGCAGATCTCGTCCCACACGGACTCGAACAGCTCGGCGAAGCGACGGTGGATGGACATGTGGTCCTCATCGTCGAAGCCGGCGACGAACTCATAGGGCTCGTAGCCCATGCCGTGGAAGAACTCGTGGAGCTCTTCGTCGGAGATGCGCGACAGGATGGTCGGGTTGGCGATCTTGTAGCCGTTAAGGTGCAGGATCGGCAGCACGATACCGTCGGTGCGCGGGTTCACGAGCTTGTTGGACTGCCAGCCGGTGGCCAGCGGGCCGGTCTCGGCCTCACCATCGCCGACGATGCAGGGAACGAACAGGCTCGGGTTGTCCATGATCGCGCCATAAGCGTGGGACAGGGCGTAACCCAGCTCGCCACCCTCGTGGATGGAGCCCGGGGTTTCCGGAGCGAAGTGGGAGGGGATGCCGCCCGGGTAGGAGAACTGGCGGAAGAACTTCTGCAGGCCAGCCTCATCCTTGGTAATGTTGGGGTACGTCTCGGTGTAGGTGCCGTCCAGGTAGGACTGGGAGGTACCGGCGGGGCCACCGTGGCCCGGGCCCATGATGAACACGGTGTTCTGGCCGTGGTCAGCGATGAAGCGGTTGATGTGGCCGATGAGGAAGTTCAGGCCAGGGGTGGTGCCCCAGTGCCCCACCAGACGGTGCTTCACGTCTTCACGGGTGAAGGGTTCCTTCATCAGCGGGTTGCTCCGCAGATAGATCTGGCCGATGGAAAGGTAGTTGGCAACGCGCCAGTACTTGTCCACGCCTTCAAGAGCTTCCTCGGAAACCGGAGCGTTCAGCTTCTTCCAAGGGGTGCCAATAACAGGACTCGTCATGTGTACTCCTGTACTCCTGCACAGTGATGTGCAATTGATCATTATCGTTCGGTCATGGATTCTCGCGAAGCCTTGCGATTTCGCGGTTGCCCAATCCCAATCGTTCATCATGGTACGTTGAGAGCAAGACTTTTGGCAGCTTTTTTGCATGTGTGTTCGAAAATGTTAGATTAATTGTATGAATTATGAGTGAATAACCGGCGTCCTCACAGGTTATATTACGGCTCCATCCAATGAGAAACTCTTATTTTCCAACGATTTCAGCGATCTACCGGCACGCCGCGTGTTCATGCAGGCAACAGAACATGCGGCGTGTTGTTCATATTAACAGCGTTAATTGTTCGGTTTTGTGAAACGGTGCGTCGCTCCCGGACGACACCCGCCCATCACACACGCCAATGTCGGCTCGAATCGCCACAATTGATGTGACATACTGTAAGAAGTCCACACAATACCAATGGCCGCAATCAACGATATCGCCCATACCTATGTATCCGCTATCGCGCGCGGCCGCATGAAGGGAGTCCCATGGCTAACGGCCCGGTGCTTGTCGTCGATTTCGGCGCCCAATACGCGCAGCTCATCGCCCGTCGCGTGCGCGAGGCGAACGTGTATTCGGAGCTTGTCCCCCATTCCATGCCGGTAGACGAGATGCTCGCCAAGGACCCGCAGGCCATCATCCTGTCCGGCGGCCCCGCATCCGTATTCGAGCCCGGCGCCCCGCGCGTCGACCCCAAGCTGTTCGACGCCGGCGTGCCCGTGCTCGGCATCTGCTACGGCTTCCAAGCCATGGCGTACGCGCTCGGCGCCGACGTCGACAAGGCCGCGCTCGGCGAATACGGCAAGACCGACACGACCATCGACAAGACGGACGGGCTGCTCGCCGGCTCCCCGGCCGAGCAGGACACGTGGATGAGCCACGGCGTCGCCGTCAAGACCGCGCCCGCCGGCTTCGAAGTGCTCGCCCACACCGAGGGCGCGCCCGTCGCCGCCATGCAAGACGAGTCCCGCAAGCTCTACGGCGTGCAGTGGCACCCCGAGGTCAAGCACACCCCCCTCGGCCAGAAGCTCATCGAGACGTTCCTCCACCAGTGCGCCGGCCTGCCCGACAACTGGGACGCCTCCTCCATCATCGAGGACCAGGTCGCCAAAGTCCGCGAGAAGGTCGGCAACGCCGAAGTGATCTGCGGCCTGTCCGGTGGTGTCGACTCCGCAGTCGCCGCCGCCCTCGTCCACAAGGCCATCGGCGACCAGCTCACCTGCGTGTTCGTCGACCACGGCCTGCTGCGCAAAGGCGAGGTCGAGCAGGTCAAGCACGACTTCGTCGCCGCCACCGGCATCCGACTGATCACCGTCGACGCCGCCGACGACTTCCTCGAAGCGCTCAAGGGCGTCTCCGAGCCCGAGCGCAAGCGCAAGATCATCGGCGAGAAGTTCATCCGCACCTTTGAGAAAGCCCAGCGTCAGGTCCTCGAAGAGGCCGACGCCCGCGGCAAGGAAGTCAAGTTCCTCGTGCAGGGCACCCTCTACCCCGACGTCGTCGAATCCGGCGGCGGCGACGGCGCGGCCAACATCAAGTCCCACCACAACGTCGGCGGGCTCCCCAAGGACATCAAGTTCCAGCTCATCGAACCGCTGCGCACCCTCTTCAAGGACGAGGTGCGCGCCATCGGCACCGAGCTCGGCCTGCCTGACGAGATCGTCTGGCGCCAGCCCTTCCCCGGTCCGGGCCTGGGCATCCGCATCATCGGCGAAATCACCAGGGAACGCCTCGACCTGCTGCGCGAGGCCGACGCCATCGCCCGCGAAGAGCTCTCCCGCGCCGGCCTCGACCGCGACATCTGGCAGTGCCCGGTCGTACTGCTCGCCGACGTTCACTCGGTGGGCGTCCAAGGCGACGAGCGCACCTACGGCTCCCCCATCGTCCTGCGACCGGTCAGCTCGGAGGACGCCATGACCGCCGACTGGTCGCGCGTGCCCTACGACGTGCTCGCCACGATCTCCACGCGCATCACCAACGAGTGCCGCCAGATCAACCGCGTGGTACTGGATTGCACTAGCAAACCCCCAGCAACCATCGAGTGGGAATAGTAGATAGCCCTTTGCGAGGGAGGTCGGAAACAGCCTCCCTCTTTTTTTATTTACATGCCATGGGTGTCTGCGGACTGTGGTGTATATGGTATATACAAGCCAGCTACGCAATCTCTCAAGCTGTTTAGCTGGGATAATTGTTTACTGGTACGTTTTAAAGTGCTTTCAATTACCGAAGCAACGCCATCAATTCATTTCAAATTAATGCTGACCGGCAGATTGCTTTTGCTCGCAAGGGATCGCTCAGGTTGGTACTCAAATTGTACTCACGACGTTTTGAGTATCGATTGGCTGGTGTTCATAGACGTCGGAAATGAGTACTGACTTCGGGGGTTTCGTTATCGCATATTGCATTTAACCCAAATAGAGGCGCTCTTCATTAGGCATAATGCAAATGAGGAGCGCCTCTGGGTTATTGCTTGCTGTTGGTGCAACGCCGTCCAATGCGTGTCTTGGGTGGATGCCCGCCAAGCAAGCTAGGCTCGTCGTAAGCGGAGGCGACGTGGGCGCGGGTTCGTGGCCGTGCACGAGCTGTTGGTTTTACGGGTTCTTGGCGCTTGCGCCGGTGGATGGCATGAGCGCGTTGTGGCGCACGGCGCGAATGTAACACGCGTTCAACTCGCGTTCGGCGCTGAAGGAGGCCACAGCCGTCACTTCGCGGGAGTTGTCGTTGAGCGGTGTTATCGCTTCGGGCACGTTCCGTAGCCTCAAGGTACTTATGAGCGGAAATGGGGCCAAATGAAGCTCGGGCATCAGCTTCGCGACGACGGGGATGGACGCCGTGGGGACGTCGGGGCATCTGAAGACAAGACAGTTGGTTGGATATGCCGAAAAGACGAACGAGCTGAATGGGAGAGTGCTACAATAGCCTAAACGGGAGTCATTAGTGAAAGTGTGGATACCATGAGACACGTATTCAAGGGCAAAAAGCTCGGCTGGGGCGATGATAAGACCGAGGGCGTTTGGTTCGATGCTGACCACTACACCAAAGAAGAGGCTGAGGCGGAGTTCAAGCCTTATCAAGGGGTTACTCAGAGAGGTTATGACTACACTGGGTACGAGTATGATGGGGAACGCTATCACCATTACACCTACCTTGGCGAATTCGAGGATGATGATATGCCTACCAGTGATGCCGACCTTTGGAATCGAAAATAGGCATTTTCCTTCCATATAGCCATCGGTGGCCCCGGCGCTTTGCTGTTGATTGCTTTTCGTTCTCCCCTATTAAAGAACAGTGTGGAGCAACGAGAAGCGCACTTCCTTTGTGTTGTGGCTTGATGGCCTTGTGGCAGTTCCAGCATGTTTGAGGCATATTGGTGAGCCGGTACATGGCGTCGCGGCTGATGCGCAGCATCGCGCACGCCTCGTCGGCGCCGAATATCGCGTTGGTCGATGCGATGAGCCTCATCTGGCTCCTGCTAATGCTCTTGGTCATGGTCGTCCTCGAGCTCCTCTCGTCTCGAGGCTCCCTCGCGTGCCCGGCCGCGGGCGGCTCCCGGGGCGGTCGCCGCCGTCATTTCCTCCCGCTCCTCGACTCGATGTAGGCGTCCACTGACGCCCTCGAAACCAGGAGCTTCCTTCCGAGCCTGTACGAGTCGATCTCTCCCGGCCAGATGAGGTCGTATGCCTTACTCCGGCTCGCCCCCATGTACTCCTGCATCTCGATCACCGTCATCCACTCGTCGCGGCCCCGGTTGCCCTCGGGCGCGGCGCATTTCGTAGCGTGCGCCATGGTTGCCTCCAATCTTTCCGCGCGATACGTCTGCGCGGTCCTGTGTGCGTTTACGTCTGCGCGACGATTGAACCGCCTGACGGCGATTGACACGCCCGACAGGAGCGGAGATGGGTCGAGGTGGGTCGAGCTGGTCGGGCCTTCACGAAACGGCCATGAGCCGTACGCCTTAGCTGGCAGCTAAGTCCCCGAAAAGCAAAAGGCGCCCGTGCGGGCGCCTGCCTAGGATCGAAGTTCGTTCAGTTGTGTTCGGAATGCTCGTCTTCCGCGGTGCTGTCGTCCGGGGTCCGGCATCTGTCGTTCGTCTCTTCTTTCGTGTTTGATGTTGCGTGTTCTGCGAGCGACCTTTCGAGGGCCTGCCGGCCCGTTGCCCCAGATGCACCCGGGTAAATGGTATCCATCCGTTGGACACGGCCTGCTGCGGTTGTAATTTCGGACGAGCGAAAGCAGACGAACGGCGCGAGAGGTTAGCGCGGCCTGCGGCTGGCCATGCGGTTTGGGCCGCGGAAAGGCTCTTCTCGCCATACCCGGAGCATCAATGGGAACAGGCGCATCGGGCGTTCAATCTACCTGTATAATGGCGGCATGTTGTTCGGGAAGGAGTTCTTCTTATGGAGCAGGCACTATCTGCCCTGGGCGGTGCTGTCCAGGGCGTTCACCCCTTCGTTATCTATCTTGCGGGCATTAATGCCCTCACGTTCATTCTCTTCGCGATCGACTACGCGATAGCCCGTTACAACCAGGACGAGGATACCGGCCTCATGGACGGCAGGATCTTGACCCTGTTCGCCGTAGCGGGCGGCGCCCTGGGGATGCTCCTTGCCCTTATGATCTTCACCAGGAACCACATGAACAAGCACAACATCGCCTGGTGGTTCAGCGCCATAGTCTTCTTGATTGTGTGGGTGCTTGTCGTGCTCGTTTGGGCCGGAGTCATCGTCGTCGATCTGGAACCGGGCGCTTCGTTCAACGCGCCCGTCATCGTCGCTCTCGGTGCATACCTTCTCGCCATCAACGTCATCACGTTCGCCGTTTTTTGCCTGGACAAGAAGAGGGCGATTGACCGCGGCAGCAGGTTCCCCGAAGCCACCTTGCTTGGTCTCTCGCTCGCGGGAGGGGCCCTTGGAGGCATCGCCGGGATGCGCGTCGCCCACCATAAGACGTCCAAGTGGTATTTCGCGGTGGGGCTGCCTGCCTTCATCATCCTCCACGTCGCGCTGTTTCTTCTTGCCCACGGCGCTGGGCTTGTTTAGGGGGACCTTGAACGGAATCTTTGGTCAACATCCTGACGACCCTATTTCCCGCTTTTGCTTTTCTCGGCATCATACTGTTCGCATGCGATAGGCAGGATAAGCGGAAGATCGAGCTCGAGAAGGTCAAGGCAAAAGCCGAGTGGGACCGTGCGAGCGAGTGTTTCAGGGACGATGTGACCCAGGAGGGGTTCGAGGAGATCGTCGAGGCTACGGGGTGATCCGTCAAAAGGCTCGAGTCCCTTTCCGTGAACGGGCACAAGGTTTACGGGACCGTCGCTTCGCTCAGCGGCATCAGTTCGTGGAAGTTCGTGATCGACTTCGACTACAAGGGCCACCTCACGAGCGACTACACCGTAGCGAGCTCTAACGACGGCTCGGGCATAGCCGAACGCGTGGCAGACCGACCGCCAAGAGGATTAGGTCTTGGACGCCGACGGACCGCATAGTGCGCGCGGCTTTCTGCCCCTATTGCGGTGTCAAGGCGTCCGGTGAAGCAGCGTTCTGCTCTTCCTGCGGGGCTAAGCTGCTGCACGTGCCGAAAAGGCCGTAGCTGGGTTTGCCCGGGGCATCTGACGGCAGGGCGAGCTAGCGTCTCCGAAGAAGCGCTCCCATTTGGGGACGCTTCTCGGATTCTTGGGTTTCTTCCTTTGGGGCCATTTCTTCTTCGCACTTTCCGATGATCGCTGTAGCCTCTTCGGCGGTTATCTCCTCGAGCTCCCGGTACTTACCCACAGCGATGCCGTCAAGGGCCCCTCCCGCGCAGCGAGCCCCCTGTGGGAAACCGTTCCCCGATGGCGAGCCGTCTTTCTAGAGAAACTTCTTGCGTGTCTCCTTAAATATGCCCTTCTTGAAATCGGACCATTTGCCGAAGAACTTCTCGTCCGTCGCGGTGGCTGTATGCTCCGCGTATTTGATCGCCGTGAGTTCCATGGTGCAGATGTAGTCCGCCGCCTGCGAAAGCCGGTACTCGGAGGGCTGCGCCGATCGGTAGACGACGGCGTCCTTCGAGAGCGCGTACTCGACCGCGCGATGGAGCGACTCGGCGATAGAATGCTGGCCGTTGTCGTAATAGACCTTGACCATATCGTAGGATTGCAGCTCCGCGAGGTTGTCGAAGAGGAAGTTCACGAGGTCCCTTCGCATCGTCCCCGCGAGCTTGTCGAGCGAGGCGAACTGCTTGGTCGCGTATGCAAAGGTGTGGTACCTCACGGGCATGTGGCGGAAGAAGACTCGGAACGAGCCGAGCAACATCTTGCGCGTCCTCAAGTCGAGCCCCGAGTACTGGTCCTTGCCGTTCATGAGCGGCGACGCATGGAAGGGTATGTCCGGGAGCCCCTTGGCGCGAAGGGCGCCCTCATATGCCGCGATCGAATCCGCGATGCTCTCGGATTGGTCGTGCATGACGACGGTAAGCAGGTAGTGGCGGTCGGAGAGACCGTCGCTTCCCGACTCGTCGACGAAGATGCTGAGTTCTCGCATTGTTCTCCTGGATAAGAAAAAAGCCGGGGAAAACGTCCCCGGCACTTGGAAGCCTTCCTAACGGAAAACCAATTACCTTATACCATATGCTGTCTGAAAATTCAAGGGAGATCGAAGCGTATCCGGACGTCAGCGGAATCTCAAAGGCGGTCCGCCGCGCGCTTTGGGACAAAAACAAAAAAACTCAAAGCCCTGAGTTTGAAAAAAGTTGTCCCCACTTTTGTCCCCGAGGCCGACGAAACACGACACGGTGTTACTTGGCGGCACTCGGCTCGAGACGGCGCCGAAAACTGGAGGCAACTGGAATGACGTGACGGCAGAACTGAAGCCATCGAATGGGAGTGAATTTGGAATAACGGAGTGTCCTCGTCGTTGCTCCTCAGTCGCGGTACCTTTGTACAGCTTCCTTCGGTGCGCCTAGAGGCCGCGCACATCGCCGAATTTCACTCGCAGATTCTTGTAAGACCCCCAGCCGCTTCGCGACTGGTGGGGGGTGGCCCTCGTAAAGAACCCGGTATAATCGTGCAGGTACAGCGCTCCGTTCGGAAGGGACTCTCACTGCACATGCGACAGGGATTCGACAACGAGAAATATATCGAGCTACAGGCCGCCAACATCCGAAAGCGCATCGCGCAGTTCGGCGGCAAGCTCTATCTGGAGTTCGGCGGCAAGCTGTTCGATGACTATCACGCGTCACGCGTGCTGCCCGGCTTCGAGCCGGATTCCAAATTCCGCATGCTCAAAAGCCTCGCCGACGACGTGGAGATCGTCATCGCCATCAACGCCAACCACATCGAGAAGGCCAAGATGCGCGGCGACCTCGGCATCACGTACGACGAGGACGTGCTGCGACTCATCGACATCTTCCGCTCGCGCGGATTCCACGTCGGCTCCGTCGTGCTCACCCAGTACGCGGGGCAGCCGGCCGCGGACACCTATCGCCGGCGCCTCGACCAGCTCGGCATCACCTGCTACCTGCACTACCCCATCGCAGGCTACCCCCACGACATCGAGCACATCGTCTCCGACGACGGATACGGGCGCAACGACTACATCGTCACCACGCGCCCGCTGGTCGTGGTCACCGCGCCCGGCCCCGGCTCCGGCAAGCTCGCCACATGCCTGTCGCAGCTCTACCATGAGAACAAGCGCGGCATCGCCGCCGGCTATGCGAAATACGAGACGTTCCCGATCTGGAACCTGCCGCTCAATCACCCGGTGAACATCGCCTACGAGGCCGCCACGGCCGACCTAGACGATGCCAACATCATCGACCCGTTCCACCTAGAGGCGTACGGGAAAACCACGGTCAACTACAACCGCGATGTCGAGGCGTTCCCCGTCCTCAAGGCCATGATGGAGCGGATCATGGGCGAAAGCCCCTATCAGAGCCCCACCGACATGGGCGTCAACATGGCAGGCTACGCCATCGTCGACGACGAGGCGTGCCGGGATGCCGCCCGCATGGAGATCGTGCGCCGCTACTTCGCTGCCACCGTGCATCTCAGGCGCACCGGCACCGGCGAGGACCAGGTCGAGCGGCTTCGCTCCATCATGAAGAAGGCCGGAGTGGACAAGGACCTGTCGCCCGCGCGGTCGGCCGCGCTGCTCAAGGAGGAGACGACCGGGGCACCGGCCGGCGCTATGGTACTGCCCAACGGGCGCGTGGTCACCGGCAAGACCGGCGAACTGCTCGGCGCGGCAAGCGCGCTGCTGATGAACGCGCTCAAAGCCGTAACCGGCATCGACGAGAACCAGCGCGTCATCGACGAATCCGCCATTGAACCGATCTGCCGGCTGAAAACCGAGCACCTGTCCAGCATGAACCGCCGCCTGCACTCCGACGAAACGCTGATCGCCCTGTCGCTGACAAGCGCGCAAAGCCCGACCGCGGCCCGCGTCATCGGCGGGCTGGAACAGCTGCGCGGCTGCGACGCATTCTTCTCGGTCATCATCTCGTCGACCGACGAGGAGCTGTACCGCAAACTCGGCATCAACGTATGCCGCGAGCCGAAATACGAGCGGCTGAGCCTGTATCACAAATGACGCACGCGCCCGGTCGAACCGCCCCGGCCGCGTTTACCGCCATGTCAACGCCCGGCAGCGAACGATCGGGTACTACAATGTCAGTAAGTGTGAAACAAGGCGGTCACACGAGCAGTACCATCCCCGACGAGGAGACAAACGTGACAACAACGAACATCTACATCGCAAGTCCTGAAGGCGCAAACGGACGCAACGTCGTGGCATACGGCGTGCTCAAGGCGCTGACCACCAAATTCAAGACCACCGTGTTCCGCCCCGCGGTCTCCAATCACGACCACTTCACCCCCATCCTGCTGAACGCCTCCAACGCCGGCCTCGGCGTCGCGCTGTCCACCGGACTGGACATTCACCAGGTGCGCAAGGACAAGGAAGGCTCCCGCGGCGACATCGTCGCGGCGTTCAACGACGCGATGAACGTGTCCCGCGCGGACGCGGCGCTCATCGTCGGCACCGACAAGTCACACGTCAACGACCCAACCGCCTACGAGTTCAACGCGAACATCGCCGCCGACCTGCAGGCCGGCGTCTTCCTCGCCGTGTGCACCATCGACCGTTGGCCTGACGAGCTCAAGGACACCGTCCGTCTCTCCATCGAAGGCATGGAGGCCGCCGGCAACAAGGTGCTGGGCATCTTCGTGACGGGCTGCGAGCCGCGCCACTCCGTCTCGGTCAAGGACACGCTCGCGGACTTCGGGCTGCCGGTGTGGACGATCCCCCAGATCCCGTTCACCGAGGCGTCGCAGGCCGATGCGGCGCTCGCCGCCTTCCAGGCGAACGTGCCAACCGAAGAGGTCCTGCGGGCCATCAACGTCGAGATCGACTTCCCGATCACCTCGTACGCCTTCCAGTACAGCCTGCTCGGCCGCGCCAAAGCGAACAAGAAAACGATCGTGCTGCCCGAAGGCGAAGAGGACCGCATCATCAAGGCGGCCGACTACCTGCTGGAGCGCGAGATCGCGAACCTCATCATCGTGGGCGACAAGGGCGCGATCCTCGCCCGGGGCGCGGAACTCGGTCTGACCCATCTGGGCAAGGCACGCTTCCAGGCCATGGACGACGAGAACATCCTCAAGCCCATGGTCGCCAAGCTGTGCGAGCTGCGCGCCAAGAAGGGCATGACCGAAGAGCAGGCCCGCAAGCAGCTGACCGACGCGAGCTATTTCGGCACGATGCTCGTCGTGCTCGGTTACGCCGACGGTCTGGTGTCCGGCGCGGTCAACTCCACCGCAAACACCGTGCGTCCGGCGCTGCAGGTCATCAAGACCAAGCCCGGGCAGAGGCTCGTCTCCGGCGCCTTCCTGATGTGCTTCAAGGACCACGTGACCGTGTTCTCCGACTGCGCCATCAACCTCAACCCGGACGCCGAACAGCTCGCGGAGATCGCGCTGCAGTCCGCCGTGACCGCCAAGGCGTTCGGCATCGAGCCCAAGGTCGGCATGCTCTCCTACTCCACCCTCGGCTCCGGCAAGGGGCCGGACGTGGACATCGTCGAAGAGGCCACGCGAATCGTCAAGGAGAAGGCTCCGGACCTGCCCGTCGTCGGCTCCATCCAGTTCGACGCCGCATGGTCGCCCGACGTGGCAGCCACCAAGGCCAAGGGCAACGACGTGGCCGGACACGTCAACGTGTTCGTGTTCCCCGACCTGTGCTCCGGCAACATCGGCTACAAGGCCGTGCAGCGTTCCTCCGGGGCGCTCGCCATCGGCCCCGTGCTGCAGGGCCTCAACAAGCCCGTCAACGACCTCTCACGCGGTGCGACGGTGCAGGACATCATCAACACCATCGCACTGACCGCCATCGAGGCCCAGTGACGCGGGTGTTTTAGCGGTCTCCACGCGATACAGCCGCTCTTTACGACCACCCCCAGTCGCTTCGCGACAGCCCCCGCTGGCGGGGGCACGTGCAATCTGTCGTTCGCTCTTCACCTATAACCAGCCCCGCTGTTTACTTCACGGCTCAACCCGTCAGCGGGGCTTTTCTCTTTGGTGGCTCTCGGCGAAACCTGCGGCGCTGATTTGTAGCAAGCAGCGAGTAATCTATCAGATGGAAAGCCGTGTTTCGCGGTACGTATCAATCATGGAGGATGCCCACAATGGCGAAAACCGTCCTTGTCATCAATTCCGGTTCCAG